>Ga0302229_10001761_pt1 | contig 16292 bp, 18 predicted proteins | sample II_Palsa_N1_3_FD_193518 | JGI IMG/M metagenome (GOLD analysis project Ga0302229, IMG submission 193518) | Peat permafrost microbial communities from Stordalen Mire near Abisko, Sweden - II_Palsa_N1_3 | ecosystem: Environmental > Terrestrial > Soil > Palsa > Peat permafrost | place: Sweden... | reverse complement strand
TGCTCGACGTGGAACGGATCGCGCCCTGCATGCCGGGCGCGACCGTCGACGAGGTCGACGGCGACGTGGTCAACGGGCGGATCAAGGTCAAGGTCGGTCCGGTCTCGCTGACGTACAAGGGCACCGCGAAGTTCATCGAGCGTGATCCGGAAGCTCGTGTGGCGGTGGTGGAGGCGTCCGGCAAGGAAACCCGTGGCGCGGGTACCGCGTCGGCCACGGTCCGGGCCTCCATGGTCCCGGACCCCTCGGGGTCCGGCACCCAGGTCAGCATGCACACCACGATGAACGTGACCGGCCGGCCGGCCCAGTTCGGCCGCGGCGTGATCGTGGAGGTCGGCGGCAAGCTGGTCGAACAGTTCGCCGCGAACCTGGCCCAGTTGATCACCGGGGACACCGGCGCCACGGCCTCTGCCGGTTCCGGCGGAGACGCCGCCCCCGGTGCGCCCGTCGCGACCAGCGCCGCCGGGACCAGCGGTGGCGGGACCAGCGGTGGCGGCGCCGACGGGGCGAGCGCGCCGACCGCGACGTTGGACGTCCAGGCCGGGAACGGCAGCGGCGGCGCGGCCGCCAGCACGGCCGCGGGGTCGGTGGCGAGCAGCAGCACGGCCGCCGGGTCGGTGGCGAGCAGCAGTGTGCCCGCGCAGGAGAACTCGCTCAACTTGGTCAAGCTGGCCGGCCCGGTCATCCTCAAGCGGGTGGTCCCGGTGGCGATTGGCGCGGCGGCTTTGGCCCTGCTGAGCCGGCTGTTCTGGCGGCTGCGGCGCCGGCCGGGGCGGGCCAAGAAGGCCTAGGCGGAGGGCGGGCAGGCGATGGACTTCGACGAGGTCGTGCGGCGCCGGCACATGGTGCGCCAGTTCACCGGCGAGCCAGTCTCGCCGGAGAGCCTGGACCGGATCTTGCGCAACGCCGTGCGCGGCCCGTCGGCCGGGTTCTCCCAGGGCCAGGCCTTCCTGGTCCTGACCGGGGAGGACCTGAAGCGCTTCTGGGAGGTGGCCGGCGCAGCCGCCGCAGACTCGGTGACGACGGCCCCGCTGGTCATCGTGCCCATGTCGTCCAAGCGGGTTTACCTGGACCGTTACGCCCGGCCCGACAAGGGCTGGACCGACCGGGACGAGAAGCGCTGGCCGGTGCCGTTCTGGCACATCGACACCGGGATGGCGGCGCTGCTGATCCTGCTCACCGTGGTCGACGAGGGGCTCGGCGCGCTGTACTTCGGCATCGTGCCCGAAGCCGTGGAGCCGTTCCGCGAGGCGTTCGGCGTGCCGGATGACCACGAACCGATCGGCGCCATCGCCATCGGCCACAACGCGGAAGCGGCGCCGCGGGACCTGCGGGACCGTCGCCGTCCGGCGCAGGATGTCGTCCACTACGGCCGCTGGTAAGGCGGGCGGCGCTAGCAGGGCGCGCGGCGCTGGTGAGGCACGAGGCGCCGGTAGAGCCTTAGCGGACGACGACCTCCGTGACGGGCAGGGATGAGTCCGCGGGCAGGTCGAGCGGGGACGGTTCGATGCCTTGGGCCACCAGTTCCGCGCCCAGCGCGGCGACCATGGCGCCGTTGTCGGTACATAGCCCGGGCCTGGGCACCCGCAGCCGGATGCCGGCCGCCGCGCAGCGTTCCGCGGCCAGCGAGCGCAGCCGGGAGTTGGCCGCCACGCCGCCGCCGATGATCAGGTCCCGGACGTCGTGCTGCTGGCAGGCCTGCACCGCCTTACGGGTGAGCACGTCGGCCACCGCCTCCTGGAAGGAGGCGGCGACGTCGGTCAGGGGGACCGGCTCCCCGGCGGCCTCACGGGCCTCCACCCAGCGCGCCACGGCGGTCTTCAGGCCCGCGAAGGAGAAGTCGAGCGTGCCGTCGTGGTACTTGCCGCGCGGGAAGGCGATCGCGGCGGCGTCGCCGTCCCGGGCCGCCTTGTCGAGGGGCGGCCCGCCGGGGAACGGCAGGCCGAGCACCCGGGCTACCTTGTCGTAGGCCTCGCCGGCGGCGTCGTCGATGGTGGCGCCGAGCGGGATCACCTCTCGGGCCACGTCGGTGACCAGGAGCAGCGAGGAATGCCCGCCGGAGACCAGCAGGGCCACCGCGGGGGTGGGCAGCGTGCCGTGTTCCAGCTGGTCCACCGCGATGTGCGCGGCCAGGTGATTGACCCCGTACAGCGGCTTGCCGAGCCCCCATGCGTACGCCTTGGCCGCGGCCACCCCGACCAGCAGGGCGCCGGCCAGCCCGGGTCCCGCGGTGACGGCCACGGCATCGATCTGATCGGCCCGGACGCCGGCGGTGGCGAGCGCACGGTCGAACGTGGGGATCATCGCCTCCAGGTGGGCCCGGCTGGCCACCTCGGGTACCACGCCGCCGAACCGGGCGTGCTGGTCCACGCTGGAGGCGACCGAGTCGGCGAGCAGGTCGTGGCCGCGCACGAGCCCGATCCCGGTCTCGTCACAGGAGGTCTCGATGCCCAGTACCAGAGGAAGAGTCATCGGGCCAGCGCCTTCCGCATGACCACGGCGTCCACCCCGGACGGCTGGTAGTACCCGCGCCGGATCCCGACCTCGGTGAAGCCCTGCCGCAGGTACAGACGCCGCGCCCGCGGGTTGTCCTCGCGCACCTCGAGCAGCACCTCGGTGCAGCCACGGCCGGCCGCCTCGTCGGTCAGCGCGGTCAGCAGCGCCGTGCCGGTGCCCGCGCCCCAGTGACCCGGATCCACGGCCAGCGTCACCACGTCGGCTTGCGGTCCGCCGGTGAACATCATCCCCGCGTAGCCGATCAGCGTGCCCTCTTCCTCGGCCACCAGGTAGAGCCGTCGCGAGGCCGTCTGCGCGAACTCCGAGGCGAACATCTCCGCGGTCCACGCGTCGTCGGGAAAGAGTTCCTGCTCCAGGGCCATGATGCCGGGCATGTCGGCCCGCCGCATCTCCCGGAGGCGGATCTCGCGGGCTTGTTGCTGCTTGGGCTTCATGGCCGGGCGGGGGGGACAGGGGGGGTCGTCCCCCCGGGCGAGTAGGGCGTGACCCGCTTGGGCGGCCCGGGCTCGCGGGCGTCGGGGCGGCGCAGGTACAGCGGGTCCGGGGCGAGCAGCGGGACCTGGCCGGCGGGCCGGGCGACGAGGCCGCACAGCGTGCCGGCGTCGGGGTAGGCGGGGCCGATCATCTCACCGAACGCCTCCGGGTACAGCGGTCCCCCCGCGCCCGCCACAGGCAGGTCAGCGGCGTCCGGGATCGAGCTGGCCGGGCCCACGTGGGGACCGGCCAGCCGACGGCCGGCCGCGTCGTAGCGGGCCCAGTAGACCTCCTTGCGCCGGGCGTCGGTGGCGACCAGGAACTCGCGCCCGAGGCGGGCCGACGCGGCGATCACGTCCAGTGAGCACAGGCCGGACACCGGCAGACCAAGGACGGACCCGAGCACCCGGGCGGTCACCAGGCCGACCCGCAGTCCGGTGTAGGGTCCGGGCCCCACCCCGACCGCGACCGCGGTCAGGTCGGCGCGCGAGGCGCCGACGTCGGCCATGACCTTCGCGATCATCGGCGCGAGCAGTTCGGAATGCCGGCGGGCATCTAGGGCCGACGCCGCGGAGATGACCCGTTCCCCGTCGTGCAGGGCCACGCTCACCGCGGGCGTCGCCGTATCAAATCCCAGCACCAGCACCCGCCCAGCCTAATGGCTGCGCGGCAGTGGGAAGGCGGAGGCCGGCGGCCGGCGGCTAGTGCAGGGCGGCCTCGGCGGCCTGGGCGAAGGCCAGGGCGGCCGAGGACAGGCTGGGCAGGGAGACCGGTCCGTAGTTGCCGCGGTTGGAGTGCTGCAGGCCGTCCAGGGTCACGCTCACGACCACGTTGTGGTAGCGGACGACCACGGTGGCCACGTCGGTGACCGCGCCGCCGCGGCTGAACACCTGGGTGGCGGTGAACGCCTCGTTGCCGAGGCCGCTGAGCATGACGGTCGTGGCCCGGGGCTCGGCCGAGTGCTTGGGCGGGTCCTGCAGGTTCTGCAGGGTCTGGGTGTAGGCGTCGATGGCGGCGTAGGTGGCGCTGCCGTCGCCGCTGGCCAGCCCGCTCGGCGCGTAGGCCAGCAGGTTGAGCTCGAGCAGCCGGTAGACCGGCGCCCGGTCGATGGTCCAGTCGCAGGCCGACTCGGCCGACCCGTCGATGGGCAGCGGGGACGCCTGCTTGACGTGACCCGGCAGGTAGCTCTGGACGGTGGCGGCCGGGACCGTGCCGCACGCGGCCGGGACGGTCTGGAGCTCGCCGGGCTGGAACGTGGTGATCAGGCCGTCCGGGGTGACGGGCGCGGGAGCGGGCCCGCCCGGCACCACGATCGCCGCGATCACGCCCCCGGCCACGACCACCAGGGCGGCGATCATGACCAGCCAGCGCCGCCGCCTGCGCGCGGCCGCGCGCAGGGCCCGCCCGCCGGGCGCGCGCGGCAGGTCGGGGACCGGATCGTCCTCGGGCTGCGCGTCCGGCCCGGCCCACGGCGGGACCTCCGCCTCGGGCGGTTCGGCGGGATCGGGAGGCCAAGCGGGACCGGAGGGGTCGGCGGGATCCGGAGGCCAGGCGGGACCGGGGGGCCCGACAGGACCCTGGGCAGGCCGGGATCCCAGCGGGTCGTCGGGGGCGGGGCGCGCCGGACGGACCGAGGGCAGGCCAGCCCACGGCGCCGGGTCCTCGTCCTGGTAATCCGGCGGGACACCGGGGCCAGGACGGCGGAAGCCGGCAGGCCGACGAGGCGGGAATTCCTGCTCTGGCACGCACGCCTCCGGAAGAGGGATACGGAACGTAACGGCGCAAGGGGCGGGCCGGAGTTCAAAGTACAGCGGAACTATAAACGATCCGCGCTGCTGGCCGGCTGTTTTCCGGATAACCGCTGGTGCCAGCGAGCCCCGTGACCGCGGAGCCGGACGGTCCGGGCCTCGCCGTCCGGGTCGGGCTGGATCGAGATCTCCAGGCGGTCCTCGGCCAGCCCTTCGGCCAGCCCTTCGCCCCACTCCACCACGGTGACGGCGCTGGCCACGTCGGCGTCCAGGTCCAGGTCGTCCACCTCGGTGATGCTGCCCAGCCGGTAGGCGTCCGCGTGCACCAGCGACGGCCCCGATCCAGCCCGGGCCGGGTGGACCCGGGCGATGACGAAGGTCGGGGAGGTGACCGGGCCGCGCACCTGCAGGCCCTCGCCGATGCCCTGCACGAGGGTGGTCTTGCCCGCCCCCAGCGGCCCGGTCAAGATCACCAGGTCGCCGGCGCGCAGCCGGGCGGCCAGCTCGCGGCCCAGGTCCCGCATGGCCGTGTCGGTGGCGATGCGCAGTTCGGCGGGCGCGCAGGCTGGTTCGTTCGGCATATTCATCGTGAGCCGCCGGGGTAGGTGCGGGTCACCCGGGCTCCGATGCTGGTCACGACCTCGTAGGAGATGGTGCCGAGAGCCTCGCCCCATTCCTGGGCGGTGGGTTCGCCGTCGTCCCCCGGCCCGAACAACACCACTTCCTCGCCCGCCGTCACCGGTTCGTCGCCGAAGTCGATGACGAACTGATCCATGCACACGGTGCCCGCGATCGGCCAGCGCCGGCCGCGCGCGCTGACCAGCGGCAGGCCGGTCGCGGCGCGTGGCACGCCGTCCGCGTAGCCGACCGGCACCAGGCCGAGGGTGGTCTCGCGGTCGGTCACATACCGGTGGCCGTAGGAGACGCCGGAGCCGGGCGGCACCCGCTTGACCAGGGCCAGCCGGGCGCGCAGGGTCATGGCCGGGCGCAGCCAGGACGGCGCGCCGCCGGGCAGGGTGGAGATGCCGTACAGAGCGCCGCCGAACCGGACCAGGTCCAGCCGGGATCCGGGCACGGTCAGCGCGGCGGCGGTGTTGGCGATGTGCCTGACCTCGGGCGTGACGCCCGCCTTCTCGGCGTGTGCGACCGCGTCGGCGAACGCGGCGAGCTGGGCGGCGATCGAGGGGTGCCCGGGCAGGTCGGCGCAGGCGAAGTGGGACCACAGGCCCACCACCTGGAGCCGTCCGGCGGCCTGGGCGGCCAGGGCGGCCTCGACCACGGCGGGCCAGTCGGCGCGGGTGGCGCCGCCGCGGCTGAGCCCGGTGTCGGCCTTGAGGTGCAGCCGGGCCGGGACGCCGGCGCGCGCCGCGGCCTCCGCCACCCGGGTCACGACCGCGACCGAGGCGGCGGTGACGTCGACGCCGACGCGGATCGCGTCCGCGGGCTCGCCGATGGCCATCAGGCACAGCACCGGGGCGGTGAGGCCGGCTTTTCGCAGGGCGAGCGCCTCGGTCAGGTCGGCGGTGCCGAGCCAGGTCGCGCCGCCGGCCAGCGCGGCCCGGGCCGCCGGGACCATGCCGTGGCCGTACCCGTCCGCCTTCACCACGGCCATGACCTGGCTGCCGCCGACCCGCTCGCGCAGCGCGGCAACGTTGCGCGTAATCGCGCCGAGGTCGACCTGGGCTTGCCTGTCCATCGCTTCAGGACACGCTGCGGATGGCGGCGGGAAGCGCGGTGACGACGTCGAAGGCCCCGATCGGCGCCTCGGGCACGGGTTCCCCTGGCTCGGCACCCCGGCGGGCGCGCCGGGTTCCGGCCGCAGCCAGCCGGGCGGCCATGCCGTGCAGGTAAGCGGCGGTAGCGCCGGCCCAGGCGGGCTCGAGGCCCTGGGCGAGCAGCGCGCCGGCCAGCCCGGACAGCACGTCGCCGGAGCCGGCCGTGGCCAGCCACGGGGTCCCGGTCGGGTTGACCAGGGCGGTCGGGCCGCCGGGCGACGCGATGACCGTGGTCGAGCCCTTGAGCAGGACGGTGACGCCGAGGCGCGCGGCAGCTTCGCGGGCGTAGTCCAGGCGGTGGGCCTCGATGGCGGCTGGGTCGGTGCCGAGCAGCCGGCCCAGCTCCCCCGCGTGCGGGGTGATCAGCGTGGGCGCGCGCCGCGGCAGCAGGTCTTGGTGCTCGCTGAGGATGGTCAGGCCGTCCGCGTCGACCAGCGCGGGCAGGTCGGTGCCGAGCACCGCGGCCAGCCGGGCCACGGCGTCCGGGCCGGTGCCCATGCCCGGTCCGGCCACCCAGGCCTGGACCCGGCCCACCGACCCGAGCAGGTCCCAGCCGGCGTCGTCCGGGTGCACGGTGAGCACGACCTCGGGCCAGGTCTGCCGGACCACCGCGGCGGGCACGGCCGCGGTCACCACCCGGACCATGCCGGCGCCGCCGCGCACCGCCCCGCCGGTGGCCAGGACGGCCGCGCCAGCGAACCGGTCACTGCCCGCGAGCACGCCGACGACACCGCGCCGGTACTTGTCCGACTCCGTTCCCGGGCGGGGCAGCAGCGCGGCGATGTCATCCCGCTGCGGGGCCTCGGCGGCGGGTTCGCCCGTCAGGTGGGGGCCCAGCCCGATGTCGACGAGCTCCACCGCGCCCGCGTAGCTGGCTCCCGGGTCGATCAGCAGGCCGGGCTTGATCGCGCCGAACGTCACGGTCACGTCGGCGTGCACCGCAGGGCCGTCGACCGCGCCGGTGCCGGCGTCGATGCCGCTGGGCAGGTCGACCGCGACGACGGTGGTGGCGCCGCGGCGCGCCTGCTCGGCGGCCGCGGCCAGGCCGGCGAAGGGCTCGCGCAGGCCGCCCCGGCCGCCGATGCCGAGCAGGCCGTCCATGATCAGGTCGGCGCGGGCGATGGCGTCACCCGCCGCTACGCCGGTCACCCGGCCGCCGGCGGCGAGGAGTGCGGCGGTGCCGCCGGCGTGGGCCTTCGGCCCGGCGGCGATCGCGGTCACGACCGCGCCGCGGCGGGCCAGCAGGGCGCCCGCGTACAGGGCGTCGCCGCCGTTGTCGCCGCTGCCCGCCAGGACCACGACCCGGGCGCCGTAGACGTGGCCTGGGTACCGGGCCAGCAGGGACGCGCAGACCGCCGCGAGCCCGGTCGCGGCGCGCCCCATCAGCGTGCCCTCGGGGAGCAGGTCCATCAGCGCGCGTTCGGCGGCCCGGACCGCCTCGACCTGGTATGCGCGTCGCATGCTAGTGCCCCGCGAGGGCCAGCCGCACCTCGGCCTCGAGCTGCCCGATGACCTGCTCGGCCAGGACGGTGTCCGAGGCCTGGATCATCAGCCGGATGAGGGGCTCGGTGCCGCTCGGCCGGACCAGCACCCGCCCGTTGCCGCCGAGCGCGGACTCGGCCCGTGTGACCGCGGCGTCGACCTCCGGCCCGAGCTGCGAGGCGTCGCCGGGCACGTTGACCAGGACCTGCGGGTACCTGCGCATCATCTTGGCCGCCGCGGCCATCGGCAGCCCGAGCCGGTGCACCGCGGCGAGCAACTGCAGGCTGGTCAGGATGCCGTCGCCGGTCGGGGCGTGCTCGAGCATGATGATGTGCCCGGACTGCTCCCCGCCGAGCGCGTACCCGCCTTCCCGCATGGCTACCGACACGTGCTTGTCGCCCACCGGGGTCTCGATGACCCGGATGCCGGCGTCCCGCATCGCCACGTGGAAGCCCTGGTTCGACATCACCGTGACCACCACCGCATCGCCAGCCAGCCGGCCCGTTGCGGCCAGCTCGGTCGCGAGCACGGTCAGGATCTGGTCCCCGTCGAGCAGCTGCCCGTCGGCGTCGACCGCGAGGCACCGGTCGGCGTCGCCGTCGTAGGCCACGCCGGCGTGCGCGCCGTGCTCGAGCACCGCCGCGGCCACGGTGCCAAGGCAGGTCGAGCCGTAGCCGGCGTTGATGTTCAGGCCGTCGGGCTCGGCTCCGATCGCGATGACCTCGGCCCCGGCCCGGGTCAGCGCCAGGGGTCCGAGCCGGTACGCCGCCCCGTGCGCGCAGTCGACCACCACCCGGAGGCCAGCCAGCGGGTGGTGGTCGCCCGGCTCGGCGGGCAGCGTGGCGAGCAGGTGATCCAGGTACAGCTCCTGGGTGCTCTCGGCGTCGCTGATCCGGCCGAAGCTGGTGCTGGCCGCGGGGGCCGACCCGAGCCGGTCCTCGATCTGGTCCTCGACGGCGTCGGGCAGCTTGATCCCGCCGCGGCCGAAGAACTTGATCCCGTTGTCCCGGGCCGGATTGTGGCTCGCCGAGATGACCACGCCGAAGGTGGCGCCGAGGGCCTGGGTCAGGTAGGCCACGCCCGGCGTCGGGATGACCCCGAGCCGTAGGACGTCGACACCCGCGCTGGCCAGCCCGGCCACGACCGCGGCCTCGAGGAACTCCCCGGAGACCCGCGGATCCCGGCCCACCACGGCCACCGGGGCGCCCGCGGCCACCGGGGCGCCCGCGGCCACCGGGGCCGAGCCGTCTCCCATGGCGGCACCGACACCGCCGGCGCCGAGGACAGCGGCGGCGGCGATGCCCAGATTCAGAGCCAGGGAAGCGGTCAGATCACACCCAGCGACCCCCCGGACACCGTCCGTACCGAACAGACGACCGCGCTGATCCGATTCACCCATCTCGTCTCCCGCTCGTATGCGTTGACGTACGGCTCGACCGGCGCGAGCGGGCGCTACCGCTTGGAGTACTGAGGCGCCTTCCGGGCCTTCTTCAGGCCGTACTTCTTGCGCTCCTTGACCCGGGCGTCCCGGGTCACGAACCCGGCTTTCTTCAGCGGCGGGCGGTTCTCCGGGTCGACCAGGATCAGCGCCCGGGTCACGCCGAGGCGCAGCGCGCCGGCCTGCCCGGTGACGCCGCCGCCGGAGATCCGGGCCACCACGTCGAACTTGCCCTCGGCGCCAAGCGTCACGAACGGCTCGTTGACCAGCTGCTGGTGCACCTTGTTCGGGAAGTACGCGTCGAGCGCACGGCCGTTGATCAGCCACTGGCCGGTCCCGGGGAGGATGCGGACCCGGGCGATGGCCTCCTTGCGGCGGCCGGTGCCCCCCGCGTGCCCGGTCACCACCGGGCGTCGTGCGACGGCCCGGGCCGGGGAGTCTTGAGCGGTCTCGGTGGTGTACTCCGACGGCGCGTCCGCGCCAAACTCCGGATCCGCGTACTCCGGAAGGTCCGCGTCGTCGTCGACGGCGGTACCGCTTACGCCGGTGGTGGGCTCAGCCACGGTGTTCCTCGTGCTTCCTTATCTAGGTCTACTGCGCGATCTGCGTGATCTCGTACGGCTGAGGCTGCTGCGCCTGGTGCGGGTGATCGGGCCCCGCGTACACCTTGAGCTTGCTTAGCGTCTTGCGGCCGAGGGTGTTCTTCGGCAGCATGCCCCGGACCGCCTTCTCCACCGCCTTCTCCGGGTTGGCGGCCATCAGGCTCGCGTACGACACCGCCCGCAGGCCGCCCGGGTAACCGGAGTGCCGGTAGGCGTGCTTCTGCTCCAGCTTGTTGCCGGACAGCGCGACCTTGGACGCGTTGACCACGACGACGAAGTCGCCGGTATCGATGTGCGGTGCGAAGATCGGCTTGTGCTTGCCCCGCAGCAGCACCGCCACGTGGCTGGCCAGGCGGCCGAGCACGACGTCGGACGCGTCGATGACGTGCCATTGACGCGTAATGTCACTGTCCTTCGGGGTGAAAGTGCGCACAGTCCTGAGCCTTTGCGTATATATCGTGGTCTAGTCGGCCTGCAGCTGCGGGCCGCCGGGGGGTGCCGCGGGCGTGACGCGCCACGCTTAACGCTGGCAGCCGACACACCGCGTGCATGCCCGTAGCGCATGACGCCAATGCAGCATACTCCGACTCAGCCAGTGATGCCAAAGCGGCGTCCTCGGCGCTGACCAGGGAGCTACCCTCATCATATGGATCGTCAGGGCGGGAGGCGCAGCCGACCGGCCGGTGACGCGCGTCAGGCGCCCTGGCCGCCAGCTGACGACCCCGGTCAGGGGCCCGCTCCCGGGCAGCTGATCGACCCCGGCAGCGGCCCGCAACGGGTCCTCGGCCCGGGCAGCGGCCCGCAGCGTCTCCTCGGTCCCGGCAGCGGCCCGCAGCGCACCCTCGGCCCGGGCAGCGGCCCGCAGCAGGTCCTCGGCCCAGGTAGCGGCCCGCAGGCGGCGCTGGACCGCACCCCGGTGCGCGGGTTCCCGCCGCCGGCCTCCGGGTTCCCGCCGCCGGCCTCCGGGTACCAGCCGCCGGCCTCCGGGTTCCAGCCGCCGGCCTCCGGGTTCCAGCAGCAGCCGACCCCTCCGCAGGGCTTTCCCGCCGCGGACGATGACGAGCCGGTGCCCCCGGCTTCGATCGCGGAGGGTCCGGGGCCCGAGCCGGGGCGGCGTGCGGCGCGGTCCGCGGGGCCCAGACGCCGTTCCTCCCGGGCGGCGTGGCTGGCCGCGGCGGCCGTGCTGGTCATCGCGGCGGGCGCGGGCGCCGGGTACAAGTTCCTGTACGAGCCGCGGGTGAACGCTCCGGTGCCCCCGTCGCTGCGGCTGCCGACGGACGCCGCCGGGTCCCCCGGCGTCGTCCAGACCCTCAGCGGGTGGCAGCACATCGCGACCCGGGCCAAGGATCCGCAGCCGCTGACGCTCCAGGAGCTGTTCCCGCCCCAGTTCGAGCTCAACGGCAGCTCCTACGTGCGGACCGCGGCCGACGTGACCAAGAACTGCACGCTGGCGGTGTTCGGGGCGAACCTGCAGGCGGCCCTGCAGTCCGGCCACTGCACCCAGGTGCTGCGGGCCAGCTACATCTCGGGGAACGGCACCATGATGGGGACCGTCGGGGTGGCGAACCTGACCAGCTCGAGCGCCGCGCAGGCGGCCGGCCGGACCACCGGGCCGCAGGAGATCATCGCACCGCTCGCGGCGCAGAAGGGCCCGACGCGCAAGCTCGGTAACGGCACCGGGGTGGTGCAGGCGGAGATCAAGGGGCACTACCTGATCTTGATGTGGGCCGAGTTCACCAGCCTGAAGTCGCCGTCCACGTCCGCCCAGCGCCAGCAGCTCGAGCAGTTCGCGGTCAGCCTGGTCACCGGAAGCGCCAACATCGACCTCAGCACCCGGATGCTGACCGGGAAGCCGTAGCGGTCCTGCGCTGGCGGGTCTCGGCGGCGCGCGCGGCCAGTTCGGCGGGCGGCGGGTAGGCGACCTCCTCCAGGCACAGCCCGTGCGGCGCGACGACCCGGACCGCCGGATCCCGGACGGCGGCCGCGAGCACCTGGGCGGGCCAGCCCGGTGGCCGGCGCCCCTCACCGACGGCGAGCAGCGCGCCGACCAGCGCGCGCACCATGTTGTGGCAGAACGCGTCGGCGACCACGGTCGCGACCGCGACGCCGTCACCGTCCCGGCGCCAGTCCAGGACGCGCAGCGTCCGGACGGTGCTCGCGCCCTCCCGGCGACGGCAGAAGGCGGCGAAGTCGTGCTCGCCCGCCAGGGAGGCCGCCGCCTCGGTCATGGCGGCCAGATCCAGCCGCCGCGGCCACCACAGCGTCTCGTGCCTGCGCAGCGGATCGGCCCGGGCCGGATCGTCGCAGACGCGGTAGGAGTAGCGGCGCCACAGCGCGGAGAACCGCGCGTCGAATCCGTCCGGCGCCGGGCCCGCCGCGTGCACGCGGACGTCGGCGGGGAGCACCGCGGCCAGCCGGACCAGCGGCCCGGCGCCGTGGTCCGCCAGCGCCGTCCAGGCGACCTCGGGCACATCGGCGTGGACGACCTGCCCGCGGGCGTGCACGCCGGCGTCCGTGCGCCCGGCGACGGTCAGGGCGGGCGGGGCTACCGACCCGAGCCGCAGCACCCGGCCGAGCGCCGTGGCCAGGACATCCTCGACGGTACGCCTGCCGGGCTGGGCGGCCCAACCGGAAAACCCTGACCCGTCGTAAGCCAGATCAATACGAAGCCGAACGGCCCGTGGTGCTTGCTCCAAGGCCACCTCAACCGATCAGGGGTGCTAAAGCGTTGCCGATCAGCGTGCCCCGAACCACCGGCGTGTCGGCGCGTCGCGAAAAGAGCCCCTTATTTCCGATTTGTCCCTTGCGGGTCGACGCTCGATGATGGTGGATGGGCCGTCGTACAAGCAAGAGCTGGTACAACGGCCCATCCACCATGTAACAGGCAGTGGATTAGGCTTGCTCATCCTCGGCGGCGGCGTCGTCGGCCTCTTCGGCTTCGGTCTCGTCGTCGTCTTCGGCGTCGGCGGCTTCGGTCTCGTCGTCGACGTCGGTGGCCTCGTCGGTGACGGGTTCAGGGGTCGCTTCGGCTTCGTCGACGTCGACGTCGGCCTCGGGCTCGGCGACCGCGGTGGCCGTGGCCGTGGCGGGTGCGGCGGCCGTCGTGTCGAGGCGGCGGGCGCGGCGGCGGGGCCTGGCCGCCACCGGCTCGCCGCGGACCAGTTCGATGACCGCCATCGCCGCGTTGTCGCCCTTGCGCGGGCCGATCTTGGTGATGCGGGTGTAGCCGCCGTCGCGCTCGGAGAACTCGGGAGCGATCTCGGTGAACAGCTGGTGTACCACGCCCTTGTCCGTGACCATGGTCATCACGTGCCGTCGGGCATGCAGGTCACCGCGCTTGGCGAACGTGATCAGCCGTTCGGCCACCGGGCGCAGCCGGCGAGCCTTGGCCTCGGTCGTGGTGATCTTGCCGTGCTGGAACAGCGCGGTGGCCAGATTCGCCAGGATGTGCCGCTCGTGGGCCGGGCTGCCGCCCAGGCGGTGGCCCTTCGTGGGCGTGGGCATTCGGACCTCTCCTTGATCTACGGGGCCCCGTGGTTTAGGGGCAGGGCCGCGTCAGTACTGCTCGGTCTCCACGTAGCTCTCGTCGTCGTCGCCGTAAGCGCCTACCGCGCTGCTCGGGTCGAATCCGGGCGGCGAGTCCTTGAGTGACAGACCCATGTCAATGAGCTTCTGCTTGACTTCCTCGATCGACTTAGCGCCGAAGTTCCTGATGTCGAGCAGATCCTGCTCGCTGCGGCCGACCAGTTCGCCGACCGTGTGGATGCCCTCGCGCTTGAGGCAGTTGTAGGAACGGACGGTGAGGTTGAGGTCCTCGATCGGCAGAGCCAGGTCGGCGGCCAGCGCGGCGTCGGTCGGCGACGGGCCGATGTCGATGCCCTCCGCGTCGACGTTGAGCTCCCGGGCCAGCCCGAACAGCTCGACCAGGGTCTTGCCGGCACTCGCCACCGCGTCCCGCGGCCGCATGCACGGCTTGGTCTCGACATCGAGGATGAGCCGGTCGAAGTCGGTACGCTGCTCGACCCGGGTGGCTTCCACCTTGTAGGTCACCCGTAGCACGGGCGAGTAGATGGAGTCGATCGGCACCCGGCCGATCTCCTGGCCGGGCTGCTTGTTCTGGGTGGCTGAGACGTAGCCGCGGCCGCGCTCCACGGTCAGCTCCATCTCGAGCTTGCCCTTGGCGTTCAAGGTGGCGACGTGCAGCTCGGGGTTGTGCACCTCGACGCCGGCCGGCGGCGCGATGTCGGCCGCGGTCACCTCACCCGGGCCCTGCTTGCGCAGGTACATCACGACCGGCTCGTCGTGCTCGGAGGACACCACCAGTTCCTTCAGGTTCAAGATGATGTCGGTGACATCTTCCTTCACGCCCGGGACGGTGGAGAACTCGTGCAGGACGCCTTCGATCCTGATGCTGGTCACGGCGGCACCGGGGATGGAGGACAGGAGCGTCCGCCGGAGCGAGTTGCCGATGGTGTAGCCGAAACCCGGCTCCAGCGGCTCGATGACGAACCGGGACCGGAATTCGTCGACCTGCTCCTCGGCGAGCGAGGGGCGCTGAGCGATAAGCATTGATATTTCCTTTCCACGACGCCCGCTATATGACGGTCGTGAGCGGCGGGCCGATGGCCCGCCAGCCGTGCCGCCATCCGGGCGGCACGGCGGGTGATGGGTCTTACTTCGAGTAGAACTCGACGATGAGCTGTTCCTGGACCAGGGTGTCGATCTGGGCCCGGACCGGCAGCGAGTGGACCAGGATGCGCATCTGGTCCGGGACCACCTCGAGCCAGGCCGGCACCGTGCGCTCGCCCACCTCGGCCGACGCGACGATGAACGGGGTCAGGTCGCGGGACTTGGCGACCACCTCGACGATGTCGTTCTCGCTGACCCGGTAGGACGGGATGTCGACCTTCTTGCCGTTCACCGTGATGTGCCCGTGCCGGACCAGCTGGCGGGCCATGTCGCGGCTCTTGGCGAAGCCCGCGCGGAACACGACGTTATCCAGGCGGCGCTCGAGCAGCTGGAGCATGGTCTCGCCGGTCCGGCCATGCTTTTTGGCCGCCTCCACGTAGTACCCGTGGAACTGGCGCTCGAGGATGCCGTAGATCCGCTTAGCCTTCTGCTTCTCGCGGATCTGCTGCAGGTAGTCGCCTTCCTTGGGCCGGTTCCGGCCGTGCTCACCCGGCGGGTAGGGCCGGATCTCGATCGGGCACTTCGGCGAGTCGCACTTGGCGCCCTTCAGGAAGAGCTTGGTCTTCTCCCGGCGGCAGAGCTTGCAGTCCGGGCCTGTGTATCGAGCCATTGTGTCGCTATCTCCTCTAGGCCGGACGTCAGACCCGGCGCCGCTTGGGCGGCCGGCAGCCATTGTGCGGGACGGGGGTCATGTCCTGGATCGAGCCGACCTCCAGCCCGGTCGCCTGCAGCGACCGGATGGCGGTCTCCCGGCCCGAACCCGGGCCCTTGACGAAGACGTCGACCTTCCGCATGCCGTGTTCCATGGCCCGGCGCGCGGCGGCTTCGGCCGCCATCTGGGCCGCGTACGGGGTCGACTTGCGGGACCCCTTGAATCCGACCTGACCCGCGGACGCCCACGAGATGACGTTGCCCGCCGGATCGGTGATCGAGATGATGGTGTTGTTGAACGTGCTCCTGATGTGGGCATGCCCGTGGGCGACGTTCTTCCGCTCCTTGCGGCGCACCTTCTTGGCGGCGGCCTGCTGACGGGTCCTAGGCGGCATCTGCTTCCTTCGAGGTGATCGGTCCGTACGGACTACTGATTTACTTCTTGCCGGCCTTCTTCTTGCCGGCCACCGTCTTCTTCTTACCCTTGCGGGTACGCGCGTTGGTCTGCGTCCGCTGCCCGTGCACGGGGAGCCCGCGACGGTGGCGGATTCCCTGGTAGCAGCCGATCTCGACCTTACGCCTGATGTCAGCCGCGACCTCGCGGCGCAGGTCACCTTCGACCTGGTAGGTGGCGTCGATCCAGTCGCGGAGCTTGATCAGTTCCTCGTCGGTCAGGTTGCTGACCCTGGTGTCGCCGCTGACCGCGGTGGCCTCCAGGGTCTGCAGCGCCCGGGTGCGGCCGATGCCGTAGATATAGGTGAGCGCGACCTCGACCCGCTTGTCGCGGGGAAGGTCAACGCCAGAAAGCCTAGCCATATGCGGGCAGTTCTCCTTCGTCTCGCGGAGGTCCTGCGCGCCGCCCCCAGGTCCTGCCCGGACCTGGCCCCGGCCTCCGTCCGGGGGTCGCCGCCTTCGC
>Ga0302229_10001757_pt1 | contig 16297 bp, 14 predicted proteins | sample II_Palsa_N1_3_FD_193518 | JGI IMG/M metagenome (GOLD analysis project Ga0302229, IMG submission 193518) | Peat permafrost microbial communities from Stordalen Mire near Abisko, Sweden - II_Palsa_N1_3 | ecosystem: Environmental > Terrestrial > Soil > Palsa > Peat permafrost | place: Sweden... | reverse complement strand
ATCGGCTGCTCACCACGACCGCGGCGCCACCACGGCGGGGATCGCCGCCGCCCCAGAAGCGACCGTGATCGTCCTGCTCCACGGCCTGGACCCCGCCGAAGAACAGGTTCCGCGCGCGAAACGGAGCATGCTGGTAGCGCGTCTCATCGATCTCTGAGGAGTCGATCCCCGGCTCGGTGTAGACGACGCCGTCCTCCAAGTGCAGGCGCGGCGCGGCGACCGCCTGCCCCGCCTCGAGACCGTCGTCGATCACCCGCAGGATCGTCTGCAGGATCGCCGAGCGGATCCGATTTGAGCCGGCGCTTCCGAGGACCAGCTCGGGCGAGCCGTCAGCGCGGAGGACCGCGGTCGGCGCCATCATGCTCGGCAGCCGCCGTCCCGGCGGATGACGGTTGAAGCCAAGCGGATTGAGGTCCTGCTCCCCAAGCATGTTGTTCAGGTGGACGCCCGTGCCCGGGACGATCACGCCCGAGCTGGCGCCGTTGCTGCACGTCACCGAGCATGCCATGCCCTCACGGTCGAGGACCGCGACGTGCGTCGTCGAGCCGAGCCGGCCCGACGCGAGGAACGCCTCGCCGAAACCCGGCTGGTCGAGCTGCTCGAGGAACTCCGGCGTGCGCGCCGCCTGGGTCTGCTCCATCGCCGACACGATCGCGGCGACGCTCGCCGGCTTCGGTCCACGCTCCAGCAGTGTGAGCGCGCGCGCGATCAGGATCCCCCCGGCCGAGGGCGGCGGGTTCGTCAGGATCTCGCGGCCGCGGTAGCTGACGCGAACCGGCTCGCGGTCGACCACGCGGTATGCCGCCAGGTCCTCGCGCGTGACGGTCCCGCCGCGATCCTGCAGCCACGCGAGGATCGCCGCGCCGACCTCACCGGTGTAGAACGGATCCGCGCCCTCGGAACCGAGCAGCTCGAGCGCGTCCGCGAGCTCGGGCTGGCGCACCACCTCGCCGGCGGTCAGCAGCGTGCCACAGGGCGCGAACAACGCCGCCGCCTCGGGCGTCGACGTCACCAGGTCGCCGAGGATCTCGACGATGTATGCCTGCTCCGGGCTCAGCGGGACGCCGTCGCGCGCGAGCGCCGCGGCCGGGCCGGTCAGCTCCGCCAGCGCCATGCGGCCGAACCTCGCGCTGGCGGCGGCAGCACCGGCCGGCACTCCCCACACCCCGACCGACGCGCAGCCGATGTTGAACACCTGCACGGCGTCGCCGAACGAGACGCTGACCGGGATCAGCGCCGCCGGGCGGGCGTCGCTCGAGCGCCGGCGTCCCGGCGCCTCGACGAAGAAATCGAGCAGCACAGGCTCGCCGGACGCCGGCACGACCAGCATGTAGCCGCCGGCGCCGAGGCCGGTTAGCAGTGGCTCGCACGAGAACGCCGCGAACATCGACGCGATCGCGGCGTCAACGGCGTTGCCGCCTGAACGGAGTGCGGCGGCGCCCGCCTGTGCGCTCCACGGATGACCCGCGGCGACGACGCCGAGCTCCGCGCCCTCCGGCTCCGCGGCGTCGACGTCGCCCAACTGCGCGCTCGCAGCTACCTCCTCGGGATGAACTCGGGCACGTCGATGTCGGTGGTCAGGGTCCGCGAGCGCCTCGTGATGCGGGGCTCGCCGACCCAGCCATCCGGGCTGGGCGCCCGCTCGCGCGGTTTTGCGACATCGCGCCGCTGCGCGCGCGCGTCCGAATAGCCGGTCGCGACGACGGTGACCCACACCTGATCGTCGCCGAGCTTGTCGTCGACCATCGCCCCGAAGATGATGTTCGCCTCCGGATGGGCGGCATCGGCGACCGCCTTGGCCGCCTCGTTCACCTCCCACAGCGACAGGTCGCGCCCACCGGTGATCGACAGCAGGATCGAGTGAGCGCCCTCCATGCTCGTCTCGAGCAGCGGCGAGGCGACGGCCGCCTCGGCGGCATCGATCGCCCGGCGGTCGCCCGTGCCCATGCCGATTCCGAGCAGCGCGCTGCCGGCGTTCGACATGATCGTGCGGACGTCCGCGAAGTCGAGGTTGATCAGCCCCGGAAGGGTGACCAGATCGGAGATCCCCTGAACGCCTTGGCGCAGCACGTCATCGGCAACGCGGAAGGCCTCGACCATCGACGTGTTGCGGTCGAGCACGGTCAGCAGCCGGTTGTTCGGGACGACGATCAGCGTGTCCACCTCGGCGGCCAGCGCCTCGATCCCCGCCTCCGCCTGCTCCCGCCGGCGCGAGCCCTCGAACTGGAACGGCCGGGTCACGATCCCAACCGTCAGCGCGCCGAGCTCCCGTGCAATCTGAGCGACGACCGGGGCGGCTCCGGTACCGGTCCCGCCGCCCGCGCCGGCCGCGATGAACACCATGTCGGAACCGCGCAGCAGCGCCTTGATGCGGTCGTACTCGTCTCGCGCCGCCTGCCGACCCAGCTCCGGATTGGCGCCCGACCCGAGCCCGCGGGTCAGGTGCTCGCCGATGTGGAGCGTCTCGGCTGCGGCCGACACCTGGAGCGACTGCAGGTCGGTGTTGATCGCGATGAACTCGACACCGTCGATCTGCGCCTCGATCATCCGGTTGACGGCGTTGACGCCGGCGCCGCCGACGCCGACGACCCTGAGCACCGGTGTGCCGACGGGGCGGGGCGCCGAAAACGCGTCGCTGACCCGGTCGGTGCGGGCGTAGACGTCGAGCCCGAGCGGCGGCGGCGCGGGGTCCGCTGCCGGCGGCTCAACACGGTCCATCAAGCTATGGGGGATGTCGGCCGAGAAGGCCGAACGCAGGCGCTCCTGCGGTGTCGGCACGTCGGTCGGCGCGGCCGGGACCTGCGCAGGCGTGATCGGCGCCGGAACGGTCGCAGGCGGCTCCACAGCCGCCTGCGTGGCCGGGGCGGGAGCATGCTCGGCGGCGCTTTCCGGCACAGCGGGAGCCTGCTCGGCGGCGCTTTCCGGCACGGCGGGAGCCTGCTCGGCGGCGGTCTCTTCCGTGGTCTTGCGGAACAGCGCGGCGAGAGGTCCCTCGCGCATGCTCGCGCGCTTAGGGTTTGCCATTGGACAGGACCTCCTTCGCGAGCTGCCGGTACGCGTGCGCCGCCATACCGTCCGGATCGTATTTCAGTACGGACATCCCCTTCACAGGCGCCTCGGCAAACCTGACGGTCTTGCGGATCCGGGAGGCGAACACGCGATCGCCGAAGTTCTCCTCCAGCAGCTCGATCGCCTCCTTCGCATGTAGTGTGCGCGAATCGACGAGCGTCGGCAGGATGCCCTCGATGTCGACGTCCGGATTCAGGTTCTCGCGGATCATCGCCAGCGTGTTCTGGAGCTGGATCAGGCCTCGCATGGACAGATACTCGCACTGTACGGGGACGATCACCTTGTGAGCCGCCGTCAGCGCATTGATTGTCAGCAGGCCGAGGCTCGGCGGCGTATCGATGAAGACGAAGTCGTACTCGTGCTCCACCTCCTTGATCGCCCGCTCGAGCGACCGCTCACGCCCGATCATCGTCGACATTGCGATCTCGGCCCCGGCCAGATCGATCGACGCGCAGGCGATGTCGATCTCGCGGGTCTGAACCACCTCGCGGATCGAGAGCTTGTGGACGAGCACGTCGTACATCGACTTCTCCAGCTCGTCCGGATCGATTCCCTGCGACATCGTCAGGTTCCCCTGCGGATCCATGTCGCAGCAGAGCACGCGATGGCCTTCCTCGGCGAAGGCCACGGCGAGGTTTAGCGTGGTCGTTGTCTTGGCGACGCCGCCCTTCTGGTTGGCGAACGCGATCACCTTCGCGGACACGGGTCGCTCCGTTTGTTCGAGGAAGACATTCGCGCTCCTATTCGCAGGCAAGGCGGCGATTCCTTCCCGTCGCCGTGGCCGCGCCGGCCCGCTGGCCGGCGCGCTACGGAGCGGCGCGTGGCTCCCGCTAACGTCCGAGCGGTGCCGCAACTGCTCGACCGCCGACTGCTATTCGTGACCGGCAAGGGTGGGGTTGGCAAGTCGACCGTCGCGCTCGCGCTCGGGCTGGTGGCGGCGCGGCGCGGACTGCGGACGATCGTCGCCGAGCTGGCCAGCCGCGAGCGCCTGCAACGGACCTTCGACCGTACCGGTCACCGATTCGAGGAGCTCGAGCTCGTGCCCGGGCTGTGGACGATCTCGATCGACCCCGAGCACGCGATGGAGGAGTACCTGCGGGTCAAGGCCGGCCCGCTCGGACAGGCGCTCGGCCACAGCCGCCTGTTCCAGATGCTCGCGATGGCGACCCCCGGGATGCGTGAGCTGCTCAGCATCGGCAAGGTCTGGGAGCTCGCGCAGCTCGAGCGCCGCACCCGCGACAGCGCTCCGTACGACCTCGTCATCGTCGATGCGCCGGCGACGGGTCACGGCGTCGGAGTCCTGCGGACGCCGCGCACGTTCGCCGAGATCGCGCGGGTCGGCCCGATCGCGCACCAGGGGAGCACGATCGCGGCGACGATCGCCGACCGCGCCTTCACCGGCGTGATCGCGGTCAGCACGCCGGAGGAGATGCCCGTGAACGAGACGGTGTCGCTGCACGAGGCGCTGCTGTCGGACGGGCTCGACCTCGACGCGGTCGTCCTCAACGCGCGCTACGCGGACCGCTTCGAGCAGAGTGAGGTGGCGGTGCTCGAATCAGCGCTCGCGACCGTCGCCGCGACCCTCCCGCGGGCGGCGCTGCGGGCGGCGCTGTCCGAGCAGGCGCGGGCGGCCGCACAGGCGCTCGAGCAGCAACGGCTCGAGCGCGCCTTCGCGGGCCGGCTGACCGTGCTCCCGTATCTGTTCACCACCGGCATCGGCCCGGCGCAGCTGGAACTGCTGGCCAACGCCCTCGAGGAGCAGGTGACGTGATCGCAAGCCGGCGCGCCGGCACATACATGTGCCGGCTCGGATGAACATCCCCGAGCTGCTCGAAGGCCGGCGCGTGTGCGTCTGTGCCGGCTCAGGCGGAGTCGGCAAGACGACCGCGGCGGCGGCGATCGCGCTCGGGATGGCGGCGCGTGGCGGCCGGGTCGCGGTCGTGACGATCGACCCGGCGCGGCGGCTCGCCGACGCGCTCGGGCTCGAGCAGCTTGACAACGAGCCGAGCCGGGTCGACCCGAGTCGGGTCGCCGGGTTCGAGGTTGCCGGCGAGCTGTGGGCGATGATGCTCGACCCGAAGCGAACGTTCGATGAGCTGATCGACAGAATCGCCCCGAGCCCGGCGCGCGCCGCGGAGATCAAGGCCAACCGCGTGTACCGCGAGCTGTCGACGGCGGTCTCCGGGTCGCAGGAGTTCACGGCGGTCTCGAAGCTCTACGAGCTCTCGACCGAAGGCGACTTCGACCTGCTGGTGCTGGACACGCCGCCCTCGCGCAACGCGCTCGACTTCCTCGAGGCCCCGGGTCGCCTGACATCGTTCCTGGAGGGGCGAGCGCTGAAGACCTTCATCCGTCCCACGGGATTAGGGATGCGGTTCCTCGGCGGTGGCGCCCGTCCACTGCTCGGCGGCCTGAGACGGCTCACGGGCCTCGACCTCGTCACCGATCTGACGACGTTCTTCGGGCTGCTCGGGGACATGACGGCGAACTTCGGCGAGCGCGCGCGGCAGGTCGAGCGGCTGCTGCGCTCGGACGAGACGGCCTTCCTGCTGATCACCTCAGCCCAATCCGAGCCGGTCGACGAGGCACTCTGGTTCGGGCGCACGCTGCACGAGGGCGGCCTGCCGTTCGGCGGGATCGTCGTCAACCGCTTCCACCACGATCTCGACCGCGACGCGCTCGAGCCCGAGCCGAGTCAGGCCCTCGGCGGGGTGCTCGGCGACGACCTTGCGGCCCGCGTCGCTGCGACCCTCGCCGACTACCACGTCCTTGCCGAGCGCGACGCCGCGAACGTCGCGCGGCTGACGCGGTCGCTCCCGGATGTGCCGCTGCTGCTCGTCCCGCATCTCGACGGCGAAGTGCACGACGTCGAGGGCCTGCTGCGCATCTGCCGCTACCTGTTCGCGTCGGACTCCGAGCGTTTTAGGCTGATCGCCGACGTCGTCGCCTGATCGCCGCTTGCGCTCGCCCAGCCGAGCAGCACCTGCTGCCACTGGTCGGGGTCGATCGGTGCGCCCGCCGCGTCCACCAGCTCGGCCCGCTGGCGCTGCAGCAGCTCCCACGCTGCCTGGGCGGTCGTTGCGAAACGCTCGCTCACCGAGTGGCCGGCGAGCAGGTCGTCGGCGACGGCGACGGCCGCTGTCAGCTCGAGCGGGCCGGCACCGATTCGCCCGAGGATCCGCTCGCTCAGTCGCTGCACGGCCTCGCGGCGCTGCGCCTCGGCCCGGACGGCGGCGAGCATCGGGTCGGTCACGTCGGTTCCCAGCCTGAAGGCGTTCGGCCAGCCGAGCCCGATCACCAGCTCACCGGGTCTGAGCCTCCGGCCCTCGAGGATCGTCGGCGTCAGCTCGCCGGCGTCCCAATCGCGATCGGCGAAGCGGAACGGACCGCCGCGCGTCAGCGGCTCCAGCAGACCCTGGCGCAGCTCGTCCTCGCTGAGGTTGAAGGCACGCGCAACCTCCGAGTGCTGCTTGAGCTCGACGTGGTACACGCGACGAGACTAACGCTGTGCGTCATACGGAAGCCGGCACGCTCGCGCCGGCAGCGGCGAGCAGCTCGTCGGCGAGGTGACAGAGACCGTCGTCGAGGTGGCCACACAGGACGTCGCGTAGGATCGCCCGCAAGTGCTCGGAGAGCTCTTCGACCAGCGCTGTGGCCGGCGCGGCGGCAGGCGCGAGGCCGGCGATCACCGCCCGCTCGAGCGCGATCGCGTGCGCCGTCCGCTCGGCCAGCGCGGCGCGCTCGCCGACCGGCGCGCAGATCACGGCCAGGCGCTGGGCCAGCCGCCCGCTCGCCGGCCCCTCGGGCTCGAGCAGCGCGCGGAGCGCCAGCAGGTGGTCGCTGAGCGCCTCGAGCGCGCGCTGGCGCTCGCACCCGAGCTCGTACCGCCCAAGCGCCCACGGGACCTCGCCCGCTCCGGAGTCGTCGGGCGCCGGCGGCGGCAGCCGGCGCGAGATCAGGTTGCAGAACGCGCGCAGCTCATCTTCGCTGCCCGCGTCGATCCGGATGGGCGGCGCCGAGCGGCCACCAGCCCCGATTGCAACCGGCGCCCACGGCCCGCCGTCGACGCGGGTGAACCCGACATGCCCGATCGCGCAGGCGCCGCGATCGAACAGCCTCAGCGCCGTGACCACCCGCCTGAAGCGACCCCGCGCTCGCCGCACCGGCGCGAGGTCTTGCTCCTCTGCCGCCTCTGCCGCCTCTGCCGCCGTCCGCTGGACGAGCAGCACGAGCGGGCCGGGCTCGCGCTCGTGCGCTCCCGCCCGATCCCATTCGGTCTCGGGAGGCGGGTCGGTCAGCGACTCGGGACGCGCCAGCGACAGCCCCTCGGCGAGCGTCAGCTCCTGGGTGTCCGCATCGAGCACGATGCCGCGCAGCTCGGCGACCACCTCGACGAACGAGCAGCCGTCGTACAGCGAGCGCTCGAGCTCCTCGTAGGCGCGCTTGAAGCGTTCGTCGTCGAAGCCGAACTCGCTGCGCTCCGCGAACACACGGGCGAGGAAGCAGCGGAGAGCGGCGTCGGCGCGCTCACGCGACCCATCCGGCACCCTCGCCTCGGCGCGCGCGCGCAGGTACGCGCTGAGCCCGGCGCAGGACTCGAGCGCGCGCGCGGCCGGCGCGTACGTCGGCAGCCCGACCAGCAGGCCCAGGTGTGAGCGGATGAACGCGCCCGTCAGCGGCCGGTAGCAGTAGAGCGGCACCCGTCCACGGTCGCGGGCACGGATGCGTGCCGGCTCGCTCTCGACGACCTCGAACGGGATCTCATCGCCGTCGGCGGTCGCGAGCGACAGCCGCATCGCCGCGTCGTTCGTGAACGCGTGCAGGAGCTCGTGAAGCGTGGGATTCCGCACTCCCGGCGATTTCTCCGCCGGAGTCAGAGATCCTGCTCGATCGCTCCCAGATGCTCGACGTTCACGCGGTCAGACTGCCCGCGGCTGGGCGCGCTGGATCAGACGACAGCGACCGCGGGCCCGCGCACAGCGCGAGTCACGGCCTGCTCGCCGCAGTCGGCGGCCTGCTCGCCACAGTCCGCGGCAAGCCAGCGCTGCCCGTAGGTGCGCATGTCCTCGATCAGTGGCACGAGTGCGCGGCCCTTCTCGGTCAGCGCGTACTCGACCCGCGGCGGCACCTCCGCGTAGGTCTGTCGCTCGACGATCCCCTCTTCCTCCAGAGCTCGCAGCCGCAGCGACAGGGTGCGAGGGCTGATGCCACCAAGCGAGCGCTCGAGCTCGCAGAATCGCGAGCGGCCCTCTGCCAGGTCCTTGACCAGCAGCAGGGTCCACTTGCCACAGACGATCTCGGCCGTGCGGCAGACGGGACATGTGTCATCGGAGGCCATCTGACACTAAGTCTAGCGCAATGCTTCACCAACTGAAGCGGCTTGCCTTCCCGCTAACGGCAAGACGCCCGGCTCGCGGACACGAGCCGGGCGTCGCGGACTGGAGCCCGCCCTGCGCGGGGCGGGAATCGATCGTCAGGCGACGTCGCGGAGCTTCTGCGCCTCCGCGAGCGACTGCAACTTCTTGAGCGACTGATTCTCGATCTGCCGGATACGCTCGCGCGTGACGTTGAACGTGCGGCCGACCTCGTCGAGCGTCCGGGGGTGCTCGCCGCCGAGGCCGTAGCGCAGCTCGAGCACGCGCCGCTCGCGGTAGGAGAGGTTCTCCAGCGCCTCGCGGAGCGCCTCCTTGGTGAGGATCTCGGCGGCCCGCTCATACGGGGACTCGGCCCGCTCGTCGGCGATGAACTGCCCGAACTCCGACTCCTCCTCGTCGCCGACCGGCTTCTCGAGCGAGACGGGCGCCTGTGCGGAACGCTTGATCGACTCGACCTCCTCGGGCTCGATCCCCGTCACCTCGGCGATCTCCTCCGCGGTCGGCTCGCGGCCGAGCTCGGTCACGAGCTTGCGCTCGGCGCGACCGATCTTGTTGAGCTTCTCGACGACATGAACCGGGATCCGGATCGTGCGCGCCTTGTCCGCCAGCGCCCGCGCGATCGCCTGTCGGATCCACCAGGTCGCGTAGGTGGAGAACTTGAATCCCTTGCGGTAGTCGAACTTCTCTGCGGCACGGACGAGCCCGAGCGTTCCCTCCTGAATCAGGTCGAGGAAGGGCAGACCCTGGTTGCGATAGTTCTTGGCGATCGAGACGACGAGTCGTAAGTTCGACTCCACCATCTTCTGCTTGGCATCGAGGTCGCCGCGCTCGATCCGCTTGGCCAGGTCCACCTCCTCCTGAGCCGTCAACAGGCGGACCTTGCCGATGTCCTTCAGGAACAGCTGAAGCGAATCGGTCGTCATGTCCGGCTTCAGATCCAGCGCAGTCTTGGCCTTGCGGCGGCCACGCTTGTCCGGCGCGCGCTCCACCTCAGCCTCGGCTAGAGCCGGATCGACCTCCTCGACCAGCTCGATCTCGGCCCGCTCGAGATAACCGTGCAACTCCTCAACGTCAGCCTCGTCGAGATCGAGCTCGGCGATCGCGCCGTTGATCTCGGCGAACGTGAGCACGCCGAGTTGCTGACCGCGATTCACGAGAGTCTTGATCTCTTCGAGTTCCTGCAGTTCCGCTACTGACATCTGCTTCCGTTTCCGTCGTGTTGCCAGTGGGCCGACGGTCCCGGCACACTGGATGAGCAGAGTCGCACGCGGAACCGAACGCGCACGACTGCTAGCAAAACATACCTACCAACAATAGCTAATACGCGCGCGCAGCCGGACCGTTTCAGCCCACGCGAGAAATTTCCGGCAGCTTCAACCTTTCACGCGGAAGTTGGCCGTATTTCCGGGGAGCTTCAACCCCACGCTCCACATAACTCTACGGACCGGTTTTCCCTATACTGCGCCGATCAGCCGAACGGTCATCCGCCCGCGGGTGGCCGACGGGGGAACCATTGCGGACCGGCCACGGTTCGCAGGGGCGAATCGGACCCGCGCCAGGGTCCGTAGCGCTGGAGCGCGAGCCCGTCAGCTCACCTCGTAGGCGACCGCAAACCCACCGCTGAGGGACCTGATGGCCGTGATCACCCCTACCCGGACCGCGCAACTGTTGCCGCTGCTGGCCGGCTGGGCGCTGCTCGCGGCGCCGGCGGCCGTGCAGGCCGCAGGCCGCCACGGCGCCGGGCTGACGGGCGGCTCCGGCGTCGCGGGGGCGGCCGGCAACCCGCTCGTGCAGCCTGCGAATCTGCCGGTCTCCAGCAGCGGCGGCGGGATCACCCTGACGACCGTAGCGGCGGTCCAGACTTCGCGAGCGCTCGCGCTCACAGGCACCGCCCCGGGGCCCGACGCGGGACGCACGATCGAGATCGAGTCCGCCTCCGGCGCCGGGCCCGGACCGGACGCATGGACCGTAGTCGCGCAAGCGATCGTCGCGCCGGGCGGCAGCTTCGCCACCAGCTGGCACGCCACGGCGCCAGGCGAGGTTGAGCTCGAGGCGACCCTCCCAGCAAGCGCAACCGAGGCCCCGCCCACCACCTCGACCGCCGCCGCGTCGGGAACGACCGGCGCGGCCGCCGCATCCGGCACTCCCGTCGAAGCGACCGCGCCGCTGACCGTCTCGGTCTACCAATCGGCACTCGCCACCTTCTACGGCCCCGGCCTGTACGGCCAGCGGACGGCCTGCGGCGAGACGCTCCGGCGCCGGACGCTCGGGGTTGCAAGCCGGACCCTGGCCTGCGGCACCTCGGTCTCGATCATGTTTCGCAACCGCGTGATCGTCGTCCCGGTGATCGACCGCGGGCCGTTCGGCAACGGCGCCGACTGGGACCTCACGATCGCGACCGCGCGGGCGCTGGGGATGCGGACGACGGCGATCGTGGGAACCCTCCCGCTGTCCAGCTGAACCGTCCCACGTCACAATCGCGGCGATGGACGAACGGCTGTTGAGAATCGACGAGGCGCTTGCGCTCGTCCTGCAGGTGGCCGGCGGGCGGCTCGGGGAGGAGCTCGTCGCGGTCGACGACGGGCTCGACCGGACCCTGGCCGCCGACGTCCTCGCCGCGGGCGACAGCCCCCGCTTCGATTGCTCGGCGATGGACGGGTTCGCCCTCGGCCCGGGCCCGACGCCGGGCGATTTCCAGATCCGCGGTGAGTCGCGCGCCGGTATGCCGTACGCGGGCGCCGCGCTCGCACAGGGCGAGGCGGTCCGGATCTCGACCGGCGCGGCCGTCCCCGCCGGCGCGGCGGCGGTCGTCCGCCAAGAGGACACCTCGGCAATTGCCGGGGACGGGCCGCTGAGGGTCCTCGTCGAGGTCGCTCCGGGCGCCAACGTCCGCGCCGCCGGCGAGGACATGCTGACTGGCGCCCTGATCCTCGCCGAGGGCACACGACTCGGACCAGCCGAACTCGGGGCGGCCGCTGCCGCGGGCGCCGCGGAGCTGACCGTCGCGCGCCGGCCCGTGCTGGCCGTGGTTTGCACGGGCGATGAGCTGCGCGAGCCAGGGGCGGCGCTCGGGCCCGGCGAGATCCACAACTCGAACGACCCGATGCTGCGCGCGCTCGCGGCGCGCGCGGGCGCCGTTGCGGGCGCCGCCGGGCGCGTCGGCGACGACCCGGCGCAGACCGAGGAGGTGCTCGGACGCGCGCTCGACGGGGCCGACGTCCTGGTCGTCTCGGGCGGCGTGTCGGTCGGCGAGCACGACCACGTCAAGTCCGCGCTCGGGCGCCTCGGCGTCGTCGAGCACTTCTGGGGCGTCGCCCTGCAGCCCGGCCGGCCGACCTGGTTCGGCAGCCGCGGGGGGAAATTGGTGTTCGCGCTGCCGGGGAACCCAGTATCGGTGGCGGTCACGTTCTCGCTGTTCGCGCGCCCGGCGGTCGAGGCGCTGCTGGGCGCGCGCCGCTCGCGGCGGCTGCGCCCGCAGGCACGCCTCGCACGACCCGTGCGCCGCAATACGGTCCGCGACCAGGCGATCCGGGTCACCCTCGAGCTGCGCGCGGGCGAGCTCGTGGCGACGCCGACGGGTAAGCAGGATTCGCACATGCTCACCTCACTGGTGCGGGCCGACTCACTCGCCCTGATCCCGTCTGGCGACGGCGAACTGCCCGCCGGCAGCGCCGTGCGGCTGGAGCCGCTCCCGGGATGCCAGCTCTAGCTGCGGTATGCCTGGCGGTGATCGTCGGGCTGCTCGCGCGGCGGCTGCGGGTCTCGCAACGGCCCGCCCGCGCCCTGATCGTCTCGTCGCCGCGCTCGACCGTGATCGCCGGCGACGGCGCCGTCCGCTCGGTCCAGTCGGCCCGGCTGACGATGTCGACCGCTGACCTCGACCGCATCTGGGTGCCCGACAACCTCGAGAACCTGGGGCGCACCTACTGGCGCTTCCTGTCGCGCGTCACCCTCGGCCTGGTCCGCGTCTCCTACACGCAGAGCGAGCGCGCGGTGGTCGCGCTCGGGTTCATTACGCTGCTTCGCTTCACCGCGCCCGAGTACGTGGTCGAGCCGCTGCGCGGGCGGGTCAGCTGGCCGATCAAGGACGGGCTGCTGGTCGCGAAGACCGGCCACGGCTGCGGCTGGCTGTGCCTCGATGTGCAGCGCAAGCCGTCGGCCGGCAACCCCTCGGCGGAGGCCGAGGTGACGATCGACGTCGAGGTGGCGAACTTCTATCCCGCGATCGCCTCCGGACTGAGCATGTTCGTGTACGAGATCACACAGGCGTTCGTCCACGTGCTCGTCACGCACGCGTTCCTGCGGTCACTGGCAAAGCTCGACCTGGCCGAGTCGAAGGTCGGCAGGCTCCGGGACGCCTAGGGCAACTCAGCCGTACAGGCCGCGACCGCGCGCCCGCAGCCTCACCCGGTCGTGGCGGGCGGTGATCCGGCGGACCGTTCCAGATCGGGCGCGCATCACCAGCGAGTCGGTCGTGACGTGCTCCTTGTCCGGATAGCGGACTCCCTGCAGGACGTCGCCGTCGGTCACGCCGGTCGCCGAGAAGAAGACGTCTTCGCCGCGAACCAGGTCATCGGCCGTGAGCACACGGGTGAGGTCATGGCCCGCCTCCGAGGCGCGCGCCCGCTCCGCATCGTCGCGCGGCCAGAGCCGGCCGAGCAGCTGGCCGCCGGTGCACTTGATCGCGGCCGCCGAGATCACGCCCTCAGGAGTGCCGCCGATCCCCCACAGCACGTCGACCGGCGAGCGGTCCGACACCGCCAGCAGCGCGGCCGAGACATCGCCGTCAGTGATCAGGCGCACGCGTGCGCCCGCTTCGCGCACGGCCGCCATCTGTCGATGGTGGCGCTCGCGGTCGAGCATCACGACGATCACGTCGCGGATGTCGACGCGCTTGCGCTCGGCGATCAGCGCCAGCGTCTCGGGCAGCGGTCGCTCGAGGTCGAGCAGGTCGGCGATCGCCGGTCCGCCCGCGAGCTTCTCCATGTACACGATCGGCCCCGGGTTGAACATCGCGCCGCGCTCGGCCAGCGCGATCACGGTGATCGCGCTCGGCATCCCGAGCGCCGTCAGCCTGGTGCCCTCGAGCGGGTCGACGGCGATATCGACCAGCGGCGGGTTGCCGTCCCCGATCTGCTCGCCGTTGTAGAGCATCGGCGCCTCGTCCTTCTCCCCCTCTCCGATCACGACGATGCCGTCCATCGAGACGCCGTCGAGCACGAAGCGCATCGCGTCGACGGCGGCCTGGTCGGCCGCCTCCTTGTCGCCGCGCCCGATCAACCGCGCCGCGGCCAGGGCCGCCGCCTCGGTCACCCGCACCAGCTCGAGCGCGAGGTTGCGGTCGGGCTTGATGGTCGTGTCGGCGGTGCTCAAGACCCGGCAGCCTACCTCAGAGCCACTACCGTTCGCCGCTGATGCCGCCGCGCGACGACCAACCGCCGAGCTTCACTTCGCTGATCCCGGGCCTCGGGCCGGTGCAGGCGGGGCCGTGGATCGCCTCGCTCGAGCTGCGCGCTCCGGACGAGCGCGGGCGGCCCTACACATTGGTCAACTTCGTCTCGAGCGCCGACGGGCACGCCACCTTTGCGGGCCGCTCGCGGGCACTTGGCGACCGCGGCGATCGCGAGCTGTTCCAGGCGCTGCGCGGGCGCGTCGACGCCGTCCTCGCCGGCACGCAGACGATGAAGATCGAGCGCTACGGACGGCTTGTGCCCGATCCCGAGCGCCGACGCCGGCGGGTCGAGGCGGGGCGCGCCCCGGAGCCGCTCGCCGTGCTGGTCAGCCGCCGGGGCAGATTCCCGCTCGACATCCCGCTGTTCGCCGAGCCCGAGGCTCGCGTCGTCGTGTTCACCCCGGTGCGTCCCGCCGATCTCGATGGCGTCCGGGCCTCGGTGCAGGTCGAGCTGCTGCAAGGGGGCCCGAGCGACTCGCCGCTCGCCGAGGCGATGGCGACGCTTTACCGCGACCACGCCGTTCGGACGCTGCTGTGCGAGGGCGGCCCGACGCTGTTCGGGGCGCTGCTGCACGCGGGGCTGGTGGACGAGCTGTTCCTGACGCTGGCCCCCGCGCTGACGGGCGGCGACAGCGGCCCGTCGCTGACGGCCGGGCCTCCGCTCGACTCGCTTGCGCGGCTCGAGCTGCGCAGCCTGCTGCAGCTGGGCTCGAGCCTGTACGCGCGCTATCAGGTCAAAACCTGACCGCGTGATCGGCAGCCGCTGGGTTTGCGTACATGTCGAGCGTGGAACAATTTCTCGACATGGCGCCGCAGACCGCAGCTCCGCGGGAGCAGTCGACAGCTGAGGTGATCGAGACTCTGATGGACACCCGCGAGCGGACGCTCGCGCTGGTCGCACCGGTCGCGGACGCCGAGCTCGAGGCCGTCCAGTCGACGCTGATGAGCCCGCTCGCGTGGGACCTCGGTCACGTCGCAGCGTTCGAGGACCTGTGGCTCGCCCACCGCTTCGGCGGGCTGCCGCTGCTGCGCGACGAGCTGATGGACGTCTACGACGCGTTCGAGACGCCGCGCTCCGATCGCGGCGAGTTGCCGTTCCTGCGCGGCCCCGAAGCACGCGCCTACATGGATGACGTGCGCGAGCGGACGCTGGTGGTGCTGGCCGACCAGGGCGCCGGGGACGGCTTCATCGCCGAGCTCGTGATCCGCCACGAGCAGCAGCACTGCGAGACGATGCTGCAGACCCTGCAGCTCGCTCATCTCGAGGGCTACCAGCTTCCGTGCGCCACTGTGGATGCCGACGGCACCGGCTTGCAGGCCGGTGCCGTCGCGGCTGTGACCGGTCTGGAGCTGGTCGAGGTCGCCGCTGGGCCGTGCGAGATCGGCGCTCCAGCCGGCGGTTTCGCCTACGACAACGAGCGACCGCGCCACCGGGACTGGCTGGCAGGCTTCCAAATCGGCCGTGCGCCGGTGACGAACGCGTCCTACCTGAGCTTCGTCGAGGGCGGCGGCTACGTGCGGCGCGAGTGGTGGTCGGACGAGGGCTGGGCGTGGAAGGAGCAGTACGACATCACGAGACCCGGGGCGTGGACCGAGGACCTCTCGGGAGAGTGGCGTCTCGACGGCATCCATCCACTCGATCCCGACCGGCCGGTGGTCCACGTCTCCTGGTTCGAGGCCGACGCCTTCGCCCGTGCCCACGGGGCGCGACTGCCGACGGAGAGCGAATGGGAGAGGGCGGCGACCTGGGACCTGGAGACGGAGCAGGCCAGGATCCAGCCCTGGGGTCAGCTCGAGGCGACCCCTGGCGTCCACGCGAACGTCGATCACATCGCCGACGGGCCGCTCCCCGTCGGCCTGCACCTGGCCGGCGCCGCCCCGAGCGGTTGCCTTGGCCTGATCGGTGACGTCTGGGAATGGACTTCCTCGGACTTCGGCGCCTATCCGGGGTTCGTGGCATATCCGTACCGCGAGTACTCGGAGGTGTTCTTCAGACGCGATTACAAGGTGCTGCGCGGCGGCTCGTGGGCGACGCGCTCGCACGTCATCACCGCGGCGTTCCGCAACTGGGACCTCCCCCAGCGGCGGCAGATCTTCGGCGGAATCCGGATCGCGAGGGACGCCTGACAACGCGGCGGGCTGGATCAGCTGTGCGAGTTGGACCAGCCGGCCTCGGCCGCGGCGACGTCGGCCACCAGGTTGCCGAGGGCCAGATTGACGTCGTCGCCGTGGTAGCCCCACAGCGGTCCCGCCTGCTCAGTCACGACCGGTCGGTGGTCGGAGGCGCCGGTCGCCTTGGTCACGTCCAGCCACGAGGCGCCGCTCGCGCGCTCGCAGCGCGCGGTGTACAGGCCCGGGTAGGAGACCCACGGCGTCGTGGCGGCGCTGAGCGAGGGAAAGA
>Ga0302229_10001755_pt1 | contig 16318 bp, 21 predicted proteins | sample II_Palsa_N1_3_FD_193518 | JGI IMG/M metagenome (GOLD analysis project Ga0302229, IMG submission 193518) | Peat permafrost microbial communities from Stordalen Mire near Abisko, Sweden - II_Palsa_N1_3 | ecosystem: Environmental > Terrestrial > Soil > Palsa > Peat permafrost | place: Sweden... | reverse complement strand
ACCGCCCGGGAAATCCGCCGCTGCCTCAAGCGGTACATCGCCCGCGAGCTCTACCGGCAGCTCACCCGGTCGATGAATCCTCCCGTGAGTCCTTGACAAACATAGAAGCGTCAGAAGGTTGGGGGTTGAGTCCCTCCGAGCGCGCTGACGAAATCGCAGGCCAGGGCACTATATCTAGCCCAGGCGCGGGCCCTGGAGGCGGAGCAGTTACGGTTGAGCCCGAGCCTTGACATCATGTTCATGTGGATGAGGCCTGGGAACGGTTCATGACTGCGGTTAAGCACGCCCAGCGCGAAATGGGGGCGGGGCGACCGGAACCCTTCAAGGCACTGTGGTCGCACACTGACGACGTAGTGATTATGGGCGGATTTGGCGGCTACGAGCGCGGTTGGGAGCAGGTCGGTGCCCGCCTCGATTGGGCTTCGAAAGGCCTCGCTGCTACCGATCGCAGCGAGGAGAACATCGTGACGGTGGTCGGTGAGGACCTCGGCTACACCGTCGACCTGGAGCACATGACCCGGCACGTCGACGGCCAGCCGCGGCCGCTCACACTTCGCTGTACGCAGGCATACCGCCGGGAGAACGGTGAGTGGAAGATCGTCCTGCGCCATGCAGACGAGCTTTTGCAGAAAGACGAGCAGCAAAGATGACCCGAGGACCGGCTGCCCCATAGCTGATGGCATCTCTCACAGACTCACCGGACCGGACTACGGCATCTGTGCCAGACATCTGGCGTGACGCTGACCTGCCGATACGGATTCCGGCGCACTGACCGACGAGGTGGCGCACGTGCAGGGCCATCTCGCTGCGCAGGACGAGTTGCTGACCCGGATCGCCGCGAAAATCGGCCTCGACCCGGTGCCTGTCATCGACAACCGGGACCTCGATGAGACGGCCAACCCAGACCCGGGATGCTGACGACCAGGCAGGCCTTCTCTCACGGTCGCCAGCCACGGCAGCAGTCAAGCCCGATTCACGAGCCAGCCAGCACGACCACCAAGCAACGCGATCGGCATCTGGCAGCACGGCCCCAGGAAGACAGCGGTAACAACCTCCCAATAAGCATGATCCGGAATATACGCGGAATCGCCAAGCAGCCCATATAGCTGGCGATGGCGAACCTCCCAGGTCAGCTCCACAATTCGACAGATAGGATCGGCGGCCTCCAGAGCCGTGAACGTGCCTTCCTGGGAGCCACGCTGGGAGCCACACAGATGAACGACCTACCGGTTCTCCGAACGGATATGAACGGTGGGCAGAGACGCGTCCGAGGTCACGGACTGGTCTGAACGGGTCCGGATGCCCACTCGGGTATCTACGGATCAGCCCTTGGTACCGCTGGCGCGGCGCCGTACCGGCGTGAAAAATGGCTGCGGTACCGCCCGTGACGTCGTTACGAGCATGACCGCCTGACGCTAGGCGAGCGTGGCGATGGCCTTGTGTACCGACGCGATCGCGCTGGCGCCCTCGCCGGTGGCCGCGGCGACCCGCTTCATTGAGCCGGAGCGGACGTCGCCGACCGCGAACACGGCAGGAACGTTGGTCTCGAACGGAAGCGGCTTCCGCCCCAGGTCGGCCCAGGCCGGCCCGAGGTCATCGTCGGTCAGTTGGACGTCGGTTCGGATGAAGCCGTCATCTTCGGTGGCTATTCCGGTCAGCCAGCTGGTGGCGGGCTCGGCGCCGATGAAGCAGAACAAGCCAGAGCACGGATGGAACTGGGTGGTGTCCGCCGTCCGATCGGTGATGCTGACCTCCTCGAGGAAGTCGCCGCCATCCAGCCGGGTGACCTCGCTCCGGCAAAGCACCGTCACCCGCGGATGGACCAGCAGCCGGTCGACGAGATAGGCAGACATGCCGGTGGCGATGTCCGCGCCGCGGACGATCAGCGAGACCTCACTCCCTCGCCCGGCCAGATACAGCGCGGCCTGACCGGCCGAGTTCGCGCCGCCGACCACCGTGACCGGGCTGCCCGTGTACCCCCGGGCTTCCAGTTCGGTGGCCGCGTAGTAGATACCAGCGCCCTCAAAATCAGGCCAGCGCTCTAGCGGGAGCGCCCGGTAGCGGGCACCAGTCGCGATGACGACGGCCCTGCTGTCTATGACTTCCCCGCCCGGCAGGTGCAGGCGGAGCAGGTCGCCGTTGCGGTCGGTGTCGAGCTTGACCGCCTCGCATGGGCTGGCTAGCTGGGCACCGAACTTCAGCGCCTGGAGCACGGCCCGGCCGGTCAGATCGGCACCGGAAAGGCCGAACGGGAAGCCGAAGTAGTTCTCGATCCGGGAGCTGGCCGCGGCCTGCCCGCCAGTGCCGACCGCGTCCAGCAGCATGGTGTCCAGGCCCTCGGACGCTCCGTAGACCGCGGCCGCCAGCCCAGCTGGGCCTGCGCCGACGATCGTGACGTCAACGGGCTTGGTGGAGGAGCGACGGTAGCTGAGGCCCAGCTTCTCGGCCAGCCTGCCCGGCGTGGCCCGCTTCAGCGTGGTACCGGGCATGACGACGGCGGGCAGGTCGTCCTTGGTCAGGCCCGAGGACTCCATCATCGCCCGGCCAGCGGGGGTGTCGGCATCGAACCAAAGGTGGATCAGACGCTGCCGGGCGGCGTAGGTCCGCAGCGCCAGCGCCGGCGCCGACCTGGCGCCGCCGACGATCTCCACCGCCCGGGCGGCGGTGCTGCGCTGCAATAGCTCCCGGCGGGCGATCAGCGCCTTGAACACGATGTCGGACAGCTCGACGTCGTTTGCCATGAGCTGCCGCAGACGCTCCGGCGACACCCGGTAGACAGTCCCGGCCGCCCGCACCCGGCACAAAAGGTAGACATTCTGCCCGGTCAGCAGGTTCAGCTCGCCGACAAAGCCGCCCGCATCCACCACCGCGACGGTCTCGGCGGGCACGTCGGCCGCCTCCGTCCGCACAACCTCCACCGAACCACGGTCGACCACGATCAGATCGACATCTTCGTCGCCCGGCCGGAACAGCACATCGCCCGGATGAGTCTCCTGTGGCGTGCCGTAGGCCAAGAGCCGGGCGAACAGCTCATCGCCCAGCCGTGGCGATGCGACGCTGGTCGGCACGAGCGGTTTGCCCAGCCGTCCGCGTGCGTGGCTGGCGCGCAGCCGATCCAGATCATGCGGTGTGGCCCAGGCCACCGGCCTGGCCAGGCCAGGCTGGCTGAACATAGAGCCACGCGCAGCCCAAGGCGCGGCATCGGCACGCGACAGTTCGTCCATCGCTGTCACGCTTTCAGCTCGCCTGCCATCTGGTCAAACGTCTTGTAGCTCGTTGGCTCGTTGGGAGCCAAACGGGGTGCCAGGAATCACAGCCGACGTCCGGTTGCTTTTCCCTGAGCGTCCACGAAGGAGTTGAGCCATGAGCACCCGGCCACTGCACTTCAGCGCGTTCATCTGGCCGAACGGCTACCACGAGTCTGCGTGGCGCGTGGTTCGGGACGATGTGCGCGGCGTTCGCGGGCTTCCCTACTACACCGACATCGCGCGGATCGCCAAACGTGGCCTGATTGATGCGATCTTTCTGGCCGACAACATCGCCATCGCCGAATACCGGGCCACCTACCTGCCTCAGACGCAGTTCGACCCGATCTTGGTGCTGTCTGCTCTGGCCGCAGTCACCAGCCGCATCGGGCTGATCGGGACCGGCTCGACCACTTACAGCAAGCCGTAGGAGCTCGCACGCCGGTTCGCGACGCTGGATCATCTCAGCGCTGGCCGGGCCGGCTGGACATCGTCACCACCGTCACGCCGCTGGCCGCGGCCAACTTCGGTGAGCCCTTCCATCCCGACCACGCCGACCGGTACACGCGGGCACACGAGTTCGTCGACGTCGTTCAGCGCGCGTGGGACAGTTGGGAGGACGGCGCGGTCATCGGTGACCGCGAGCGCGGCGTGTGGGCCGATCGAAGCAAGCTGCACGCCTCTCACTTCCACGGTCAGTATTACGACACCGAAGGGGTCCTGCCCTTTCCCCGCTCCCCGCAGGGTCACCCGGTGCTCGTTCAGGCCGGACAGTGAGCCGCCGGTGTCGGGCTGGCCGCGCGCTACGCCGAGCTGGTATTTTCCGGGCCGCCATCGCTGGAGGCAGCGGTTGCCTTCCGCAGCAACCTGCACGCCCAGGTCAGGGCGGCAGGACGAGATCCGGCGCACGTGCTCGTGCTTCCGGCGCTGATGGTGACGCTGGGCAGCACCGAAGCCGAAGCCTGTGGCCGAGCCCGGCGGCTGGAAGAATTGGCGAGTCCGGAGTTCCGGTGGCAGAACGCGTTGTACACGGCAGGACTGGACCCCGACGCCTTCGACCCGGACGCGCCACTGCCCGCTGAGCTCTGGGCCGATCGATCGGCGCCGTCGAGCCGCGCGGAGGAACTGTACGCCGCCGCACGGGCACGGCCGGGCGCCTCGCTGCGTGAGATCGCCCAGCAGGTGACCGGCGGCGCCGGACAGATCCACTTCGTCGGAACACCAGAGCAGCTCGCTGATCACGTGACCGCCTGGCAGGACGCGGGCGCTGTCGACGGATTCACCATCATGGGATCGAGGCTGCCCTACGAGCTGACCACGTTCGTCGACCACGTCGTGCCCATCCTGCAACGCCGCGGCCGGTTCCGCACTGAGTACACCGGCCACACCCTGCGCGACCACCTCGGGCTCCAGCGACCGGCTGTGCGCACAGATGCCCGCGTCGTTGAGCGCCCCCGTTCATGATGAGCGCCTAAATGCCCTGCCAAGCGATCACCGTTCGCGTGATGCTGTCATAGCTACGAGCCGCGCTGAGTTGGCCGTCGGCCACGGCTGGGCCGATCACTTGGGCCGCCTGGGCTGTCTGGTCCACTGACAGCCGCCAGGCCAGGCTGATGTGCGGGGTCCAGGCGCTCGGCTCGTGCTGCGGGTTGCGGTCGGCCCCTGTCGAGCCGACCAGATCTGAGCCTGCAAGTCCAGCAGGGCGTCGCCGCCGTCTACGGCCCAGGCCAGCACCCCGGCCCGACCGCCAAAAAAGTGCAGCCCTTCCATCCGCACCCGGATGGGGAGATTCTGCAGCGCTTCGGTAATCGCGGCCACCGCACCAGGCGGGAAATTGCCGGCAGTGGCCAACGTCAGATGCGGCCGGTTGGTCGGGTGCCGATGCTGAGCCAGCGAGGGAAGCACGCCGAGGCTGGTCACCGACAGGACCCGCCAGGCGTAACGCGCCTGCGCCGTATCGTCGGCGGCACGGCGGGTGTCCGTGCTCGCCCGCACGTCTGTCGTCCCCACAGCCTCATCGATCACAAATCCGCACCAAGGATAGTCGCGGACTCCCGGGCGATAAGCGGCAGGTCCGCCACTCGCCCGGCTTGTGCGCAGCAGATCGCGCCACCCGTGTCATAGTGCTGCCAGGCGTGGCGCGGCCCGTTCTCGCAACGCGCCGGCGATGTCCGGCGGCAAGGGCATGGTCGAGCCCTGGAAACCCCGGAAGGGCCAAAACGAGCTCAGCTCGGCCGCTGCACGTAGCTCCACTCGCAGCAGCGGCGGATCGATGCGGTGGTCGACCCTGATGTCGGTCCGCCATCGTGCGTATGGAGAGTCTCCCACCTGCCATTCGGGGTCCTCGTAGGTGGGCGCCAGGATCGTTGCCAGATAGTAGATGCCGGGCGCGTCCCGGCCCACCACCTGCACCCAGACGCGATCGCCCGCCACCGTCCGATCCCGGTACCGCGGCGTCCGCCACGATCGCAACGGCGACTCAGCCAGCGCGGCATCCAGGTCATGCCGCTTACCCTTGCCGCTGCCCTGGAAGATCCAGTCAGTCATGGCCAGAAACGCTACTGGGATCGAACCAGTAGCTTGTCCCGGACCAGCCATGGCTCGCCCAGAGCCATGGACACCACGGTCACGAACCGAATCCCGGGCGAGCCCGGCATGTCGGCCAGGGCGTCAACGTCCCTGGCCGCAACTCGCCTGGCGTCTGCGCGCATAACGCGGCGGACGAACCCGGCGTACTGGTGCCGGCCGGAGAGACTCTGGACCGCTGAAGCGGCTCACGCCGACGCCGGGCCGCTAGTGGCAAGTAGGACTAAAAGCAGGTGCCAGGGGTCGACCGCACCCCGGCGACAGCGCCGGGCTCTGCCGTTAGACGGCCCGCCCGGCGCACGCCGGGCCACACACAGCCGCGCCGCAGATCAATGCGGCTATCCGGTATGGGTGCTCGTGCACAGGGTGCTCGTACTCGTTAGTGCGGGCTGGTTCCGTTGGGGCTGGCTGAGTCCAGCAGCTGCCGCAGGACCGCTGAGTAAGTGTTCAGCGCCTTGCGGCCTTGCTGGCTGAGGCTGACCGAGGTGCGGGCGGTGACGCCGCTGCCTGTCTTGACCGTCGTCACGTAGCCCGCGTCCTCGAGCTTGCGCAGGTGGGTGATGAGGTTGCCGGGCGTCAGGCCGAGCAGTTCTTGCAGTCTGGTGAAGGAGAGGCTGTCGCCGTCGCGGAGGGTGGCCAGTGTCACTACGACACGCAGGCGGGCGGGTGCGTGAATGACGGGGTCAAGCTCGGTCTCAGCTGCCATGGTTGCGGAGCCTGGTCCCGATGACCGCCATCAGCAGGAACGCCCCGCCGCCGGCCAGCGCGCAGGTTGCCAGGATGGCCGCGGGTGCCTGCCATGCGCAGCTGGCACCGACGATTACGAGCCAGGCTCCGAGGGCGAGCGGCGGCCGGTCCCGTCCGAGGACGGAGGCCAGGATGTAGGTCAGCCCGGCCAGCATCACGGGACCCGCGAAGCTAATGAACGCGAGCGTCCGCGTACTGACAGAGTTGCTGATCACGGGCGCGACGATAAGCAAGGTCAGGTATCCGATCGCCCACGTGCTCCCGATGATGCGGCGGTCTCGCGCGGACTTGCCGTCGATGCCTGCAACCGTCTTGCTGGCGATGGCCAATACGGTCGCGACCGCGAAAGCAGCCAGCACGAACACCACCGCGATCGTGACACCCGAGGGCCCTGTGTAGGGGTGCTGCCCGCGCACGGACAGCCACATCGCTCCGTAGCCGAAGAGCCAGACCAGACCCCACGCCGTGTACACGATGGGCCTACTGATGAATAGCTCCTTGCGAGCGCGTGCGCGGGCATCCTGCGCGACGGCCGCGGCTTCCTGCACGCTCATGTCCTGGTCCTCTAGCATGTCGACCTCCAGGGTCTGCTGGGAGCCAGAGTCAAGCTTTGCACTTCAAAGCTACTTGACTTTGCATCTCAAAGTCAAGACCTGCGTCAGCGATGCGACTGCTACCAAGGCACGCAACACGGTCGGAATTCACGATCAATCCCGGCGCGGCCAACACGGCACCCGAGCTGGGACGGACCAGCTTGCCGAGTACGGGCCGACGACCTTCTGATCAACCGGTCACGTAGCGACGATGCAGGTACAGGGCTTCACCCGGACTGAGATCGTATTCCGCCGTCCGCTCCGGTCAAGCAGCGGCTGAACGCATGATCCTTTGGCCCGTCCCCTCCACCCGAGCACAGCCCGCTCGTGCGGAGCCTTTGCCCGTCCAAAGCATCAAGCAGCCGCAATTTGACCTCCACTCCCGGCTCCACAACCTCCACTCCCGGCTCCACAACCTCGGCACCTGTCGGGTGAGGGCCCCAGGCCGTTAGCCCCCCCACCAGGGCGCCGAGGAAGGAGCAGGGACCCATGACCGGCGCCACCTGCGGCACGCGATCCGATGTCAAGGCTTCGTTGACACCAACACGCCGGCGACGGGTCGTTGAGAACGACCAGTACGCCGCGTTCGTCCGGCGCGTCATCGCCGCCTACAGCCGCCGCGTCGCCGCCGGGGACGTCGACGCCATCAGCGACATGACCCGCCTCGCCGCCGAGCTGGACGACGCCATCAGCCAGGCGGTAACCGGGCTCCGGGCAGCCGGTTACACCTGGGCCGGCATCGCCGCCCGTCTCGGCGTCACCCGCCAAGCGGCACAGCAGCGGTGGGGGAGAGCCTGACACCGGCCGATGCGTGCCCCCCAGATGCGGCCGCCCTTCCGGCTCCTGGTTACCGGCAGCCGGACCTGGGACGACCCGCCACCATCGAGCAGGCCCTCGCGGTCATCCTGGGCCGCCATCCCGAGGGTGTCCTCCTGGTCCATGGCGCCTGCCCGCGGGGAGCCGACGCGATCGGCTCCGCCTACGCCGCCCGCACACCCGGCTACCAGATCGAAGCGCACCCAGCCGACTGGCGCCGCTACGGCCGGGCCGCCGGGCACCGCCGCAACACCGAGATGATCACTCGGCGCGGACGGATGCGTGGCCTTCATCCAGGACGCCAGCCCCGGCAGCACCACCACCGTCCGGCTCGCGGAGGCAGCAGGCATCCCCATCTGGCTCCACACCCGCCCCTGACCGGCATGCGATCCTGGAACTGCCGCCTCGCTTGTTCGGTCGGCCCGGGTCCCTGTTCGTCACGCGGACTTAGTCGCTACGAAACGCCTCGATGAGTTTCTGTTCGGCGCTCGGCGAAGGCTTAGAGGGGCAATCTATTCCGAAAGCCGCGACTACACCGGGCGATTGACGGCTTTAGAACAATCTTGGTGTGCGGTGATAAGAGCCGTGGTGGGCCTCGCTAGGCGTCGATGGGGAGCCAAACGAGGAGCCAAACGGGGAGCCATCGCAGCTAGGCGCCCCGGACGCCAGCGATGGTGGCCTTGATGTCGCGCCGACGCAAGTGGGCGCGGATCCGTGAACCTCCTCTTGGCGTCACAGATCCCCAGGTACGCCGTAGGAGGGCGCGGCCCCGGGGTCGAGAGCACGCGTCAGGTAGTCGCGCTTCAGTGGCAGCCAGAGTGTGAGCAGTCGGTTGAGCTCAGCGGCGGGGTCGTCGGCATCGTCCACGCGGAGGTCCGTCACTCGCCATGCGACACCCTCGACCACCGCAAGGCCGGCGGAGCGCACCGGCCCCTCCTCGCCGCCCCCGGCGAGCCCGCCGAGGAATCCGGCCAGCAGACGCTCCTCGAAGGTTGCCGCCGAACTAGCCTGGTAGGCGTCGATCATGGCCTGCACCACATAGGCATCAGCAAGCATGTTGCCTGCCGCGACCGCCTGGTGCCCGGTCGTGGCGGCATGGGTGCCGAGCGTACGGACACCGGAGAAATACGCGACCCGGCCGGCGGCATCCACCACCGTGAGCTGCCGACTCTCCGGATGTGCCTCGTTGGCAACCACCTGCGCGATTGCCTCCTCGGCGGTCGCCCCGCCTTGGAGCAGATCGAGCAGGCGCGGCCCGAGTGCCGGGTTGGTGACGTTCTGCGAGGCGGCCACGCCCACGACGGGACGCAGGTGCAGGCAACGTGAGGCGACGGCCGGGCTCGACGAGCTGAGCACCATTCCGAACGCGCCCGTGGCGGGGTCGCGCGCGGCTAGCGAGAATGTCATGAGGTCTGCCCGCTGATGACGGCGGTCGCATCGATTTCTATCAGCCACTCTGGCCGGGCCAGGGCTTCGACCACGAGCCCGGTCGAGACCGGGTAGACGCCCTTCAACCACCGGCCCATCACCTGGTACACAGGTTCGCGGTATCGGATATCGGTGAGGTAGACGACCACTTTCACGATGTCGGCGACGCCGCTGCCGGCTTCGCGTAGCAGCAGGTCGATGTTGGCCATTGCCTGCTCCGCCTGCGCCTCGACGTCCCCGATGCCTACGCTTTCCCGGGTCTCAAGGTCCTGGCCGATCTGGCCGCGCAGATAGACGATGCCGTTCGCGACGACGGCCTGACACAGGTCGTTGTCGAGGTTCTGCTCCGGGTAGGTGTCCTTCGTGTTGAACGGGCGGATGCGTGTGTGGGTGGGTGTGCTTACCACGATCAGCTCCCAGTGGCGAGCGCGTCGATCTTCGCGGACCCGTAGGCGAGGTAGCCCCGCTGCATCTGGATGTGGTCGGCGAGGTACCTGGCGTCGTGCCAGACACCCCAGATAAAGCTCGATCCACGCCGTGACAGCCAGGGCAGTCCCAGGAAGTAGACGCCGGGCTCGGAGGATACGCCGCGTTGGTGCTTCGGCTTGCTGTGCTCGTCGAATGCATCGACGCGCAGCCAGGTGTAGTCGACGGCGAAGCCAGTCGCCCAGACGATCGAGGTGACTCCGGCACGAGCAAGGTCGAGCTCGAGAACGGGATTGGTCACGCACTCCGGGTCAGGGCCCATGATGTGAGCGTCCGGCTCCTCGGGGAGATCGAGGCCGTTGCGGTCGATATAGGCGTCGGCTTCTTCGAGCAGCGACAGGTAGTAGGCGTCGCCGTGCGCGATGTTGTCGCCGAGGTCCGGTGCGAAGTGCATGGTTCCGTTGTTGAACGAAACTGCCCGGCCGACGAGCTTGATGCCGCTGGCGGCGAGGGTGCGGAAGTCGACGGTGTAGCCGCCGCGCGCCCCGCTGACCGCGATGGTGACGTGCTCCGCGCCCGAAGGAGGGGCCGCGGCTTCCCACTTGCCGAGGACTCCGAGCCACCAGACGTAGTCACGCCTGCGATACCTTCGCGGGGGCCGGTCGTGCGGACCGACGGACAGGTGAACCTGCCGACCTGACCTCTGGAGCTCGTCGGCGATCTGCACCCCTGATGCCCCAGCTCCGACCACGAGGACGGCACCGTTGGGCAGCTGCTGCGGGTTGCGGTAGGAACTGGAGTGGATTTTTACCAGTCCGGCGCCGTCGGGAACGATCGCCGGGATCACCGGATGCTGGAACGGGCCAGTCGCAACCACGACGTAACGCGCGTCGATGACTCCGTCCGAGGTCTCCACGCGGAAGCCGGTCCGGCCGACGTTCTTGTGCACGGACGTCACCTCGACCCCGCAACGGATCGGCGCGCCGACCTTCTCCGCGTAGGCGACGAAGTAGTCCGCGACCTGCTCCTTCGATGCGAAATCATCGGGGTCGAGACCGGTGAACTCCATACCAGGAAAGCGGTCGTGCCAGGCTGGTCCGTTTGCGACCAGGGAATCCCACCGCTCCGAGCGCCACCGCTCGGCGATACGGCGACGCTCCAGGACGAGGTGCGGCACGCCGTAGCCGTTCAGATGCTCGCTCATCGCCACCCCGGCCTGGCCCGCACCGACGACGAGGACTTCGGTCTCTTGGCTCGGCATCCAACCTCCATTCCGATGGGCACGCTGCAAGGCGGCGGTCTTGAGCTCTAGTCCTCCGAGTGTCGGATTTAGGCAAGGCGGATAGCAAATAGTTGCTCGTGACGTCGGACATCGAGCATTTCGATGGTCGACTGCGGAGGCAGGCGTCAGGAGACCGCGGCCCGCACCAGTTCGGCAACTTTCTGCTCTACCGCGGGGGTCCACTTCTGCAGCGCGAACGACACTGGCCACAGGTCCCCGTCGTCAAGGTTCGCGGCGTCCTGGAACTCCAATGTCGAGTACCGGGTGCTGAATTTACCTGAGTTCTTGAAGCAGACGACCACCTTGCCTTCGGCGGTGGCGTTGGCAGGCATCCCGTACCAGGTCTTCGGCGACAGCTGCGGGGCGGTCGCGCTCACCGTCGCGTGGACGCGCTCGGCGATGGCACGGTCGTCCGGCGCCATCTTCGCGATCGAGTCCAAGGCCGCCTGCAGCTCTTCAGCTTTCTTGGCGCCCTTCTTGCCCTCGGCGCGCAGCTCTGCTGCGCGGTCCTTCATCGCGGCACGCTCTGCGGCAGTGAAGCCGCCGGTCCCGGTCTGGGGAGTCTTCGCGGGCATTATCGTCCTGCCTTTCAGTTCCAAAGGCCCGGTGCGGTACGGGCCAATTGAATGAAGACTAGGCTCGCCGCGTCGCTGGTGCTTCTCCATTCATGACCGATGCCCGCTGCCGGAGACAGGAAGATCCGGTGCGGGTGTCGCCGGATTTTTTACCCGGTAGGAGTTGTGCCGGGCACGCTTGACTACCCTGGGGCAGGTCCGGTGCCGGCGCTCGGGGTTGAGGTTCTTCTTCGTGATGATGCTGGCCTTGACCCTGGCGAGGACGTGGTAGCGGTGCTCAGGGGGAAAGGCCGCCGGGTCGGCGGCCCATCGACGGACGATGCGGACCTCCCTTTGCGGCTGGGCACAGAAATGCGACAGAATCGAACCACTCTCCGAGGAGGAGGGATTCATCATGCCGAGGACCTCATGCGCTTTCCCATCCCGGTGACCGCGTTCGCCGTCACCCTGCTCGCCGTCGCGTGCTCGTCAACGTCACCGCCGGCCGCCCCGAAGCCGAGCGCGGGATCGACACCGCCGGCGCCCGTCAGCCCGAACGCCGGTCTGCTGACGGGGACCCAGCTGAAGGCCCTGCTCGCGCCCGCCTTATGGTTCCCGCGAGGTTTCACGCTCGACCCGCAGGGTTCCGTCGACACCGGGATCTACTACCAGCCGGTTTCGCCGCCCGGGCCGCTGGAGTGCAGCAGGCTGAGTGGCACTGCCTGGGTTGAGCTGGGGAACGGTGGCGCCGTGTCGTTCGCCCAGAACGACTACATCGACCAGAACACCGGGCAATATGGCCAGGAGATCGACGTCTACCAGGGAACGACTGCCGAGCAGGTCATGGCGAACCTGCGTAAGGTGGCCGCCCGCTGCCAGAGTTTCCGTGACTCGCAGACCAGCAGCACTGTTACCGTGAAGCTGATGAAAGGCCCGCAACTCGGCGACGACGCGCTCACCATCGGGCTGCAGGATCCAGCCTGGGAAGGCGACGAGACCGACGAAGCCGTCCGGGTCGGGACCGCCGTCGTCACCGTCTTCTTTTCGGCGGCCAGCGGAACGAGCCAGGCCCAGGCCACCAAGCTGGCTGCCGACCTTACAGCGAGCCTCAAAGATTTTCATGCCCCTGGCGGGACGCCCGCGGGCGGATGAAACTGGGGCGTGTCACCCGCTGACGTCACCTCGTCTTGGCCCGGGCTGAGTCGGCTCCTGACCCAATGCCGCTTAGGGCTCATCGATTATTAACGCGCTGGTTTGATCTTGGGTGTGAGTGTTATGCCCTGAGATGAGGCGTAGGCGGTGAGATCGCCCATTGTGGTCAGCCGGGCGATGGCGGGTCCGGTGGTGTGGCCGGCTCGTTCGAGCAGCGGCTTGATCTGCCGTTCGGCTGTGGCGATGGTTCCCTTTGCGACGCCGAACAGCTCGGCCAGGACGGTCTGGGGTACTCCCAGGCGCTGGCGCATGATGGTGACCAGGGTTTTCTCGGCGAGGCTCAGTGCGGCGGGGTGGCCTCCGGCGGGCCGGCGGGCTGCCGGGCCGCCGCGGGCGATGTGCCGGCCGGCCTCGAGCTGGGCCTGGTAGGGGACGGCGAGGGCGTCGGTGAGCTGGTCCCAGGCGGCGGCGGTCATACCGGTCAGGGCAGGGTGCTCCCAGCCGGGCCGCTCGCCCCGGCCTGGCCGGGCCGCGGGGACTGGCGGCGGGGCCGGCGGCTCGGGGCGGAGGGTGTAGTTCCAGTCGCCATGCCAGTCGTGGCGCCGCATGGGGAGCGCGGCTACCTGCTCATTGCTGATCTTCGCGCCTGGCGGGCAGGTTCCGGTGTCCAGCCCGGCGCGGACGGTGAGCCCGCCGCGGGTCGTGGTGGCGGCGATGCTCGCCACGATGACGTCGTGGCTGGTCAGCGGCCTTCCCCGCCAGTTCATGGTGATGTGGGCGAACAGCCGGTGCTCGATCTTGTTCCATTTGGAGGTGCCCGGCGGGAAGTGGCACGCGGTGATCTCCAGGCCGGTCTCCAGGGCGAGCGCGGCCAGCTCGAGCTTCCATGCGCGGCCGCGGCTGCTGTTCGAGCCGCCCGAGTCGGCGGTGATGAGCAGGCGCCGGGCACCGGGGTAGGCATCGCGGCCCGCGTCGTTCCACCAGCGGCGGATCGACTCGACGGCGAAGGCGGCCGTGTCGTGGTCAGTGCCGACGTTCACCCAGCCCGTGTTCGCGGCCAGGTCGTAGATCCCGTACGGGATCGCCTTGCCCAGCTCCTGGTCAGGGAAGTCGTGATCCTTGACCAGGACCGGATCGCCGGCGGGCCGCCATTCACGGCCGCCGTTGCGGTAGTTGCCGACCAGTTCCTTCTTCTTGGTGTCGGCGCTGACCACCGGCTCCCCGGCGTCACGGTGCTCCCTGGCCTGCTCGTTCAGGTACCGGAACTGGGCGTCCCGGTCAGGGACCTGGTTCCCCTCGATGGTCTTCGCGTTGCCCTGCAGGCTGAAGCCCTCTTCATGCAGCAGGTCAGCCAGCGTGTCCGGGCCTGCGCTGTGGCCCTGGCGGGCGAGCTCGGCGGACAGTGCCCGAAGCGATTTCGTCGTCCACCGCAGCGGTGACATCGGATCACCTCGCTCATCGGGCTCCACCAGCGCCATCAGGGCCGGCCGCAACCCCAGATCCAGGTCAGCCAGCCGCTTGCGGCCACCGCCCTCCCGGCGGGCCCTGCCCAGCGGATCCTCGCCCCGGTCCAGCTCAGCGGCCCCCTGCGACACCGTGGCCTCCCGGACCTCAGCCGCGTGGGCCACCATCCGGATCCCGCCGTGCCCGAGGACCCGGGCCTCGGCCCCCATCAGCAGCCGCCGCTGCCGCTCGTCCAGATGCGGGAAGATCGCCCCGAACTTCGCTGCCAGCACCTCCGCGGTCACCTCAGCCATGCCCTACCGCATACCACAACCCCGGGCGGAAACCAGGGAACCTACGGGTTATTTATCGACGAGCCCTTAGCCTGAATTGATCATGCTGCGAGTGTGAGCTGGCAGATGCGCGCGAAGGAGCGAACGAGGTTGCGCGGCTCGACTGGCCGCCCCGTCCTGGTGGTGAAGATCAGGCCCGTATCGGTCCACGCCGAGCCGAGACGTTCGCGGTCCTGTTGCTGAGCTTCGCGGCGGTCGGCTAGAGCGTGAGCAGCCAGCCCGAGAAGCGGGAGATCCCGGTTGCCCGCCCGGGTCTTGACTGGGCCGACATGAAGCTGTCCCTGGATGCGCTGCACCTGCTGACGGACGTGGATCGTATCGCCGTCGATGTCCGACCAACGCAGCCCCAGGACTTCACCACGCCGAAGCCGGTAGAGCAGCAGCAGCACCAGCGCGGGATGAAGCGGATCATCGGCCGACGCGGCAAGGAACGACAGAGCCTCAGCGCCCGACCACGGGACGACCTCAGCGGTTTCCCATGCGGGCAGCTCGGCTAGGCGGGCGATGTTGCGTGCAACTAGGGCGTGTTTAAGAAGTGAGGGGCCGGAGCCATTCGCCGATGGCGGCGATGTGGAGGGTTGCCTCGTAGCGGACGGCGAGCTTGTCGTAGCGGGTGGCGACGGCGCGGTTGCGCTTGAGGCGGTTGATGCCGCACTCCACGGCGTGGCGCTGCTTGTACCGCTCGGGGTCGAAGGCGGGCGGCCTGCCTCCTGAACTGCCCTTCTTCTTCCGGTTGGCGGCCTGGTCGGCTTTCTCGGGGATGGTGCAGCGGATGCCGCGGCGGCGGAGCCAAGCGCGGTTGGCGCGGGAGCCGTAGGCCTTGTCCGCTAGGACCCGGTCCGGGCGGGTGCGGGGCCGGCCGCTGGCGGGGCGGGCGACGCGGATGGCGTCCAGCACGACGGTGAACTGGGGACTGTCGTGACGGTGGCCGGCGGTGACGATGACCGCCAGCGGCTTCTGGCCCTGCTCGCAGGCCAGGTGGAACTTGCTGGTCAGACCACCGCGGGACCGTCCCAGGGCGTGGTCAGCGGGTTCGGGGGCGCCCGTCCCGCCGGGCGGCTCCTTCTGCGCCGCCGGGTCCTTCCTGGCCCCGGCCGCATGCTGGTGCGCCCGCGCGGTGCCAGAGTCCACCGAGACGTCCCAGGTCACGTGGCCGGCCGCGTCGGCCAGGGCCTGCAGCGCCGCGAGGATCTTCCGCCAGGTGCCGTCGCGCTGCCAGCAGCGGAACAGCCCGTACACCGACTGCCAGGGGCCGTAGCACGGCGGGACGTCCCGCCACGGGGCGCCGGCCCGGATCCGCCAGCGGATCCCGTCGATGAGCTGCCGCCTGGCCCACTTCGGCGGGCGCCCTGCCTTCTTCCCCGCCGGCAGCAGGGGCTCCAGCACGCGCCACTCGCAATTGGCCAGGTCATGACGCCCGGCCGCAGGTACGGTAGGCACGAGGCCTCCGGTATGAGCATGTCTTCTTGGTCGTTGACACGCATACCGGAGGCCTTGCTATGTCACAGCACAAGCCCCCGCACTGACACCATCTCGTAACCCACGCCCCACCCACCGCTTTTTAAACACGCCCTAGTCCTGGTATCCCTGCGGGGGACGCCGCGCAGACCCTGTTGGCTTATTCGGCTCAGGCGGCGCGGCTGAAGTCGAGCCGTTGGAGGTGGGTGGTCCGGGTCCGGTCGAGGGGCCTGCT
>Ga0302229_10001743_pt1 | contig 16364 bp, 17 predicted proteins | sample II_Palsa_N1_3_FD_193518 | JGI IMG/M metagenome (GOLD analysis project Ga0302229, IMG submission 193518) | Peat permafrost microbial communities from Stordalen Mire near Abisko, Sweden - II_Palsa_N1_3 | ecosystem: Environmental > Terrestrial > Soil > Palsa > Peat permafrost | place: Sweden... | reverse complement strand
CCGGGACGCTCGACATTCCCGCCGACGACAAGCTCACAAACGACGGCACGATCGCCGTCCCAACGGGGGGCGTGACGATCGACGGAAACGTCTCGAACGCCAGGAGCGGCAAGATCGTCCTTGGGAACACCAGCGGCGGCGACGGCTACGGCGGGATTCTGACGCTCGCCGGCTCCTCGACGCTGACCAACAAGGGCACGATTACGCTCGCGCCCCTGGCGACCCTCGAGACGACCTCGGGCGACACCGACACGATCGACAACGCCGGTGGCACGATCGACAACGCGGGGATCGTGACCGTCACGACCGGCGGGACGTTCAGCGAAGGAGCCGGCAAGACCACCGGCAACCCGATCAACCTGATCAGCGGCGGCGCGCTGACGCTGACGGGCTCGGGCGCCTCGACGTTCGACGTGCAGGGAACGATCTCGGGCAACATCGCCGCCGATCAGACCGTCAACATCGGCCGCGCGACGGTCACCGCCACCGGCAGCTTCACCAACGACGGCACGCTCGACACGTCGTCGTCGATCCTGACGCTGCCGGCGGGCGACACGCTCACCAACGAGGGCACATTCAACGCGGACGTCACGATCGACGGCAACCTGATGAACGCCGCGAGCGGCGTGATCGACGACTACGGCAGCATCGATCTCGACCCGGGATCGACATTCGACAACGCCGGCACGCTCGACATGCCCTATCCCAGCGGAGCCCTGGTCCTCGGCAGCCCCGACGTCCCCGACTCCGACGTCACGTTCGACAACACGGGGACGATGGACTACGGCGTCGACACGGAGGGCGCCGTGTGGGGGAGCTTCGGGCTCGCACCGGATATCGACGTCGAGGGCAACAGCACGGCCGACCTGGGCGGGACGATCGCCCCGCTGCCGGTCGGTGAGCCCGAGACCTACGAGGCCCCGGAGCCGCAGACGATCACCTACGGGATCATCGAGGGCGCTCTCAGCCCGACGCCGACCGACACGGTCGTCTGCTCGGCGGCCGTCAGCGACGGTTGGAGCCTCGTCGGCGCCGACGCCGAAGGATGCGGAGCCGACTACGGCGCGGTGCTCGAGGACAACGAGGCCTCGACGCTCGTGCCGACCGAGACCTCGGTCGCGGGCTCGGGCGCGTCGAACGGCAGCGGCGGCTACACGCTCGGCTACGGCCAGGCAGGGACGGTCACGGCGACCGTGTCGGCCCAGGACGGCAGCACCCCGACCGGCGACGTAACGTTCTACGCCCGCAACCAGACATTCGACGTGACGGGCAACGGTCTGGTCACGGTGCTCGGCACCGCTCCGCTGTCGACCAGTGGCGGCGTCACCAGCGCGAGCGTCCCGGTGTCCGCCCTCTCTCCCGGACAGTGGGAGCTGTATGCGGTCTACGCGGGCGACGCGACGCACCTGCCGAGCGCGCCGGACGGCTTCGACGTCTACGACTGGGAGCAGATCGACCCGGACAGCACGAGCGTCGGGCTGACCGCATCACCCAGCACCTCGACGTTCGGCGCGCCAGTCACGTTCACGGCGACCGTGACGCCGTCCCCGAGCGGACCCGCGAATCCGACCGGCGAGGTCGCGCTGATCGACACGGCGACCGGCGATCCGATCGCCGAGGCCCCCGTGTCGACGAAGAAGGGCGTGACCACCGCCAAGATCACGCTCAGCTCGCTGCTGGTCGGCGACACCACGCTGCAGGCGGTTTACAGCGGCGACCTCAACTACTCGGGCTCGTCGTCGAGCGACGTTACGCAGGACGTCGATCCGGCCGGGGCGCCGAGCACGGTGGCTGTCACCGGCCCCTCGCAGGTGGCTCCACGCGCCACCTACAAAGCGACCGCCAGCACCGACGGGACGGCGCCCGTGTGGTACGCGCTCGCCACCACGCCGGCCCCGCCGGCCGGAATGACGATCGACAGCAGCACCGGTGCGGTCAAGTACAAGGTGCCCGCGAGCGGGGTGACCTCGTTCTCGTACGCGGTTGTCGCGAGCAACGCCGCCGGGAGCGTCGAGAGCGCCGTGACGACCGTGACCGTGAGCTGAGCGCCACCCGGAGCCGATCAGGAGGGCCGCCGCCTCGGCGGGCGGCGGCCCATGCCGGCCGGCCAGTCGGACATTTGTCGTGAATCGCTCAAGCCGCGGCCCGACTCGGCCGTACTATCGGGCAGCGTGATCAACTCTCAGCTCAAATGCACGGTCGCCCGGATCGCCGTGTCGCTCGCGCTGCTCGCGGTGCCGGTCGGCGCCGCCGGCTGCGGCGCGGGCACCCGTCTCGTCAGGAACGTCGTCGCCCACAAGGTCGCCAACCACTTCGCCAAGACGCCCGGGGAGAGGCGGGCCGTCAACATCGCCTTCTGCGTGGCCAGCGTCCACCAGGCGCTCCACGACTTCGCGTACCACCACCGCGTGTACGGCGCCGCGACCGCCTCGATCGCGATCAAGGACTGCGAGCGGGGGTTCTCGAAATACGCGCCGTAGGCGGGGGGCAGCTCGGGCGGCGCAGCTACAGACCGGGCTGGGCGCGGGCGAGCGGCTCGAGCACCTGCACGATCGAGGCTGCCCGCATCGGCTCCGCCGCTGTCTCGATCAGCACGCCATTGAGCCACGGGTCGTCCTCCGAGGTCTCGAACTTGACGGGCATCCGGGTCAGCATCGACTCGATCGCCTGCTCTTTCTTGACCCCGATGACGCCGCCGCGGGGACCGGTCATGCCGACGTCGGTGATGTAGGCGGTGCCGCCCGGGAGCACGCGCGCGTCGGCGGTGGGGACATGGGTGTGGGTGCCGACGACGGCGGTGACGCGGCCGTCGAGGTACCAGCCGAGCCCGATCTTCTCGCTCGTGGCCTCGGCGTGCATGTCGACGAGGATGTGATCTGCGCGTCCGCGCAGCGAGTGCAGCGCGGCATCGGCGTCCGCGAACACCGGCAGGGTGGCGTTCATGAACAGGTTGCCGGAGAGCGACACGACTCCGAGCCGAGCGCCGCCCCGCTCGACTACGCAGATGCCATGCCCCGGCTGGCTGCGCAGGAAGTTAGCCGGACGGATGATCCGCTCCTCCTCGTCGAGGTATGCGTAGACCTCACGATGGCGGTAGGTGTGGTTCCCGAGCGTGATCACGTCGACGCCGGCGGCGAAGAACTCACGCGCGATCTTCGGTGTGATCCCGAGTCCGCCGGCCGCGTTCTCGCCGTTGACGACGACGAAGTCGGCCGCCAGGCGCTCGCGCAGCGCCGGCAGCAGGGTCAGCAAGGTGCGCCGGCCGAGCCCGCCGACGACGTCGCCGGCGAACAGGATGCGGACTCCGGGGGACATACCCGCATACTTCCAGGTGGATGCGCTCGAGGCTTCTTGGCTGGTTCCGCGGCGGTTCCGTCGGCCGGGCGGCTCCCGACCGCGCGGCAGCGGTTCGCACGAGAACCGATCCGCCGCCGGACGCGTTGACGCACGAGCCGGTCACCCCACCCTCGGTCGTGGTCCCGCGGTGGGTCCAGGCGATTGTGCTTCCGCTGGCGCTGCTGGCGTTGTGGGAGCTCGCAAAAGCGGCAGGCACGGTGCTCGTGATCCTGCTGTTCGCGAGCGTCGTCGCCCTGATCCTCAACCCGATCGCGAAGTTCTTCGAGCGCTTCGTGCCCCGGGGACTGTCGATCCTCGCCGTGTACGTGGCGGTGTTCGCGATCCTGACCGGGATCGGGATCCTGATCGCCAACCCGATCGGCTCGCAGGTGAATCGGTTCGCCGACAACGTTCCGCACCTGGTCACGCAGGCCAACCGTGAGCTCGACTCGGTGCAGAAATTCCTCAACCGCAACGGCATCCCGGTCAAGATCGAGCAGCAGGGCCAGACGGCTCTGCAGACGCTCGAGAAGGACGTCAAGAAGAGCTCCGGCTCGATCATCTCCTTCTCCAAAGACGTGCTCGGCCAGGTCGTGAGCCTGGGGGTCGACGTCGTGCTGACGCTGGTGCTGTCGGTCTACCTGCTCGTGTACGCGCGGCAGATCGGCGATCTGGTCAGGCGACTGATGCCCCCCGGCGACGGCACGCACGAGGACGACTACCCGCTGCTGGTCCAGCGCGCGGTGTTCGAGTACGTCCGCGGCCAGCTCACGTTCAGCACGATCATGGGCCTGAGCGCCGGGGTCGGGCTGGCATTGTTCGGCCTGGTCGGCCTGTTCCCCGACGGCTCAAGGTACGCCGTCTTCTTCGGCGCGTTCTACGCGATCGCTGAGTTCGTGCCGTATATCGGCCCGATCGTCGGGCCCGTGCCGGCGGTGCTCGTGGCGCTCTGGACCAACCCGATCAGCGCGGTCTGGGTGCTGGCGCTGTTCGTCGCGCTGCAGCAGCTCGAGGGCCACGTCGTCGCTCCTCAGGTGTTCCGCATCTCGCTGCGGATCAACCCGATCCTGGTGATCCTGTCGCTGCTGATCGGCTACCAGATCTGGGGCGTAGCCGGGGCGCTGATCGCGCTGCCGATCGCGACGGTCACTCGCCAGACCGTCGTCTATCTGCGCGGCCACCTCGTGCTCGAGCCGTGGGCGCGCGTGGACCAGCCCCCGGTCGCGCCCGAGCCGTCGCCGCCGGTCGCGCCGGAGCCGCCTGGGGACGCGCAGGAGTCGCTCGACTTCGAAGGCGACGAGGTTGCCGCCTACCGCGAGCGTTAGCGGATCGGGGTCTCGTGCCCTCGGCCGGGCGTATTACCGTGAGGCGGTGACGCTGCGGAACATGAAGAAGCAGACGAGCGCGACGATGATCGCGAGCACCGGAATCGCAGCGCTGATCACGCCCACGACCGTCAGGATCAGCCCCACGACCGCGACAGCGCTCGCCGTCGAACCGACCTGGACGAGCCTGAAGGCGCGCTGCTCTCGAGCCCGGCGCGGTGTGTGGCCCTGTCGCTTCTGGATATCCGCCATCGCTTGCGAGTGTACCGGTCCGAGTATTCTCGACAGACGAGATGCCGTTCCCAAGCACCCGCATGCGCCGGCTCCGCGCGACCCGCGCGCTGCGCGGTCTCGTTCGCGAGACGCAGGTCTCGCCGGGCGACCTCGTGTACCCGATGTTCGTCGCGGCCGGGCTCGACCGGCGCGAGCCGATCGCCGCGATGCCGGGCGTCAGCCGGCTGTCGATCGCCCACGCGGTCGCGGAGGCCGGCGAGGCGTCCGCCCTGGGAATCCCCGCGGTGCTGCTGTTCGGGATCCCGGCCGCGAAGGATCCCGAGGGCTCGGGGGCGTGGGACGACGACGGGATCGTCCAGCTCGCCACCGCAGCGATCAAGGAGGCGCACCCCGACACCCTCGTGGTCGCCGACCTCTGCCTGTGCGAGTACACCGACCACGGCCACTGCGGGTTGGTCAGAATCGATGGCAGCGTCGACAACGACGGCACGCTCGAGTTGCTCGCCCGCACGGCGGTCTCCCAGGCCCGGGCCGGTGCAGACGTCATCGCCCCGAGCGACATGATGGACGGCCGCGTCGGCGCGATCCGGGCAGCGCTCGACGACGAGGGCTTCGCGGAGCTGCCCGTCATGTCCTACTCGGCCAAGTTCGCCTCGGCGTTCTATGGTCCGTTCCGCGAGGCTGCCGGCTCGGCGCCCGCGTTCGGCGACCGGCGCGGATATCAGATGGACCCGGCCAACGGGCGGGAGGCGTTGCGCGAGGCGCGTCTCGACGTCGAGGAGGGCGCTGACATCCTGATGGTCAAGCCGGCGCTCCCGTACCTCGATCTGATCCGCCGCATCAAGGACGACACGGGCATGCCAATGGCCGCTTACCACGTCTCCGGCGAGTATGCGATGCTCGAGGCAGCGGCGGCTGCCGGCTATCTCGACAAGCGCGCCGCCGTGCTCGAGACGCTCACCTCGATCAAGCGGGCCGGCGCCGACATCGTCATCACCTATCACGCGAAGGAGGCCGCCGAGTGGCTCTCATAGATGATGATTCGGTCGGGCGGGACCACGTCACCGGCGGATTTGGCCCGAAGCTGCGCTCCCGCAAGGACGGCGCCGCCGTTTCACTCGATGACTCCGACCGGCGGCTGCTGAACCTGATGCAGGGGAGCTTTCCGATCGCGCGGCGCCCCTACCAGCACATCGCGGCCGAGGCGGGCCTCGGCGAGGACGAGGTGCTCGCGCGGGTGACGCGCCTGCTGGAGGAGCGGATCATCCGTCAGGTCACGCCGATCTACGACACGCGGGCGTTCGGCTTCCAGTCAATGCTCGTCGCCGCCAAGGTCGACCCCGAGAACCCGTGGCGGGCGGCGACGATCATCAACGAGCACCCGGGCGTATCGCACAACTACCTGCGCAACCACGAGTTCAACATCTGGTTCACGATCGCCACCGAGCCGGACTCGCGGCTCGGACTCGAGGGCACGCTCGAAGTCCTCGCCAAGCTCGCCGGCGCCGACTCGATCCGTCAGCTGCCGACGCTGAAGCTGTTCAAGATCCGGATGGACCTCGAGATGGAGGCCGGCACCGAGGAGCTCGCGAGCCCGGTCGCCGAGGCCGTCCCGCCGGCCGAGACCGAGGCCCAGCCCTACGACGAGTTCGACCGCGCCGTCGTGCGCGCCACCCAGGGCGACATGCCGGTGCGCAGCGAGCCATACGCCCCCGCGGCGCAGGCGCTCGACCTCTCGCAGGATGAGCTGCTCTCCCACCTCGAGCGGATGCAGGAGCGGCGGCTGCTGCGCCGCGTCGCCGCGATCCTGTACCACCGCCGCGCCGGCTTCAGCGCCAACGGCATGGGTGTGTGGCAGGTCCCCGAGGACCGGATCCTCGAGATCGGCGGACAGATGGCGACGTTCCGCGGCGTCTCGCACTGCTACCAGCGCCCGACCTACCACGACTGGCCGTACTCGGTGTTCACGATGGCGCATGGCCGCTCGAAGGAGGAGTGCGACGAGATCCTCGATTCGATCGCCCGCACAACCGGCATCGAGGAACGGGCGACGCTCTACTCGTCGACGGAGTTCAAGAAGATCCGCCTGCTCTACTTCACCGACGACCACCGGAACTGGGAGCGAGCGCACGCGGGCGCCTGAGTCCCCGGCGGCCGGCTGACGAACCGTGAGCTTCACCACGACTCGCTCAACCGCGCTGTACGAACGCGCGCTGGCGGTGCTCCCCGGCGGCGTCAATTCGCCGGTGCGAGCGATGCGACAGATCGGCCGCGAGCCGATCTTCATCGAATCTGGCGCGGGATCGGCGATCCGCGACGTCGACGGGAACGAGTACATCGACTGGGTCGGTTCGTGGGGTCCGCTCGTGCTGGGACACGGCCACCCCGACGTCGTCGATGCGATCACGCACGCGGCCGCCGCCGGCACCACCTTCGGCGCGCCCACGCGGGGCGAGGTCGAGTTGGCGGAGGAGGTGGTTCAGCGAGTGCCGTCGGTTGAGATGCTGCGGATGACGTCGAGCGGCACCGAGGCGACGATGTCGGCGATCCGGCTGGCCCGCGCCGTGACCGACCGTGAGCTGGTCCTGAAGTTCGCCGGCGCCTACCACGGCCACGTCGACGGGCTGCTCGCGCAGGCGGGCTCGGGCCTGGCGACGCAGGGCATCCCCGCGAGCCCCGGGGTGACCGCGAACGCTGCCGCCACAACCGTGATCGTGCCGTGGAACGACGCCGAGACCCTGCGCCACGTCACCGGCGTCCACGCCTTCGCGGCGATCCTGGCCGAGCCGATCCCCGCGAACATGGGAGTCGTGCCGCCGAACACCGGCTTCCTCACGCTGTTGCGCGAGCGCGCGAGCGCGAACGGCGCCCTGCTGGTGTTCGACGAGGTGATCACTGGATTCCGGGTCGCCCGCGGCGGCGCACAGGAGCTGCTCGGCGTGCTCCCCGACCTGACGATCATGGGCAAGATCGTCGGCGGCGGCTTGCCGGCCGCCGCCTATGGCGGGGCCCGCGAGCTGATGGAGCGGATCGCGCCGTCGGGCGACGTCTACCAGGCAGGCACGCTGTCCGGGAACCCGCTCGCGGTCGCGGCGGCCCGTGCGACGCTCGCGCACCTCGATGCTGCCGCCTACGCCCGCCTGCGGGACGTCGCCGTGCGGCTTGCCGCCGGCCTGCGCGAAGCTGCGGCGAGCGCAGGCCGCGACCTTCGCGTGCAGGCAGTTCCCGGGCTGCTGACGCCGTTCTTCACCGCCGGCCCGGTGTTCGACTACGAGGGCGCGGCGGCGAGCGACCAGCAGGCGTACGGCGCCTGGTGCCGGGAGCTGCTCGCGCGCGGGGTATACCCGCCCGCCTCGCAGTTCGAGGCCTGGTTCCCGTCGCTGGCGCACACCGACGAGGACGTCGATCGGACGGTCCAGGCGGCGGCCGACGCGTTCGAGGCGATCTCCCAATGAATCCAGCGCAGCTGGCCGCCGCGGGCCCACGCGCCGCCGGCCACCAGACGGACTACGCCGAGCTGATGGAGGACATCCTCGCGGGTGCCCGGATGCATTACCGATTGGATCCCACCCACGACGATCCCGACCTGTCGCTGCTCGAGGGCGATGACCGCTACGCGCAGGGCCTCGCGAAGCTGGCGGCGCTCGGCGACCTGGAGGCGACGGCGGGGCTTGCGGACATCATCTCGCTGGTCGCGCAGGCGAACGCCGCCGGCGACCTCGAGCTCGCCGACGCGGTCTGGTGGGCGGGCGCGGTCGCGATCGGCTGGGGCACCAGCGATGCGCTCGAGGCGGCCAAGAGCCGGGCTCGCGCCGGCGCTCGCGACGCCGCGCCGGCACTGCTCGCGGCGGCAGCCGCACGCCGCGCGCACGAGGGGCGGGGGAGCGGCGCTCGATCGGAGCTTTGACGGTAGGCTTACGCCCCCGCCGGCACAGATACGTGCCTGCCGAACAGGGCGCTGCGCCCCTGAACCCGCTTAGCTCATGCCCGCAGACCGACACAAGAGCTCCTCGAAGTACACGTCCGACCGCAAGATGCCGGGCGCATTCGAGGGCGAGACCGTGACCCGCCGGCGGATGATGACGATGATCGCGCACAGCTCCGGCGGAATCGCCGCCGCCGCCTTCACGCTGCCGGCGCTCGGGTTCGCGCTCGGCCCGGTCTTCAAGACCCAGCAGCAGGCCTGGCAGATCATCGGGGTCCCGGACGACTTCAACGAGCTCACGTACGTGACCAAGGTGTTCACGGTCGTGGCCGGGATCGGCGAGGCGGGACAGACGATCGCATACATGCGCAAGCGCAACCCGGCGATCGACACCGAGCCGCACGACAAGTTCAACAGCTACATCGCGCTGTCCTCGCGCTGCATGCACCTGGGCTGCCCGGTCCGCTACGTGGAGGCCGCCGAGCGCTTCATCTGTCCGTGCCACGGCGGCGTCTACAACTTCCGCGGCCAGGTCGCCGGCGGCCCGCCCGTCCGCCCACTCGATCGGTTCTACACCTACGTCCACGGCGGCTACGTGTACATCGGCCCGCGCTACTCGGTGAACTCCGAGCTGCAGCGCTTCTCGCCGCGCGACCCGGGCGAGCCGCTCGACGGGCTCGGGCAGTACCTGTATCCGTCGCGCTGGAGCACGCCTGCGCGGCCGCCGCTCACCAACCTCCCCGCCCCGCCCCCGATCCCCGGCACCTGATGCCCAAGCTCCCCGCCCTGCTGACTCGCACCAAGCCGGCTTCCCCGGGCGCCGAGACCGCGCCCATGCATCCCCTCGACGCGGCCACCGAGGCTGGGCTGACCGTGGTCGACTGGATCGATGAGCGCACGGCGCTGTCGCCAGGGATCCGCTGGCTGCTGTTCCGCAAGGTCCCGCGCGGGATCAACTGGGCGTACACGCTCGGCTCCGCGACGCTGTTCGCGTTCCTCAACCAGGCGGTCACCGGCGTGTTCCTGGCGATGTACTACCGCCCGGACGTCAACGGCGGCGCCTACGAGTCGATCCGCAACATCAACGACAACGTGTTCCTCGGCCAGTTCGTGCACGGCATGCACAAGTGGGGCGCGTCGGTGATGGTGATCCTGATCTTCCTGCACATGGGCAGGGTGTTCTTCTTCGGCGCCTACAAGTACCCGCGCGAGCTGACGTGGATCATCGGCGTCGTGCTCTTGATCTTGACGATGGCGATGGGCTTCACCGGCTACCTGCTGCCGTTCGACCAGCGTTCGTACTGGGCGACGATCGTCGGCGTCAACATCAATTCGGGTGGCCCGCTGATCGGGCCCTACCTGTCGGACTTCCTGCGCGGAGGGCCGGACTGGAACGCGACCACGCTGTCGCGTTTCTACGCGATCCACATGCTGCTGATCCCCGGGCTGATGGCGGCCCTGATCGGGATCCACCTCTACTTGGTGACGAAGCTGGGGATCTCGGCGCCGCCGTGGCTGCGGGCCCATGAGCCTGAGGAAGTCGTCGAAGTTGTGGAAGTCTGAGCACTTGGCATGAACCAGGCCGAAAAAGAGCAGTACCTCCGCGAGTACTCGATCCTGAAGAACGAGGGCAAGCCGTTCTTCCCGTACGCGGTCACGAAGGACAGCGTCATGGCGGTGATCGTGATGCTCGTGATCATGCTGCTCTCGCTCGGGTTCGGCGCCGAGCTCGGTCCCAAGGTCAACCCGACCACGACCACCTACGTACCGCGGCCAGACTGGTACTTCTTCTTTCTGTTCGAGGTCCTGCGCATCATGCGCAACGTCCCGAAGTTCACGCCGATGGCGACGATCGGCGTGCCGACGATCTGCATGATCCTGCTGTTCCTGCTGCCGCTCTACGACCGCAGCCCGGAGCGGCTGATCACCCGCCGCCCGGTGGCGCTAGCGGCGGGGCTGGCAACGATCGTGGCGATCGCGTTCCTCACCTATTCGGGCTCGCGGACGGGCTCGCCCAACGAGGTCGACCTGAAACCCCCCGCAGGGCTGTCGGCGGCGGAGGTGCAGGTGTTCAAGGCCGGCGAGCTCGTCGTCGGCGAGTCGGGCTGCGGCGCCTGCCATCAGATCGGCGACAACGGCAACAACGGGCCTGGTCCGCCGCTCACGCACATCGGCTCGATCCGTCGTCCGGGCGCGATCGCGGCCACGTTGATCAACCCGACCGCGCCGATGCCGTCGTTCATCAATATGGAACGCGACTCACCGAAGAAGTTCGCGGACCTGGTCGAATTCCTGTCGATGCTCCAGTAGTGGCCGCGACCGCCGGGATCCGCGGGTCCGCCGCGATGGAGGAGTCGGTGACGGCTACGCCGGGCACGCTGGCCGAACCACAGGTGCGGGCGATGTTCGACCGCATCGCCGGGATCTACGACCGGCTCAACGGCGTGATGACCGCTGGGCTGCACCACCGCTGGCGCGCCCGCGCGGTCGACCTCGCCGCCGTCGGCCCGGGTGCGCGGGTGCTCGACGTGGCGACCGGGACCGGCGATCTGGCGTTCGCGCTCGCGGGCCGGGTCGCACCTGGAGGCGTCGTGATCGGCGCCGACTTCTCCGAGCAGATGCTGGAGATCGCGCGGCGCAAGGCGGCATCCTGTGCTCACGACGCCAAGATTTGGTTCGAGGCCGCAAACGCGCTCGCGCTGCCGCACTACGACTCCGAGTTCGACGCCGCCACGGTCGGGTTCGGAGTGCGCAACTTCGCCGACCTCGACCAGGGACTGCGCGAGCTTGCGCGGGTCGTGCGACCGGGGGGGCGGGTCGTGATCCTCGAAATCACGGCGCCGCAGCGCCCGCCGCTGTCCACTTTCTTCGGCCTCTGGTTCGACCGGATCGTTCCCGTTTTGGGCCGTCTTGCGGGCGACGAGCAGGCGTACAGCTACCTGCCGAGCTCGGTGAGGCGGTTCCCGCTGCCGCGTGAGCTGGCGGCGCGGATGTCAAGCGCGGGGATGCGCGAGATCCGTTACATCGTCACCGCCGGTGGCATCATCGCGCTGCACGTCGGTACCGTTCAGTAGGTGAGCGCCGTAAGCATGGCCTCGGTCCAGGCGGTCGTGGCCGCCGGGGGGGTCGAGGCGAGCCGGGTGTTGGCGTCGGTCGAGGAGCGGATGGCCGCGCTGGCGGGCAGCCATGGACCGGCGCTGGCCCACCACGCCCGGGCGACGATCTCGGCCGGGGGCAAGCGCCTGCGGCCGCTGCTCGTCTGTCTCGCGAGCGGTGTTCCCGTGGCCGAAAACGACGGGGTCGTGCGCTCCGCGGTCGCAGTCGAGCTGATCCACGCCGCGACGCTCGTCCACGATGACGTGCTCGACGGCTCCTCGCTGCGGCGGGGCCGTCCCACGGTCGTTGCCGTCGGCGGTCGCCTGATGGCGACCGCCACAGGGGATCTGCTGTTCTCGCGCGCGTTCGCCGAGCTTGCGGCCGGCGGCTCGATTGACGCGGTCAGGATCCTCTCGCGGGCGGTGTCCGGCCTGGCTGCCGGCGAGCTGATGCAGCGCGCCGACGCCTGGGAGCTGAATGTCTCGCGCGAGCGCTATCTCGAGCGCTGCCGCCTGAAGACGGCCGTGCTATTCCGGGGTGCATGCGAACTCGGGGCGCTGCACGGGGACGGGCCGGTCGCGGGGCTGGGGCGCTTCGGGGAGTCGATCGGGCTGGCCTTCCAGCTGCTCGACGACGTTCTGGATGTGACCGGACCGCCCGAGCGCACCGGTAAGCCGCGGGGTGCTGACCTGCTGGACGGCACCGTGACGCTGCCGCTGATCGAGGCGCTTGCGGTCGATCAGGAGCTGCACCGGATTGATCTGCGCCGCGTCCGCACAGCCGAGGACGCGGCGGCACTCTGCGGTCGGATCGCGGCGACCGGCGCGCTCGAGGTCGCGCGCGCGCAGGCGCTGGCGCTCGTCGCCGAGGCAAAAGCGGCGTTGCCGCAGCTCCCGGAGGCGCAGCGGAGCGCGCTCGAGCTCGTCGCGGACGGGGTCGTCGAGCGCTACAGCTGAGGGCCCCATCGGGACCCGTGAAGGCGCTCGGCGCTCAGATTGGGGTTTTAGAAGTCCTCGGGGAGGACCAGGTCAGTATCGAGCGCGGCGACGAAACGTTCGACGTCCGAGGCCATGTTGGCCTGGGTAAGCCGCTGGAGGTCGCCGATCATGTCGGCCAGGCCCTCGTCGAGACGGTCTTCCAGCCGCTCCACCTGGGGCCGGTCGTAAGTGCCGGACTCGAGCCATCCACAGTTCGGGCACTCGAGCGTCAGCTGCCAACGCGTGTCGGCGCTCTCGCTCCAGCTGACCGGCTGGACCAGGTCGCTGTCGCAGCTGGGGCAGATGTGGAGCTCGCGGACGGGGGTGTCCGCCCCGCTGAAGCGGATCACCTCGATCGATCGGCCGCTCGGGAGGACGATGCGACGGACGGTGTGGTATTGGTTGGAGTGGTTCATGGGGCTTCCGAATTTGCTGTACAGGCCGTGTATCGGCGGCCCCCACCGCTAGCTTGAGAAAAGGTCCGTCTACGTCTGGACGGTCGGGCAAATTGCAGCCGGGCGGCGATCTTCGGTCCCGTCCATGCGCGACTCGCGTGCGCAGTCGCTAACCTTGACGTCCCAGATTTCCGCGGAGGAAAGGCCTCATGTTTCGTAATCCGTTAACTGATGGCGTGGTTGTGCTCTTGGTGCTGCTGCTGTTCTTTGGACCCAAGCGCCTGCCGATGCTGAGCCGCTCGATCGGCGAGAGCATCAAGGAGTTCAAGGGCGGCGTTGCCAGCGGCGCCTCCGACGAGGAAACACCGGCACTGAGCTCCGGCCCGACGGCGACGACGGCCGACTCGCGGCCGACGGCCGAGGCTGGCGCTGAGCGCCACTCGTAGGCACCAGAGCGCCGGCCCGGTTTTCGATGCAGCTGCGGCCGATCGGCTTCGACGAGCGGCTGAGCGTCGTCGATCATCTCGATGAGCTCCGGACCCGGCTGTTCATCTGCTTTGGCGTCCTGCTCGCGGCGTTCTGCCTCTGCTTCTGGCAGAACCATCCGCTGATCAACGCCCTCAACCGAGCGCTGCCACTGGAGTCGACCGCGGCATCGCACGGTGGGCTCGCCTCACAGCCCACGCAGGCGGCCGACCTGCACAAGGCGTTCAAGCAGCTCAGCCAGGCGGCTGATCAGCTCGAGCGGGGGCTTGCAAAGTCTCCCGGCGTCGCGCCGGCGGCGTCCCAAGGCGCGGCCGCGATCGTGAAGGCGGCGCAGTTCGCCGAGCGTTCGCTCCCGAAATCGGCGCCGACCCAGGAGCGGCCGACCACCTTCGGCGTTGGCGAGTCGTTCACGACGACGCTGCTGGTCGTCGGCTACTTCTCACTGCTGTTCTCGCTGCCGGTGATCCTCTACCAGCTGTACGCGTTCGTGATTCCGGCGCTGAGCCCCGACGAGAAGCGCGTCGCCGTGCCGGCGATGGTGGCGGCGCCGCTGCTATTCATCGTCGGGGTGGTCTTCACCTACTTCGAGGTGCTGCCGCCGGCGGTTCATTTCCTCCAGGGCTACAACGCGAACCAGTTCCAGATCATCGTCCAGGCCTCGCCCTACTACAAGTTCGAAGTGCTGATGATGCTCGGCATCGGACTCTGCTTCCAGGTGCCGCTGTTCCTGCTGGCGCTGCAGAAGGCCGGCGTGATCACATCCAACACGCTGACCGGGAACTGGCGCTACGCTGTCGTTCTGATCGCGGTGATCGCGGCAGCGTTGCCGGGGGTCGATCCAGTCTCGATGTTCTTCGAGACGCTGCCGCTTGTCTTCCTCTACCTACTCAGTATCGTGACGTTGAAGATCGTCGACCACCGCAACGCGCGGCGCACGGCCGCCGAAGCCGCGGCGCTCGCCCAGCAGTTCGACGCTCCCTAGCCAGCAGCCATGCTTTTCGACCTCCGCAGCCGGGGACGCCGCCGCACCGTCCAGGTGATCTATGGCGTGCTCGCCCTGATCATGCTCAGCGGCCTCCTGCTGGTCGGCGTCGGCACCGGCAACGGCGGCGGGATCCTCAACGCATTCACCAACAACGGCTCCAACAGCGGCCAGAAGGCGGCGGTCGACGCGCAGACCAAGGCCGCCCTGACGGAGACCAAGAAGGACCCCAACTCCGCGGCCGCCTGGGCGGCGCTGGCTCAGGCTCGCTTCACCGCCGCGGGCGAGGGAAGCAACTTCGACACCGCGACGGGGACCTACACGGCCTCCGGCAAGAAGCAGCTCAAGGCTGCGGCGCCGGCCTGGAGCCGCTACCTGCAGTTGACCGGCGACAAGCCCGACATCTCGATCGCGACGCTGATGGCCGAGGCCTTCGCCGGCATCCCGGACTACGCCAGCGAGGCCTCCGCCTGGGAGTACGTCGCCGCCGCCGCGCCGAACGAGCCCAAGGGATTCATGTGCCTGGCCTTCTCCGCCTACGCGGCCAAGCAGACGCGCAAGGCTGAGCTCGCCGCCGCCTCCGCGCTCGCGCTCACACCCAAGATCCAGCAGGTCACCGTCAAGAGCGAACTGACCCAGGCCAAATCCGACGGGGCCGCCTACGCCCAGTCGTGCTGACGCCGGTCCGCCGGGCTGAGGGCTCGCGCCGCGTGCCCTAACATCATTCCGCCCCGGGCCGTTAGCTCAGCTGGTAGAGCAGGGGACTCTTAATCCCAAGGTCGAAGGTTCGAGCCCTTCACGGCCCATCTCGAAAGCCCTGCGCCACGGGGGCTTTTTTGTTCTGCAGCGCCAGATTCAGAAGAAGCTCGGGCCCGCCTGGACCGAGCGGCGCCGGCCGCCGGCCGGCTACTTCACCAAGCGGTTGGCGGAGGACTGGCTGCGCCGGGTGCTGGATGAGGCCCGCCGAGGAGTCCTGCCCGGGCTGGTGCGCACCGGCGCGACGTTCGACGACGCGTGCGCCGAGTACGTGCGCTACATCGAGCACGACCGCGGTCGCAAGCCGTCGACCCTGCGCGCCGGGTCGCTCGATTCAACGGATCCGTTCGGACCCGCAACAAGCTCCTGATCCAACTCCACGGGATCCTTCGGCGGGCGCGGAAGGTCTATGGGCTGCCCGTGAATGCGGCCGCCGAGGTTGAGAAGTTCCCGCAGCGAAGGAGCGGCGACATCGAGGTCTTCTCGCCGGAGGAGGTCTGGGCGCTGGTGCGGGCGGCGTCGTCCGGTCAGGACGCGGCGATCTACCTGACGGCGGCCTTCACCGGTCTCCGGATGGGTGAGCTCCTGGCGCTGCGCTGGCGCGACGTCGCTTTCGGTGGGTCGGTGGTCCGGGTTCGGTCCAGCTACTACAACGGCGTGCTCACGACCCCGGAGTCGGGCAAGGTCCGGGCGGTGCCGATGGCGCCGGACGTCGCGACGGCGCTCGCGCAACTCGGGCAGCGCGAGCACTGGGTCGGCGGCGACGACCTTGTGTTTGTCGGGGAGGTTGGCGGCTATCTCGACGCCTCAGCTCTGCGGCGCCGCTACAAGGCTGCGCTCGCGGCCGCGGGG
>Ga0302229_10001740_pt1 | contig 16380 bp, 12 predicted proteins | sample II_Palsa_N1_3_FD_193518 | JGI IMG/M metagenome (GOLD analysis project Ga0302229, IMG submission 193518) | Peat permafrost microbial communities from Stordalen Mire near Abisko, Sweden - II_Palsa_N1_3 | ecosystem: Environmental > Terrestrial > Soil > Palsa > Peat permafrost | place: Sweden... | reverse complement strand
GGTCTGGAGTCCGGCTTGGATGCTGGCCCTGTCCGGCCCCGGTCACCGGAACGGCGCGCCGCGCCGTTCACCGGTCGAGATCGTCGCGACGATGGGAACCTGCGTCACCCGCACGCAGGCCGCGCAGGTCTGCGGGCTGCGGGCGGGGCCGTTCGGGCGCTGGGCCGACGGCGTGACCGCGATGCGCGAGGACTGCATGGCCTTCGCCGCCCACTGGCGCGCGCACAACGACCGGGTCCTGGACGCCGACGGGCCGCTGTGGGTGGTGCTCGGCGACTCCACCGCGCAGGGCCTCGGCGCGCCCGGTCCTGAGGGCGGGTACGTCGGCCAGGTCCTGGCCGACCTGCGGCAGCGGACCGGTCGGCCGTGGCGGGTGCTCAACCTGTCTGTGTCCGGCGCGCTCACCCGCGACGTGCTCCGCGACCAGCTGCCCAGGCTCCCGGCCGGACCTGACCTCGTGACGTGCGGGATCGGCATCAACGACATCCTGTACACCGGACCGGGCAGGCTGTTCAGCGACCTGCGTGCGCTGATCGCGGCGGTCCCGGACCAAACTGTCCTGCTCGACCTGCCGCTGCCCGCGGGATGCTGGGGGTTTCTGGGCCGGGCCAGCGTGCCCTACGTGACACGGATCAACCGGACCATCCACGCCGCGGCGGCCGTGCGGGCCCTGCCGGTCGCCGCGGTGTCCGCCCATTTCCTGCCGCCGTGGACCGGGAAGTTCGCCCCGGACTGCTTCCATCCCAGCCAGGCCGGCTACAGCGACTGGTCCCGCGCCCTGCTCGCGGCGATCACGGGGCCGCAGGCACGCACCACGCTCCGTTCCGACTGAGAGATCTTTATTTTCCGAACGATCCGGGTGCTCCGGTCCGGCCCGGTCAGCCAGCCTGCCGGTAGCGAACGTCAGTTCTAATTCTAGCATGCTAAGATGCAGCACTTTTCCCTCGCCATCATCGGCTCAGGTTCCGGCAACGCCGTGGTGCCTGAGGATCCCGCTCAGGGGCCGGTCGCGGTCATCGAAGCCGGCGCCTTCGGCGGGACCTGCATCAACCGGGGCTGCATCCCCAGCAAGATGCTGGTGTACACGGCCGATGTAGCCGCCCAGGTCCGCCGCGCGCCCGAGTTCGGCATCGGCGCCGCGCTGACCGAAGTGGACTGGCCGGCCATCAGGGACCGCATCTTCGCCCGGGTCGACCAGACCTCGGCCGACGGCCGCCGCGCCCGGGCCGAGTCGGGTCAGGTGACGCTGTTCCAGGGCCACGCCCGCTTCGCCGGGCCGCGCGAGCTGGTCATCGACGGCACCCCCCCGACCAATCCGATCAGCCGGATCACCGCCGACCGGATCGTGCTGGCGACCGGAGCCACGCCCGTGGTCCCGGCGGTGATCGCCGGGTCCGGAGTGGACTTCCACACCTCCGACACGATCATGCGCATCGAGGAGCTTCCGGGCCGCATGGTCATCGTCGGCGGCGGCTACGTCGCGGCCGAATTCGCCCACGTGTTCTCTCAGCTGGGCGTCGATATCCGCCTGGTCAACCGGGCGCCTGCGCTGCTTGAGAACTTCGATCCGGTCATTTCCGGCCGCTTCACCGCCCTGGCCAGCCAGCGCTGGGATGTCCGCCTGTCGGCCGCGATCACCGGCGTGCGCCGCCGCGGCGAGGAGGTGGTGGTAGTCCTGGCCGACGGCACGACGGTGACCGGTGATCTCCTGCTGGTGGCCGCCGGGCGCCGGCCGGACACCGGCGATCTGGGCCTGGACCTGGCCGGAGTCAAGCTTCGTGACGACGGGCGGATCCAGGTGGACTCCTACGGGCGGACGACGGCCGCGGGAATCTGGTCGCTCGGCGACGCCAGCTCACCGTTCGAGCTCAAGCACGTGGCCAACGCCGAGGCTCGCGCCGTCGCCCACAACCTGTCCTGCCCGGACGATCTGCGTACGTTCCGGCACGACTGGGTGCCCTCGGCCGTATTCACCGACCCCCAGATCGCCACGGTGGGTGCTCGCCTGCAGGACCTGGCGGGCAAGAAACCCTACGTAGAGGCCGTCCAGGCCTACGCGGACACCGCTTACGGGTGGGCCCTTCAGGACACCAGCGGCATCTGCAAGCTGTACGCCGACCCGGCCACCGGGAAGCTGCTCGGCGCCCACATCCTCGGCTATCAGGCCAGCCTGCTCATCCAGCCGCTGGTGCAGGCCGCCTCGTCGGGGCAGCGCGTGGCCGAGCTGGCCCGGGGCCAGTACTGGATCCATCCGGCGCTCAGCGAGGTCGTGGAGAACGCACTGCTCAAGCTGCCGCTCGATGCCGCCCGGGCCAGCTCAGAACCGGGATCGGGTAACGGGAAGGTGTGGCCGGAGTAGGCTTACCCGCGTGGCCAGAGTGAATCACCGGTGAAGGTCTGTCGTCCCCTAGGAAAACAGCAGCAGGGCGGAGTATGTCCGTTTTGCTTCCTATAAATCGGATGGGTAAAGAAGGTAATTAATACCGTGAGCGCTTGGCTGGCTTGAGGGGACCGTGCGCATGTCCAGAATGCACCCTTCGCTGAAATACTTCCGCCGCCCCGGTCCGCTGGTGGCGGTGTCGCTGGCGTACCTGGTGCTGGTGTCGGGGGTGATGATCTGGCGGGGGATCTCGGTGTCGCCGGATTACCTGCTGCTGATCTTGGTTCCGGTGGCTCTTTTGAGCGGGCGGTTCGTGGGGTTCTTGCGGGACTGGGTGCCGTTCATCGCGTTGTTCCTGGGGTATGAGGCGCTGGGCGGGATCGCGCCGAAGACCGGGATCCGGCCGCACTACGAGATCGTGATCCGGTCTGATAGGGCGTTGTTCTGGGGGACGGATCCGAGTCAGTGGGTGCAGGCGCACCTGGGTTCGCTGCACTGGCTGGCGGTCGCGTGCACGGTGGTGTATTTCGGCCATTTCCTCCTCCCGATCGCGGTCGGGATGGTGCTGTGGCTGGTGGACCGGGTGCAGTTCTTGCGGTTCACGGTGTCGCTGCTGGCGTTGTCGTTCGCGGCGTTTGTGGTGTTCGTGCTGGTGCCGGTGGCGCCGCCGTGGCTGGCCGCGCAGCATCATCTGCTGCCGGGGGTGCGTTCGCTGCTCTCGCTGCCCAGTTCGGTGAGCCCGTATTTCAACCGGCTGGATCCGGATAGGGCGGCGGCGTTCCCGTCGTTGCACGCGGCGTATCCGACGCTGGGCGCGCTGGCCTTGTGGCCGGTGACCCGGCGGGGCGCGGCGCTGGCGTTCGCCTGGTGCGGGGCGGTGTGGTTCAGCGTGGTGTACCTGGGCCAGCATTACGTCACCGATGTGATCGGCGGGATCGTCTTGGCCGTGGTTACCTGGCTGATCATGACGCGGTTCCTGGTGCCGAGGGTCGCGTCGCTGCAGCACAAGCCCGCCGCTGCCGGGCCTGCTGGTGCCGGGCCAGACGCTAGCGAGCCGAGCTCCACTGACCTGGACACAGCAGAGCCGGCCGGGACGCAGGAGCGGGCGACGCCGCGGGGGCCTGGCGGAAGTGATAGATGAGGATCGACCCGTCCAGGATGGCGACCGGGCACCAGCCGCGCAGCCAGCTCAGTGCGGAACGGTTAGCGCTGTTGAGGGCGGTCACCGAGACCGCGACCCACCCGGAAACGTGCCCCGGCGCCGTGCCGATCAGCGGCCGGGCTCCGGGGATGTCGGCCGTGGTGATGCCGCGAGGGCCGAAGTAGCCTACCCACGGATCCCGGCTCGCGCTCCACGAGCGCAGGGCATACAGGCCCTGGCCCCAGTCCACGTTGGAATCCGTCACCATCGTGTAGTTGGGCCGGAACGGCCAGGCCGTCCACGCGATGGAATCGGGGAACGACCCCGCCGCGGCGACGAGCGCCACGACCAGCAGCACGGCGGTAACCGCCCCGGCGACGCGCCCCATCGCGGCCGCGCGACCTGCCGTGGCCGTACGCCCCGCCGTGGCCGTACGCCCCGCGCCGCGCAGCGCCGACCCGGCAGCGACCAGCCCGCTGCCCGCGGCGGCCGCCCACAGGGCGAACACAGGAAGCAGGTAGCGCAGGCCGTCGTCCTTGGGCATGGTCAGCGTGAAGGCGGTGAGCAGGACCGCGGGCACACCCACCGCGACCCCGGCCCGGCGGCGCAGGTCCCGTGGCAGCCATCGGCATCCGATGGCCCCGGCGACGAGCAGCAGCAGACCCGCCTCTGGCCACTTGAAGGCCAGGCTGAGCGGCCAGTACCACCAGCGGCCGCCGGTGTAGGCGATGCCCGCGATGTAGGCAGCCGAGCCGGTGGTGTCATGGACGGAGAGATATCTGATGCCGTCGAGATACGGCCGGGGTACCAGCAGCGGCAGTTGCCCCACCATCGCGGGGTCAAGGACGAGGTAAACGGCCCAGACGGCGGCCCACACGATCAGGGCGGCCAGCGCCGCCTGGGCCAGCGCCCGCACGATCCCGGAACGCCACTGGTTGGCCACCACCACCACCAGGCCTGACGCGACCACCAGCAAGCCGGTGACCTGCGTCTCCGCGGCGGCCGCGAGGGCCAGCCCGAGCCAGGCCAGCCTCCTGGTATCGCGCCATCGCAGCCATCGCAGCAGCGCCCAGGAGCTGAGCGCCGCGCCGAGCGCGAACGGGATGTCGGTACCGTCGAGATGGCCGATGCCAAGCACGAACGGCGAGGCCAGCCACAGCAGGCCGGCCAGCGCTCCCGCCACCGCCCCGGCCAGCTCCGAGCCGATGGCGTAAAGCACGAAGGTCACCCCGGCCGTCTCGGCCAGCGGGACGAGCCGGGAGGCGAACGTGACCCGGCGCAGCTTTCCGGCCGCCAGCTGCGCGGCCACGAATCGCGCGCCGTAGCTGTACTCGTCGTTGCCCGACCATGTCCCGTTGCCCGGCACCACCGGGTGGACAAGCAGGACCGGCAGCACGGCCAGCACCTTGGCCAGCGGCGGATGCTCCTCGTTGACGGTCACGTCGTGGTGCAGGACGGCGGCCACTGCCGATGACACGTACACGGGCTCGTCGAAGGTCGGCGAGTCGGACCACGCCTCGGCCACCCCGAGCGCCAGGAAACCCGCGGTTATGACCGCGAGAATGACCAGCGGAAGCCTGTCTGCCCAGGTTCGCAAGCTGCTCAGAACCCGAATGCCCGCCGCAGGGCTTCGTCGCGATCCCGGACGAAACGCCGGGCCAGCGCCGAGCCGGGAGCGTAGGTCTCGAAGGCGTGACTGCCGCCGGGGTAGACGTGCAGTTCGGTGGGCACGGCGGCCTGCTGCAGGCGCTGGGCGTACTCGATGTCCTCGTCGATGAACAGGTCCAGGTCGCCCACCGCCAGGTAAGCCGGCGGCAGCCCGGCCAGGTTGGCCGCGCGGGCGGGCGCGGCGTAGGGCGACACCCGGTCGGTGCCGGCCGCATCGCCGACGTAGGCCCGCCAGCCGATCAGGTTCGAGGTGCGGTTCCAGACCCGCGGGTCGGTCAGCGCCATGCTGGCCGGGGTGGCGTTGCGGTCGTCGAGCATCGGGTAGATCAGCAGCTGGAAGCAGACCGGAAATTCGCCCCGGTCCCGGGCCAGCAGCACCAGCCCGGCCGCCGAACCGCCGCCGGAGCTGGCCCCGCCGACGGCGATCCGCTGCGGGTCCACGTTCAGCTCCGCCGCGTGCTTGTGCGTCCACGCCAGCCCGGCGTAACAGTCGTCCATCGGGGCCGGGAACGGATGCTCGGGCGCGCGCCGCCACTCGACCGACACCGCCGCGCAGCCCACCGTGTCCACGATGTGGTCCATGACCAGGTCGTCCTGGTCCACCTGCCCCAGGACATGCCCGCCGCCGTGAATCCAGTACAGGCACGGCAGCACGCCGGGCGCTCTGATCGGCCGGTAGTGCCGGACCCGCACGTCCGGAGCCCCGTTCAGACCCGGGACCAGGTGGTCCTGCCGGACCACGGTCGGGCTCGGCGCAGCGTCGGCGGCCGCGGCGGCCCGCCGTTCCAGCATGATCTCGCGGGCGGCCGGGATGTCGGACAGGTCCATGATGGGCAGTTCCGCCAGCGCCGCCGCGATCTCCGGGTCCAGCCGCCGGTCCAGGTCCATGTTTTCTCCCGTCGTGCCCCGCGGTTCTCCGCACATGATCGTAGCCAGCCGGGGGCTCGCCTCGTCGTCTTCCCCGGCAAGATCGTCAGCGTCGTCCTGCGGTAAGCGCGCGTCCCCGCCGCGGATGAAATCGACGAACCCCTGGACCGCCGACCGCGCGTCTTTGGCCGCCTGCCGGGCGAAGAAGCCAGCCATCGCGGATGGCGTGTCGCCTGGCCCCGGCGTGACACCGTCGTCAGGATCTTCCTCGATCACCCGGATGCCGGGCGGAAGGTCGGGCTGGAAATCGCCGGGTTCACCGGAGTAGGCGGTGATGTCCCGCAGTTCGTACCGCATCAGCGTCCGCGGCCCCAGATGCGTTATCCAGCCCAGCAGGACGCCGAGCTCGGCGTCCACGACCACCTCGTCCGGCGAGTACATGGGGATTCGGTGGGGGTAATCAGGAGCGGCGGCGAGACGATAGCCGCGGCGTCCCCCGATCACGGTCTCGGTCCCGCCGGTCAGCCGGGCTTCCAGCAGCCAGGACGGGTCGAGCAGGTTCGCGATCTCACCCCGCGGCGGTGCCGGGGCCCCGACCTTCACCTTGTCGGCGAAGATACTCCAGCGCCGCTCCCCGTCGCAGACAGTCGTGACGGGGCGAGCCCGCGCTTTCGGGCCGGCCACCTCGTCGATCCGGTACCGGTCCGGACCGGCGATGCGCAGGTGGGTGACCGTGTGCTCGGGGGGTATCCGCTGGCCCGCCGCGTCCACGAGAGAGCCGATCCGGCCGAGCCCCGCTCGCCGGACCCGATCCGGCGCCCGCGAGAGCAGCGCGGTGATGTCCTGCCAGCAGTGCAGCGTCGCCTCGATCCCCGGCTCCTGGCGGTCCTGGCCAGCGTGCAGCAGATGCAGCACCTCGTCGCTGACCGGCAAGGCTCCGGGGGGGAAGGGCTCGTCCTCTGGCATCGCCGTCCCGGGCTCCTCCCGGGTGGCCTGCCCGAAGGGGTCAGACGACGAAGGTTTGATCAGCGCGCCCAGGCCCCCGGCCATCAGGACCATCGTGAGCTTGACCAGGTCCGAGTCAAGAACATCAGGGGGCGTGGGCTTCGCGTTCTTCTCAGCCGCCGCCCAGCCGGACGGCGGCTGGAACTGCGCGTCGTCAGCCGCCTGCGCCGGATCGAAGCTCACGCTCACCAGTTCGGTCAGGCTCAGCGCCTGGCCCTGGAATATCTCCTCGTGGCGCAGCAAGATGCCCAGCTCGGCGTCCACGATGACCTCAACCCGATCCAGCGGCTCACGCCCCCGCGGCTCACGCCACCGCATGGAGTCGCTCATGCTCCGCTGCGGCGTCGCCACCACCCGCAGCGCCTCGCGCCCGCAGGCCGTCACCGGTCCGCCGATCTCCAGCGCGAACCCGGTGAGCAGCCACGTCGGTCGCAGCAGCGTCCTCAGCGGCGGCCCGGACCCCTCGGGATCCGTCGTCAGCGTGGCCACCCAGGCACCGTCGTCTTCGACTTCGTGCCAGCTCCGGTCCCCGTCGCTGCCGTCGATGAAGCCCTCGCCCTGGTACCGGTACCGCCGGCCCGGGGCCACCAGCAGCGTGGACCGGGTCGTCTCGGTCCCCTGCAGGTCGGTAGCTGTTTCCCACTCGTTCCCAGACCTGGCCCGGGGCACGTCCGGCTCGGATCGCAGCGCGGACAGGTCAAGATCGACGGTGCGGCTTACCTCGGCGGCGAGGCTCAGCCGCGTCCAGTCGGCGCGGTACAGCAGGACCACCAGATCGGGCGTGTCAGTCATGTCCCCATCCTTCCCTGCCGAACGACCGGTGGCTCACCTCTACCGCCAAGATCACCGCATGAAACACTTGTAAGACGATGTGTACCGTGGTGGTCAGCCTGGCGCCGCAAGACCGGGTCCCGTTGCTGGTGCTCGGCGTCCGGGACGAGTTCACCGGCCGTCCCTGGCAGCCGCCGGCCCGGCACTGGCCCGGCTCGCCGCTCATCGGCGGCCTGGACGAGCAGGCGGGCGGCACCTGGCTCGCGGTGCACCCTGACCTGCCGCGCGTTGCCTGCATCCTCAATGGCCGGGGCGAGTTCGCGCCGCCGGACCCCCGCCGGTCCCGCGGTGAACTGCCCCTGCGGGCCGCCGAAGAAGGCCAGCCGGCCCTGCGCAAGCTCTACGACGACCCCGAGAGCCTGGCTCGTTACGACCCCTTCTACCTGGTGTGCGCCGATCCGGCCGCGGTCCTGCTGCTCGGCTGGGACGGCCATCAGGCGAGCCTGCGCGAACTCGGACCCGCCACCCACGTGCTCACCAACGCCGGGCACATGTACCCGCCCCCAGAACCGGGCGCCCAAACCCCGGAAGACCCCAAGGCGGTCCGGTTCGGCCCGAAGTTCGCCGCGTCCCGGCCCTCCGGCGACCCGGCCGCAGCCCTCGAGGACGCCTGGGGTGACTGGCTCACCCTCGCCGCGCCCGACGACGACCCGCCCGGCGCCGACCCCAGTGCGATCATCGTGCGCCGGGACCTGCCCGACGGCCGGGTGTGGGGGAGCACGTCGGTCAGCCTGGTCGCCCTAGCCCAAGACGGCGGCCTGCGCTACGACTTCCAGCCCGTCCCGGCCGACCCGGCGACCTGGTACTCCGTCGTCCTCGCCTAGAAGTACCGCGCTAGAAGAACTCGAAGTACTCCCGCATCTCCCAGTCGCTGACGTCCTGGCCGTCCGGGATCGGTCGGGAGGCCAGCGCGTCCTCGTACCGCTCGATCTCGAAGCGCTTCATCATCACCAGGTACGCGATCAGCGAATCGCCGAACGCCTTCCGGTAGAACCCGTCCGCGTCCAGTGCGTCCACCGCCGCCGCCAGCGACATCGGCAGCGCGGGCGCCTCGACGGCGTACGGGTCGGCCGACACGGGCGGCGGCGGCTCCAGAGCCCGCCTGATCCCGTCCAGGCCCGCCGCGATGTTCGACGCCAGGTAAAGGTAGGGGTTCGCGGCCGGCTCGCCGACCCGCATCTCCACGTGCGAGCTGGTGTCGCCGGCCGCACCCTGGACCCGCACCAGCGCGCCGCGGTTCTCCACCGCCCAGCACACCCGGTCGGGTGCGAAGGAGTAGGGCCGGAACCGCTTGTAGCCATTGACCGTCGGGACCCCGAACACCGTCATCGGCACCGCGTGCTCGAGCAGCCCGGCGACGTAGTGCCGGCCAAGATCAGAGAGCGGCCCGCTCTCGCTGGCGAACGCGTTCGAGCCGTCCGGCCTGGACAGCAGGGACTGGTGCAGGTGCCAGCCGGAGGAGAAGAAGTTCGGCAGCGCGGGACGGCACATGAACGTGGCCAGCAGCCCGCGCCGCTGGCACACCTGCTTGACCGCCGAACGGAACAGCACGGCGGCGTCGGCGGCGGCCAGCCCGGAGATCGGACTGAAGCTGAACTCCAGCTGGCCCGGCCCCCACTCGTCCTCCATGGAGCGCGGCAGCAGGCCGATCGCGTCCAGCGCGTCCCGGAGCGCCTCCAGGGTGTCGCTCATGCCGTCCAGCCGCACCTCGGACAGGAACTGGTAACCCCGCTCGAACACGCTGACCGGCGGCGGGTCCGGCGTGAAGCCGGCGTTCTCCGGGGCCAGCTCCCCGGGTGAGCGGTTGACGATGTAGAACTCGATCTCGATCCCGGCCAGGAAGTCATAGCCCGCCTCGCCCAGCGAGGCGAGCGTGCGGCGGAGCAGGCCCCGGCCGTCAAGCGGTACCGGCTGGCCGTTGCCGAAATAGACGTCGCACAGCATCCAGCCGGTGCGGTCCGCCCACGGCAGTACCCGGAAGGTGGCGGGATCGGGCACGACCACCACGTCGGGAAACCCGGTGAACTCCTCGATCCCGAAACCGCCGCCGGCGGCGAACGCGGGCACGAACACCTGGTTGCCGGTGTCCAGGCTGTAGATGGCGCCGGAGAAGTCGAGCCCGTCGGACATCGCGGCGATGGCGGCTTGCGGTGACAGCATCTTGCCCCGCGGTACGCCGTGCTGGTCGACGACCGCCAGCCGGACGGTCCGCAGGTCAAGCTCGCGGATCCGGGCGGCGACCTCCTGCGCCGCGGCTTGCCGCGTCGGGTCAGCCAGATCGTGCCTGGCCACGAAACCCGGCTGCCCGACGCCGGAAATATCAGTGCTCATCGCGCTCCCTCTTCAGTAAGTCGTCGATGGCTTGTTATCAGACCGCGCTTACGGCAGGTGCGGCGCCAGGCCGAGCGCCGGGAAGATCCGCTCCGTATCCAGGAAGAACGTCAGGCGGCTGATCCGCCCGCCCGATACCTCATGTACCTGCAGCCCCCAGGGCATATACCCGCCGGCCGGGTCCGGCTTGTACTGGGCCCACGCCGGGACCCCGTTGACCTGCCCCGCGGGCACCAGGATCGAGCCGCGGCACAGGCTCGGCGACGGCTCGAGCATCCAGCGGCAGACGTTCTCGGCGCCCCTGATCCACATGGCGTACGGCGGCATCGTCATCAGCGCGTCGTCGTGCAGCAGCGTGATCAGCTGGTCCATGTCGTAACGCTGGAACGCGTCCACGTACTTGGCCAGCAGACCCGCCTGGTCCGCGTCCACCGCGGCGGGGCGCTGCTCTTCCGGCAGCGCGGCCAGGGTGGCCCGGGCTCGCTGCAGCGCGCTGTTGACGGCGGCCACGCTGGTGCCCAGGGTGGCGGCGGCCTCGGCCGCGGGCATCCGCAGTACCTCGCACAGGATCAGCGTGGCCCGCTGCCGGGCCGGCAGGTGCTGCAGGGCCGTCACGAACGCCAGCCTGATCGTGTCGCGGGCCACCGCGATCTCGGCCGGGTCGCCGTGCTCCGGCAGGACGTTGCTGTCCGCCATCGGGGAGATCCAGATATCGTCCGGATGCCAGTCCCCGAGCATGGCCTCGACCGGCGGCGAGGCCGGCCCGAGGTCGATCGGCAGTGCCCGGCGCTGGCGGCCGCGCAGCATGTCCAGGCAGATGTTGGTGGCGATCCGGTACAGCCACGACCGCACGCTAGACCGTCCCTCGAATCCGTCTGCCGCGCGCCAGGCCCTCAGCATCGTCTCCTGTACGGCGTCGTCGGCTTCGAAGCCCGAGCCCAGCATGCGATAGCAGTAGCCGGTCAGCTCGCGGCGGTACTGCTCGAGCGTGTCCGGGGTGAGCTCGGCGGGTGCGGTCGGCGTCATAGTCCACCACCCTACGTCGGCCCCCCGACATTTAGGCGGGCTCCATCCCGTACCTGCTCATCAGAACGCGTTCGGCCTCCCGCGGCGGCGGCTGGCCGCCGGACCAGAGCCGGTGCAGTTCCTCGAAGTAGGCGTCCATGGCCGGGGCGTGCAGCACGAGCAGCCGGGCAGGCTCGTCGCCCCGGTTGCCGAAGGTATGACCCGCGCCTCGCGGCACCAGCAGGAAATCCCCGGGTCCGCCGGTCAGTTCGGCGCCGTCAAGTGAGAACGTGATCATCCCGTCTAGCACGAAGAAGGCCTCGGAGCAGTTGACGTGCCGGTGCGGTGGGGGAGTGCGGGCTCCCGAAGGCACGGTCCGCTCCATCAGCGAGAAATCCCCCCCGGTCTGGGCGGCGACGGCCTTGAACGCCATCACGTTCCCGCGCGCGGTCAGCAGGTGCCCCTGTCCTGATGGCACGACATCGCTCATGGCACCTATTCTGCCAAGGGTGAGTGACCTGCTGGCCGCCGCGGCGGCCGAGCTATACGAGGCCGATCCGGACGAGTTCACCCAGCGCCGCCAGGACCTTGCCGCCCAGGCCCGCGAGATGGGCCAGCCCGCCGTGGCCAAGCAGATCGCCGGACTGCGCAAACCGACCCGTTCGGCCTGGGTGGTCAATCGCCTCGTCCGCGCCGACCCGCAGGTCACGTCCCGGCTGGCGGCGCTGGCCGCCGAGCTCCGCGGCAAGCCGTCCATGGACGGCACCAGGATCCGCGAGCTGACCGCGGCCCGCAGCCGCCTGGTCGACGAGCTCACCCGGCAGGCCCTGCAGGTGTCGGACCTGCCCGCACCGCCCGCTTCGCTGCGCGAGGAGGTGACCGCCACCCTCGACGCCGCGATCGCCGATCCCGAGGTGGCCGCTAACCTGGGCACCCTGGTCCGCGCTGCGCACTGGGCCGGCTTCGGCCTGGACCCAATGACCCCGTTCCCCGCAGACGCCCCCTCCCGTTCGGCCCCTAAGACCCCCACCGCCCCCAAGACCCCCACCGCCCCGGCAAGCCCTCGAACCCCGAAGCCCTCCGAGCCCTCGACCCCCACACCGGCTGAGGCCGCGGCGGAGCGTGACCGTCGCCGCCAGGAGAAGATCCAGCTGTCCGAACGGGCCCTGGCTGAAGCCGATCAGGCCGCCGAATCCGCCAACCTGGCCGAGCAGGACCTGGAGGATACGGTCCGGCGGCTGGAAGCCGAGATCGCTGACGCCCGTCAGCGCCTCGCCGAGGCGAGACGGCAGTCATACCGCGCCGAGTCCCGCCGGCGGCGGGCGACCGCCGATCTCGCCCGGCTCCGCGAGTAAACCGTCCCGGCCGGCCCGCTCGGCCTAGACGCCGGGTCCGTCCGTCACCCGTTCCGCGGGCGGCGGCGGACCTGGCGGTGTTCCGTCGCCGAACGGCCGGCCGCCGAGTTCGGTGCGCCGGTGCGGTTCAAGCCAGTTCGTCAGGTCGGGTCCGGCCGGCACGATCTGGGACGGGTTCAGGTTGGTGTGCACCCGGTAGTAGTGCTGTTTGGTCTGGGTGAAGTTGATCGTGTCGCCGAAGCCGGGCGTCTGGTACAGGTCGCGGGCGTAAGCCCAGAGCACCGGCATCTCGGACAGCTTGCTCCGGTTGCACTTGAAGTGGCCGTGGTAGACGGCGTCGAACCTGGCCAGCGTGGGCCAGAGCCGGATGTCCGCTTCGGTGATCGTGTCGCCCACCAGGTAGCGCCGGGTGGCGAGCCGCTCGGACAGCCAGTCAAGCCGCGCGAACAGCTTGCCGTAGGCCTCCTCGTAGGCCGCCTGCGTCGTCGCGAACCCGCACCGGTACACGCCGTTATTCACGTCTTCGTAGACGAGGTCGCTGACCTCCTCGATCTCGTCGCGCAGCTTCTCCGGATACAGGTCGGGCGCGCCGGGCCGGTGGTACGCCGTCCACTCGTGCTCCAGGTCCAGCGTGATCTGCCGGAAGTCGGCGGTCACCACCGCGCCCGAGGAGATCTCCACGATGGCCGGGACGGTGACGCCCCGGTCGTAGCCGGGTACTGCCTTCTCGAAGGCCTCCCGCAGGAAGTGGATGCCAAGCACCGGGTCCACCTCGCCGGGGTCAAGGTCGAACGTCCAGCTCCGCCAGTCATGCTCGGGTCCGCAGATGCCCATGGACAGCACGGGCTCGAGCCCGAGCAGCCGCCGCACGATCATCGTGCGGTTCGCCCACGGACAAGCCCGCGCCACCACCAGCCGGTACCGCCCGGCCTCCACCGGGAAGCTGCCGTCCCGCCCGTCCGCCGTGATCCGCCCGTTCAGGTACCTGGTATCGCGGACAAACTCTCCCGTAGCGCTCACCCTTCCGACGCTACCCCACTGCTTACTTCTTCAAGTACCCGCCTGGCGCGGCCTCCCGACTGCCCCCGGCCCCGTCGTTACGATGCGTGGTATGGCCGTGGAACAGGCCGGGCCTCCATGCCTCACCGCGCACCGCCGCATGATCGAACGCGGTAGAGGCGGATCCTGCCGGTGGTGTAGCCAATTGGCGGGGTTCCATCAACCTCACCCGCATCCACCAGCTCATGAATTCTAGATAACCCGCTTTATCGGGGAGTATTCGGGCTTACGGGTAAATTTTGGGTCCTACAGTGCACAAAAAGCTCCCCGGAGCCCAAATCCTCCCCGGTACGACGTACCACGGCGCGCTCGCGCATCACGGCAAACACAGGTACCCGCCCCCTGCCCAAGAGTGATCACAGGACCATCGTGGCCGGCGCCTAACGTGAGCCGCGTCAGCGGATGCCGTCCCAGCGGGCGCGCTCGTCGCCGGCCGGGTTATCGGTGGCGCTGGCCGCCTCGCTGAGCAGGGCGGTCGTCCGGCTGGCGGTGTCGTAGCGCGCCCAGCCCGGGTCGCCCTGGGTGATGAAGTTGACCCACACCTGGTGGACCAGGTCCGCCACGGCCTGGGCGGGCGTCTCGCCCAGCCGGGGGCGCACATTATCGAGGGTAACAGTGTCGAACACGTACGGGATCTCGGCGCCGTGACACGCTCCGAGGCGGTGGTTGTCCTGCGGCTCCGGGCGGTCGAAACGGTACATCCAGGTGCCGGGAGCTCCCGCCGCCTCTCGCGCTTCTGCCACCCGGATGGCCGGGATACGGAAGAACCAGTCGCTGATCACCGCGGCCGCCAGGTCGCCCGGGCTGGCGTCCGGCCGGTTGCCCCGGTAGACGGCGAGCCCGTCCTGCGACAGCCCGTACGCGCCCGCGACGGCGGCGAGCGTCGCGTCGTCGATCAGGTCGATGGTGGCCGCCGCGACCAGGAACAGGCGCGCCTCGTCGCGGTTCGAACCGATCATCAGCGGGACGTTGCGGCCCTGGCCTGCGGCCAGCGCCGTGATCGGCGCCGCCGGGAGAACCGAACCGTCGACGGCCGGCGCGAACGGCAGCAAGCTCAGCGCGAGCGAGCCCCACTTGGCCGGATCGGGGTTGGTCTGCACCTCCACCACCAGGTCCGACGCGGTCTGCACCAGCGTGGCCAGCGGAACGGCCTTGATCGAGTCGCGGTCCGCGGGCACGCCGAGCGCGGCCCCGAGGTAGCCGCCCACCATCGTGGCCTGGTCCCGGGTCAGCGTGTGCGCCGCGGCCCCGCTTTCCGCGATGGCCTGCGCGAACAGGCCCTCGGCCAGCGGCATCGACAGCAACGTCGTCACGCTCATGGCCCCGGCCGACTCACCTGCGACGGTGACCCGGGCCGGATCGCCGCCGAACGCGGAGATGTTGCCCTGCACCCAGCGCAGGGCGGCCAGTTGATCGAGCAGGCCGAGGTTGGCGAGGCCGTCGTCGAGGAACAGGAAGCCCTCGGCGGCCAGCCGGTAGTTGATGGTCACGCAGACGACGCCGTCGCGGGCGAATGCCGCGCCGTTGTACTCGGCGACCGAGGATGACCCGTTCATGAACGAGCCGCCGTGGATCCAGACGAGCACGGGAAGCCCGGTGGCGTTCGGGTCGGGTGTCCACACATTGAGGTTCAGGCAGTCCTCGCCCGGAATCACCACCTCGGGAAACAACGTGGCATATTGCGCTGGGTAATCGCCCTTGGGCACAGTGGGCCCGAACACGGTCGCGTCACGTTCGCCGTCCCAGGCCGGGACGGGCTGAGGTGGCCGCATCCGGTTCGCGCCGAACGGGGGGGCCGCGTAGGGAATGCCGAGAAACGCAGCCGTACCGGCGTCGACCTTGCCGCGGACGGCCCCGTCCTTGAGCTGGACCACCGGATGCTGCGTCATCTCGCTCATACGTTTCTCCGTTGCAACGTTTCCTACCTCGGCCTGATCACCGGCGAACACCCTGATCCCGCCCGGGCCGACCGGGTCATCAACGCGCTTCTGCCCGGTCCGCCGGCCGGCCAGGCAACTGTCTCATGATAGTACTGGCGCAGCTGGTTAGGTTAGCCTAAGCTAAGCTGTCTTCGGCCTGAGGTAATAGCCGTGAGTCACATTCTGCACGGTGATCACAGGGAAGGTCGATGAGCAGCAACGCCAAGGAGGATGTCGGTGGCCAGCAGGAAGCTCAACTCGATCTGCCCGGGCGTCGCCTCATGACGCACTGGCGGGCAGCCATCACGGCCGCCGTAGCCTGCGGGTCGCTTGCGGCCGGCGCCGTCCTTGCGGGCTGCAGTTCACCGGGATCGTCGGGAGCCTCAGATCCGTCCGGACCGTCGATCACCCTCTACAGCGGCCAGCACGAGCAGACAGTCGACGGGCTGGTGACCGCGTTCGAGAAGCAGACCGGCATCACGGTCAACGTCCGCAGCGACGACGAGGACACCCTCGCTGACCTGATCGCCGTGCAGGGGTCGCACTCGCCCGCCGATGTCTTCTACACGGAAAACTCGCCGCCGCTTGAGTTCCTGCAGGAAAAGGGCTTGCTGTCCCCGGTGGCCCCGGCCACGCTGGCCAAGACAACGGCCAAGTACAACTCGCCTCAGGGTGACTGGGTGGGGGTTTCCGCCCGGGTAAGCGTGATCATCTACGACCCGTCGCTGATCTCCGAGAGCCAGCTCCCGACCAGCGTGCTGCAGCTCGCCAACCCCAAGTACAAGGGCAAGCTCGCCTTCGCCCCGGCGGAAACCGACT
>Ga0302229_10001739_pt1 | contig 16384 bp, 16 predicted proteins | sample II_Palsa_N1_3_FD_193518 | JGI IMG/M metagenome (GOLD analysis project Ga0302229, IMG submission 193518) | Peat permafrost microbial communities from Stordalen Mire near Abisko, Sweden - II_Palsa_N1_3 | ecosystem: Environmental > Terrestrial > Soil > Palsa > Peat permafrost | place: Sweden... | reverse complement strand
CCGCACTCCATGGCCACGATCGCGGCCAGCCCGCTGACCGCCCCCAGCGCCCAGAACAGCAGCGGCCGGGGCCACCGGCGCCGGCGCCACCCCGTCCAGGCGGCCCACAGCCCGACCAGCAGCAGGAGGGACCCGAGGCCCACCATGACGTCGAAACTCAGGTGGATCAGCCACACCACCGGCGGCCGGTCGGCCGGGGACACGCTGTCCCACCCGATGACCTTGGTACCGGGACCGAATCCGACCAGCAGCGAATCCAGGTAAGGGATCTTGATCCCGGCGTAGACGTGCCCGTTGACGTAGACCCCGGCCAGCCACTCCGGGACCTGCCGGGAGGTCTGTGGCACGTACTCCATGGCCGCGAACTTGACCGGCTGGTCGTGCGCGATCGCGCGCGCCGCGGTGTCGCCGACGAAGATCTGGAACGGGGTCAGTATCGCGGCCGGGATGAACCCCAGCGCGAACCCGGTGTAGTGGTATCGGTCGCGGCGGCCGCGCAGGATGCCCACCGCGTACACCGAGGCCACGCCGAAGCCCGCGACCATGTAGGCGGCCAGGACCATGTGCGGCATCTCGTAGATAGCCGAGCGGGGGAAGAACACCTGCCATACGTCGACCGAGGTGATCTGGCCGTTCTTCTCGGTGAAGCCGCCTGGGGTGTTCATCCACGCGTTGACCGCGATGACCGAAATCGCCCCGAAGATCCCGCTGACCGCGATCGGCATCCCGCTCCACCAGTGCGCCCAGCCGGGCAGCCGCCGCCAGCCCCACAGGTAGATCCCGGCGAAGATCGCCTCCAGGAAGAAGAACAGCCCCTCCACGCCGAACGGCACCCCAAGCACCGACCCGTACTGGCGCATCAGCCCCGGCCACAGCAGGCCCATCTCAAACGACAGCACCGTGCCGGTGACCGCGCCCACCGCGACCAGCACCCCCATGACCTGCGACCAGCGCCGGGCCAGCCGCATCGCGGTCTGGTTTCCCCGCCGAAGCCCGATGAACTCGGCCAGCAGCACGATCGACGGGAAGGCGATGCCGAAACAGGCCAGGATGATATGAAAGCCCAGCGTCGTCGCCATCTGCGCCCGCGCGGGGACGTCCTGCGTGCTCTCCTGAGCGGCCGCGAGCAGCATCATTCCGTTAGCGTGCATCGGTCTCACCTGGCCTAGCCGACAGCGTGATCGACATAATTTCACCCTCCTAGGAGCAACGCCGCTTCCGACCCCCGGGTGCCCTTCCCAGCCAGGATCTCGGCGGCTCGGTTGCCTGTCATTGCGGTGAACACCCGGTCGGCTACCTGCTAGCGGGCACCCCGGCTCTGCAAGCTAGCGGGGAGACCGATGGGGGCTAACCGCGTCGACCGAAGCCGGGCCGGCCTGTTCACTCAAATGTGTCAGCTCATGACGCGCCATCTGGAAGCAGTCGGAAGGAGACCCGCGATGATCCGTTGTGTCCGCATGTGGACAGGCGGGGATGGTGACTCGCTGTTCGAGGAAGGCTGGATCGACCTCTCCAGCGGAATACGTGGCGACTCCATCGGCGAAACCGTGCCCGTCGTCGAGCTGTCGTTCCAGGAAACTCGGTCGGGCGGATCGTATGAGTGGCACCAGGACCCGGTCCCGCGTTTCGTCATCACCCTGTCCGGCACGCTCGAGTTTCAGACCGAGTCCGGTGCGACGTTTACCATCCGTCCGGGCGACATCCTGCTCGCGCAGGACAACACCGGCTCAGGTCACAAATGGCGGCTGATAGGCGACGATCCGTGGCGTCGGGCCTCCGTGTCCCTGGAACGGAGCCGACCTCAACTTCAAGCCAAGCAACACGGAGGAACACCGATGAGCACCCCCGTATCGGAGAACCCGGAATCGGAGAGCCCAGACGTCGTGCTGATCGGCGCGGGCATCATGAGCGCCACACTCGGCACCGTTCTCAAGGAGCTAGAGCCGACGCTCAACGTCGTCCTGTTCGAAACGCTCCAGGACTGCGCACAGGAAAGTTCCGAGGCGTGGAACAACGCGGGAACGGGCCACGCGGCGAACTGCGAACTCAACTACACGCCGCGGCTTCCCGACGGGAGCATCGACATTTCCACAGCCCTTAAGGTCAACACCGAGTTCGACCTTTCACGCCAGCTCTGGTCGCACCTCGTCACCAAGGGCGCCATCGGTGATCCGTATGCCTTCATCGAATCCTGCCCGCATATGAGCTTTGTCTGGGGCGACGATAACGTCACCTTCCTGCACGACCGGTACAAGGCGATGTCCGCGCACCATTGCTATCACGGCATGGAATATAGCGACCATCACGGCGAGATCGCGCAATGGGTCCCGCTCGTGATGGAGGGGCGCGAGGCGGACCAGCCCATCGCCGCGACCAGGATGATCACCGGCACGGATGTCGACTATGGGTCGCTCACCCACCTGCTGGTCAGCCAGTTGCAGGCGCAGCCGGGCTTCTCTCTCCACTACAAGCACAAGGTCACCGATCTCGACCAGCTCGCTGACGGCCGCTGGAAGGTCACGGTGAAGGACCTCCAGACCAAACACAAGCGGACCGTAACGGCCAAATTCGTGTTCATCGGCGCCGGAGGCGGCGGGCTGGAACTCCTGCAGAAATCCGGGATCCCGGAAGCGCACGGCTATGGCGGGTTCCCGGTCAGCGGTATCTGGCTTCGCTGCGACGTCGACGAGGTGAGCGCGCGTCATCACGCCAAGGTCTACGGAAAGGCCGCCGAGGGCTCACCGCCAATGTCGGTACCCCATCTCGACACACGGATAATCTCCGGCAAGCGGTCGCTGCTGTTCGGCCCCTACGCGGGCTTTTCCAGCAAGTTCCTCAAGCACGGTCACTATACGGACCTGTTCCGCTCGATCGAGCCCAGCAACGTCGTGCCGATGCTGGACGTAGCAAGACAGGACTGGGGACTGGCTGAATACCTGATCGGCCAGGTGCTGCAGACAGGTTCGCACCAGTTCAAGGTCCTCGAGCAGTTCTACCCTGAGGCGCAGCGGCAGGACTGGCGCGAAGCGGTGGCCGGCCAGCGCGTGCAGATCATTAAGCCCGGTCCGCACCACAGCGGCTCGCTCGAATTCGGAACCGAAGTGGTCGGCAGCGCCGACAACTCGATCGTCGCCCTGCTCGGCGCCTCGCCCGGCGCGTCCACCGCCGCTTACGTCGCCTTCGAGACCCTGGAGAAGTGCTTCGCGAAGGAACTGGCCGACGGCTGGCGCGACAGGCTGAAGACCATCATCCCGACCTACGGCATCGATTTGACGAAGGACGCGGACGCCACCCGCGAAACCCGCGCCAAGACCGCCGCCTTGCTCGGGCTGACGAATGTCTGATACCGCAACGGCACCATCCCAGGTGCCCGGACCGAGGAGGAACTGAGATGAAGGCCAAAGTTATCGAGGACGCGGACGACGTCACCTACGTCGTGGTGTGCGACCCGGGCGATGAGGCGTTCGACGCGCTGACGCAGTTCGCGCGCGACCAGGATCTGGAAGCCGCACAGATCACTGCGGTCGGCGCCTTCTCCGGTGCCACCGTCGGCTGGTTCGACCGCGCGACCAAGCAGTATCGCCGCATCCCGGTTGACGAGCAGTGCGAGGTGCTGTCGCTGATCGGTGATGTCGCCGAGGGCGAGGACGGCCCCAGCGTGCACGTACACGTCGTGCTCGGCCTGTCGGACGGGACCACGCGCGGAGGTCACCTCCTCGAGGGACGGGTGTTCCCGACGCTGGAGGTAATCATCCGCGAGGCCCCGGCGGAGTTGCGCAAGGTGATGAACCCCGATATCGGGATCGCGCTCATCGATCTCGACCGGTCCGAGTCGTGACAAAGGAGAACACGTACTATGACCGACACCGACGGCCACACCGACACCGAGGCGCCGAAGATCCTTGACCTTCCGATCGGGCTGGACGCCACCGGGATGCGCCGGGAGTTCGACAGCCTGGGCGACGTGGAGGTGCCGGCGGACCGGTACTGGGGCGCACAGACCCAGCACAGCCTCGAGCACTTCAACATCGGCCATGACCGGATGCCCAAGGAGGTCTACCACGCCTACGGGTACGTGAAGAAGGCCGCCGCGGTGGTGAACACCGCGGCCGGGCGGCTTCCGGCCTGGAAAGGCGAGCTGATCGAGCGGGTCTGCGACGAGGTGATCAGCGGGAAGCTGGATGCGGACTTCCCGCTGTACGTGTGGCAGACCGGGTCGGGAACTCAGTCGAACATGAACGTGAACGAGGTGATCTCCAACCGGTGCATCCAGCTGGTGGGCGGGACGCTTGGCTCGCAGGAGCCCGTCCACCCCAACGACCACGTGAACATGGGCCAGTCGTCCAATGACACCTTCCCGACCGCGATGCACATCGCCGCGTACACGATGGCCACTGGCACGACCATCCCCGCCCTCAAACGGCTGCGGGACGCCATCGACGCCAACTCCAAAAAGTGGGCCGGCGTGGTCAAGATCGGCCGGACGCACCTGGAGGATGCCACCCCGCTGACGGTCGGCCAGGAGTGGTCCGGCTACGCCGGCGCCCTGGATGACGCGATCGAGGAGGTCGAGCACGCCACCGCCGGGCTGCTGAAGGTGGCCATGGGCGGCACTGCGGTGGGCACCGGGCTGAACGCCCCGCCCGGGTTCGGCGAGCAGGTGGCGGCGCAGATCGCGCAGATGACCGGCGCCCCGTTCGTCACCGCGCCGAACAAGTTCACCGCGCAGGGCACCCTCGATCGCATGATGCGTGCGCACGCGGGCCTGAAGGCGGCGGCGGTGACCTCGTTCAAGATCGCCAACGACCTGCGCTGGCTGGGTTCCGGTCCGCGCACCGGGATCGGCGAGCTGATCTTCCCAGCCAACGAGCCCGGATCCTCGATCATGCCGGGCAAGATCAACCCGACCCAGGCCGAGGCCATGCTGATGGTCGCCATCCAGGTCATCGCCTCGGATGTGGCGGTGACCATCGGCGGCGCGGAGGGGAACTTCGAGCTGAACGCCTTCCGCCCGATCCTGATCTCCAACTACCTGCACTCGGCGCTGATCCTGGCCGACATGTGCGACCACCTCCGCAGGTTCATGATCGAGGGCACCCAGCTGAACGAGGCCAAGCTGAAGGAGAATATCGACCGGTCCGTGATGATGGTCACGGCCCTGTCCCCGGTGATCGGCTACGACAAGTCCGCGGCGATCTCCTACTACGCCATCGACCACGACCTGACCCTTAAGCAGGCGGCCCTGGCCAAGGGCGTCAGCGAGGAACTGTTCGACAAGGTCGTCATCCCAATCAACCTCACCCGCCCCGGCTCCGCTGACATCCCCTCCACCCCTCAAGCCCCCAAAGGCTCCTGACGTGCAATCCCTGAAGGGAGAGCAGGCCGGCGCCGGCCAGGAGGACCTTGCCCGCAAGGAGGACCTGGCCGGCCAGGCGGAAATGGCGGGCAAGGAGGAAATGGCCGGCAAGGAGGAAATGGCCGGCAAGGAGGAAATGGTCCGCAAGGCGGAACTGGCCGGCAAGGCGGCTCTGATCGCGTCCGTGGGTGGCCAGCGGGGCTACGCCGACTGGACCAACCCCGAGCATCGGCTGCGGCGGCTGCTGTCGGAGTTCATCGGCATGGCCGGGCTGACGTTCGTGCTGTCCGGCGGCGCGGCGATCCTGGCCCGTTACGGCGGCCGCGGCCTGCAGCCGTGGGACACGGTGCTAGTGCTCTCGGCCGTCTCGGCGCTGTGGCTCGTGGTGGCGGTGTACTTCCTGGGCGACATCTCGGCCCACTTCAACCCGGCCACCACCCTGGCCTTCGCGCTGCGCCGCGACATGGACTGGGTGATGGTCGGCGCGTACTGGGTCGTCCAGTTCGCCGCGGCCGCGTGCGGGTCGCTACTGGCCCGAGGGTTCTTCGGCCCGGCCGGCCACCTGGCCGCCACCATGCCCAAACCGGGCCAGTCCTGGCAGGCGGCCGGGTTCGAGGTCATCATCACCTTCGGCCTGGTGCTGATGATCCTCAACATGGCCAACGGGCCGAAGCTTAATGGGCCCTTCATCCCGCTCGCCGTCGGGGCCTACATCATGGCCTGGGGAACCATGGGCGGCCCGTTCGAGGGCGCCTCGATGAACCCGGCCCGCAGCTTCGGACCCGACGTCGCCATCGGGAACCTGTCCACCTGGTGGGTCTACCTGATCGGGCCGACGGTCGGTGCGGTCATCGCCGTCGGCGTGGCCTACGTACTGCGCGGGCCAGCCAAGGCCCAGGAGGCCAGCGCCGCCGAGGGAACGCCCCTGAACCGGGCCACCACCTGACCCCCGCGCCCCCAGAGCTCCGCCCGGGAGCACAGCAGCCGGGAAGCACACGACGACAAGCCGCGGCAGCCTCCGGGCCGCGAAACCAAGGGTCTGCAGGGGCCGCCGCGGCCCGTGGGACCAGCGTGACGCACACCAGCCGACGCGATGTGGCATTGATGCGCCTTGGACCGCCCCGATGTCACATCGTGTCGGCACCGGTCAGCTGATTGCCCAGCTCGAGGTCCGCGGATTCCGGTTAACCCCCAGCCCCGTACAGGCCACCGTGCACGCCAAGACTCACGCTCGCTTCATAGGAATGCCGCCGGGCGAGGAGCAGGCTCGCCATATACGGCCCTAGCCAAGGCCGGGACTACAGCAGTCGCGCACCGTCGCCCGAGGGGCAGACGACCGAAAGGAAACATCATCATGACTCAGCAGACGACGGATAAGCTTCCCGAGCCGGACGAAAACCCGGTACCCCAGCACGAGACCCCCACCTTCGGGAATCCGGATCTGCCCCCCGAAGGCATGCAGAACACCACCGGAGATCCGGCCAGCGCGACGATGGCGGGGCCGCGGAACCGGGTGCTGGAAAGCCAGTTCCCCAACGTGCTCACCGCGCCAGCGACGGACGTCAGCACCCAGCCGTTCTTCTGGTCCTCGTTCAACATCTCGCCGCGGCGCCAGCAGCGCGGCGGCTGGGCGCGCGAGGTCACCCAGGCCGACTTCGCGATCTCCGACGAAATCGCCGGCGTGAACATGTACCTCGAACCGGGCGGCATCCGGGAGCTGCACTGGCACCAGACCGCGGAGTGGGCGTTTATGACCGAGGGCAAGTGCCGGGTCACCACGCTGAGCCGGGAGGGCAAGCCGAGCGTCGAGGACGTCTTCAAAGGAGACCTGTGGTTCTTCCCGGCCGGGCTGCCGCACTCCTTGCAGGGACTCGGCCCGGACGGCGCGGAATTCGTCATCGCGTTCGACAGCGGTTCCCAGTCCGAGAGCAACACGCTGCTGCTGACCGACTGGTTCGCGCACACCCCGCCCGAGGTGCTGGCCAAGAACTTCCGGGTGGCCCAGGAGGTCTTCAACGAGATTCCGCTGCACAACCTGTGGATCTTCCCCGGGGAGGAACCCGGTGACCTGGAGGCGGACCAGGTCGCGGCCGGCGTCGAGTGGGGCGGCACCGAACCGGTGATCTTCCGGATGTCACAGTCCAAGCCGCTGTATGAGAACAGCGGCGGCAGCGTCCGCGTCGCGGACAGCACCAACTTCCCGGCGTCCAAGACGGTCGCGGCCGGCCTGGTCATGATCGAGCCGGGCAGCATGCGGGAACTGCACTGGCACCCCAACGCCGATGAGTGGCAGTACTACCTGCAAGGCTCCGCCCGGATGACGGTGTTCAACACCGGACCGCACGCCAACACCACCGACTTCAAGGCCGGCGACGTCGGCCTGGTCCGCCGCAACTGCGGCCACTACGTCGAGAACACCGGCGACGACACCCTGATCATGATCGAAACGTTCCGCAGCGACCGCTACGAAGAGGTCTCGCTGGCCAACTGGCTCGCCCACCTGCCGCCCAAGCTCGTGTCCGCGCACCTGAACATCCCCGAGGAAACCCTCGCGAAGTTCCCGCGCGGCGCCCAGGGAACCGTACCGCTGCCCTAGCCGTGTGCGCGGCGCCGCTGGAAGGCGGGCTGAACACGACAACCCGGCCGGAGCCACGATCGCGGCGCCGATCCCCTGCACGACGCGCGAGGCGATGAGCAGGCGCGGCTCGACGGCGAGCCCGCCGGCCACGCTGGCCACGACGAAGACGATCAGCCCGATCCGGAACATCCGGGCCTGGCCGAACAGGTCCGCGAGCCTGCCGCCCAGCAGCAGGAACCCGCCGAAGGCGACGGCGTACCCGCTGATCAGCCACTACAGTGTGGACGTCCCGATATGCAGGCCTGTCTGGATCGAGGGCAGCGCGACGTTGACAATGGTGAAATCAAGCACCACCATGAACTGCGCCATGGCCAGCACGATCAGCAGGGGCGTTCCCGCGACCCGGCCGGACGCCCCTGACCGCCGCACCGGGCTCCTCCGGCCGGCAGGCTGGCTGGGCACCTTGTTCAACACCTGCCTGACCTCCACCTACGTCCTTGACCAGCAATAGTCCTTCATGCTCAGCATCGCGGGGCCTATCGCGGAGCACATTGCAGCCAGCCAGAGGGGGCAGGTACCGCCAGCCGGGGTGCACAGTGACGCAAGCCCGGCCGCGTGGCTACGTCGGAGCAGGTTGCTCGCTGGTTGGTTCGGTAGCTGGGTGCCCCGTGACCTGCGGGGCAACCCGGGCGGTGATGATGATCCCCGCGGTCATCAGCAGCAACGAGACGACCTCGCCGAAGATGTCCGCGGGGCTGCTGCGCAAGACCACGCCGAGCCACAGGACGCCGAGCCCGATGGAGATGACCGGGTCGGCCGTGGTGATGATCGCCTGGACCGGCGCCAGGAACGTGCCCTGCTGGAATGCGTCCTGGTTCAGGATGAAGCCGACCGGGCCGACGACAGCTAGGACATAGATCGGCCAGTTGGTGAACACCCTGGCGGGGCCGCCGCCGAATTCGGTGGTCACGGGCTTGACCGCGAAGGCGGCGACCCCGTAGTTGACGCCGCAGGCCAGCGCCAGCGCCAGCGGCCGCAGATTCTGGTTCCGCGCGGCCACGGCCAGGCACCGGCCCGCCGCCACCACGAGCCCTAACCAGGTAGCCGGGCCGGCCGCGCCATGACAATGTGCACCCATGTCCGAATGGATCCAGCGATGACGAGCGAGGGCAGGCTGCGCACCTACCTGGGGATTGCCCCCGGGGTCGGGAAGACCTACGAGATGCTGCGGGACGCACGCGCCCGCCGGCGCTCCGGCGTTGACGCGGTGGTGGCTTACCGGGAGCGGCACGGGCGGGCGGCGACCGCGGCTCAGCTCGCTGACCTGGAAATCCTCCCGACCCGCACGGTCGCCTACCGGGGCGTCAGCCTTACCGAACTGGACGTCACCGCGGTCCTGGACCGTCGCCCGGAGCTGGCCCTGGTGGATGAGCTCGCCCACGCCAACCTCCCCGGCGAGCGGCACCCGAAGCGCTGGCAGGACGTTGCCGAGCTGCTCGCCCGCGGCATCGACGTCTATACCACCCTGAACGTCGCCAACATCGAATCGCTCGCCGCGCTGGTCTCCCGGATCACCGGCGTGCACCCGGCCGAACCGGTGCCGGACGCGTTCGTGCGGGCCGGCCAGATCGAGCTCGTCGACCTGGCGCCCGCAGCGCTTCGTCACCGGCTGGCCCAGGGCCTTATCGTCCCGCAGGAGCGGGTCGATGCGGCCCTGTCGAGCTACTTCCGCTTCGCCAACCTCGCCGCCTTGCGGGAGCTCGCGCAGCTATGGCTGGATGACACCGTTCCCGATCCGGTCACGGCGTTCCTGGCCGCCCGCGATATCAGCGTGCCGGTGAAGGCCTCCGTCATCGTGGTCGGCCTGGAGGGGTCGCCCGCCGACGAATGGCTCATCCGCTACGCCGCCCAGCTGGCCGGGCTGTCCGAGGCCAGGCTCGAGGGGGTACACGTCCGGGACATCGACAACCTCGGCGGGCCGCCGAAGTCCCGGCTGGAGGAGGACGGCCGGCTGCTCAGCGAGCTGCAGGGGACCTTGGTCGAGGTCAGGGCCGACGACATCGCCTCCGGGCTGATCCGGGCCGCCCGCCAGGCCGGCGCCTGCCAGCTGGTCATCGGATCGCGCCGCCGCTCGCGCTGGTCGCGCCTGCTGAATGGCTCGGCGGTGGCCGACCAGGTGCTCAGCGCCGCTGGCGACCTGCCCGTCCAGGTCGTGAACGTCGGCCGGCCGGACAAGACCAGCGACGAGTGGCGCCCCTGAGACGCTACCCAGCCCACGCCGCCTATCTCGGGGCGGCGGAGACCTTCTCCTGAGACCATTACCGGCCAGCAGGAACCTGACGAACCCGGGAGACGGGGGCTGGACCTATGGCGGAAGTTCCTGCTAGCCGCAATGCGGCCGTGCCGTATCCGTGGCAGTCTGATCACATGCCGCTGCGCTGCCTGCTCGTTGATGACAACGAGGCCTTCCTCGAGGCCGCGAGCCTTCTCCTGGAGCGAGAGGGCGTGACCGTCGTGGGCGTGGCCCCGAGCATCGCCGAGGCGCTTCGGCAGGCCCGCGCGCTGCGCCCGGACGTCATCCTCGTCGACATCGGGCTCGGCGAAGAGAGCGGCTTTGACCTAGCCCGTCTCCTCGCCCAGGACGGTCGGGGCGGCGGCGCCGAAGTGATCTTGATTTCGACAGGAGCCGAAGCGGACTACCGGGAACTGATCGACGAAAGCCCGGCCGCCGGGTTCTTGGCGAAGTCGGAGCTGTCGGCGCGGGACATCAACCGGATCCTCGACCACGCGCCGTAAAGTCAGCTCCGCGCCGCCTCCCCCGGTGGCGGCAGGGAGGAACCCGGCCCGGTATCCCTGCTAGCCGGGTGTGCCGGATACCTGCTAGCCGGTAGTGGAGTTGGTCGCCTCCAAGGGCTGGCGCCGCGCCTGGAACACTCTAAACTGCGGAGTACTGCAATCAGGCGGTGTCATGACTCTCAACACCTCAGTCCGCCAGGACATCCTGACATCATGGCAGCGGTCCGTGGTCGCTGGGCTCCGTCCCGACCGGCCATCATCTGGTGATGGTGACTGCAGTCCCCGTGCCCCTGCTAGCCGTAAGCTCGCCCGTCTTGTCGAAAGAGTGGCGCCCACGCGCCCGGTGTTTCTCAGGGTGCTTCGATGAGCCGCCGGATCGTGCTCGCCGACATTTGCGACTTCGACATGAACCCGGCTGCGGACGCTTCCTCTATCAACTCCGCGAAGTCCGCCTCCGCGTGCGTCGAGATCAAGATCACCCTGGGCTGGCCCAGGTCCGCCTCGGCCAGCCGCCGGGCGAGATCAAAGCCGCTTTCGCGCCCGAGCATGATGTCTACCAAGATGACGTCGGGGCGCAATTCTCGCGCTTGCCCGAGCGCATCGGCGATGGACGACGCGAGCCCCACGACCGTCAGTCCCTCCCGCTGGAGGAAGGAGGCGGCAGCCTTAAGAAAGGGCGCGTTGTCGTCAACTATGAGGCACCGGAGCGGCATTTCAGCATGCTTCCATACGCAGGCCCCGGGAAACATTGCAGGAGGCAGGAATCGTGAGGTAACACCACCGGCCAGTACGCCGGCTGGCGAGCATCCGTGCCGCCGCCACAGCATCGGGTATCTGCCACGTTGCGGCTCAGGGTTTGCTCCGCCGGCTGAGCACTCACTCATACTGGTCGCACAGGTGAGACAAATGCCGGGTAGCGGAGAAGGTGACGAGATGCCGGAGTTCAGCGATGGGATGGCCGAGACCCAGCTTCCGCAGGGATCGACGGTCACGACCGACGTCGTGGTGGTCGGCTCCGGCCCGGCAGGGGCCGGAGCGGCGCTGTTGCTGTCCACGCTGGGGATCCCGAACATCATGATCACGAAGTACCGGTGGACTGCCAACACGGCGCGAGCGCATATCACCAACCAGCGGGCGATGGAGGTGTTCCGGGACGTGGGCACCGAGGGTCAGGTGCTCGCGGACGCGACTCCGCACGAGCTGAGTGGTGCCACGTGACGGCCAGGTTCGTGCACGAGACGCTGCCGCAGCGGGTCGTGTTCGCCTCGTTCGAGGCCGCGGAGCACGTGGTCGGCGAGGTGGGCCGGCTCGGGGCCTCCCGGCCGATGGTGATCGCCGCACAGGCAGGAAGCGCGCTGGCCGACCAGTTGGCGGCCGACCTGCCGGCGGCCGTGCGCCATACCGAGGTGGTGATGCACGTGCCCGGCGATGTCGCCGAGCGGGCCCGCAAGGCCGCCGAGGAGCACGATGCCGACGTCCTGGTGAGCGTCGGCGGCGGGTCCGCCACCGGCCTGGCCAAGGCGGTGGCGCTGACCACCGGCCTGCCCATCGTCGCCGTGCCGACCACGTACGCAGGCTCGGAGGCCACCAACGTCTGGGGGCTCACCGAGGACGGCCGCAAGACCACCGGAGCCGACGCCCGCGTGCTGCCGCGGGCCGTCGTCTACGACGCCAGCCTGATGCTGTCCCTGCCCTTGCCGCTGAGCGTGGCGTCCGGGCTGAACGCGCTGGCGCACTGCGTCGACTCGATGTGGGCTCCCCGCACCGACCCGGTCGACCAGGCGCTCGCGCTGGAGGGCATTCGCGCCCTTCGCGACGGCCTTCCCAGGGTCGTGCGCGATCCGCAGGGCATCGAAGGCCGCGAGCAGACGCTGTACGGCGCCTGGATGGCTGCGGTGGCGTTCGCCTCGGCCGGCTCCGGGTTGCACCACAAGATCTGCCACGTCCTGGGCGGGATGTACAACCTCCCGCACGCGCAGACCCATGCCGTGGTGCTGCCGTACGTCCTCGCGCTCAACGCGCCGTCGGTCCCGGAAACCGAGCAGCGGATGGCAGCGGCGTTCGGCGCGGCGTCCGCGCTGGACGGGTTGCAGCGCGTGCGGGAGCAGGTGGGGGCGCCTCGCGCCCTGCGTGATTACGGGATGCGCGAGACCGACGTCCCGGCTGCCGTCGACGTCATCCTGGCGGCCGTGCCCCCGGACAACCCGACGGCGGTCACCGCCGCGAACCTCGAGGAACTGCTTCACCGTGCATGGGAAGGAAGCGAACCATGTTGACATCCTCCCTCGCCTGACGTTCGCGTACCGCGCCACCCATGCCGCCCATGCCGAACCCGTGAAGGAGGTCGTGCAGGCCGGGCACTGAGTGCTCGAGTGCCCGGCCCTGAACGCCGCCCTGACCCGCCCACAAGCACCACGAGGAGCGAAAGCGATGGCACTCACCAGAGAGACGATGACCGACGAGCAGCGCAAGTCGGTAGTCCTGGACTACCTGAAGGGGTTCGACAATGCAGGAGTGATCCCTACCGGCGGCAGCATTCTTGACCTGTTCGCCGACGACGCTCAGGTGTACTTCCCCAAATGGGGCCTGGCGACCGGGAAGGAACAGATCAGTAAGTTGTTCAGCGACGTGGGCGCCACGATCAAGCACATCGAGCACCACTACGCGCACTTCAACTGGGTGTTTTCCGGGGGCGACCTCGTCGTGTGCGAAGGTGACAGCCATGGGGAGCACCGCGACGGCGCGTGGCGAGCCGGCGTTCCGGAGTGGGGGGCCGGCCGATGGTGTGACGTGTTCGAGATCCGTGACTGGAAGATCCAGCGAGTCTTCATCTATCTCGACCCCGATTACGCAGGTCGGGACACCGAACGCTACCCCTGGCTGGAGGACCGCTCCTGAGCGGTGCCGCTAAGCGGGCAGATGTCTTCGAGCGCGGCGCCGAGCCGGTCCTTTTCGATCTCCAGGTCGTAGCGGCGCTGCGCTGGACCCGGCACCAGATGCGCAAGGCGGCCCGGCGGGTGTCAGCGAAAGCGTGGCTTGACTCGGGCGCGCAGCTCACCCTAAAAGATGTACGCGAGACGATACGGGTCGACCGCATCCTTGCCTGGCGGGGCGATACGGGGAACGCGCCGTGGATAATCATCCCCGGCATGCTCGCGGACCAGCGTTCCTGGCTGGGTCAGCCCGTCGCCGTCGCGTCGTGCAGGCCGGCCCGGCGCAGGTCGGCGATGGCCGTCTCCAGCGCGCCGAGGTGATCGTCGGCGGTCGCGTATCCCGCGCCCATCGTGGCGACCGTGAGGTGGGTCGCGCCCAGGCGCTGCCATGCCGCCGCGTAGTCCGTCCGCCCGGCGGGCGGCACCGTCGCCAGGTTCAGCCGCGGCTCCAGCCCGATGCCCGCGGGATCGCGGCCCGCGTCCCGCGCGTAGCCGCGCAGCCGTTCCACCATCTCCGCGCCCTTGGCCGGGTCCGCGTTGGGCAGCCAGCCGTCCCCGATCCGTCCGACGCGACGCAGCGTCCGGTCGGATCCCCCGCCCAGCCAGACCGGGATCCGGCCCGCCGCCGGGCGCGGGTGGATCCCGGCGTTGTCGACCCGCTCCCAGCGTCCCTCGAACGTCACCAGCGGCGCCGCCCACAGCTCGCGCAGCAGCGCGATCTGCTCCTCGCTGCGGATGCCCCGGTCCTTGAACGACGGGCCGAGGGCTTCGTACTCCACCGGGTTCCAGCCGATGCCGATGCCGAGCCGCAGCCGCCCGCCGCTGAGCACGTCCACCTCAGCCGCCTGCTTGGCCACCAGCGCGGTCTGCCGCTGCGGAAGGATCAGCACCCCGGTGACGAGCTCCACCCGCCGGGTCACCGCGGCCAGGTACCCGTATAGGACGAACACCTCGTGAAACAGGCTCTCGCTGGTGTAACCCTGCCAGCCCGGCCGGGTGTCCGTGCCGGCGCCAAGCACGTGGTCGTAGGCGAGGATGTGGTCATAGCCTAGGTCCTCGACGGTGGTCGCCCAGCGACGGACATCCGCCGGATCGCTGCCGATCTCGGTCTGGGGAAACACGGCTCCCACACGCATCCCGGCATTCTCTCACGGGAGATGAGCTCAGACCCTCGTCGCCGGTTAGGGCACCGCCTGTAGCGTTATCTGTTATGGACGATCAATTCCAGACCTCTTACCAGGGTGTCACGCTCGGTGTCCCGGTGCTGACCAAAGACGGCGAGCAGTTCGGCATCCTGGAGCATGTCCTCGCGGTAGAAGAGGAAGACATCTTCGAGGGCATCGTGGTGTGGGTCGGCGGCGGAGGCTGGACCGAGCGCAAGATCCAGCGCGAGCTCAGCATGGGTCACCAGTCCGCCGCCCGTTTCCTCGAGACGTTCCGCCACAACGAACTGCGGTTCGTCGAGGCGGACAAGGTGGCGATGATCACCTTCGGCAATATCCGGTGCGACCTGGACCGATCGCAGGTCGCGCTGCTCCAGCCGCCGTCCGGCGCGCCGGTCTTCTACGCCAACGCCATCGACCAGGCCGGCCCGTCCCAGCAGGGGTATACGAACCGGTACGGGAACCAGATGTACGGGACCATGTTCGGCCGGGCCCGGTGGCGGCAGGAGTAACGTGACGGAAGTGACAACGCTATGAGCGGTCTGCCTGGCGAGTTGCGGGACCTGATCGAGTCTGGCCCGATGGCCCACCTGAGCACTATTAACGCCGACGGAAGCCCGCAGGTGAGCGTCATCTGGATCGGCCTGGACGGCGATGATCTCGTCAGCGGCCATTTGGGATGGCGCGCGAAACTGAGCAACATCGAGCGAGACCCGCGGGTTGTGTTGTCCTTCGATGCGCCGCGGGCGCCCGGCGTCTTCTTGAACCCATACGCCACGTTGCAGGCGCGGGCGGCCGTTCAGCCGAGCGACGACGCATGGAATCTGCTCAACCGCCTGACGAAGGTCTATCTATCCCCGGACGCCGAGTTCCCGGCGCCTAAGGGTCCCGGCTATGTCGTGCGCTACTCCGTCGAGCGCATCGGCGGCGTTGGCCCATGGGCGCCGGCCTCGCGCTGAGCCTTTTTCTTCCTCGGCAAAATCGGAGGAAAGGGCGGCAATCCATGCCTGGATCGGCGCGTCCCTCTGCGTGCTGGCGCCGATCGTGCTGGGCATCGATGCCCTGGTGCAGTTGCGCCGCGCCCGGGGGCCGGCGAGCGCGTGACGCAACGGCGGCGGATCGGTAACTAGAGACGTGACCGAAAAAACAGCAGCCCGTCCGGTGGCCGCAGCCAGCGAGCGGACTGCCGGCGCCACCGCCGAGTTCGAGAGGCTTTACCGGGCGAACGTGGAGGCGGTGATGGCGTACTTCGCCCGGCGCAGCCGTGACCCGCAGGTGGTCGCCGACCTCACCGCGGACACCTTCGTCGCGGTGATCACCTCCTTCGGGGCGTTCGATCCACGGAAGGGCACCGCGCGGGCCTGGATGTTCGGGATCGCCCGGCGGGTCTACGCCTCGTACTGCGAGGCGCACAGCCTGCAGCAGCACAAGCTGCAGAAGCTGGCCGGGCGACGCGATCTGGAACCGGATCAGGTCGAGGAACTGCTCGACCGGATCGATGCCGAACGAGCCGGCCGGGACCTCATCCGCGAGCTGACCATGCTGCCGGAACGGGACC
>Ga0302229_10001738_pt1 | contig 16385 bp, 13 predicted proteins | sample II_Palsa_N1_3_FD_193518 | JGI IMG/M metagenome (GOLD analysis project Ga0302229, IMG submission 193518) | Peat permafrost microbial communities from Stordalen Mire near Abisko, Sweden - II_Palsa_N1_3 | ecosystem: Environmental > Terrestrial > Soil > Palsa > Peat permafrost | place: Sweden... | reverse complement strand
ACTCCCGGCTCCCGGCCGCCAGCCGGGCCAGTTTCGACGCGGTCAACACGACCCTGACGGGCTACCAGTTCGCCCAGCTCGCGGTGGGGGTGCTGGGTGTGGTCGTGGTCAGCAACGAATACAGTTCGGGCATGATCCGGGCAACTCTGGCCGCGGTCCCCCAGCGCCTGCCGGTGCTCTGGGCTAAGGCGGGGGTGTTCGCCGTCGTCACGCTGGTCGCGATGACCGCCGCGTCCCTCATCGCCTATGCGGGCGGGATGGCTTTGCTGTCCTCCCATCATCTGCAGGTGTCGCTGACTTCGCCGGGGGCCGCTCGCGCCGTGCTCGGTGCCGGGCTCTATCTGGCTGTGGTGGGCCTGCTCGGGGTGGGCCTGGGGGCACTGATACGCAAGACTGCCGGGGCGATCGCTGCCGTGGTTGGCCTGCTGCTGTTCCTGCCGCTGCTGTCCAGCCTGCTGGGGACGTGGTTCAAGGCCCACATCAGCCCGTACCTGCTCAGCAACGCCGGGGCGTCGTTGCTGCACGTACACCACCAGGCCGGCTCGCTGTCGCCGTGGACCGGGTTCGCGGTGATGTGCGGCTACGCGGTGGCCGCCCTGGCCGTCGCGGCGTTCGCGCTAAGGCGGCGGGACGCATGACCGCCGTCGGCGTACGCCAGCATGTCGTGCGGGCCCACCGGGCCAGCCACCCCGCAGGCCCGGACGACACCAGGATGGCCACCTTTTCCGGGGCCTACTGGCGGGAACTGCTTGTATCCCGCTGGCAGGCGGAACTGGCGCAGGTGACAGAGCTATCACTGGCCTTCCAGGAGGCCGCGGAAGGCGCTGACGTCGGAACCGGCCACCCTGCAAGCAGGGACGTCCGGCGGCTGGAATGGCGGACGGTGGCCGCCCGCCGCGCGCTGGCCGACACCGAGGAAGCGCTCGGGCGGCTATCCGCCGGCCGTTACGGCCAGTGCGAGCAGTGCGCTGCAGACATCCCGGCCGACTGGCTCCTGCGCGGCCCGGAGACTCGCTACTGCCCCGGCTGTTCGCCCAGCGCGGCGATGACGGCGGGAATCGTGACGTCACCAGCCTTCCGCCACCTGCTCACGCTCCTCATGGCGCCAGCGCTCGCCCGCGTCCACCGGCGGCTTGCCGCCAGCCTCAATGCCATCGGCCCTCGTGCCGTCCGCCGCCCCGGCATTCGCGTGCCCACCATTCCTGGCCGTCCAAGGGAATAGATGAAACATGCCACCGGATCCGGCGCATCGAGGGCGCCTGCAGCACGGCGTCTCAAGTGCCGTCGCGTGGGCCGGGCGCCATCCGGTCCTCGCTGATCTGGCGGTCCCGCTGTTCCTCGCGGCAGCGACGGTGGGCCCGGCGGGTGGCCGGGCGGGAGCGATTACGTCCTGGTGGTGGCTGGCCGCAGCAGGGTGCCTCATCCCGCTGGCCTGGCGCCGCGGCCACCCGGTCATCGTCTTCGGGGGGGTCCTGGCGGCGGCAACGGCGATCACAGTGGCCGATATCCCGCCGCTGGCCCTGACCGCCACTGCCGCGCTCCTGATCGCGCTGTACACGGTGGCTGCCCACATGCCGCTGCGCCACGCTCTTGTCGCCGCCGGGGCATTCGAGGCATGGGGCGTGCCCACCCTGGTGCGATGGTCACCGTCCGCTGCCATCTTGCCTGGGACATTGCTGCTGACCGGGACGGCTGTCGCGTCGGTCATGACCGGGGTGAATCTCCGAACCCGGCGGGCCTACCTGGCCGCGCTGGAAGACCGGGCGGCGCGGCTGGAGAAAGAACAGGACCAGCAGGCGCAGCTGGCGGTAGCCACCGAGCGGACCCGCATCGCCCGGGAGGTCCACGACATCGTCACGCACAACCTCTCGGTCATGGTGGCCCTGGCGGACGGCGCAGCGGCTGCCGCCCCCACCTCGTCGGTACGGGCTAGCCAGGCCATGGAACAGGTAGCCGCGACCGGGCGCCAGGCGATCGGGGAAATGCGGCGGCTCGTGGACACCCTGCGCATCGACGAGGCAGGCGCAGACCACCACCCGGCACCAGGGATCGGGCAGCTCGACGACCTGCTCACGCAAGCCCGGTCCACGGGCCTGCCCGCCAGGCTGGTGGTCGAGGGCCGGCCGCACCGGCTCACGCAGGGAGCACAGCTGGCGGTCTACCGTATCGTGCAAGAGTCGCTGACCAACATCAGGAAGCACGCGCACGCCGTGACCGGCGCTACGGTACGGCTCAAGCACACCAGCGAGGGCATCGAGGTGTGCATCACCGATGACGGGCAGCCTGCCGGTCGCGCCGAACCTGCCGCCGGCCATGGCATTACCGGCATGCGCGAGCGCGCCGCAGCCTATGACGGAACGGTCGAGGCCGGGCCCTGCGCCGGCGGCGGGTGGCGGGTGCGCGCCCGGCTGAATGCGGGCCGGAGCGAAGGACCGTGACTACCCCGATCAAGATCCTGATCGTCGATGATGAGCAGCTGCTGCGCCTGGGCTTCCGCATGATCTTCGAGACTCAGTCCGACCTCGACGTCGTGGGCGAGGCAGGTGATGGCACCGAGGCGGTGCGCCTGACCGGCCAGACGCGGCCGGACGTGGTTCTCATGGACATCCGGATGCCTGGCACCACCGGGATCGAGGCTACTGAGCAGATCGCCTCGAAATACCCGGAAACCCGGGTGCTGGTGCTCACCACTTTCGATCTCGACGAATACGCCTTCGCGGCGCTGCGAGCCGGCGCGAGCGGGTTCCTGCTCAAGAACGCCGAGCCAGCCCAGCTGCTGGCCGCTATCCGCACGGTGGCCGCGGGCGATGCGGTGGTAGCGCCCCGCGTCACCCGCAAGCTGCTGGAGCGATTCGCCGGCCAGCTTCCCGCAGGCCCGGAGGATACCGGCCAGGATCCTCGCCTGTCGCTGCTGACCGACCGCGAACGCGAGGTTCTCATCGAACTGGCCCGGGGGCTGTCCAACGCCGAGATCGCCCAGCGCATGTACCTGTCCGAGTCCACTGTAAAAACACACGTCGGGCGGATCCTGCCCAAGCTGGGCCTCCGCGACCGGGCGCAGGCGGTCGTGTTCGCCTACGAGACGAGGCTGGTCCGCCCCGACCTGCGGCGCGAGAGGGGTCAGCAGGAGGACGGCTAGCCTCGATCTTTCGCGATCTTGATATGGCTGGCTGGGGCCAGGTGGCGGCTGTTCTCGTGATCAGGTCCGCATGCGGGCCGGTCGCCTGCGTGGGAGTTTCGGTGGCCTGCCAGTCCACGTCTCCATAGAGCCGGGCCAGCCACGGCAGGAATTCATAGAGATCGCCGATCAATTGATCATCCGCTGGGATCTCTTTGGAGCGGTACTCGCGTGCCAGTATGTTGGCGGCCTCGTAGTTGCGGACTCTCCGCTTGCTGTCCCAGGACTTAAGGCCGTTCCCCGCTAGTGCCGCGTCAGGCTACGTTCGCCCGGTCAACGACCCGGCGGAGTCGTTCGTCGTAGGCGTGGTTGTTGCGCCAGATGATGTACCGGCGGATCATGCTGCCTTGTTCTTTGTGGCTGGCGTGGTCGGTCCCGTCGAGGGTGAAGTAGCGCAGGGCGGCGAACTGGGCCTCGATGCGGTTTAACCAGGAAGAATTTGTCGGCGTATAGGCGATCTCGACGTTGCTCGCCGCGGCCCAGTTCCCGACCCTGGCGTCTTTCGCGGTGGTCAGGTGGGGGCTGAAGTTGTCGCAGATGATCGCGATCCTGGTGGATGGCGGGTAGAGGGAGCGCAGGTAGCGGCAGAACTCCAGGAACCGGGCCCGGTTCTTGCGTGGCTTGATGTGCCCGAACAGCTTGTCCTCGCCCAGCTCGTAGGCGGCGAACAGGTGCCGCACGCCCTGGGTGCGGGTGTAGGTGGCGCGCATCCGGGGCCGTGGTGCCCGGCCGGGCTCGGCGTTCTTCCCGCTGACCGCGGCCCATTGCCGGCCCGGGCGGGGCTGCAGGTTCAGCGGCCCGAACTCATCAACGCAGAAGATCACCTCCGGTTCGCCTGGGTCAGGGGCCACCTCACCGTCGGCGATCGCGTACAGGTGCTCCACCCGCGCCTTCTTCACCGCGTAGTCCGGGTCCTTCGAGGTCTTCCAGGTCTTTATCCGCTGAAAGGTGACGCCTTCCTCGCGGAGCAGGATGCGCAGGCCCTCGTGGCTGATGTCGTCGACCACCCCCTCGGCGACCAGGAACTCCGCCAGCTTGGACAGGCTCCAGGCCGAAAACGGCAGGTCATGCTCGGCCGGCCTCGACTTGGCGATCTTCTTGATCTCCCGGCGCTGGCCCAGCGTGAACTTCGGCGGGCGGCCGCCCCGGTACTTCGGATACAGCGACCCGAATCCATCAGCGTTGAAGTTGCGGATCACGTCCCGCACCCGGTCCTCGCTGGTGAAGGCGACCTTCGCGATCGCGGGCACATCCATGCCCTGCGCTGAGAGCAGCACCATCTGCGCCCGCCGCCAGGTCACCACCGACCCGCTGCCCCGGCGCACGATCCGCACCAGGCGCCGGCCCTCATCATCGTCGATCTCTGGGGTGCTCTTGATCTTCCGGACTGCGGATCCTTATAGGATCTTCAACGGAAAGGATGGATCAAGTGCCGAAGAAATACAGGAATTTCTCTCCTGAGTTCCGCGAGGAAGCGGCCAGGATGGTCGTGGAGACTCGCGGCCTATCGCGGATGTCGCGCGAGAGCTCGGTATCAGTGAGACCAGCCTGGGTAACTGGGTGCGGGCGTACCGGGAAAGGCACGCGGAGGACGAGCCGCCGCTGCAGCTTTCCGAGCGTGCCCGGCTCCGGGAGCTGGAGCGGGTGAACCGCGAGCTGGAGATGGAGAACACTTTCCTGAAAAAAGCCGCGGCGTACTTTGCCAGGGAGCATCGGTGAGCGAGAAATACGCGTTCGTCGACGCCGAGTACGCTAATAACCCCGGCACGCGTTCCTTTCCCGCGGTCGCGGCGATGTGCCGGTGGCTGGAAGTATCGAAATCTGGATTCTGCGAATGGCGGGGCCGCGCGGAGAGCGCCGCGGCCCGCCGCCGCGCTGACCTGGCCGCGGTGATCATTCACGTGTTCGAGGATTCCGACGGCACTTACGGGTACCGGCGGATCGCCGCGCAGCTGGCGCGCTCGGGCATCGCCGCCGGGCCCGAACTGGTCCGCAGGCTGATGCGGGAGCTGGGCCTGGTGCCCTGCCAGCCGCGGCCCTGGCGCGCGGCCACCACCGTCCAGGGGCAGGCCGGGCCGATCCCGGACCTGGTGAACCGCGACTTCAGCTCGGACGTGCCCGGGCAGAAGATGGTCGGCGACATCACGTATATCCCGACGTGGGAAGGGTGGGCATTTCTATCAGTTACGTGGAATTACTCTGCGTGTCGCCGCCGGGAGGTAGTCCTGGCTGGATAGTGTCGCCGTGAACTGCTGACGGGGACGGGGGCAGGCTGGCGATGACGGCGGGGATTGTGGCGAAATGGCCAGTCCTGGGGCGGCATGAGCGTGCGGCTGAGTGGCTGCGGATCTGGGCTGACCTGGGGCGGGCGCCGCGGACGATTGACGCTTACGCCCACGGGCTGGCTGAGTATCTGCAGGTCTGTGAGCGTGACGGCGTTGACCCGGTGGCTGCGACCCGCGCTCAGGTTGCCGCGTTCGTCCGGGAGCTGACTTCCCGGCCCAGCCGCCGGGGACCGAACGTGCTCGCGCTCGATTCCGGGGCCGGGCTCGCGAATGCCACCTTGCAGCAGCGGCTGGTGCCGGTGCGGCTGTTCTACGACTTCCTGATGGAGGAGGGGCTGCGGGAGTCCAACCCTGTCGGCCGCGGTTCCTATACCCCGGGGAGGCGCTTCGGCGGCGGGCACGGCGGCCGGCCGCTGGTCCCGCGGATGGTCAAGCTGCCGTGGATCCCGGCCGAGGCCGAGTGGCTGCGGGTCCTGGAAGTGTTCCGGGGTGAGCCGGCCCGCAACAGGGTAATGCTCGCGCTGGCTTACGACGCGGCGCTGCGGCGGGAGGAGCTGTGCTCGCTGCGGACTGATGATCTCGACCCGGCCCACCGGATGCTGCGGGTCCGCGCGGAGACGACCAAGACCCGGCGGGAGCGGATGGTGCCGTACTCCGCGCCGACCGGGGTGCTGCTGGCGGACTACCTGCGCCGCCGCGCGGCGCTCAGCCGGGCCCGCGGGCCCTTGTTCTTGTCCGAATCGCGGCGCAACCTGGCTGAGCCGCTGACCTTGTGGACCTGGTCGAAGGTGGTCCGGCGGGTCGCGCTGGCCGCTGGGGTGCCGCGGTTCTCCACTCACACCACCCGGCACTTGTGCCTGACGGACCTGGCCCGGATGGGCTGGGAACTGCACGCGATCGCGACGTTCGCCGGGCACCGGTCCACCGACTCGACCCTGCGCTATATCCATCTGTCCGGGCGGGAGCTGTCGGAGAAGCTGGCTTCCTCGATGTCGCAGATCCACGCGTGGCGGGTGGGCATGCTCACCGATCCCGGCGCCTGCGCGGGCCAGGGCGGGGGTCCCGCGTGACCGCGGCGAGGCTGGCGGCGGCCCTCCCGCAGGCTGGCGGCGCGGCCTGGGCGCCCGGCCTGGATGCCTGTGGCTGGGACCGGCGCAGCGGTCTGACCGTCCCGGAAGCTGCGGCACTGGCCGGGATCGGCCCGGCCGGGCTGCGCCGCAGCCGGGCCCGCGGTGCCCGGCGCTCTGCTGCATGGCAGGCTGTGGCCCGGCTGAGCGGGCCGCTTGACCAGGCAGCGGCCGTTCTGCATCATGACCGCAGCGATGTCCACAGGCGGGCCGGCGCGCACGCGGCCGGGATCATCCTTCAGCACTGCGCGGACACCGGGCAGGCCTACTGGGCCTGGACCGGCTGGGACTGGGCACGGCTGGCGGGGTCGGGCAGCAGGGAGTTCCTGGACAGCCAGGCGCTGCCGACGGAGACAGCCGTCCGCCCGTTCCTGATCGCGCTGGCCTACCTGCTCGCCGGCTTCACCGACTTCCAGCACCTGGGCATGTTCAACCGGCTGCACCTGGCCCATCTGATCTTCGGCCCGGCGGCTGTCGATGCAGCGACGAGCGAAGCGGCCGCGGTGCTGGACCGGTGGGGTTACCGCAGCCACGTCCGTGACGGCGGCCATCAGCTGCCCGGCGTGCTGGCCCAGGCGTTCCTGGTGAACGGCAGTCCCCGCCTGGCCGACCTGACCACCGAGGCGTTCACGCGGCTGATGGCTCATCCCGCGGCCTCCGGCCGTCCGTACCAGTCGGCGCTTTACTCGCTCCAGAAAGTGGTCGCTGACCTGGGGCACTGCGACGCTCCGGTCCGGCCTGGCAGTAACCACATGCCGGTCATCGAGGGCGCCGGCCCGGGCTGGACCGGGTGGGTCGAGCGGTGGCACGCCACCTCGCCGCTCACCCCGAAGGTCCGCGCGATCATCCGCACCATCGTCGCCAAGGCCGGCCGGTGGCTGGCCGCCGAGCACCCGGAGATCACTGAGCCAGGCCAGTGGACCCGGCAGACCTGCGCCGCCTGGGTCGCGGCGATCGACCGGATGAGGGTCGGTGACTACGTCCAGCGCCGCGACGCGCTCGGGGATCGCGCGGGACAGCCCATCTCGCCGCGGACCAAGGCCCACTTCCTGATGGCCACCCGCACATTCTTCCGGGACTGCCAGGAATGGGAATGGTTCCCCCGCCGGTTCGACCCGTCCCGGGCGCTGGCCGTCCCGCGCAGCGTCAGCGCCCTGATCGGCACCGACCCCCGGGTCATCGCCGACGACGTGTGGGCCAAGCTCCTGCACGCCGGGCTGAACATCGAGGCCGCTGACCTGCCGGGCACCTCAGCAGGCAGCTAGTACCCGATGGAGCTCATCCGGGCGCTCACCCTGACCTGGCTGTTTTCCGGCCTGCGCAGCAACGAGATCTCCCGGCTGCGGGTCGGCTGCGTCCGCTGGCAGCACGACGGGCTGCCCATCCCGGGTGACTCCCGCGAGATCCTGGCCGAGGACGCCGTCTGCCTGCTCGACGTGCCCGTCAGCAAGACCGGCACCGCGTTCACCAAGCCCGTCGACCCGCTCATCGGCCAGGCCATCGAAGCCTGGCAGGCCCTGCGGCCCGCCCAGCCCCGCCGGCTGGACCGCAAGACCAGCGAGCACGTTGACCTGCTGTTCTCCGTCCGCGCGCACCCGGTCGGAAAGACCTACATCAACCGCACGATCATCCCTGCGCTCTGCCGCAAGGCCGGGGTGCCGACCGCGGATGTCCGCGGCAACATCACCAGCCACCGGGCCCGCTCCACCATCGCCAGCCAGCTTTACAACGCCAAGGAGCCAATGACCTTGTTCGAGCTGCAGGCCTGGCTCGGGCACCGGACGCCGACCACCACCCAGCACTACGCGAAGATCACCCCGAACACGCTCAGCAAGGCCTACACCGAAGCCGGGTACTTCGCCCGCAACGTCCGCACCATCGAGGTCCTCCTCGACCGCGACGCGGTCGCATCCGGCGCCGCAGCGGCCGGTGAGCCCTGGCAGTACTACGACCTGGGCCACGGGCTGTGCTCCTACACCTTCTTCGAGCAGTGCCCGCACCGCATGGCCTGCGCGAAATGCGACTTCTACACCCCGAAAAACTCGAGCAAAGCCCAGCTCCTGGAAGCCAAAGACAACCTCCAGCGCATGCTCGCCTCCATCCCGCTCACCGACGACGAACGCGCCGCCATCGACGACGGCCAGGCCGCGCTGGACTCCCTCCTCGGTCGGCTCGCAGACATCCCGACCCCCGCCGGCGCCACGCCCCGCGAGCTCGGCACCTCACCAGCACCGACCTTCCTGCCCATCATCGAAGTCCGCCAGGGCAACTTAGCCTCGATCCACTGCGTAAATGCAGGTGATCATTTCCGGGCGGCGCTCTGCCGGTGGTTGCTGGGGGTCGGTTCCGGGGCGTGGCGGCCTGGCCGCTGACTGGTTCTGCGGCTTGTCCTTGTTCCTGAGGCGGCGGGCTGGCTGGTGGCCGCTGGGGCCATGCGTCCGGCGGTGACCGGTCCGGGCTGGTCAGGCCGCCCGGGCTGGCGGCCCGCAGGCGGCTTCGAAGAGATTCATCCATTCCTGCTCGCGGTGCCAGTCCTGGGGCAGGTGCACGGTGAGGTGGCCGCGGCCGTGGCGGGCGGTCCGGGCGGCGGCGTTGATGAGGTGGGCGCGGATGGTGGCGCCGCGGGCTCTGGCGTGGAAGCCGCTGGCGAGGGTGCCGGCGGCGCGGGTCAGGTTATGGGCGATGGCCGCGCAGGTGAGCCACGCGGCGTTCGCGGGGAAATGCCCGGAGGGCAGGTGCGCCAGCGGGCCGCTGGTCAGGTCCGCGAACACCTGCTCGACGATGGCGTGGTCGCGGTGCTGAGCCTCGGCCTGGATCGTCTCGAACGGGCTGTCGGTGAACACGGCGTGATACCGCCAGCAGGCGAACAGCTCATCCTGGCCCTCGGCGGCCTGGCGGTTCAAGTCGCGGACCCGGCGGACGATCAGCCGGGCAGTGACCTCCTGGCCCTGGCGGGAGGTGAACGCGGTATAGGGCACCTCGGCGACCTCGGCATCGGATATCCACCGCCGCTGGTCCTCATCCCAGATCGCCTTCGGGTAGCGGATGGGCGTCCAGGCGTCCTCGCCGATGCCGGCGATCGCGGACCGGACCCTGGAATCCATCCGGACCGTGACGGAGAAGAACGCCTCCGCGGCCCGGATCGCGGCGATCACCGCAGCGGAGTAGTACGCCGAGTCCATCCGCACCACGATCATCCCCGTGCAGCCCGCGGCGCGGGCAGTGCCGATCGCCTCGGCCGCCAGCGACGCCGCTCCCCGGGCCGAGCCCGCCGAGCCGCCGCGCAGCCGGGTCGCCGCGACCACCGGCGCCGCCAGCGGCGTGGAGACCACGGCCGCGAGCACGTTCAGGCCCCGCACCAGCAGGCTCTTACCCTGGATCTTCGTGTGCCCGAACCCGGCGCCGGCCTTGGCGTGCCCGTAGACCCGTTTCTGCATCGAGTCGATATCGATGAACGCCAGCACGTCCGCGCCGGGCAGCAGCGGCGCGGCGGCGGCCAGCCGGGACAGCAGTACCCGGCTGGCCTTCTCCAGCTGCCGGGCGCTACCCCAGGTGAACGACCGCAGGAACGACCCCAGCGTCGACGGCGCCCGCACCCCGCCAAACACCTCCGCCATGGCGCCGTGCCGCAGCACATCCATGTCATCGATGCTGTCCGCTCCCGCGGCCATCCCCGCGACCAGGCAGCCCGCCTTCAGGTCCGCGTTCACCCCGGCCCCGCCACCGGCCTGCACATGCTGGCGGATCAGGGCGGCCAGCCCGGCCCTTTCGGCCAGCGCCATGACCGGGACCAGGCCGGCGTGCGACACGAGGTGCGGGTCATCAAACGAGGCTTGCGTCCGTGCGGGGCTATGGGACAATCGCATCTGACAGGTGCTCCTTGATCCTGGGTGACGGAAGCCTTAGCAACTCCCATCGTCCCAGCTCAAAGGGCACCTTTCACATTGACACGCCCGCCAGAACCCCTATTTACGCGGTGGATCGAGGCTTAGCTCCTCGGCAAGTCTCGTCGCCAATGTAGTTTTTCCGGACTGAGTGTCGCCGAAAATGATCAGTTGGCCGCCGTCGACGATACTGGCAAGCTCGCGCACTGTGGCGCGGGCGTAAGAAAGGCCCCCAGTCCAGGGAACCGCCAGCACCCCTCGGTCCGTCAACGCTAGCGCTTGCTGGGCGACCTGGCTCCGCACCGTCTGCCGCAGCTTGTCGCGGGCTTCAGCCAGGACCTCCCCAGCTAGCTCGGAGGGCTTGACAGGGCCTGGGATATAAGGCGCGATGAGCATCAGAGCTATTGCGTCCAAGGCTGCCGCAGTCGGTACAGCGGAATCAGCAGGTTGATGGAAACCCGCCGCAGCAATCAGCCAGACAACGGCAAACACCGCCACCGCGGCAGCGCCGAGTAGAACGCGCCGATACCGAGCTTCCAATACTTCACCTACCAGGAGCAAAGGAGTGCGCTGGGAACTCCCAGGCTGCTGACGAACGGAATCCGCAGAACTCCCGCGAGACGTTGATCGAGAAGTCTAGCGCTGGCTGGCTCCGTAAGGCGGAGGAGACTTCCGCTCATCGGCTACTTGTTGACTTGTGCTACGGCCGGTGCCTGGCCAGGCTCGGTTGAGGTGACCGGCGGGACGCTCTCTCATTCGGCTGCCCACCTGTGAGTAGGTGTGGCTCTCACATTGGCGTGCATCCCGCCGGCCGCCGTGGCGCGGAGAGGCTCAAGAGGGGCGTGCCCTGCTCGAAGTAGCGCTGCCCTCCTCGCCGGCAACTGCCCGCGGAGTGGAGGAGAGGGAGTCATGGGACATGTGATCATCGGGATGGACCCGCATAAGCGGTCAGCGACGATCGAGGCTATCGACGACCAGGAGAAGATCCTGGCGCAGGGCCGATTCGGCACCGACCGTGACGGTTACAAGGCAATGCTGGCCGCCGGCCGCGGGTTCCCGGACCGGACCTGGGCTGTCGAGGGCTGCGGCGGTATCGGCCGGCACATCGCGCAGCGGCTGGTCGCCGACGGTGAGTCCGTTGTTGATGTTCCGGCGAAGCTGTCGGCGCGGGCGCGGGTGTTCGCCACCGGCCAGGGCCGCAAGACCGACGCCACCGACGCCCACTCGGTGGCCGTCGTGGCGCTGCGGACCCAGGGGCTGCAGGTCGTTGCGGCGGACGGCGCGACCGTCGCGCTGCGGCTGCTGGCTGATCGCCGTGACGGACTGGGCCATGCCCGCACCGATACGGTCAACAGGCTGCACCGGCTGCTGCTGGAATTACTGCCCGGCGGGGCGAAGAAGTTCCTGTCCGCCCAGCAGGCCCGCGCCCTGCTCGCGACGGTGAGGCCACGTGATATCGCCGGGCGGACCCGCCGCCAGCTGGCCTGCGAGCTGATCAGCGAGCTCGCCGCCATCGACAAGAAAATCAAGGCCGCCAACACCCAGCTGAGCGGCCTGGTCGCCGAGACCGGCAGCAGCCTGCAGCACCTCAACGGCATCGGCCCCTCAGGCGCTGCCCGGCTGCTCGGCGACGTCGGTGACATCGCCCGTTTCGCTGACCGCGGCCACTTCGCCTCCTGGAACGGCACCGCGCCCATCGACGCCTCCTCCGGCGAGCAGCAGCGTCACCGGCTCTCAAGGGCCGGGAACCGGCGCATCAACCGGGTGCTGCACATCATGGCCATCGTGCAGTTGCGCAACGACACCGAAGGCCGCGCCTACTACCGCCGCAAGCTGGCCGCCGGCAAGACCAGCATGGAAGCCATCCGGTGCCTCAAGCGACGGCTCTCCGACCAGGTATACCGGCAGATGATCAACGATGCGCGGGCATCAGCAACGGGCCCGGGAGGACACACGGGGACGGCTACTGGCTCTAGCGTGGCCGGCTTGCACCCCAGCGCCGGCACTTCAGAGAAGTCACTTCCCGGACCCGCCACCTGCGACCCTACGCCAGCACGCCGATCCATTCTCCAGGTTGCTCCCGGCGCCTCCCTTTCACGCCGGACCGCAGCCGTCGTCAAGCGCCCTCTGCTTGACGACGGCGAGGACCGGCGCACACTTGCGAGGCGGGAACAACGACCCTCTTGACATAGAGGGGAGCCATGTGCGTGCAGGTTTGCAGTGTGTGCGCCTGGGGATATCTGGCTGCTGTTCTTCGGCGGGGGAGGCCCTATTCGCTGCGGCGGAGCAGGATTTTGGTGATGTTGTCGGCGCAGCCCCAGCTGAGGGTGATGCCCGCTCCGCCGTGGCCGTAGTTGTGTAGGACGCGGGTGCCTGGGGTGCCGGAGGGGCTTTCTTCGAGCCGGACGGCCGGGCGTCCGGGGCGCAGGCCGACGATGTGCTCGATGACTGAGGCGCCGGCCAGGTCCGGGGCGATTTGCGTGCATCGTGCGATGATCGCCTCGGCGGTTGCCAGGTCGACCCGCGTATCCCAGCTGTGTTCGTCCAAGGTTCCGCCCAGGATGCAGTCCTGGGTGCGCGGGTGGACGTAGGCGCGGCCGCCGGGGTGGTGCTCGTCGCGCACCGACAGGGTCAGGCCCGGATTGGTGGCGCGCACGATCTGGCCTCGCACCGGATAGACGGTCAGGTCGCCCAGCAGGCCCCGTGCGGCCAGGCCCGGGCAGTTGACCAGCGCGTCCGCTGAGCCGTCGAGCAGTTCACCGGGGGAGCTGACCCGCCGGGCCACGATCTCGCCGCCCCGTTCACGCAGTTGCGCCACCAGCCAGGGAAGGTACAACGGCATCTCCACCAGCGGTACTGAGTACCGCAGTCCGTATGCATAGCCCGGCGGTAGTTCTGCCGCAGTGGCAGGACGGACCTGGCCCACCGAAGCCGCCCAGTCCGGCGTGCCGGGCGGCTGCCGGTACAGCGCGAGGGACTCGCGCATCACGACACCGGGCACGCTGTGCCGGGCTTGGCCGGCAAGGACCTCATAGGTGCGTCGGCCCCATGTTGCCACCCGCCCCGGCGGCCCGACATGGGTCGGGAACCAGACCGCGGCAGCGAGGTACGACGTCGATGCCTCGATCGGCGACGCGGTCACCACGCGCACCTCGCAGCCCGCATCCAGCAAGCTCACCGCGGTGGTCAGCCCGGTGATCCCCGCGCCCAGCACCGTCACCCGCACTCAGCCATGATTTCACCAGCGCGCGATCTCGCCGGCCGTACCCCGCCCGGCACGCAGAACCGGACCTGCGCCTCTCGGCAGATCCGGATCACCGGCATAACCCAGATAATGCGGCCGCTCATCGCGAGACGAGATCAGCGGCAAGAGCAGTCGCATTCAAGATCGCTCAGCGCTGCTGCCCGGGCCCGATGGCGCACCGGCTAGGCCACGGGCTCGGGCGGTTCGTACCGTGGAGTTGCCCGGCTGAGTACACGGTCTTGATGGTCGTTGACCGCTAGAGCGCTGACGCACAGGACGCATCGGGCGTCACGGGTTCTGGGGCGTGCCTGGGGGCGCGGGCGGCGGGGGAGTGGTGGGCCATGCCGGGCGTTAGCCCATACCCGCCTGATTGCGCGACAACCTGGTCGTCAGCGTGGCCGGCCCATGCCGTGCCCGAACGGTCATTCTGCGCTGTGGGCGGAGGTCGGCCGGCCGGTGGTCGCGTGTGATTGACCCGTCCCGGCCAGCCGGGCTCTGGCAGTGCCGGCAGCGGTCCTGGCCAGCTGTGACGGCGAGTATGCGGGCGTTGTGGTTAGGACGGGGCAGATTCCAGCCACCGTCGCAACACTGGCCACTAATGGCTTGGATCGTATCGGCTTTAACGGATGACGGTGCGCGCCAAGTCGGTGAGGGGGGTGGCGGCGTGTCGCGACCAGGCCTGGAGGGCGGCGGCGAGGGCAAGGGCGCTGCCATAGAGGACGTGCTGGCCGCCCTGGCGGGCGATCAGGGAGTCGAGAGAGGCGAAGGCGCGTCCTTTGCGGGCCAGGGTGAGGATGTCGGTTGCGGCGCGCTCGCCGGTCCAGTGCCCGGCGGGCAGCCGGGCCAGCTTGGCCAGGCCATCTGGCGCGCTGGTGTCGTGTCCGGGCAGCCACTGGTCGAGCAGGCCCAGCGCGAGGCCGGTGCAGCCAGCGACGGTGGCGGCGGAATCGTCCGGTGATTCGGGCTGGGCCTGGTCCAGGATCGCGGCAGCAAGCCGGGTGTCGGCGTCGGCGATGGCTTCGGCGGCGAGCCGCATGGCGGCGGCGGCCAGCTCGCGGGCGTGCCCGACGGGGGTGAACATGGCCAGGTTGCGCCGCTCGATGGCGCGGTTGAGCGCCTGCTGCAGCGTGTCCAGGTCGGGGACGTCGATGTTATCGACGTCGATGCCTTCCCCGGCCAGCAGCGGCGCGAGCTCGTGCAGCAGCTCGTTCGCCATGCCGGGCTTGAACTCGATGTCCGGTGGCCCGGCGGGTGGCTCGGGGGTGCGGCGGCGCATGTCTGCCATGCCGGTCATCCTCCCAGCATCGGGCCGCTGACCGTGCGGTGAGGCACGAGCTCACAGGCCGAGCCGTCCGGCGGGTGTGTCCCAGCCGAGCGTCTTGCGCGGCCGGGCGTTCAGCTCGGCGGCGACGGCGGCCAGGTCGCCCGGGCCGTGCGCGCGCAGGTCGCTGCCTTTGGGGAAGTACTGGCGGAGCAGCCCGTTGGTGTTCTCGTTGCTTGGCCGCTGCCACGGGCTGGCCTTGTCGCAGAAGTACACCGGCATGCCCAGCGCGGCGGTGATCTCGGCGTGCAGCGCCATTTCCTTGCCCTGGTCCCAGGTCAGCGACCGGCGCAGCTGCGGCGGCAGCGCGGACATGACGGTGATGAGCGCGTCGCGGACCACCTCGGCAGTGTGCCGCCCGGGCAGGTGCAGCAAGATCGTGTAGCGCGATGCCCGGTCCACCAGGGTGCCGATCGCTGAGCGGTTGGACGCTCCGGTGATCAGGTCACCCTCCCAGTGCCCGGCCTGGCTGCGGTCAGCGGCCGGCGCGGGCCGCTGGCTGACCATAGTCATCGCGATGATCCCGTTCGGCCGCCGCTCGCCCGGTCGGCGGTGCGGCCTGCGCCGCCGCCTGCGAGTACGCAGCACCCGGGCCGGCAGCTCGCGGGACAGCCCGCCCAGCTCCGGCCGGTAGACGGCCTGGTAGATCGTCTCATGCACGACATGCCGGGCCGCGTCGCCCGGGAACTCGCGGCGCAGCGCCTGGCTGACCTGCTCCGGGCTCCACCGCTTCTCCAGCCGCTCGGCGACGAACCGGCGCAGCACCGGATCACCGGCGATCTTCCCCGGACGCGGCCGGGCACGCCGCTGCGCGGCCAGCTTGTGCGCGGTGAACGGGCGGTACCGGCCGCTGCCCGGATCCCGGTTCCGCCGCAGTTCCCGGCTGATCGTCGACGGGCTGCGGCCCGTCTGCTCCGCGATCGCCCGCACCCCGGCCCCCGCCTCCCGCAGATCGGCGATCCGCACCCGCTCCTGTTCGGACAGGTACCGGTCCGAGACCTCCTGCCCGGCCACCTTCCCCCGTGTGACCACGGGAGCATAATGCAGCTTCCGGCCGTCCCTGGCAGTGATCGTCCGCCCGTGTCGCCACCGTTTCCCGGTCCGCGGGTTGATCCCGACTATCCGGCACGCCTCCAGGCTGCTGAACCCCTGCCCGATCAGCCGCGCATACTGCTCCCGCTTTTCGACCTGCGGCAACGCACCCGGTCCCCGCCGCCCCATCGCAACCCCCGAAACTGTCGGGTGTTGCGACGACCGCTAGAAAACGCCGATGGCCAGCTCGGAGACGGCAGCACCGCGCCCTCCGACGTCCCGGTGGCCGTGGATACCAGCGGCGCGCTGGCGGG
>Ga0302229_10001730_pt1 | contig 16426 bp, 12 predicted proteins | sample II_Palsa_N1_3_FD_193518 | JGI IMG/M metagenome (GOLD analysis project Ga0302229, IMG submission 193518) | Peat permafrost microbial communities from Stordalen Mire near Abisko, Sweden - II_Palsa_N1_3 | ecosystem: Environmental > Terrestrial > Soil > Palsa > Peat permafrost | place: Sweden... | reverse complement strand
CGAGATGTAGTCAGGGAGGGGCTGGGAGTTGTACTCGTCCGCGATCGGCTGCCCGGCCACCAGGCCGACCGGCAACACGCCGGCCCACGCCGGCAGTTCGAGGTCTCCCTTGCTGTCCATCGGCGGCCCGGTGCGGACCTTGGCGGATGCCTCCTCGATCGTCATCGCGACCATTTCGGTCGCCTTCAGCTCGCCGTCGCTGGGGCCGCGCGCGTCGGCCGTCCGGCCGGGAACGATGTGGTCGACGAGGATCCGCATCGATTCGAGCTTCTCCTCGCGGTCGGTGACCGGGCGCCCCGCTCCGAGGACGACGACCGAGCGGTAGTTGATCGAGTGATGAAACGCCGACCGTGCGAGCACGAGCCCATCGATCAGCGTGACGGTCAGGCACAGGCGCGCTCCCTCGCCGGCCAGCCCGAGCACGCGGCTCTGAGGCGAGCCGTGCAGGTAGAGGGTGGCCCCGTTGCGGGCATAGAGCATCGGCACGCACAGCGGGTGACCATCGTCGACGAACGCGAGGTGCCCGACGAACCCCTCGTCGAGAATCCCGTGCACGATCTCCTCGTCATAGCGTGCGCGCTCGCTGTGACGGCGCACCCGGGTGCGCTCGCTGGGGCTGGTGGCCGACATCCCGCCCAAGGCTACAGGCCGTCACGCGCTGCTGAGATCGGCGTATCACGAGCGCCCCAGCCACGCTCCCAGAAACCAAGCGCCCAAAGGCAGGGGCGGGAGTGACCGAGTCGACGAGTTCTACGACGCGAAGCTCGGCTTCCTCGACGACTACTTCGACGAGACGATCAACGGGGTTTCGTTCGTCGATGCGTTCGTCGCGCTGGACGAGATCGACTCGGCGTTGAAGGCGGCGCAGAACACCGACCCGGACGCCGAGGAGCTCGTCAAGGGCGACCTGCAAGACGCAGCACAGGGCGCAGAGGACCTATTGAAGCTCGTGAGCGGTGACGCGGCCGCGAACGGCGTGGCGGCGATCGGAGCGCGCGCACCGGTGCCGTGCGGATGCGCGCACGTGTCCGTCGACCTCAGCAGCTTCACGATCCACACGATCGGCTCCGGAGCTCCGTCTGGGTCGGCCGCAGCCGAGTCGGCAGCCGCGGCCGGGTCGACGTACGTGGGCTTCCACCTCAACTACAAGATGACGTGCACCGACGGCGACAGCGCGCTCGGCTGCATCGCCAAGATCGAGGTCAAGCCGCCGAATCCGGCGAAATGGACCGGGAACGACGGGCCCCGGGCGACGCGCGTGATCATCTGCGGAACGCCGTGCGCGAAGAGCATCGCGGGAACCGAGGACCTCGCCTGGACCGCGTTCATCGGCAGCAAGCCGGCGCCGAGCTTCACACCGGACGGGCGCGCCAACACGATCAAGACAGTCGATGTGGAGATCACCTGCGTCCAGCCGGGCCAGAAGCCGGACACGAGGACCGTCCAGCTGAAGCTGAGCTTCGACTCGCTCGGTCAGGTGGACGCCAAGCTCTCGACGTTGAGCGGCGCGGTCTGACGAGACCGCCTCCGGCGGCGGCGCCACGGACGGCGCCGCCGCGGAGGCGATCAGCCGTAGCCGAGCTGCCTCGCGTACGTCATCCGGTAGTCCTGCTGGGCGGAGAGGACCTTCTGGACGTACGCGCGGGTCGCCGGGAACGGGATGCTTGCGATCGACAGCGGCCGCCCGGACGTGCGGGCCCGAGCCAGCCAGCTGTCGACGTTCGTCTCGCCCGCGTTGTAGGCGGCCAGGGCCAGCCACACGGTCCCGTGGTACTCGTCGAGCAGGTAACGCAGGTAGTAGCTCCCGTAGGCGATGTTGGTCCCGGGGTGCCACAGATCGGAAGCAATGAACGCCGCCCCGCCCGAGCGGTGGGCGAGAAACTCCGCGGTCGCCGGCTCGATCTGCATCAGCCCTTCAGCGCCGGCAGGCGAGCTGCGCGCATCGAATCGCGTCTCGGCGTAGATAACCGCGGCGATCAGGGCCGGATCGAGATGTTGCGTGGTGGCCTGCTCGCGAATGATCGACGGATACTGGAGCGGCAACGACAGCTCCGAGATCGCCTTCTGGAACACGGGCCGGATCGAAACCACCGCCACGAACACGAGCGCCAGCAGAGCGACGCCCCCGACCAGGCGCCGCCGGCGCAGTGCCCGCCGGCGGGCCGCGGCCGCGGCCGCGGCAGCGCCGGTGCGGGCCGGCGCGCGCGCAGCGCCGCCGCGGACGTGCGACCGCGATGAGCGCGCGGTCCCGGCAGCTCGACCGGAGTCGCTAGTGCGCATGCCTACCGGCCCGACTCCCAAGGCCTCATTCCGCCAGCTTGTCAAGAACTGCTGACAGCTTCATCTCGAGCTTCTGCACGGTGCCATCGTTGTCTACCACGTACGTCGAAAGTGCGGCCTTTTCCTGCTGGCTGAGCTGCCGCGCCGCCCGCTCCGCGAGTGCGCGATGCCCGCGGGTTTCCGCGCGGGCGCCGCGCACCTCCTCGGCGGCGATGACCGCGATCGTCGCGTCGAACGCGTCGGCCAGCCCCGCCTCGAACAGCAGCGGCACCTCTACGACCAGCGCACGCGGCGTCGGTTCGGTTGACGAGACGGACTGGCGCCACGCCTCGATTCGCGCCCCGACCCGCGGCCACAGGAGACCCTCCAACCAGGTGCGATCCGCGGGGCTGCCGAACACACGCTCGGCCAACGCCGCGCGATCCACCACGCCGCTGGGGAGGACCCCCGGGCCGAACCGCGCGACGAGTGCGTCCCGCACCAATGTGTCCGATGCGTACAACTCGTGCACGACGGCATCGGAGGACAGTCCGGCCGCCCCGAGACGCTCCAGCGCCGCCAGCGCCGTCGACTTTCCGGCCCCGATCCCGCCGGTCAGGCCGACGAACGGAGGAGCCCGCCGCTCGGACGCCACCAACTCAACCCCGCGGGTGACCCCCCGCCGGTTCAGCCAGCGCTCTGGGCGCTGGCGTCAGCGGCGTCGGCCGACTCGGCGTCCGGGGCAACACCGTTGGCGGAGCCGGCGTCGGACGCCTCCGCCGAAGCGGCTGGCTCGTCGGCCACAGTCTCCGCCAAGCCCGTGGGCTCGTCGGCTACAGGCTCGTCGGCTACAGGCTCCGCCAAGGCGGCGGGCTCGTCGGCTACAGGCTCCGCCAAGGCGGCGGGCTCGTCGGCTGCAGGCTCGTCGACCACAAGCTCGTCGGCCGTGGTCTCCGCCGGAGCGGCTGGCTCGTCGTAGACCTCCGGGGCCGGAGCAAACACGTCCTCCGACAACCCGAGTTCGGGCACGTCGGAGAGGTCGCCAGCGTCGCCCTCGGCGGGCGGGATGATCGGGCGGACAGGGAGAACCTGCCCCTCGACCCGTTTGATCGACAGCGACAGCCTTCTCCGCTCGGAGTCGATCTCGAGGATCTTGACGCGAACCGGGTCGCCGGGCTGGATGATCTCGCGCGGGTTCTCGACGTGGTGCTGGGCGAGCTCGGAGATGTGGACGAGCCCCTCGACGCCGTCGAGGATCTCGACGAACGCGCCGAACGTGACGACCTTGGTGACCGTGCCCTCGAGCTCGTCGCCGATGTTGTAGGTATCGACCACGCGCTGCCACGGATCCTCCTGGGTCTGCTTGAGACCCAGCGAGATGCGCTGGCGCTGGCGATCGATGTCGAGCACCTTGACCGATACCGTGTCGCCGATGTTGAGGATCTCGCTCGGATGGTTGACGTGCGACCAGGACAGCTCCGAGATGTGGATCAGGCCGTCGATCCCGTCGAGGTCGACGAACGCGCCGAAGTCGACGATGTTGGAGATCAGGCCCTCGACGACCTGACCGGGCTGCAGCCGGTCCAGGATCCGCTCGCGATCCTCCTTGCGCTGTTCCTCGAGCAGCGCGCGGCGCGACAAAACGACGTTGTTGCGCGAGCGGTTGAGCTCGATCACCTTGCACTCGATCGCCTGGCCCATGTACTCGTCGAGGTTGGGCACGCGCCTGATGTCGACGAGCGACGCGGGCAGGAAGCCTCGCACGCCGAGGTCGATGATCAGTCCGCCCTTGACGACTTCGATGACGGTGCCCTCGACGGGCTCGCCCGACTGGGCGGCGGCCTCGATCCGGCGCCACGCCTTCTCGAAGCGAGCGCGCTTCTTGGACAGGATCAGCCGGCCGTCCTGGTCCTCCTTGGTGAGCACCAGCGCGTCGACCTCGTCGCCGAGCGACACCTCCTCCGAGGGGTCCACCGACTTGCGGATCGAGAGCTCCCCAACGGGAATGACGCCCTCGGACTTGTAGCCGATGTCGACCAGGACCTCGTCGTTGTCGATCCGGACGACGTGGCCCGTGACGACATCGCCCTCCTGGAAGGGGTGGATGGTGGCGTCGTAGTTGGGGACGATCTTGCCGTCGATCTCGAGCAGCAGGCCGTTCGACCCTTCAACGACCTTGACATTCGATTGATCGGTTGGCATGGGAGCGATAGCTGTTGACATTGGTCCAACCCAGGATAGCCAGGTGGCCGCGCCCGCGGGGCCAGGTGCCGCGGGCTCCCTATCATGCCTCGCCATGCCGGTCAGGGCAACCAAGCGCGGCGCGGCGCGTACGCCGCTTGCGCGCGACTGCGACGTGCTCGTGTGCGGCGCCAGCTTCGCCGGCCTCGCGGTCGCCCGTGAGCTCGCCGGCAGCGGCGCGCGCGTGCTGGTGATCGACCGCTACGAGATCGGCGACAAGCAGACGTCGGCGTGCGGGATCCCGACCTCGTGGCTGCAGGCGCTCGAGCTGACCGAAGCGCTGCGGCAGACGTTCGGCGAGCTCGTGATCCACACGCCGTACGCGACGGTCCGCTACGACCTCCCGTTCACGTTCTCGACCTTCGACTACCCCGCCCTGTGCGGCCTGCTGGCGGATCGGCTCCCACCGACCGAGTTCAAGTTCGAGACCGCGACGGTCACGGGCCGCACCGGCGACACGGTTCGCACCGACCGCGGCGAGATCCGGGCGCCGCTCGTGGTCGACGCGCTCGGCTGGCGGCGAGTGCTCGGCACAGGCGAGCCGATCCAGCCCCCCGACGCGTATCTCAGCCGGGGCCTCGAGGTCCACCCGCACGGGTCCGGCGCCGACCTCGAGATCTGGATCGACCGCGCGATCATCCCGGCGGGCTACGGCTGGAGCTTCCCCGCCGACGATGAGGTGCGGGTCGGCGTCGGCTCCTTCCGCCCCGCCGACCACGTCAAGGAGCCGACGGTCGCGCTTACGCGCGGCCTGCACCGAGAACCGGTCGGCTACCAGGGCAACTGGATCCCCCACCGGTTTCGCGAGGCGACGCAGGACGGTGTGTTCTTCGTCGGCGACTCGGCGGGCCACTGCCTGCCACTGACGGCGGAGGGGATCCGGACCGCGCTGTACTTCGGGATCGCCTGCGGACGCGAGCTGCGAAAAACGATCGCGGGACAGCAGTCGAAGGCCGCCGCCGAAACCTCGTATGCCACGTTTCACGCCGCCCACCGGTGGAAGTTCGAGTGCATGCTCCGCGCTCAGCAGCTCGTCCCGCGCGTCCCGCCGAGGCTGCTCACACCGGCGCTGAAGGCGATCGGTCGCGGGCGCTTCGTGCACTGGTCGTTCGACCACTACCTCGCGATCGCCCATCCCGACTTCGCCGGTCGCCCGCTGGCGACCGGCAGCGGTTCACTTGGCCGCCAGCCAATCGGCGCCGACGCCGCCCTCCACCGCTAGCGGCGGATCCATCTCGAACGCGCCCGCCATCTCGCGCGAGGCGAGCTCTCGTACCTGCTCGGCCTCGGACGCCGGCCCCTCGAACAGCAGCTCGTCGTGGATCTGCAGGATCATCCGGCTGCGCAGCCCGGCCGCGGCAAGGGCCGCGTCGCAGCGGACCATCGCGACCTTCATGATGTCGGCCGCGGTTCCCTGGATGACCATGTTGACGGCGAACCGCTCGCCCTGCTTGCGCAGATCCCAGCGCCGGGCGCGCAGCTCGGGCACCTGACGGCGGCGCCCGAACAGCGTCGAGACGTAGCCGTGCTCGGTCCCCTGCACGATCGTCTCCTCGATGAACCGCGCGACCGCCGGGAAGCCGGCCATGTAGCGCTGGATGAACTCGTCCGCCTCCTCCTGCGGGATGTCCAGCCGGTCGGCCATCCCCCAGGCCGACAGGCCGTAGACGATCCCGTAATTGATCATCTTCGACTTGGAGCGCATGCCCGGGTCGATCTGCTCGGGCGTGACGCCGAACACGCGGCACGCGGTCGCGGTGTGGACGTCCTCGCCGCGGCGGAAGATCTGCTTGAGCGCATCCTCGCCGGCGATGTGGGCGAGCAGCCGCAGCTCGACCTGCGAGTAGTCGATCGAGACGAGCAGGTTGCCCGGCTCGGCGACGAAGCAGGCGCGGATCTCGCGCCCGAGCGACGTACGGATCGGGATGTTCTGGAGGTTCGGGTTGTTCGATGACAGCCGGCCGGTGGTCGCGGCGGTCTGATTGAAGGTCGTGTGGATCCGGCCGTCGGAGGCGATCAGCAGCGGCAGCGCGTCGAGGTAGGTCTGGGCGAGCTTGGTCAGCTCGCGCCAGCGCTCGATCTTCGGGATCACCGGGTGCTCGGAGCGGATCGCCTGGAGCACGCGAGCGTCCGTCGAGTAGCCGGTCTTGCCGCGCCGCTTGCGCGACAGCCCCAGCTTGCCGAACAGGATCTCCTCGAGCTGCTTGGGCGAGCCGAGCATGAACTCCTCGCCGGTCAGCTCGAAGATCTCGAGCTCGAGCAGATCGGCTTCGGCCTTGACCTTGGTCGAGATCGCCGCGAGCCGCTCGGTGTCGGGCTTCAGCCCCGCGCGCTCCATCGCGCGCAGGATCCGCACGAGCGGCAGCTCGACCTGGGTGAACAGATCAGTCAGGCCGCGGCCGCGGATCTCTTCGCGCTGCCAGTCGGCGAGCCGGCCGGCGAGCAGCGCATCGGCGGCGGCCGGATCCTCGACGTCGGTGCCGAAGCCACGCTCCTCGGTCAGCTCCCGGAAGGGGTACGCCCGCCGTGCCGGCTCAAGCAGGTACGCGCCGACCTCGGTGTCGTGGGCCAGCACCGGCGGGACCGTGCCGAGCGCCTTCGCGTCGTGGGCGATCACCGGTCGCTGCCCGAGCGCGGCGACCAGCTCCGCGGGGTCGGCGCAGACCCCGGCGATCGCCTCGCCCGAGCCGGCGGCGTGCACGCCGAACCGCCATTCCGGCTCGGGCGCGAACAGCGCGCCTTCGGGCGTGGCCGGGGCCCGGACCGCGACCGCGACCTCGGCTCCAGCGGGGAGCCGCGCCAGCTCGGCGAGCGACGAGACCTGCCGCACGCGGGCGCTCAGCTCCTGCCCGGGCGCCACCGCCGGCGCCGGCGCTGCCGCGTCCGCCGATCCGAGCACCTCCTCGAGCCGCCGGAGCGGCTCGCGCAGCTCGAACTGGCGGAAGGTCTCGCGCAGCCGCGAGCGATCGGGCGGCGTTGAGACCAGCTCGGCTAAGTCGAGCTCGAGCGGGATGTCGCGCTTGGCCGTCGCAAGCTGCTTGGAGATCCGCGCCGCTTCCGCGTGCGTCGTCAGGTTCTCCTTGCGCTTGGCGCCGGAGATCTCGTCGATGTGGTCGAGCACGCCCTCGAGCGACCCGAACCGCTGGAGCAGCTCCATGGCGGTCTTGTCGCCGATCCCGGGGACGCCGGGGATGTTGTCGGAGGTGTCGCCTTTGAGACCGATGAAGTCGGGAACCAGCTCCGGCGGGATCCCGTAGCGCTCGATCACGCCCTCGCGGTCGTACACGCGCGTGTCGGTGATCCCGCGGCTGGTGGTCATGATCCGCGTGTGGTCGTCGACCAGCTGGTAGGCGTCGCGGTCGCCGGTCACGACCGTCACCTCGATGCCGTTGGTGTGCTTGGAGCGCTCGACGATCGAGGCGATCACGTCATCGGCCTCGTAGCCCTCGACGCGCAGGTTGCGATACCCGAACGCCTCGACCAGCGGCTCGAAGCTCGGCCACTGCTCCTTGAGCAGGTCGGGGCGGCTCGAGCGCTGGGCCTTGTACTCGGGGTAGATCTCCTTGCGCCCGGTGTAGCCCGCGTCCCACACGACGACCGTCGCCTGCGGACCGTAGTCGGTGAGGATCTTCACCAGCATCGAGGCGAACCCGAAGATCGCGTTCGTTGGCACCCCGGTCGAGGTCGCAATCGACTCTGGCAGCGCGAAGAACGCGCGGTACGCGAGGCTGTTGCCGTCGATCAGGAAGAGCTCCTCGGACATCGCTTGTAGTTCGAGGCTAGCTGGCCGTGCGGCCGCTGTCCGAGGCCACGCCCGCCGCCGGCGAGGCGGCGTTCGCCCGCACAGTCCTGAGGAACTTGAGCGAGCCGCCGGGCGCAACCCCGTAGATGCTGTAGTCGGTGTTCGTCGTGTCACCGCTGCTCTTGAAGCTGAAGCTGCCGATCACCGAGTTCGACTGCGGCTCCACATGCAGCGCGTTCAGTACCGATGCGCGACTGTTGCCTTCCTGGCCGAGCTCGGCGATCGTGTTCAGGATGAGCTCCATCGCCTCATAGCCGTACGCGGCGGCCGGCTCAGGCTCGGCCTTGTAGTCGTGCTTGTAGGCGGTCTGAAAGAACTTGCCCGCGGGGGTCAGGCCCAGCCCGGGGCCAGGGGCGGCGCAATCCAGGTCCGGTTCGGTCCTCGTCGGGATGACGCCTCCCTGTGCGGGATTCGTCCAAGCGCTCGTGCAGACGCCGCTCGAGCCAACGATCTTGGCGCCGGGCGCCAGCGCCTCGTGCAGCGCCTCGGTGACGGCGACCGCCCCGCCGGCGATCGTGCCCGAGTAGACGGCGCAGTTGGCGCGGTCCCGCGTCAGCGTCTGCATGTACTTGGCGCTCGAGCCCGGGGCGATTGGCCGCGCTGCCTGATAGCCGATCGGCGTGAGCTGGTAGGACCGGCTGAGTCGGGCCAGCAGCCCCGCGAGATCCTCCCCGTCCGGATCGGCCCCGTACGGGAGCGCCAGCCGCGTGCACGACGGATCGGTCGTATGCAGCCAGTCGAGGATCGCGATCGCCTGGTACACGTTCGACGGCGCGAGCCTCACGTAGTTCGTGGGCGTCTGCACCGGAGCCGCGTGTTGCCCACCGGCCGCCGCCTGCGTCGGGAACAGCCTGGTGTCGGGGCTGCCGGGGACGATCTGCGGGATCCCAGCCGTGTTCAGGATCGGGATCGAAACCTGGCTCGCGCTCGAGGCGAGGTCGCCGATGTACGCGATCGCGTCCTGGCTGGTGGCCGACTTCGCAGCGAAGGCGGCGAGCGTCTTCGCGCTCCAGCCACTCGTGCGGCTGCCGATGTCCTTCCAGTCGAAATCGATCGTGTACGTACCGGCGCGCTCGCCTGCGTTGGCGAGCGCGAGCTTCATCCCGTTCAACTCCGCGCGGCCGAACGAGGCGTCGGGGCCTGTCGACGGGACGCTCGCGTCGATCTCGAGCTGTGGCGGGGGCGGCGTCGTCTTGACGGTCGCCCCCCCTGCGCCGCTGCCGGTCGTGACCAGCGGCGGAATCTGGGTGGAGTGGTGGCCGCCACCGCAGCCGGCGATGCCCGCCGTCACGACGAGCGCGATCGCGGTCGGCGCAAGCCGGCCCACCGCGGCTCACCCAGCGGTCGAGCTCGGGAGCGCGTGGACGGCGCCGCCGGGCGCGATGTAGACGAAGTCGGCGAGGCTCGTGTCGCCGCTCGAGTCGAACGAGTAGCCGGGCAGCACCGAGCGGGCCGGGTCCTTGAGCTTGAACAGCGATTTGATCACTGTCCCCCGCTTGTCGCCGGCGCTCCCGGAGTTGAGGATCGCGTCGAGCGTGTCGGTCATCGCCTCGTACCCGAAGATCGCCTCGACGCTCGGCGCGTGCCCGTGGTCGGCCTTGAACGTCGAGATGAATGTCCGTCCAGCGGCGGTCTCCGCGCTGGGCGGGATCCCGGGCGTCGTGATGTACATGTGCGCGCGCGCCGCGGCCGACAGCGCCGCGGTGAAGGCCGGCGAGTCGAGCGCCGAGGGGGCGAGGAGCTTCGCCGCCGGATCGGTGCTTGCGGCGGCGTTGAAGAAGCCGGCCGCGGCGGTCGGCGAGGTTCCGCCGTAGAAGATCGCGCCGGCGCCCGACTCCGACGAGGCGACCGTGACCGAGCCGCTCGACGCGGCGCTGCGCAGGGCCCGGGCGATCGCCTTGCCGTAGTCGCTGCCGTCGTCGCCGACGTACACGCTCGCCGCGCCAAGGGCCTTGATCAGCGAGACCGCGAAGCCCGCCTCCTTGTAGCTGCTGGGAACGACGCGCGCGAACGTGTGGCCCAACGTGCTGAGCGACTCGTAGTAGTGATCCGGGGCGTTCGCGATCGCCGCGGTCGCCTGCGTCAGCTCGAGTGCGTTGTCGGTCGGGCTGACGGTGAGCAGGTCCAGCGCATTCATGATCCCCGCGGTCTGCTCGGTGCTGCCGGGCGCCAGCTCGCCGAGATACGCGATCGCGCTCTTGTCCTGGATCGCGGCGCGAGCATTGTCCGACAGCGTCGGGCGGCGGATGACGATCAGCTGCAGCCCGTAGTCCTTGACCTCGCTCGACTGTGCGTGGTATGCGAGCTTCTCCGCGTCGACGACGTCCTGCTCGACCGGGTCTGCGGCGATGTTCGCGGGCTCGCTGATGTAGATGTCGAGCGTTTGGCCGGTCGCCGTGATCGACGAGGCCCCGGTGCTGCCGCCCGCACAGCCGGCGAGCGCGATGGCGGCCACGAGGCAGGCCGCGCCCCGCCGGGCGATCGCCCCGGTCTGCCTGGGCACTACCGGTCTCGCCGTTGCAGCGTGACGGTCCGCACCGCCAGCACGATCACGACCATCGCGATCGCGAGCAACAGACCGTCGAAGCCGGATACGTTGAGCGCCCAGACAACGATCCAGAGGCAGAGGCCGAACGTAGCGGTGATTATCAGAGCCATCGCCGCGAATGCTATCCAAGTGGGGAGCCGCCGAGCGCTGCCGCGAACGCTCCGACCAGCGCGCCGACGGCCTGCGCCGGGTCCCCGGGCTCGCCCGCCGCGCGCACCAGGCGGCTGCCGACGATGACGCCGTCGGCGCCGGCCGCGGCCGCCGCGGCCGCCTGCTCGGGGGTGGCGATGCCGAATCCGACGGCGACCGGCACGTCCGTGCTCGCGCGCGCTCGCGCGAGCACGTCTGGCAGGTGCGCATCCAGCGCGACCCGTTCGCCGGTCGTCCCGGTCACCCCGACCGTGTAGAGGAAGCCGCGGGCGCGCCCGCCGATCATCGCGAGCCGCGGCGCGGGCGTCGTCGGCGCCACGAGCGGCACCAGCGCGACACCGCGCTCGTCACACGCGAGGAGCGCCGCCGGCGCCTCCTCGAACGGCAGGTCGGGCACGATCAGCCCGCTGACGCCGTGCTCGACGAGCATGTCGGCGAAGCGTTCGAAGCCGCGCACGAGGATCGGGTTCGTGTAGCACATGAGCACGACCGGAATGCGCTCGGCGATCTCGGCGGCGACGGCCAGCGCGTCGTGGAGGCGAACGCCTGCGCGCAGCGCGGCGGTCCCGGCCGCCTGGATCACCGGGCCGTCGGCGAGCGGGTCGGAGAACGGCACGCCGAGCTCGACGAGATCGCCCCCTGAATCCGCGCACCGCAGACCGATCCGCACCGACGTCTCCAGATCCGGGTAGCCGGCCATCAGATAGGGCATCAGCGCAGTCGCGCGGCCGTCGGCCCGCGCTGACGCGAACGCCTCGGCGATCCGCTCGACCCCGGTCGTGGCAGTGGGGGTCATCCGTGCAGACGCTCGAGGACCTCTGCGAGGTCCTTGTCGCCACGGCCCGACAGGCAGACGATGTCGAGCTCGCTGTCGGGGTGGGCGAGCGTCCAGGCGAGCGCGTGCGAGCTCTCGAGCGCCGGGATGATTCCCTCCAGCCGGGCTGTCTGACCGAAGGCGGCGAGCGCCTCCTCGTCGGTGACGGCGAAGTAGCGCGCCCGGCCGGTGTCCCGGAGCCAGGCGTGCTGCGGGCCGGTCCCCGGATAGTCCAGCCCGGCGGAGATCGAGTGCGCCTCGAGGATCTGCCCGTCCTCGTCCTGCATCACCGCCGAGTAGGAACCATGCAGCACGCCCGCGCGGCCGCCGACGGTGAGTGGCGCGCCGTGGCGGCCGGTGTCGACCCCCTCACCCGCGGCCTCGACCCCGATCAGCTGCACCTCGCGGTCATCGAGGAAGCCCGTGAACACCCCGATCGAGTTCGAGCCGCCGCCGACGCACGCGATCACGCGCTGCGGCAGTCGCCCGGCCCGCTCGAGTACCTGGGCGCGCGCTTCGTCCCCGATCACGCGTTGCAGATCGCGGACGAGCGCGGGATACGGCGCGGGGCCGACGCACGAGCCGATGATGTAGTGCGATGTGCCGACGTTCGTGACCCAGTCGCGGATCGCCTCCGAGACGGCCTCCTTGAGCGTGCGCGCGCCGGCCTGCACCCCGACCACCTGTGCGCCCAGCAGCATCATCCGCTCGACGTTGGGCCGCTGGCGGCGCATGTCCTCGGTGCCCATGTAGACGACGCACTCCAGGCCGAGGAGCGCGCACGCCGTGGCGCTCGCGACGCCGTGCTGGCCGGCGCCCGTCTCGGCGATGATCCGCCGCTTGCCCATCCGCTGGGCGAGGAGCGCCTGGCCGAGGGCGTTGTTGATCTTGTGCGCGCCGGTGTGGTTGAGGTCCTCGCGCTTGAGGTAGATCGGATGGCCGGCCAAGGCGCTCAGGCGCTCAGCCAGGTACAGCGGCGATGGCCGCCCGACATAGGTCGCGAGCAGCTCGCCCAGACGTGCGTTGAAGGCTGGATCGACGCGGGCCGCGAGCCACGCCTGCTCGAGCTCGCTCAGCGCCGGCATCAGGGTCTCCGGCACGTACTGGCCCCCGTACGGCCCGAACCGGTGCTCGAGCGCTGACGCGGTGACGCTCACGCCTGAATCGCCGCGGCGCCGGCCGCGGCGCCGGCCGCGGCGACGGCCTCGGCGAACGCATGCATCTTGTCGGGGTCCTTGCGGCCTGGGGTGAGCTCGGTTCCGCTGGCCACGTCGACAGCGTACGGCGAGACGGTCCGGATCGCCTCGGCGACGTTGCCGGCGTGGAGGCCACCGCTGAGGATCAGCGGCACCGCCGGAGGCTTACCGCGCCGGCGCCCGGCCTCGCGCGCGAGCTCCCACGAGAACGTCTCGCCGGTACCGCCGAGAGCGCCGGGGACGAACGAGTCGAGCAGGTGGAAGTCGGTGTGGAACGACGCGAGTGCCTGGATATCCGCGCCGGTGCGCACCCTCGCGGCCTTGATCAGACGGCAGCCCGTGCGGCGTGCGACCTCGGCGCAGAACGCCGGGCCCTCCTGCCCGTGGAGCTGGATCAACGTCAGACCCACCGCCTCGGCGGTCGCCGTGAGCTCGTCGAGCGCCGGATTGACGAACACGCCGGCGATCTCGGCGCGGCGGCGCACGGCGCCGGCCACCTCAGCGGCCCGGGCGGGGTCGATCGCCCGCTTGGATCCCGGCCACAGGATCATCCCGATCGCCCAAGCGCCCAGCGACACCGCCAGCTCGGCGTCTTCGGGCCGGGTGATCCCGCAGAACTTGACCTTTGTGGCGCGCACGTTCACGGTTGTGAACTGTAGATGGGCCGGGGGGCTCGAGCGGCTGTGAGACACTTCGAAACGCCGGGAATGACAACCGACAGGTCGATGCTCGATATTTCGGGGAGTCGTTTGCCGCCGTTCCACATCAGTCGTCCTCGGCTGAGCGGTGAGTGCACGTCCGAGCGGGTCGTGGTCGTCGAGGCGGCCGGCGGCTACGGCAAGTCGGTGCTCGCCGCCGAACTGGTCGAGGTCTGGGGCGCGCTCCCGATCTGGGTCGTGCTCGAGGAGGGTGAGGTATCCGCGCAGCTGCTCGCGGGACGCCTGCGGGGAGCCGTCGCGGCCGCCGGTTTGAGCGACGCCGCCGGCGCGATGGCGGCCGCCGGCGATGACCCGCCCGGCGCGGTCGATGCGATGCTCGCGGCGCTCCGGGGCGAATCGGTCGCGATCGCGATCGACGACGCGCACAACGCCGCGCGCGATGCCGCCGGCCTGATCGAGCGGATCGCCGACCAGCTGGTCCAGCCGCAGCGGCTGGTGGTGCTCGCGCGCCGCCTGCCGGACGGCGTTCCGCACCTGCGCCGCGCGGGCGTGCACACGCTGACCGCGGCCGACCTGGCACTGCGGCCCGAGGAGACGCTCGAGCTGTGCCGGGCCGGCTTCGGCCTGGAGGTGTCAGCCGCGGAGGGCCGGCAGCTCGACGCTGCGACGGGCGGCTGGACGGCGGCGGTCGCGCTGGCCGCATCGATGGCGAAGCGCACCTCCCAGCGGCTCGGGGCGGTCGCGACGCTGAGCGCCTCGCACGCCGACGCGCTGGCGGCGATCCTCGACGAGGTCGTCGCGATGCTGAGCATCGATCGCCGGCGAGCTGCGCAGCTTGGCTTCCTGCCGCTGCTCGACGCGGAGCTGCTCGCGCTCCTCGGCGGCGAGGGCGCGTTCCTCGAGCGGGCGCTCGCCGCGGGCCTGCCGCTGACGCGCACCCCCGGCGGCTGGTGGCAGCTCCCCGGTCCGGTTCGCGACCAGCTCGCCGCCGGCACCCAGGCAGATGCCCAGCTGCTCGCGGCCGCGGCGCGCCACTACGCACGGCGTGGCGAACTCGGAACCGCCCTGCAGATGCTGCTCGCCGCGGGCGAGGCCGAGTCGGCGGCGGAGCTCCTCAGCGAGGCCGATCCGCTGACGATCGAGGCGTTCGACGTGCTGGAGCTGCTGTCCGCGGTCGACCGGATCCCCGCCGCGGTGCTCGACCGCTTCCCGCGCGCGATCCTGCACGCGACGCGTAGCTGCCAGGCGGCCAACCTGCTCCGCCAGCGGATCCGCCTGCTCGAGCGCCTGGAGCCGCTCGTCGGCCGGGATCCGGAGCTGCAGCGGGCGTTTGACGCCGAGCGCGCGGTCGATCTGAGCACGAGCGGCACAACGCCGACCGAGGCCGAGATGATCGCCCGCCGGGTCGTCGATGCCGCGACGGCGTCGGAGGAGCTGACGCGGGCGCGGGCCCTGTCGGTGATCGGCAAGACGATCTGGTGGCAGCTGGACGAGCAGGGCCGGCGCTCGGTGTCGCGGATGCGCGAGGCCGCCGACTACTTCGACCAGTCCGCCGAGATCCTGCTCGGACTCGGGTTGCGGGCCGCGGTCGCGTCGCTGGCGATCTATCGCGGGATGTGGATCGACTTCGAGCTCGGTCGCGCGGAGTCGGCGCTGAGCACGCTGACCGAGGCGCTCGGCCTGTCGGTCGAGGTGCCGCGTCGCTTCACCGCCGTCCTCTTCTACCGCGCGCGCGTGCTGACCGAGCTCGGTCGTCATGACGAATCGGAGGCCGACCTGGAGGAGGTCCTGCGGATTGCGCGGCAACTCGGGGATCCGGGCAGCCGGGTCGCATACGTGCACTGGGAGCGGTTCCGCCGAGCATCGATGCGCGGCGATACCGAGGCGACGCTGCACCACGTGCAGCAGACCGAGGCGAACCGCGCCGACTGGTGGGAGCACGGGCGCTACGACTTCCTGGCGGACGCCGCCGACTGCCTGTGCCGCGTCGGGCAGACAGCGCTCGCCTGGGAGTACCTCGCGCGCGCCCAGGCCGATCCGGGGGACGCCGGGCACCTGATCGCGATGGCCGAGGGGGCACTGCTCGCCTGTAGCGGCGATCCGCTGCTGGCGGAGGAGCGACTAACGGTGGTCGATCGCCAGGGCGTGACTCCGCGCGAGTTGTGGCGCGCGACGCTGCTGCGCGCATACGCAGCCTTCCGTCGCGGCGATCCGGCGGCGGGCGGGCTGGCCGCGAGGGCGTTCGACGAAGCGGCTCGCCTGGGCCAGCCGCAGGCCCCGCTGATCAGGGAGCACGGGCTGACCGAGTCGCTGCTGGCGCTGGCCGTGGATACGGGGTTGCCCGCGGCGCTCGCGATGGAGCACGCCTCGCTACCCGTCGCGGTATCGGTCCTCGGGCGCTTCGAGCTGACCAGCGGGGGCCGCGCGATCGCGCTCCCGCCGAGCCAGGCGGAACAGTTGATCAAGTTGATCGCCGTCAGTGGCGGGCGGATCCAGGCCGAGCAGGCGATCGAGGCGCTGTGGCCGGAGGCCGGCCGCGACGCCGGTCGAAATCGCCTGCGCACGGTGCTCAGCCGGCTGCGCGACAGCGCCGGCGACATCGTCCGCCGCGAGGGCGACCTGCTCGCGCTTGACGCGGGCGTGCGCCTCGACGTGACCGAGTTCCATCGCGCGGCGCGCGAGGCGAAGGCGCTCGCCGCCGCCGATCCGGCCGCTGCGGTCGCCGTCGCGAGGTCGGCGATCGCTCGCTACCGAGGA
>Ga0302229_10001729_pt1 | contig 16438 bp, 14 predicted proteins | sample II_Palsa_N1_3_FD_193518 | JGI IMG/M metagenome (GOLD analysis project Ga0302229, IMG submission 193518) | Peat permafrost microbial communities from Stordalen Mire near Abisko, Sweden - II_Palsa_N1_3 | ecosystem: Environmental > Terrestrial > Soil > Palsa > Peat permafrost | place: Sweden... | reverse complement strand
CGTCACCATGTCCACGCTGCGGGTCGCGTTCCTGTCCGGCTTCGTGCTGGAGCTGGCCGCCGCCCTGGCCACCGCGCTGGTCGCGGTCGAGGTCGGGCTGCGCCTGCTCGCCGGGCACATGAGCTACCAGACCGCGTTGCTCGTCCTGCTGCTCACCCCCGAGGCCTACCTGCCGCTGCGCGCGGTCGGCGCCCAGTTCCACGCCAGCACCGAGGGTGCCGCCGCGGCCCGCGACGTCTTCGAGATCCTCGATACCCCCGCGCTTAACACGTTCCTCACTACCCCCGCCCCCGCCGTGCCCGGCCGCCGCGTGTCCCTGCACACCGACACCATCATCCTCAGCGGCGTCTCGCTGGCCTACCCGGGGCGTGACCACCGGGCCCTGGCCGGCGTGAACCTCACCATCCGGCCGGGCGACCGGATCACCCTGGCCGGCCCGAGCGGGGCGGGCAAGAGCTCGCTGCTGGCCGTGCTGCTGCGCTTCGCCGAGCCCACCGGCGGGCGGATCGAGGCCGGCGGCGTCGACCTCACCTCGATCCCGGTCGCCGACTGGCGCCGACAGATCAGCTGGATCCCCCAGCAGCCCTACCTGTTCACCGCGTCGGTGGCCGACAACATCGCGCTCGGCCAGGCCGACGCGACCCCGCAGGCCATCGCCCGGGCCGCGCAGGCGGCCGGAGCGGCCGAGTTCATCGAGCAGCTGCCCGCCGGCTACGCCACCGAGGTCGGGGAGCGCGGCCTGCGGCTGTCCTCGGGCCAGCGCCAGCAGATCGCGCTCGCCCGCGCGTTCCTGCGCGACGCGCCGCTGCTCCTGCTGGACGAGCCCACCGCGCACCTGGACGCGGTCAGCGCTCACCGGCTCGAAGAGGCCATCGCCACGCTGATGGCCGACCGCACCGTCATCCAGGTAACGCACAGCCAGAATCAAACCCGTGACATCGGCCGGCTCCTCACCCTCGACCACGGCGCCCTCCACCAGGCCTCATCCCCATGCCCGGCCCCGCCACCCGCCTTGCTGACGGCCACCCCATGACCGCCATCACCCCGGCCCGCCCCGCGCCCACGGGCCGCACCCCAGGCTCGGCACCACCGGCTCCCGCCCACGGCCGCAGCCCCCTGCTGCGACTGCTGCGCCTGGCCCGGCCGATGCGGCGCGAGCTGCTGTTCGCCGTGCTGGCCGGCGCGGTCGGCTGCGGCTGCGGGGTGGCCCTGCTGGCCACCTCCGGCTTCCTGCTCGCCCGCGCCTCGCAGCACCCCAACATCGTGGCGATCTCGATCGCGGTGGTCCTGGTCCGCGCGCTCAGCGTCGGCCGCGGGCTGCTGCGCTACCTCGAGCGGCTGTTCTCCCACGACGTGGCCTTCCGGGTGCTGGCCGACGTCCGGGTGGCGATCTACCGGCGGCTGGAACGCCTCGCCCCGGCGGGCCTGACCGCCTTCCGGTCCGGCGACATGCTCACCAGGCTGATCAGCGACGTGGACGCGACCCAGGACCTGTTCATCCGCGGCATCGCCCCGCCGCTGACCGCGGCGCTGGTCGGGGCGGGCGCGACCACGGCGGTGCTGCTGATCCTCGCGCCCGCGGCCGGGGTGCTCGCGGCCGGCCTGCTGGCCGCCGGGGCGGGAGTGCCCGTGGTCACCGCGGCGTCGGCCCGCCGGGCCGCCCGGCTCACCGCGCCCGCCCGCGGCGAGCTCGGCGCCGCCGTCACCGACCTGCTGAGCGGGGCCGCCGAACTGCACGCGTTCGGCGCCGTCGAGACTGGCCTGGACCGGGCCCGGGCCGCGGACGCCGACCTGACCCGGCTCGCCCGGCGTTCCGCGTCGGCGTCGGGACTAGGCACCGGCCTGAGCGCCGCGGCGTCCGGCCTGACCCTGTGGGGCGTGCTGCTGCTCGGTGTCATCACAACCAGGGTCGCCGCCACCGGGTCCGGGTCGCTGGGCCGGGTGCCGCTGGCCGTTATCACGCTGACCGCGCTGGCCGCCTTCGAGGCGGTCACGGCGTTGCCCGCGGCCGCCATCCAGCTCGGCCACGCCCGGGTCGCGGCCGGGCGGATCGCGGACGTGCTGGACGCCCCGGACCCCGTCCGTTCCCCGGAGCAGCCCTTCCCGCCGCCGCAGCGGCCGGTGGAGATCTCCATCCGGGGCGGCACGGTCAGGTACTCCGCGGACGAACCCCCGGCCGCTGCGGATATTGATCTTGATCTTGGCCCGGGGCGGCGGGTCGCGCTGGTCGGCGCCACCGGCGCGGGGAAATCCACGCTGGCCGCGGTGCTGTTCCGGTTCGTCGACCTCACTTCGGGCACCGCCCGGCTGAACGGCCGTGACCTGGCCGGATACGATCCCGACGACGTTCGAACGGTCATCAGCGGCTGCGCCCAGGACCCGCATATCTTCGACGCGACCATCCGGGACAACCTGCGGCTGGCCCGGCCGCAGGCCAGTGACGCCGAGCTCGCGCGGGCCGCGGGTGACGCTCGGCTGCTCGACTGGATCGCCTCGCTGCCGCTCGGCTGGGACACGCCCGTGGGCGCACACGGCGCCGCCCTGTCCGGCGGCCAGCGACAGCGGCTCGTGCTGGCCCGCGCGCTGCTGGCCGACCCGGCCCTGCTCGTACTGGACGAGCCCACCGCCCATCTCGACCCGGCCAACCGCCGCGCGCTGACCGCAGACCTGCTGGCGGCCACGGCAGGCCGGGCCACCTTGCTGATCACCCACGAGCTGGACGGCCTGGACCAGGTGGACGAGATCGTCGTGCTCGACCACGGCCGGGTGGCCGAGCGCGGCACGCACACCGAGCTCATTCATGCAGACGGCGTCTACCATCGGCTATGGCAGGCAGGACACCCGGCGGATCCACAGGCGGATTCAGAGAGGCCATCTTATGACCTGCACCTTGCACGTGGCCTGGGATGACCGACTGACCAACTATGACTTCGGTCCCGGCCATCCGATGGCGCCGATCCGGCTCAAGCTGACCATGGAACTCAGCGACGCCTTCGGCCTGGACCGTCAGGACGGAGTCTCGGTGCAGGTCCCAGCCCCGGCGACCGTGGCCGAGCTCGAGCTCATTCACGACCCCACCTACATCGGCCTGGTGCAGTTGGCGGGCAGTTCCGAACCCCAGACCCCGGACCAGCAGGAACTGACCAGCCGGGTGCTGCTGATGCACGGGCTCGGCACCGCGGACGATCCGGTGTTCCCCGGTATGCACGAGGCGTCGGCCATGGTGGCCGGGGCCACGCTGGCCGCGGCCCGGGCGGTCTGGACGTCGGCCGCGCAGCACGGCGCCAGCATCGCGGGCGGCCTGCACCACGCCATGGCCCGCAGCGCCAGCGGTTTCTGCATCTACAACGACCCGGCCATCGCGATCGCGTGGCTGCTGGGCCAGGGCGCGGAGCGGATCGCCTACGTCGACGTGGACGCGCATCACGGCGACGGCGTGCAGGCGGCGTTCTGGAACGACCCGAGGGTGCTGACCATCGGCCTGCACGAGTCACCGGATACCTTGTTCCCCGGCACCGGGCGGGCCAGCGAGATTGGTGGGCCGCAGGCCGAGGGGGCCTCGGTCAACGTGGCGCTGCCGGCCGGCACCGGGGACGCCGGGTGGCTGCGGGCCTTTCACGCCGTGGTGCCGCCGCTGCTGCGGGAGTTCGGCCCGCAGGTGCTGGTCAGCCAGCACGGCTGCGACTCGCACTGGAGCGACCCGCTGACCAACCTGGAACTGACCATCGACGCGCAGCGCGCCGCGCACGCCGCGATCCACGCGCTCGCGCACGAGGTGGCCGGCGGCCGCTGGCTGCTCACCGGGGGCGGCGGCTACGAGCACGTGCACGTCGTGCCGAGAAGCTGGACCCACCTGCTCTTCGAGGCCGCGGGCCGACCGCTCGACCCCGCGTCAGCGACGCCGCAGACCTGGCGCCAGTACGTGAGCGAGGCGACCAGCGTGGAAGCGCCGGAAACGATGACCGAAGGCGGCCAGGGTCATTTCGACCCCAAGGCCGCCTTCGACACCGGCTACAACCCGGCCGACCCGCTGGACCAGGCCATCCTGGCCACCAGGAAAGCCGTCTTCCCCCACCACGGCCTCATCCCCTAAGCGCTTGAGCTGTGGTTCTCTGGCGGGATGATGAGGACCGGGCACGGCGCGTGCTGAGCCACCTGGCCGGCCGTCGACCCCATCATCAGCCGGGTGAATCCGCCTGCCCCGCGCGAGCCGAGCACGATCATGTCGGCGTCGCGGCCGGCCTTGATGATCTCCTCGACCGGGAAACCGTGTATCGCCGTGACCGTGACGGACTCCGGGTGGGGTCCCTCCAGCCCGGCCAGCGCCTTGTCGGTTTCCGCCTGGACCGCCCGGCGGACCGCCTCGGTCCGCTCCGGGTCATCCGTGTAGACAGAGACGCCGCCGAAGTAACCCGCGACGGCCTCGTGCACGGTGAGCACGGTCAGGGGCGCGTGCCGGATGGCCGCTTCCTTCATCGCCCATTCCAGCGCACGCTGGGAATGGCCGGAACCGTCTACGCCGACAATGATTCCAGGCATTTCCGCCTCCTGCTGCTATACGTTCTGCTTTAACCTTCAGTTCCGACGTTAGGCCGGGCGGCCTCAAGTCAACAGAGCCGTCCGAGCCGCCCGCCAGGGACTTTCGTCCTTACCCTCGGGTAGGCGAACTGCCTAGAGTGGACGTGATACACCCGCCCCCGCGAAAGGGGCTGCCCGCGCGAGTGTCAGGAGAAAAAACGGTGACTAATCCGGCGAACGGTTCTGCGTCCGGCGACGAGGCCAAAAAGCCGATCGCCGTCTTCCTCCTGGACGATCACGAGGTGGTCCGCCGTGGGGTCCGGGACCTGCTGGAGACCGAGCCGGATATCCAGGTCATCGGTGAGGCGGGGACGGCGGCTTCGGCGCTGGCCCGGATCCCGGCGCTGCGGCCGGATGTGGCCGTGCTCGACGTCCGGCTGCCTGATGGCGACGGGGTGTCGGTGTGCCGGGAGATCCGGTCGAAGATGCCCGAGGTGGCGTGCCTGATGCTGACCTCGTTCGGTGATGACGAGGCGCTGTTCGACGCGATCATGGCGGGCGCGGCCGGGTACGTGCTGAAGCAGATCCGCGGCACCGACCTGGTCGGCGCGGTGCGCACGGTGGCCTCGGGTCAGTCGATGCTGGATCCGCGGGCGGCCAGTCAGCTGATGGCGCGGTTGCGGGATACCTCGGCGAAGCGGGATCCGCTGGCGGGGTTGTCCGGGCAGGAGCGGCGGATCCTGGAGCTGATCGGGGAGGGGCTGACGAACCGGCAGATCGGCGAGCGGATGTTCCTGGCCGAGAAGACGGTGAAGAACTATGTCTCCGCGCTGTTTGCCAAGCTGGGGATGGAACGCCGTACCCAGGCCGCCGCCTACGCCGTCCGCGTCTTCGACGACCAGCACGACCAGCATGACTATCACGACCAGCACGATCACACCGGCCGCGAGGGGCACTCAGGTCCCGGCGACTAAGGACTTTGTTCCCTGTTCCCAGCTCACAGCTGTCCGACATCCTCGTTGATATGTACTCCGACGGCTCGGCCCTCGAGCAACTGTCCCGGGATGAATGCCTCCGGCTGATGGAATCGGTATCCGTCGGCCGGATCATCTATACCCGGCGGGCGCTGCCCGCGGTCGAGCTGGTCAACTTCGCGCTCGACCACGGCGACATCATCATCAGGACCGATAGCGGCGGCAAGCTCGCCGTCGCGACCCAGCATTCCGTCGTCGCGTTCGAAGTCGATCTCCTAGACGCGGACCAGCAGGCCGGGTGGAGCGTCACCGCCGTCGGACAGTCGCATGAAGTGACCGATCCCGCCGAAATCGCCCACCTGCAGAAGATAGGCCTCGCCTCCTGGGCCCCGGGGGTGCGGGAGCACTTCATCCGGATTTCGCCGGAGATACTGAATGGCCGGCGCCTTCGCGTTTCCGGCCAGCAGACGCCGGCTGATCACCCGGCTCCCGTGGTAGCTGATGGTCAGCGGCCGGCAAAAGCCATCTGACGAGAAGGATGACATGGTGCGGATCGTCTAAGCCGCCCGCCTCTAAGCCGCCCGCCCCTGAGCCGCCCTGAGCCTCCCGCGTCCTTAGCTCCGCGGGACCCGCCACTCCAGCCGGGTACCAGGCGCCGGCGCCCCCGGATGGGCCGGCTGCAGCCGCAGCTCCCCGCCGAGCTTCTCGGCCCGGCGGGCCAGGTTTCGCAGCCCGCTGCGGTGGGTCGCTTCCGGGATGCCGGTCCCGTCGTCGGTGACCTGGACGGCGAGGATCCCGTCCGGGTCCACGTCCACGGTCACGTCGACCTGGCCGGCGCCCGCGTGCCTGGCCGCGTTGGACAGCGCCTCTCGCAGCGCGGCGAGGACCTGCTCGCCCAGCTCCGGGCTGATCGACGCGGCCAGCCCCGCGCCCAGCCGCAGCGACGGGGCGAAGCCGAGCATGGGCGTCATCTCCTCGACCAGGGCGACGATGTCGCCGCGCAGATCCGGCTGGTCGGCGTCACGAGCCTGCAGCGCGAAGATGGTGGCCCGGATGTCCTTGATCGTCTCGTCCATGGCGTCCACCGCGTTGGTGATCCGGCTCGCGACTTCCGGCCTGGTGATCATCGGCATCGTCCCCTCCAGCGACATGCCGGTGGCGTACAGCCGCTGGATGACCAGGTCGTGCAGGTCGCGGGCGATCCGGTCCCGGTCCTCATACAGCGAGACCCGTTCGGCTTCGGCGCGGCTGGCCGCGAGCTCGAGCGCGACCCCGGCCTGCGCGGCGAACGAGGCCACCACGTCGGCCTGGGTCTGCGGGAACGGCGCGGCGCCGTGGCGGCGCCCGACGGTGAGCACGCCGCGGACGTTACCTGGAACGCCGAGCGGGAACAGGACCGCGGGCCCGATCTGGCTCATCGCGCCGCGGGCGGCCTGCGAGGCGCGCTGGTCGGCGGCGAAGTCGGCGGACGTCACCGCCTCGCCGGTGGCGAGCACGAGGTCGGACAGCGACTGGCCGGCCAGCAGCACCAGTCCGCGGGCGGCGTCACCGCCGTCGCCGTCGGCGTAGGTGATCGTCAGCCGGCGGCCTTCCTCGTCCGGCTGGGCCAGCACGGCCAGGTCGGCGCCGGACAGCTCCCGCGCCCGCCGGGTGACGTCGGCGAGCACCTCGCCTGGCGCCGAGCCGGAAAGCAGCCGGGTGGTGACCTCGGCGCTGGCCTCGATCCAGCGTTGCTGTCGGCGGGCCGCCTCGTACAGCCGGGCGTTCTCGACCGCCACCGCAGCCGCGGCGCCCAGCGCGACCAACACCGCCTCGTCGTCCTCGGTGAACTCCCCGCCGCCGCGCTTGTTGGTCAGGTACAGGTTGCCGAACACCTCGTCCCTGATCCGCACCGGGACGCCGAGGAAAGCGCGCATCGGCGGGTGCCCGGCGGGGAATCCGGACGACGCGGCGTGGCCGGCGATGTCGGCCAACCGCAGCGGCCGGGGGTCATCGGACAGCAGTTCGAGCAGGCCGTGCCCTTCGGGCCAGTGATGGATCCGCTCGATCTCGTCGGAGCTCAGGCCGATCGGGATGAACTCGGCCAGCTGCCCGTCCTCGCCGATGACGCCAAGCGCCCCGTAGGTCGCGTCCACCAGCTCGACCGCGGTCTCGACGATCCGCCGCAGGGTCGACTCCAGGTCAAGCCCGGAGCTGATGGCGACGACCGCCTGGAGCAGGCCGCGCATCTGGTCCCTGGTCGCCAGCACGGCTTGCAGCCGCGCCTGCAGTTCACCCAGGAGCTCGTCCAGCCGCAACTGCGGAAGAATCTTCGGCCGGTTTCCTGTGCCTGGCTCCACCAGCGGATCCTTCCCGGTAACGATGCACCGTAAGACTATCCGCCGACCCGGCCCAGAACCACATTCATGATGCCGAACGGGCCGTGCTGACACCCATAGCAACCTGAACCCGGTGCCGGGGTCGAGCCCGCTACTGCAGCAGCTCGTAGTGCGGGTTGATCATCGCCGGGCGGCCGTCGTCCCCGGTGCCGACCATGCCCTGCAGCCGGATCCGGCAGCCCGGCTCCATACCCGTGATGTGCGTGCGTCCGTAGAACAAGGCCGTCAGGTCACCGCTGGAGTCCGCGATCTCGCAGGCCAGCACGTTGTCGCCGGCCATCGGCCGGACCTGCGCCGCGTGCATGCGGCCCTGCACGGTGGCCTGGCCGGGCGCCCGCAGCGACCCGATCGGGTCGGTGCCAGGCGGCGGCACCGGCCACTCGTAGTCGTGCAGGCCGCCTTCGTGGGCCGCCCTCGCCCGCCTGGCGTGAATCGTCTCGACCTTGTGCTGCACGTCGAAGGGGATGATGGTGGCGGCCGCGCCGGGGACGTGGCTGACCACGCGGGCGATCCGGTCGGCGGTGTGGTCGTGCAGCAGCCGCCCGGCCAGCGGCGGGTAGCTGCGGCGCGGCAGCACGATGGTCACGTGCGTGCCTGGCGCGGCCACCTCGCTGGCGGCCAGCCGGGCCGCGGCGTGGGCCAGCCGCCGGTCCGGGCAGTCCGCGAGCTCAAGCGCGACGCCGGTGCCGGCGTCCAGCCATTGCTGCCTGAGCTTGTCGGCCCGGGCGCTGTCCAGGCTGAAGTGCACCGCGCGCAGCTCCTGCGGCCGCAGGCTCTTGGCGTACCTGAGCGCGGCGACGGTGGCCAGGTCGTAGCTGTCCACCAGCAGCAGCACCACCCGGCGCGAGTAGTCCGGCGTGTGCTGCCGCAGGTCGCCATGGTCTGGGCTATCGAGAATGGCGGCTTCGGTCCGGTACTGCCGGTTGAGCCGGATGAGCACGTACACCAGAGCCGGGAACAAGATCACGATCAGCCACGCGCCCTCGGTGAACTTCACCACCGCGAACAGCACCACGACCAGCGCGGTGTAGATCCCCCCGGCGGTGTTGATGACGAGCCGCCGCCGCCAGCCCTTCTCCCGGGTCCGCCGGTGGTACCTGGCCATGCCGAACCCGGCCATGGCGAAACCGGTGAACACCCCGATGGCGTAGAACGGGATGAGGGCGTCCACGGTCGCGCCCGCCACCAGCATCAGCGCCAGCGAAAGCACGGCCAGCAGGATGATCCCGTTGGAGAACACCAGCCGGTGGCCGCGCCTGGTCAGCCAGCGGGGCAGGAACGAGTCCTCGGCGACGAAGCTGGCCAGGAACGGGAAGCCGGTGAAGCTGGTGTTGCCGCCGGTGAACAAGATCGCGGCGGTGGCGGCCTGCAGAGCGAAGAACATGAGCCGCCCAGCGGGGGAGGACCCGAAGACCAGCTGGGCTTCCTGCGCGATCACGGTCGGGAACCCCGCGGTGTAGGGGGTGGCGTGGGTGACGTGGGCGAGCCAGGAGATGCCGGCGATCAGCACCGCGACGGTCGATCCCTGCATCGCCAGTATCTGCCGGGCGTGCCGCCCTTCCGGCGGGCGCAGCGCGCTGACCGCGTTGGACACGGCCTCGATCCCGGTCAGCGACGAACCGCCGTTCGCGAAGGCCCGCGCCATGATGTAGATGGCGCCGATGGCGATCAGCCCCGAATGCGACCCGATGCTGACCGTGCCGGCCCCGGTATGAACGTGCTGCAGACCGCTGGTCAGCTCGCGGATCACGCCGGTGACGATCATCAGAACTACCGAGCCGGCGAACAGGTAGGTCGGCAAGGCGAAGATCCGGCCCGCCTCCCGCAGGCCGCGCAGGTTGCCCAGGCACAGGAGGCAGATCGCGACGAGGGAGATGACCAGCAGGATCTTGGGCCCGATGACCGGAATCCGGGACAGCGCCGGCAACGCGGAGACGATCGCGGCGCTGCCCGCGGCCGTCTGCACCGCGACCGTGACCACGTAGTCGATCAGCAGCGCGACCGCGGCCACCTGGGCGACCCGCGGGCCGAAGTTCTCCCGCGCCACCACGTACGAGCCGCCCGCCCGGGTGTACACCGAGACCACCTCGCGGTAGGACAGCACCACCAGGAACACGCCCAACAACACCAGCAAGGTCATCGGCAGCACCAGCGTGAACGCCGCCATGCCGAAGAACGGCAGCAGCGCGTAGAGGATCTCCTCGGTGCCGTAGGCCGCCGACGAAAGCCCGTCGCAGGACAGCACGCCCAGCGCCAGCGGCCGGGACAGCCGCTGCTCCTGCAGCTGCTCGGTCACCAGCGGCGGGCCGAGCACCCTGCGCTTGACCCCATACCAGAATCCTTCCGGCAGCTCAGCGTCCCGATGCAGTGGCGCCCCGGCTTCCGCACCGGCCCGCCCGGCTGCCTCCACCGCCACCATCTGGTCCTCCCTGGGCTACGATCCTGCCCGTCAGGGTTGTCAGCGCGGGCGATGGTTCAAGAAAACCGCCGCCCGCGGGCTGCGGCCAGGGCCGAAGAGTGGCCAAGGTGAGGGACCTTTGGCCTGCCACCAAGTGAGTTATGTCTCTTTCGGCGCCCGCGGACGCCGCCGAACCTGAAGTCATGACGCACACATACGTGAAAGGCATCCTCGGCACGAACATCGCCGACCAGGTCCAGCGCCTTGAAGGCGTGGTCGCGGTCCGCGACCGTTTCACTTATCCGGCGCCCGCCAGGGTCCACTAAGGAGGATCAGCCATGCCCGCCAAGCCCATCGTGGCCGCGACGGACGGCTCGCAGGAATCACTGCGGGCGGTCGAATGGGCGGCCAGGGAGGCCGCGCTGCACGGCGCCCCGCTGCGGATCGTGTCCGCGGCCGAGTTGCTCCCCCGGATGATCGGTCGCCAGGGCGGGGCCGCATTCGACACCGTGGCCGACGTCATCCGCACGGACCGGGACCGGGCCCTGGCCGCCGCGGCGCACCGGGCCGCCGAGATGGCCCCCGGCCTGCTGGTCGACGCTGACCCGCTGACCGGGCCGCCGGCCCAGGCGGTCACCGAGACCGGGTCGGGCGCGCTGATGCTGGTCGTCGGCTCCCGCGGCCTCGGCGCGTTCACTGCGCTGGTGCTGGGGTCGGTCAGCCACTACGTGGCGGCCCACGCCTGCTGCCCGGTCGTGGTCATCCGGGACGAGACCACCGCCGCGCACCGGCAGGTCGGCATCGGCCTCGGCGACCTGGATCACTGCGCCGACTCGCTGACGTTCGCGTTCGAGGAGGCCCGCCTGCGCCAGGCCACCCTGACCGCCATCCATGCCTGGCACGCCCCGCAGTCCGATATCTCGAGGGCCGGGGAGGCGTTCACGGTACCCGGCGGGCACACCATGGAGGCCGAAGCGGCCAGAGCGCTGGCCGGGCTGCTTGACGACTGGCGTCAGAAGTATCCCGATGTCCCGGTCAGCCAGGACGTCGTGCACGGTCACCCGGGCCGGGCCCTGGTGGGCCTGTCCGCCCGCGCCGAGCTGGTGGTCATCGGCAGGCACGCCCAGCACGCCGGCCTGCCCGGTCCCGGCTCTGTCACGCACGCCGTCCTGACCCACGCGCACGGCCCCGTGGTCAGCGTCCCCTCGTCCTGAGGATCGCCCCGCCGGACGGCCCCGCGGCCGGCGAGTTCGGGACCATCATCCCTTTTTTCCCGGGCGTTCGGCTCTCCCGTTTCCCGTCGGGTGGCGAGTGGGGTAGATCGAGAGGCCGCTAGGCCGGAACCAAGACGAACGGAGAGTGCCATGAGCGCGACTACGACGTCGGCGTCGAAGCTCTACCCGGCGCCCGGGCAGGCCGACAGCCCGGTGCTCGACGGCGACGTGCGGCTTGGCTGGGTCGGTGACTGGAAGGCTTCGCCCTGCCCGCCGGCGCTGACGAGCGCTTCGTCACCAGGTCCCGGGTGTTCTCACCCGGCGAGCTCGCCGCGCTGCGGCGAGCAGAAGAAGGGGAGCTGAGATCAGCATGACCGCGGCGACTGTTTCCGTCCCGGCCGTTACGGTCGGCGTCCTGAAGGAGGCCGCGCCCGGCGAGCAGCGGGTAGCGGTAGTGCCCGAGTCGCTGGCCGGACTGGCCCGCGCCCAGGTGCAGGTGCTGGTGGAGCCGGGCGCGGGGACGGCCGCCTGGTTCGGCGACGATGACTACGAGCAGGCCGGTGCCCAGATCGTCGGCCTGGACGAGTTGGTTGCCCGAGCCGACGTGCTCGTCACCGTGGGCGAGCCGCCCCCGAGCTGATCACCCGGCTGCGGGTCGGCCAGACGGTCATCGGTATGCTGCGGCCGCTGGTCCGGCCCGAGCTGGCCCGCCAGCTGGCCGATCTCGGCGTGACCGCGGTCAGCCTGGACGGCCTACCGCGCACCGTGAGCCGGGCCCAGGCCATGGACGCGCTCACCTCCCAGGCCAACGTGGCGGGCTACAAGGCGGTGCTGGTCGCCGCCGATCACTTCGGCCGGTTCTTTCCCATGCTGATCACGGCGGCCGGCACCGCCCGGCCCGCGAACGTCCTCGTGCTCGGCGCCGGAGTGGCCGGCTTGCAGGCCATGGGTACCGCGCGTCGGCTGGGCGCCGTGGTGACCGGCTACGACGTCCGGCCGGAGACCCGGGACCAGGTCGAGTCCGTCGGCGCCAGGTTCCTCCAGCTCGAATCGGTCCAGGCGGCGGCGGGCGAGGGCGGGTACGCTCGCGCGCTCACCACCGCCGAACAGGCCGCGCAGCAGGCGGAGCTCACCGCTGCACTGGCCCACTTCGACATCGTGATCACTACCGCACAGGTCCCGGGCCGGCGCCCGCCGGTGCTGGTCACCGCCGAGGCGGTCAAGGGCATGCGGACCGGTGCCGTGCTCGTCGACCTGGCCGCGAGCAGCCTCGGCGGGAACGTCGAGGGCTCGGTGGACGGCCAGGTAGTCCGGACCGAGAACGGGGCCCGGATCATCGGCGCGGGCAACCTGCCCGCTCAGGTACCCACCGCCGCCTCCGCCGCGTACTCGCACAATATCGTGGCGTTGCTGGCCGAGCTGGTCCACGACGGCGCGCTGGCGATCGACCCCGACGACGAGATCCAGGCCGGCGTGGTCATCACCCACGACGGCCGGGTGATTCACCCCGGGGTCGCCGCCCTCCTCGCCCCATCCACCCAGGGAGACAATCGATGACCACCGGCCTGATGTCTGACATCTACCTGTTCGTGCTGGCCATCCTGGTCGGATACGAAGTCATCACCAAGGTACCGTCCACCTTGCATACGCCGCTGATGTCGGCCTGGTGATGGCCCGCCGGGTCAAGATGACCGACGTGCCGCAGGTCGTCAGCATCTTCAACGCGGTCGGCGGCGGCGCCGCCGCGCTGGTCGCGACCGCCGATTTCGTCCGGCTGGACGGCGGCCCCGGCATCGGGACCCGCGTCGTGATCGCCACCGTCCTGGACATCATCGTCGGGCCGGTCACCTTCTCCGGTTCGCTGATCGCCGCGGGCAAGCTGCAAGGCTGGGTCAGCAGTCGTCCGGTCGTCTTTCCCGGCGCCCGCTTCATCACCGCGGCCCTGACCGTCGTCGGCGTCGGCGCGGGCTGCTATCTGCTGGCCGGCCACGACTCCACCCCGGTGCTGATCCTGGCCGTCTGCGCCGCGCTCGCCTTCGGCGTCACCATGGTGATGCCGATCGGCGGAGCCGACACGCCGGTGGTCGTCGCGCTGCTGAACTCCTTCACCGGCATTGCCGTGGCGATCGCCGGTTTCGTGATCGACAACGGCGCCCTGATCATCGGCGGCGCGCTGGTCGGCGCCTCGGGCGGGATCCTCACGCTGCTCATGGCGAAGGCCATGAACCGCTCAGTCCTCAGCGTCATGATCGGCGGCTTCGGCACCGGTGACGGCGGCGCGGCGACCGGTCCGGCCGCGGCCGGCGCGGGGGCCGGAGTCCGGCGCATCTCCGCCGCGGATGCCGCCATCCAGCTGGCCTACGCCAGCAAGGTGGGGATCGTCCCCGGCTACGGACTCGCCGCCGCGCAGGCCCAGCACGAGGCGGCCGAGCTGGCCGCGTTGCTGGCCGAACACGCCACGGTGTTCTTCGCCATCCACCCGGTGGCCGGCCGGATGCGTGGCCATATGAACGTGCTGCTGGCCGAGGCGAACGTGCCCTACCCGGACCTGAAGGAGATGGACGCGGCCAACCTGGACTTCCCGACCACGGACGTGGTGCTGATCCTCGGGGCCAACGACGTCACCAACCCGGCCGCCCGCCGCCCGGGCAACCCCGTGTCGGGCATGCCGATCCTGAACGTGGACCAGGCCAAGAACGTCATCGTGATCAAGCGTTCGATGGGTCACGGCTACGCCGGGATCGATAACGAGCTGTACACCGACCCGAAGACCGGCATGCTCTTCTCTGACGCCAAGGCCGGTCTCGCCGACATCATCGCCGCAGTCAAGGCCCTAGTCGCCAGCTGACCGTGGTGATGACGCCTGTGGTCATGACCAACGTCGTCCCGCGGAGTGCCGTGGCGCGTGCTGTGGATCTGGGCGCTGCTCACCGGCACCGCCGACCAACTGTGCCAGGTGAGCCTGCCGCCAGGGGCACCCGAACGGGGCTCAGCCTTCGGCGAGGTAGCCGTACCGGTCGCGGCAGGCTCCGGGCGTGAGCCCTGCGGCCGCTGCGATCGGGCCGAGCTTGGCCGGGTCCTCGAGGTCTTCGCGGTCCAGCCGGATCATGTACTCGCGGGCCACCCGGTACGAGCTCGACTCGCAGTTCACGAGCCGGATCCGGACCCGCCCCGTCTCGGGGTGGCTGAACGACCCGAAGGGCAGCGCCACCATGTGCCCCTCCTGGATCGTGATCATGGCGCCGGGCTCGCCGCCCTTCAGCGCCCGCTTGAGGTAGTCGACGGCGCCGTAGCCCAGGTCGCGGGTGTACTCGATGTCGAACGGGATGGGCGGCGCGCACCGGAGCTCGTAGCCGATGTTCTTGCCCTCGACCGTGACGTTCTGCCCGCGCGCCTTGAAGCGGGCCTTGACCTGCCTGGCCAGCAGCCGGTCCAGCTCGAGTTCGGCCAGCCGGACGTGGCCGTGCTCGTCCAGCTCGATCTCCGGCATGGCGCTGGCGAGCTCGCCGGCGGGCAGGCGCAGGCCGATGCCCTCGGCCAGCACCGCCACGCCGAAGGGACGGCCGTGGGCGATCCGCTTGAGCATCGAGGTCTCGATGACGTCCACCAGGCGCGATAGCCGGAGGGGCTCGTCGCGGCGGAATTCCTCGGCGATCACCGTCAGGGTGGCCCCGGCCGCCTTCCCGATGCCCAGGGCCAGGTGGCCGGCCGAACGGCCCATGGCCACCACCAGGTACCACCGCTGGGTGGTCATCGCGTCGGTCATCAGGTTGCTGACCAGCTCGACCCCCACGCTCCTGGCGGTCTCGAAGCCGAAGGTCGCGATGCCGCCCGGTAGCGGCAGGTCGTTGTCGATGGTCTTGGGCACGTGCGCCACCCGCAGGCCCCCTCCGGCCGCCGCGGCCAGCCGGGACGCCGAGAACGCGGTGTCGTCCCCGCCGATCGTCACCAGCGCGCCGATCCCCAGCGTCCGCAGCGACTCCAGGCAGGCGTGCAGCCGCCAGTCCGGGTCCGCGGCGCCCTCGTCCCGCACCGTCGGGTTGGCCCGCGAGGTCCGGATGACCGACCCGCCCAGGACGTGGATCCTCGACACGTCCGTGATGGACAGCGGCCGCGCCTGCTCGGTCCGGCCCTCGATGAGATGCTCGAAGCCGTCCATGATCCCCAGCACGTCCCACCCGGAGTTCCGGGCCTCGATCGTGGCAGCGGAAATGACCGAGTTCATCCCCGGGGCGGGGCCACCGCCGCACAAGATCCCCAGCTTCACGCTCCCATCGTCCCAGCCACGAGACGATCCGACAAACGGACCGGCCCGAACGAACCGAGGTACTCGCCCCCGCCATCTGATCGGCTAGCCCGGATGCGCCTTGCGGGCCGGCCGGAAGTCATCTGTGGTGGGGTGGTGTCGTGGATGCCGTCGCTGGGACCATCTGGTCGGGCAGCTTGCTGAGGCGGGAGCGCCCTTCGCTCGCCAGCTGGCCGGACAGACCGCCCCCCACTGGCGGGAGTCATCAGGCGTTCACCTCAGTTTTCTGTACGATACTGACGCCGTCGCCGATGGGAATCAGAACCACTTTCACGCGAGGATCGGCGGCGATTGCGTCGTTGACGGAACGGATCGCGGCGACGTCCTGGTCGCCTGCGAGATCACCGACGACGTGGCCACCCTGGAGCGTGTTGTCCATCAGGATCAGGCCTCCGGGCCGCAGCCGGGTCAGCACCTCTTCGTAGTACTGGGCATAGCCGGTTTTGTCGGCGTCGATGAACGCGAAGTCGAACTGCTCACCGGGTGGCAGTGCGCGCAGCGTTGCCAGGCCCGGACCGACCCGCAACTCGATCCGGTCGGCGACCCCGGCCTCCTGCCATGCCGCGCGGGCGATCGAGGTCCACTCCTGGCTGACGTCACAGCACAGCAGACGCCCGCCGGGACCCATTCCCCGGGCCACGGCCAGAGCC
>Ga0302229_10001727_pt1 | contig 16445 bp, 12 predicted proteins | sample II_Palsa_N1_3_FD_193518 | JGI IMG/M metagenome (GOLD analysis project Ga0302229, IMG submission 193518) | Peat permafrost microbial communities from Stordalen Mire near Abisko, Sweden - II_Palsa_N1_3 | ecosystem: Environmental > Terrestrial > Soil > Palsa > Peat permafrost | place: Sweden... | reverse complement strand
GGGTGAGTCGGCTCATCACGTTGTCTCCTGGGGAGTGGTGCGTTCGAGTCAGAGGATCGGCAACCCCGTGAAGTCGGCCCGAAATCTTGGCTAAGAGAAACGTAGGAGGCCCCCGGGCGGCCACCCGCCCACCCGCTGCGCGACCCCCGATCGCCGGCAGGTAACCATCTACAGTACGAGCCTCCTTTGGAATTCAGGAGAACGAAATGTCTGATAACAGCTTCGAGGCCAGGGCGACTTTAGCCGTCGGGAACCGCGAGTACGAGATCTTCCGGATCGATGCGCTACAGGCTCGGTTCGACGTTGCCCGGCTGCCGTTCTCGCTGAAGATCCTGCTCGAGAACCTGCTTCGCAACGAGGACGGTGACGCGATCCGCGCGGCCGACATCGAGGCACTCGCGAGCTGGAACGCGACGGAGGAGCCGAGCAAGGAGATCGCCTTCACTCCGGCGCGCGTGGTCATGCAGGACTTCACCGGGGTTCCCGCGATCGTCGACCTCGCCGCGATGCGCGACGCGATGCGGGAGATGGGCGGTGACCCCGACCGGATCAACCCGATGGCGCCGGCCGAGCTCGTGATCGACCACTCGGTGCAGGTCGACGCGTTTGGGTCGGCAGGCGCCTTCCAGGTCAACGCCGAGCTCGAGTTCGAGCGCAACCAGGAGCGCTATGCGTTCCTGCGGTGGGGCCAGGGCGCGTTTCGCAATTTCAAGGTCGTCCCGCCGGACACCGGGATCGTGCACCAGGTCAACCTCGAGTACCTCGCGCGCGTCGTGTTCGTCGACCCCGACCCGGCCGGCGGCGGCCTTGCCCGCGCGTACCCGGACACGCTCGTCGGCACCGACTCGCACACGACGATGATCAACGGGCTCGGGGTACTCGGCTGGGGCGTCGGCGGAATCGAGGCCGAGGCGGCGATGCTCGGCCAGCCGATGTCGATGCTGATCCCGCAGGTGATCGGCTTCAGACTGCATGGGGAGCTGCCCGAGGGCGCCACCGCCACCGACCTCGTGCTGACCGTCACCGAGATGCTGCGCCGGCACGGCGTCGTCGGGAAGTTCGTCGAGTTCTACGGCGCCGGCCTGGCGAACCTGGCGCTCGCCGATCGCGCGACGATCGGGAACATGAGCCCCGAGTTCGGATCGACCTGCGCGATCTTTCCGATCGACGCCGAGACGCTCCGCTACCTCGAGTTCTCGGGTCGCCAGCAGGAGCAGATCGAGCTGGTCGAGGCGTATGCGAAGCAGCAGGGCCTGTGGCATGACGAGGACTCCGAGGAGCCGACGTTCAGCGAAGTGCTCGAACTCGACCTGTCGACGGTCGTACCGAGTATCGCCGGACCCAAGCGCCCGCAGGACCGGATCTCGCTGTCCGACGCGAAGTCTGCGTTTCGCAAGTCCCTGCGCGGCTACGTGCCGGACAGCGACGAGGAGGACGAGCGGCTCGCGGCCACCTTTCCCGCCAGCGATCCAATCGGTGACCACGTCCTGAACGGGGTCGGCCACGAGCCCGGCGCCGGTCAGAGCGCCGCGGTGTCGGTGGCCGAGCGCCGCCGCACGCTGACGCCGGTGACGCTCGCGGACGGAACGGAGACCGAGCTCGATCACGGGCACGTCGTGATCGCTGCGATCACCAGCTGCACGAACACGTCGAATCCGAGCGTGATGCTCGGCGCCGGGCTGCTCGCGCGTAACGCTGTCCAACGCGGCCTGCGGGTGAAGCCGTGGGTGAAGACCTCGCTGGCGCCCGGCTCCAAGGTGGTGACGGAGTACCTCGATCGCGCCGGCTTGAGCGATTACCTGGACGAGCTCGGCTTCAACCTGGTCGGCTACGGCTGCACGACCTGCATCGGCAACTCCGGGCCGCTGCCGGACGAGATCTCGCGCGCCGTCGGTGCGGCCGACCTGGCGGTCGTCTCGGTCCTGTCCGGGAACCGCAACTTCGAGGGCCGGATCAACCCCGACGTGAAGATGAACTACCTCGCGTCGCCGCCGCTGGTGGTGGCCTACGCGCTGGCCGGCTCGATCGACGTCGACCTGTACGAGGAGCCGCTCGGCGAGGACGGGCACGGCGAGGCCGTGTACCTGAAGGACATCTGGCCAAGCTCCCGGGAGGTCGCGGAGACGATCGAGCAGGCGGTCCGGTCAGACATGTTCCGCAAGAGCTACGCGGAAGTGTTCGATGGCGACGAGCGCTGGCAGGGACTCGAGGTCCCCACCGGGAACCTGTTCGCGTGGGATCCGCGCTCGACCTACGTCCAGCGCCCTCCGTTCTTCGAAGAGCTGCCGCGCCAGCCCGAGCCGGTCGAGGACATCGTCGACGCGCGCGTGCTGGCGATGCTCGGCGACAGCGTCACGACCGACCACATCTCGCCGGCAGGTTCGATCAAGCGGGACGGGCCGGCCGGCCGCTATCTGAACGAGAACCACGTCGAGGCACGCGACTTCAACTCCTACGGCTCGCGTCGCGGCAACCACGAGGTGATGATGCGCGGCACGTTCGCGAACATCCGCCTGCGCAACCGGCTGCAGGGCCCGAACGGGCCCCTTCCGGAGGGCGGCGTGACGGTCTACCTCGGCGCCCGATCGGGCACTGGCGGCGAAGCCGGTGGTGAGCAGATGTCGATCTACGATGCCGCGATGCGCTACATCGACCAGCAGATCCCGCTGATCGTGCTGGCGGGCAAGGAATACGGCTCGGGGTCCTCCCGCGACTGGGCCGCGAAGGGGACGCGGCTGCTGGGCGTCCGCGCCGTGATCGCCGAGAGCTTCGAGCGCATCCACCGCTCCAACCTCGTCGGCATGGGCGTCCTGCCGCTGCAGTTCTCCGATGGCGAATCGATCGAGTCGCTCGGCTTCACCGGCCGCGAGAAGTTCACCGTGACAGGCCTCGCCGGTGCGGATCAGATCCCACGCACGCTCACGGTCAAGGCCGACGCGAAGCAGTTCGAGGTGACGGTAAGGATCGACACGCCGCAGGAGCAGCGCTACTACCGCCACGGCGGCATCCTCCAGTTCGTCCTTCGCCAGCTGCTGGGCGCCTGATGGCGATTCCGGAACCGCTCGCGCGGTTGCTCACCGCGCCGGGGCCATCGGGCCACGAGACCCGCCCCGCGGAGGTCTGGCGCGCCTGGTGCGACACATTCGCGGCCGAGGTGAGCCACGACCACCTCGGCTCCTCGTGGGCAAGGGTGCGCGGGACCGCAGCCGGACTGACGCTGATGATCGTTGGGCACATCGACGAGATCGGCGTGCACGTGACGCACATCGACAACGACGGGTTCCTCCGCTTCGGGCAGGTCGGCGGCTGGGACGCGCAGGTGCTGATCGGACAGCGGCTGGTGCTCGAGACTCGGAACGGACCCGTGCACGGCGTGGTCGCCCGCAAGCCGGTCCACCTGCTCTCCGAAGAGGACCGCAAGAAGGTCCCCGAGCTCAAGGCACTGCACATCGACATCGGCGCGCGCGACGGCGAGCAGGCGCGCTCGATGGTGCGAATCGGCGACGCCGGCGTGATCGACGCAGAGCCGATCGAGCTTCCGAACCAGCGCGTCATCTCCCGCTCGATGGACAACCGAGTCGGCTGCTACGTCGCAGGCCGGGCGGCGCAGCTGGTGGCGGCGGCGGGCGGCGCCCCCGGCGACGTGCTGGCGCTCGCAGTCGTGCAAGAGGAGACGAGCTTCGCCGGCTCGCGGACGAGCGCTTTCCGGCACGAGCCGGACGTGGCGATCGCCGTCGACGTGACGTTCGCGACCGATCAGCCCGGCGTCGAGCTCGGCGAGATAACCAAGCACGAATTCGGCTCGGGCGCCGTGCTGTTCCGGGGCACCTCGCTCAACCCGCAGGTGTTCGAACGCCTCCACGACGCGGCCGAGGCAGAGGAAATCCCGTTCACCGTCGAGTCGACGGGGCGCACGACCGGGACCGACGCCGACGCGATCCACGCCGCACGGATGGGCGTGCCGACCGGCCTGGTGTCGGTGCCGCTGCGGTATATGCACTCGCCGGTCGAGATGGTGCAGCTCGACGACATCGAGTCGGCCGCACGTGTGATCGCGGCGTTTGCGAGGCGGCTCGAGCCAGGGACGTCGTTTGACCGCTGAGGCGTGCGCATGGATGGGACCCTGTTCCTGTTCGACATCGACGGCACCCTGCTGAGCGGGGCAACGAGGGCGCACGCGGCCGCGCTGCGCCTGGCGCTGACGCGGGTCCACGGCGTCGACCCTGATGCTGCCGGGATCCGCGTCGAGGCGGCCGGCAGAACCGACGGCGAGATCGCCCGCTTGATCCTGATCGACGCGGGGGTCTCCGCAGAGCGGATCGACGAGCGGGCCGACGAGGTCCGCGAGGAGGCCTGCCGGATCTTCGCCGAGACCTGCGAAGCCGACCTGTCGAGCCATCTGATCGCCGGAATCGAGGACCTGCTGGCGTGGCTCGGCGGCCAGCAGGGCGTCCTGCTCGCGCTGGTGACCGGGAACTTCGAGCCGATCGCGCGCCTGAAGCTGCGCCGCGCCGGCATCGGCCGCTGGTTCGAACCCGGTCAGGGCGGGTTCGGATCCGACTCGGAGGATCGGATTGCGCTTCCACCGATCGCCCGCCGGCGGGCGGGCGATCACTCGGGCCATCCGCATCCCCGCGAGCGGACGGTGCTGATCGGAGACACCCCGCGCGACATCGCCTGCGCGCACGCGGACGCGGTGCGCTGCGTCGCGGTCACGACCGGGCCGTTCCCGGCGGACGAGCTGACCGCCGCGGATGTCGTGGTTGGTGACGCCGACCAGCTGCGCGGCGCGCTGGGGGAGCTGCTGGCCGGGTAGGTATGCACAAGGCGATCCGGGGTCAGCGCCGGCCGGCATCGATGCCGGCAACTGCGGCGTTGCGATGGGCCTCGCGGAAGCTCGCGCGCTGGCTGACGGCGGCGCGACTGCGGATCGGCTATGCCCCGTACTGGGATGCCGCTCCGCTGACGTGGGACATGAACGACGGGATCGACATCTACCCCGTGGGAGCGTGCGATGAGGAGCAGGTGTGTCAGGCGGGTCGGCCGCGGATCCTCGGCTGGTACAAGCCGCGCGCGGGCGTAAGCACCTTCCTGATCGTCGACTCGCGCCTGATCGCGACGGGCTACTCGCTCGGGATCGATGGTCCTCAGCCGTCGCTGGGCCGGCCGGTGCTGGTCCATCGGATCGATCAGTTCACGGTCTACGTGTACCCCTACGACATCGCGACACGCGTCGGCGGCTCCTAGACTCGTCGCCGAACCGATGCCGGGGCAGCAACAGATACGGGCGAGGATGCGGCCCGACCTGCGCAGCGTCACGCGGCCGGACGTGATGGGCGGCGCGATGCTGGCGTGCTTCCTGCTGGCGATCCTGGCGCCGCCGGCTCGCCCCGAGCTGCTCGCCGCGGCGACACTCGCAGCCACGACCTGGATCGGCTGGGACGCGCTTGCAGACGACCGCCGCGGCCCCCGCGCACGCCTTGTGATGGCGTTGTGCCTGCTGATGCTTGCGTCGCTGCCGGCGCTGCTGCTCGCGTTCGACCGCCACCTGTGGATCTCACCGCCGCGCCTGCGCGGACTGTCCGCCGGCCTCGTGCTGTGGTCGCTCGGCATCGCATCGATCGCGGTCGGCACGCGCGCCGCTCGGCTGATCTCACCGGCACGACCGTTGAGCCCCGCGGCGTCGATCGTACGCGGGCGTCGACCGCTGATGGGCGTCGCCGCGATCGTGCTCATCAGCCTCGCCGCGTTTGTCTACAAGGTCGGCGGTCCGGTCTGCTACTTCCAGAACCTGAACAACAGTGCCGCCGCGAACGCCGGGCTCACCTACCTGATCTGGGGAATCTCGTTCGCGAAGTACGCGGCGTACGCCCATCTCGGCGAGAACTGGCTCAGCGACCGCCGCAACTCGCCGGCGGTGCTCGCCGCAACGGCGGTCGCGTTCCTGCTGCTGCTGTCCGTCGGGAGCAGACTGCTGGTGCTGGTCAGCATGATCCAGCTGCTCGTTCTGTATGCGGCGCTGCGCCCGCTCGGGCGCCAACTCGTGCTCAGAGTCACCGCCGCCGGCCTGGTCGGGGCGGTCGTATTCGTCGGCGTCGGCGAGCTGCGCAGGTGGGAAAACGTCGGGAGTCAGGCGAGCTGTCAAGCGCCTGCTCAATCACTGAGCGTCGCCGTGCCGCGCGGGCGGGAGCACGTCAGAAGCCACCGACCCAGCGTCGCGCCCCACCCGACTGTCGCCCCCAGACCGAGCTTCGCCCACTACTTCGTGCAGACGGGCCTCCCCAACCTCCCGAGCACCTACGTGAACAACTACGCCGACACCGTCCGCTCAAGCATCATCGTCCGCCAGGTGGTGCCGGCGCACGCGGGCTACGAGTACGGCAAGGAGCTTCTGCGACTGCTGTTGCAGCCGATCCCCGGTGGCATCCGGCCCCAGATCGCGCAGGCGCCCGCGCTCCGCGCCGCGTTCACCAGCGGACACGACAGCGGCAACTCGCTGCCGCTGCCGGTCGAGGGGTTCATCGAGTTCGGCCTCCCCGGCGACATCGTCTTCTGCCTGATCCTCGGCCTCGCGGTCGGACTGGTCGATCGCCGGGGAACGGGCGCCCGGGACGTGGGCGTGGTGCTCGCGACGATCGCCTTGGGCACGGGGCTCGCGATCGTCTTCCGTGGCAGCCTCCACAACGCGTTCGCAATCGCGGCGATCGACGTGATCGGCTTCCTGGTCGGGCACCGGATCCTGTTCCGGCGCTCGCGCATGCCGGCGAGCTTCGCAGCACCCGCTCCGGCAGCGAGCGCCGTGCCGGCTCCGACGCCGTGAGCCGCCCACCGGGCGTGTCGGTCGTGATCCCGACCGTCGACCGCGAGGCATCCCTGGCCCGCGCGCTCGCATCCGTTGCGCGCGCCGCGACCCGGGTGAGCGAGCCCGTCGAGGCGATCGTCGTCGACGACAGCCAGCCGGCGCGACGCGAACGACCGACTCGTTGGTGTGTCGGCTCACTACCCGTACGCCGCGTCTGGACAGCCGACGCCTCGGTCAAAGGTCCAGCCGCCGCGCGCAACCTCGGCGTGTCGCTTGCGGCCTACGACGTGATCGCGTTCACGGACGACGACACGGTGTGCGCGGATGGCTGGCTCGTAGTCGGGGTCGGCAGGCTCCGCGCCGACCCGATCCTCGCCGGAGTCGAGGGTGCTGTCCGGCTCGATCCGGCGTCGGCGATCGACCCGATCCGCGTGCGGCTCGTGATGAACCTGCGCGGCGGCGGATTCCTGACGGCCTCGATGTTCCTGCGTGCGGAGGCGATCGAAGCAGCGGGCGGGTTCCGCCGGCTGCGCGCCGACGGCGAGCACGCGTGGGCGATCCCGTACCGCGAGGACTCCGACCTCGCGCTGCGGGTCGTCCGCGAGGTCGGTCCGATCCCGTTCGCGCCCGACGCGTATGTGCTGCATCCCGCCGAGGCGGTTGACCTGCGCCGGCTCGTCCGTCTTGCCCGCTACTTCGTCGTCGATGGGGCCTTCGCGCGCCTGCACCCCGAGGCGTGTCCGCCGATCCACCGGCGTCCGCTCGCGCGTGCGCGGATCAGGGCCGCCAGCGCGATCGTGCTGCTCCTGCCCGGGCTGCTGCCCGGGCGCACCCGACGACCGGTGGCGATCATGATCGCCGCGCTCACCGCCGCGGTCAGCGCCCAGGTCGACTTCGAGCTCAGACAGGCGGGGCTGCGGCGCCCACCGCTGGCGGCGGCGCGGGACACGATCCGGCGGCTGCCGCGAGCGCTGCTGTGGTCGCTGGTCGCGGGCAGCGCCCGGCTCGAGGGCGAGGCACTGCTCGCGCTCGGCATTGTCGAGTTACCCGACGACGCCGAGCGCCCGCGCGATCGATCGCGCTGAGCGGCGGCGAGCGGTTGCCCATACCATGTCGGCGCGGGTCACATGAGCCTGACCGAGTCACCTACATCGCCGACCCCCGGCAGCCTTCGAGGCGCGCCGGCCGCGCCGGCCGACCGCTGGGACTGGACGCTCACGCTGCTGATCCTGATCGGCGTCGCGAGCATCGTCGTCGCGATCGCACAGGCGCCCGCTGCGGTCGCGCAGCTCTACCGCGACGCCGACTCGGCCACGGGGCTGGTGCTGCCGCAACTCGCGACGCACCTCCCCGCCGGCGCGACGATCAACCTGGGCGACCACACCTGGTACGAGGCGTGGTGGTTCATGCGCGCCACCGCAGGCCTGCCCGAACATCGCGTCATCTGGGAGTCGGCGCCGTACGTGCTCGCGTTTCTGGGGATCGGCGGGATCAGCTGGACGGTGAGGATGGCTCTCGGCGGGCGCGCAGCGGTGCTCACGGCGGTTGCGCTGCTGGCGATCGGCAATGGCATGCGGGTGATCATGTTCGAACCGGGAGCGCGCGTCGGGATGCTCGCCCACATGGCGCTGCTGCTGGGGGCGCTGCTGTGGCTGGCCGGTCGGATCGGGTCGGAGGGGGCCTCGCGACGAATCGTGCTCGGCGGCGGCGCGCTCGCGGGGGTGACGGCGCTTGGAGCCACCGACCAGCTGACTCTGTACGAAACCGTCGTGCCATTCGCCGCCGCCGCGCTCGTCTGGTGGTGGCGCGCCCGATCGCCGACCGCACGCCTGCTCGCGATCTGGGCGATCGCCGTTGCGGCCGCCTCCATCGTTGCCGCCGAGGCGCTCGTCCACGTCATGACCGATGCGGGCGTCGTCGCGTCCAACTCGGTGAGTAGTTACCGGTTCGTACCGACCAACGAGATCGTACCCTCGGTCGGGAACCTGCTCGACACGTGGACCGGGCTCGGCGACGGGGACTTCTTCGGCGCCGTGATCAAACACGCCGCGCTCGTCAGCCTCGTGCTCGGCCTGCTGTCGCTGGCTGCGCTGGCGGGCGCCCTGCGATTTACGTGGCGTACGGCCAGGGGCTGGTTCGAGTTCCGGCCGTCCCGGGTAATCGCTGACCGCTCCGAGGTGACGGACGGGCGCCGTACCCTGTTCGTGACGTTCTGGTGCGTCGCGCTGGCGATCGCGCTCGCCGCCGACGTCCTGACGACGCTCTGGCGCGCGGGCTCCGGAAGGTTCCTGCTCGGCGGCTGGGCCGCAGTGGCAGCGCTGCTCGCGATGCTCGCGACGAGTCCACGGGGCAGAGCCGCAACGGCAGCGGCGGTCGCGCTGTTCGCGCTGATGATCTTGGGGTTGAACGTGAAGGACGGCGTGGCCCCCAACACCGCGAGCTACACGGCGGCCGAGGTGTCCGGGATCAGCCGGTTCGTCGAGTCGCACGGAGCCAGGGTCGGCTACTCGGGGTTCTGGAGCGCGAGCAACTTCACGCTTGCGGACGACTTCCGCGAGGACGTGTTCCCGGTCTGGAAGTGCTCCCCGAGCACCACCCGAATCTGCTACCAGCCATTTGCGAACATCAGCAGCTCCTACATCCCGCGGCCCGGAGTCCGCACGTTCCTGATCACGGGCCCAGCGATCGACGTGTTGACGCCGACCGTCGCGCCCGCGTACCTGGGAAGGCCGATCGCGTCCGCCACCTTCGGCTCCTACACCGTGAGCGTCTACGCGCGGGACCTCGCGGATGCGCTCGGCCGCGAGTGAGGCGAGGCTCGGTCACGGCGTGAGCCCAGGCTCGGTCACGGCGTGAGCCCAGGCTCGGTCAGGGCGTGAGGCCAGACTCGGTCACGGCGTGAGCAACGAGCGCTTGACCCATGGCCGCCTCGCCAGCGCATCGCGCTGGCGCCTGCTGTTCCTGGCGGTCCAGGGAACGGCCGGCCTGGCGCTGTTCAGCGCGCTCGGCCACATTCTCCCGCACCGCGCGTTCGCGGCCACGGCCATCGCCCAGGGCGTGATCGTGATCGCTCAGTCGATCGGCGACTTCGGGCTGTCCCAGGCAGCGGTCACCGTGCTGCCGGCCAGGATCGCCGCCGCTCCGGCGGACGGCGACGAGCTGATCGCCGGTGCCGCCCGCGCGTATCTCGGCGCCACCTGCGTCGGGCTGCTGCTGACGGGCGCGATCGCGGCGTTCGTGCCGTCCGCCGCCGCAGGTCCGGTGGCTGTCAGCGCGCTCGGGGCGGCCGCCGCGATCGTCGTCGCCGGGGCCGACGGATTGCTGCGGTCGCGTGGCGAGTTCCGCCGGCCGCTGGCGCTGATGGCGAGCAGCGAGCTCGCCGGATTCGCGGGCCTGCCGGTCGCGATCACAACCCACTCCGCGCTCGCGACCTGCGCTGCGGTTGGCGGTGGGATGGCGCTCGGTTCACTGCCGGCGGCGATCACGCTGGTGCGGTTCATCGCACTCCGGCCGCAAGCTCCGCTCGGACCGTTCGTCAGAGCCGGGGTCCCGCTCGGGCTCTCCCAGGTCTTCATCAGCCTCGCGACGCGTGCCGACACGCTCCTGGCCGGCCTCGTCTCCGGCTTGGTCGCCGGCGCCACCTTCGAGGGATGCTGGCGCATCTACCAGCTGAGCCAGTACGTGGCGGGTGGCGTCGCGTCGGCTGCGGCGCCGTTCATCGCCGACGCTCTCGGGGGCGGGCGCCCATACGACGCGCTGCGGATCCTCCGCGCGATGTCGCTGCGATTGCTGATGCTCGGGATCGCCGGCGGCGGGATCCTCTACCTCGGTCGGACGCCGATCGCCGACCTGCTCGCGGGGACCCTCGGGACACAAGTCGCGCGGGCGCTTCCGGCGCTGGCGATCGTCAGCCCACTCCAGGCGTTGAGCCTCGCCGCCTACTACACGCTGATCGGACGGGACGGGCAGCGCCGGCTCGTGCTCGCGGCGATCATCGCCGGTGCGGTCGTCAACCTGGCGCTTGCCGCGCCATTGGGACGTGAGCTGGGCGGACGCGGGATCGTCATCGGCTGTGCCTGCGGCCAAGCCGCGACGGCGCTGCTGCTGCTCGCAGCGGCGCTGCCATTCGTCAGGCGCACCCGGCGCGATGCAAGCCAACACGCCGCGAGTGCCGACGTTCCGCCCGGGCTCGCACGGCCGCTTCGATGAACGTCGCGGCGAGCTCGTGGCGGTGGCGCAGGCCGCAGCCGACGCTCGCGAGCCCCCGCCCGCCGAGCACGATCATCGATCTCGGCAACCACAGGGCCCCGCTTGCCGGCGAGCGCTTGGCGCGGACATGAGGATCGCCTTCGACGCCCGGCACGCCGCTCGCGGCCTCGGCATCTCGACGTTCGTGACCCACCTCGCGCGCGAACTGGCGCGCCTCGACGGGGTCGAGCTCGTCTGGCTCGGCGACCCGCGCCTGGCGCCACCGCTCGCTGCCGGGTTCGTCTCACTCGGGCACGCACCGTATGCGTTGCTCGACGGGCCGCTCGGTCGCGCCCGCCTCGCGCGGCTGCACGCCGATGTCGTGCACTTCACCGGCAACACCGGCTGGGGGCGGCCGGGACCCGTGCCTCATGTGCTCACCCTCCATGACCTGATCTTCCTGGGGACGCGGCGCGCGGACCGCAGCATCCGCCAGCAGGTCGGCCACCGCTACGAGCGATCCCTGATCGGCCGGGCGCTCGCCGCGGCGGCGATCGTCGCGGTGCCGTCCCGGACCGTCGCCGACCAGGTCACCGCTCGCTTCGGGCCGGCGGTGCAACCGCGGGTCGTACTCGAGGGGGTGGCGCCTCCTGCGCCGCCGTTGGCTGGCCCGGCGAGCGCAGCGGGCGAGCGAGCGCCGTACATCGTCGCGTTCGCGGGCCGCGACCCGCGTAAGCGGACCGGCGACGTGGTCAACGCGTGGCGCGCACTACAGCCGAGCCCGATCCGGCTACGCCTGCTCGCCGCCGGCGGGCTTCCCGACGGACTGGCCAACGAGCTCGGCGCCGAGCTCGCCGACAGACGGGTCGAGATCCTCGAGCACCTCCCGCGCGAGCAACTCTGGCGAGTGATGTCAGGGGCCTTGGCCCTGGTCTATCCATCCGTCGACGAGGGGTTCGGGCTGCCCGTGCTCGAGGGGATGGCGGTGGGCACGCCAGTGCTGGCCGGGATCGCCCCGGTGACCCGGGAGATCGGCGCCGACGCGATCGTGGCGATCGACCCGGTCGACGTCCCCGGCTCGATCGCCGCGGCCGTCCGGCGCCTGTTCGAGGATCCCGAATGCGCCCGCGCGATCGCCGAGCGCGGCCGCGCGCGGGCGGCGACGTTCACGTGGCGGCGGACGGCCGAGGGCTATCGCGACCTGTACCGAGAGGCGATCGCCGGACGCGACCAGGCAAGGCCCGGACCGACGGTCCGGCGATGAGGATTCTGATCGTTTGCGCCCGGTTCCCGGATGCCCAGGGCAAGGGCGACCAGCAGCGTTCGCTCCAGCTGGCACGGCTGCTCGCCGAGCATCAGCACGATGTTCGGGTGATCGCGGCGGCGCGGCCGGCATCCGAGGCGCAGCGGACCACTGTCGCGCAAGTCGCGACGGTGGTCCCGCTCAGAGTCGGGGTGCCTTATCGGGCAGCAGGGGCGATCGTGGGCCTGTTCGCCGGGCGCCCACTTCAGGTCGGCTGGATGATGCCCGCCCGGGCGCACGCGGCAGTCGCTCACGCCGCCGCCGAGTCCGACGCCGTCATCGTCGTGACGATCCGCTGCCTGCGCGCGCCGCTCCCAGCGCCGACCGTGCTCGACCACATCGACGCGCTCAGCGCCAACATGCGCCAGCGCGCAACGCTCGAGCGCCGCCTCCCACTGCGCGCCGCAGCGCGCGCCGAGGCCTGGCTGCTGGCGCGGCACGAGCGCCGGGCAGCGCGCTGGGTCATCGCCCAACTGGTCGTCTCGCCGCTCGACGCGCACGCGCTCCCACAGGAGCCGCGACCGGTCGTACTGCCGCTCGTGCTCGATCTGCCCGGCGGTTCCGCGCAACCGCCGCCCGGCTGCGACGGCTCTCGGGAACCGGACGGCGCCCGGGACGTCGACCTGATCTTCACCGGTGACATGCGCTACCCGCCGAACCGTGACGCCGCCGAGTGGCTGGCTTGCGAGATCGTCCCAGCCCTACGTGCCACCCATCCGGGTGCCCGCGTGATCATCGCGGGCCGTGGCGCCGCGAAGCTCGGCCAGGCGCCGGACATCGAGCTGCTGTCCGATGTCCCCGACCTCGCACGCCTGCTGCGGCGGGCTCGCGTCGCCGCGGTTCCGCTGCGCTCAGGCACCGGCACGCCGATCAAGGTCCACGAGGCGGCGGCGGGCGGCGCCGCCGTCGTCAGCACTCCGTGGGTGGCCGAGGCGACCGGAGCCAATATCGACACCGCGTCCGACGCGTGCGGATTCGCCGCCGCAATCGCGGCCCTGCTGGACGATGAGGCGCTGCGCCTGAGGCGCGTGGCCGACCTCCGCGCGAGCCTGCTGGGCTCCAGTTCGGAGTCGGTCTGGCAGGTGCTCGACGTCGTGCTGGCGCGTGTCAAGGTCTTGTGAAACCTCGGCAACGGGCGCACGGTGCGCTCGCCGAATCGCTATAAACCTGAGAGCGCCGGGCGTTCGCTCGTCACTGCGGTCTGCCGCTCGAGAGGGGTATCGTGCCCAAGACTCGTACTCAACTGCCTCGCCTCGGGGCGCTTCTGATCTTCTTCACCGCGCTCTCGATGCCTGCCGCCGCGGGTGCGCACAAGCTCCCGCCCGGAGTCCACGTCGATCCCGGCAGCCCTGCCGCCAAGGAGTACTCGATCCCGCTCGCGACCGCTCGCGGCGCTCCGGCTGGAAGCTCGAGCTCGGGCCAGCTGTTCGGCGCCGGGATCACAAAGGGCGGGGGCTCGGGCTCAAAGGGCTCGGGCTCAAAGGGCTCGGGCTCAAAGGGCTCCGGCTCAAAGGGCTCCGGCTCACAGGGCTCGGGCTCAAAGGGCTCGGGCTCGGGCTCAAAGGCCTCCGGCTCGAAAGGGTCGGGCTCAAAGGCCTCCGGCTCGACTGGCGCCGAGCAGAAGCCGCCCACCACCACGACCCAAAGCGCGGTCAAGTCGCCGACTGGCTCCAGCCCGGCAACGCACCCGATCACGACCCCGGCGCCGACGACCGGCGCCGCCGTCCAAACCGTGGCCACGGTGACCGCGCCTCCGACCACGACCTCCCCCGCGCGGGTCCCGCCCAAGCCGCATCGACGGCCCCACGCGCGCGCCACGCACAGAGCTGCCGCCGGCACTCACACCAAGGCTCGGTCGAGGTTCCACGACTGGATCTCGACGACCCCCGGCGTGCCCTCGATCGGCGGAGCCCCCGCGGCCGGCACTGCGTCCGCCGTCCCGTCGCCGATCAAGGTGCTCCATCCCAGCTCCGGCTCGGGCCTGCTGTGGATGCTGCTGGTCGCCGCCGCGGTGCTCGTGCTCGGCGGCGGCGCCGGCATCGCGGTCAGCCGTTCGCGCCGGCGCGCGCCGGGGCCGCGCTTCAACTAGGCCGTCGACGGCCGCAGCCGAGCGCATGTCGACCACCCAATCCGAGCGCGCAACGCCGTTCGACGGCGCGGCGGACGTGATCGAGCTGCGGCCGCAGGGGTCAGGCGGCATGCTGCCGGCGGCCGGCGCGCCGCTCGGGTTCGCGGCGATGCTGGTGGCGGCGGTGCTCGCCTGCTCGCCGCTGGCCAGCGGGTACTTCAACTTCACCTCGTGGGCGCCGCTGGCGCTCGGCGCCGTCGTGATCCTCGTCGTCCTCGGCTTCGCCGCCCGGCCGGCGTTCACGCGCTTGGGTCTGACGGCCGCGGCCGGCCTCGCCTGCCTGCTGGCGCTGAGCTTCGCGTCGATGTTGTGGGCGGAATCGCGCGAAAACGCCTGGACCGACTCGAACCGGCTCGCGGTGTATTGCGTGATCTTCGCGATCGGCCTGCTCGCGATCCGCACGCAGCGCTCGGCCCGCGCGGTGATGCTGATCCTCGGCGCGCCCGCGCTGCTGTCGAGCGTGATCCTCGCACTGATCTTCGCCGGAGGCGGGGGCGCTGGTGCGTTCCTGCAGGGCCGCCTCGACTCACCGATCGGCTACGTCAACGGCACCGCTGGGCTGCTCGTCATGGGACTGTGGCCGTTAGTCGCGTTGGCGGAGAGCGACGCGCGGCGGAGCGTTCGTGCACTCGGCCTGGCGGGCGCGGCGGCGATCGCCGCGACGGCCGTCACGACGCAATCGCGCGCGATCGTTCCGGCGCTCCTGCTCGCGACGGTCCTCGTCCTGGCCGCGGCCCCCCAACGCACCCGTCGCGGGATCAACCTGCTGCTGATCGCACTCAGCGTCGGCGCCAGTCTGCACTGGACGCTCGGCGTCTACAGCTCCACCGGTCCGACGCAGCAGAACGCGATCCCGGCAGACGTGCTGCGCTCGGCGGGAATCGCGATCCTGCTCGCGTGCGCGCTCGCGTTCGTGCTCAAGCTCGCGGCCTCGACGATCGCCGCTCGCCTGCCCGAGGCGCGGCGGGAATTGGCCTTGCGCCGGCTGGGCCAACTGCTGCTTGCCGCGACGCTCACCGGCGCGCTCGTCGTCATCGCCGCCGGCCACGGGACGATCGCACGCCAGTGGGACGACTTCACCCAGCTCAAGGCCGAGCAGACGGTCTCCAATAGGTTCCTCAGCGCCGGCGGCTTCCGCTATGACCTCTGGCGGATCGCCGTCGACGAGTTCCGCGCGCACCCGTTCGGCGGGGTCGGCGCGGGCAGCTACGACGCGGACTACTACCGGCTTCGCAAGAACCCGCAGTCGGTCACCCAGCCCCATAGCCTCGAGCTCCAGATGGCCGCCGAGCTCGGCATCGTCGGGCTCCTTTCGTTGCTCGTGTTCTGTGGCGCGATCCTCGCCGCCGGATTGACACGGAGACGGGAGACGCTGGCGGCCGGCGACCGGATGATCCGGGTCGCCGCGCTCGGCATGTTCACGGCCTGGCTCGGCGCAACCAGTGTCGACTGGCTGTACGACATCCCAGGGCTAGCCGGAATGGCGATCCTGGCCGCGGCGATGCTGGTCGTGCCGGCGCCCTCCCGCGAGCGACGGGCGGGCGGAACGGGCCGTTCCCGCGGCGCCCAGGCGGCGCTCGCGGTCGGCCTTGGCATTCTCGCCCTGATCGCCGCTGGCATCGGCCGCCAGTACGCCGCGGCTCGGTACGCGAGCTCGGGCGACAGCGAGGTCGTCTCCTCGCCCGCGCGCGGGATCGGCACGCTCGAGACGGCCGAGTCGCTCGATCCGTACTCCCTCACGACCCTCTACGCGATCGCGTCCGCCTACGCGCGCCTCGACGACTACCAAGCAGCGCGCGACGTGCTGCTGCGAGCGGAACGGCTCGAGCCCGACAACTACGTGCCGCCGGCGCTGCTGGGCGACCTCGCCTTCCGCCGCGGCGACTTCGGGGTCGCCCTGGCGGCCTACGAGCAGGCGCAGCGCCTGGACCCGCGCGAACCGGCCCTCGCCAACTCGATCGTGCAGACCAAGGCGGCGCTGTAGATGAGCAACGTCCCGAAGACGGCGCAGAGATGAGCGGGCC
>Ga0302229_10001724_pt1 | contig 16452 bp, 9 predicted proteins | sample II_Palsa_N1_3_FD_193518 | JGI IMG/M metagenome (GOLD analysis project Ga0302229, IMG submission 193518) | Peat permafrost microbial communities from Stordalen Mire near Abisko, Sweden - II_Palsa_N1_3 | ecosystem: Environmental > Terrestrial > Soil > Palsa > Peat permafrost | place: Sweden... | reverse complement strand
TGTCGAGCCAGTTCGTGAGCGGGCTGCTGATGGCCGCGCCGCTGGCGCGCGAACCGACGACGCTGCGCTTCGGGACGCTCGTCAGCCGCCCGTATCTGGAGCTGACGCTGTCGATGATGCGCGCGTTCGGCGTCGAGGTCGAGGGCTCCCTCCGGGACGGCCGGCTGACGGTCTCCCCGGACGAGTACCGGGCCACTGATGTGGAGATCGAGCCAGACGCCTCGACGGCGTCGTACTTCCTGGGCTGCGCGGCGCTCACGGGCACGTCGGTGACGATCCCCGGGCTCGATCTCGACGCGACCGGGCAGGGGGACACGGAGCTCGTCTCGCACCTGGAGCAGATGGGGGCGCGCGTCGTTTCGCGCGGTCCGCTGTCGTTCGTCGGGCCCGGACTGCTGCGGGGGGTGGAGGTCGCGATGGGCGACAGCACCGACGTGTTCATGACGCTTGCCTGCGTGGCGCCGTTCGCCGATCGGCCGACGACGATCGAGGGGATCGGGCACGCGCGCGTCAAGGAGTCAGACCGGGTCGCGGCGACCGCCTCGAACCTGCGGCGGCTGGGGGTGCGGGTCGACGAGGGGGTGGATTCGCTGACGATCCACCCGGGGGTGCCGGCGCCGGATGTGCGCCTGCCGACGTTCGACGACCACCGGATCGCGATGGCCTTCTCGCTGATCGGGACCCGCGTCCCGGTCGTGCTCGAGGACCCCGAGGTTGTGTCGAAGACGTGCCCTTCGTACTTCGAGCTGCTCAGCGAGTTCGGGGTCGGGGTGGAGCGGTGGTGATCGCGATCGACGGGCCCGCGGGGGCGGGCAAGTCGAGCGTCGCGCGCGCGGTCGCGCAGCGGCTCGGCTTCAGGTACCTGGACAGCGGCGCGATGTACCGGTGCGTCGGCCTGGCGGCGCTCGAGCAGGGCGCTGAGGCGGGTGCGGTCGCCGGTGCCGTGGCGATCTCGGTCGGGGACAGGGTGCTGCTCGACGGACGCGACGTGACCGACGCGATCCGCACTCCGGCCGTCTCGGAGGCCGCCTCGCGCGCCGCCGCCGAGCCGGCGGTGAGGGAAGTGCTCGTCGCCGCGCAGCGGCGGCTGCTGGCAGACGGCGACTGGGTTGTCGAAGGGCGCGACATCGGCACCGTCGTCGTGCCAGACGCCGCCGTCAAGGTGTTCGTGACCGCCTCGCCGGCCGAGCGCGCGCGGCGGCGGGCGCACGAGTTGGGCGCCGACCCGGAGACCGTGCTGGCCGAGCAGACGATCCGCGACGAGCGCGACAGCACCCGCACCGCCTCCCCGCTGGAGCCCGCGCCAGACGCCATCACGCTCGACACGACCGGCGTCTCGCTGGCCGAGGTAGTCGATCGGATCGCCGCCCTCGCCGCCCGCTGGGCCTGACCGGCTCAGGCGCCCTCGGTGACGCGGTCCGCCGCCAGTGCCGCGTTGACAGCTGCGTCGAGCGTCAGGGCCCGGCCGCGCGAAAAGGCGGCGTCCGCGGGTTTGGAGCCGAGCGCCGCGCGCGAGGTCTGGCGAGCGGACCCGATCATCTCCTTGTACCAGCTGTTGACGGCCGGCCCTGCGGCCTGGCGCACGGTCTCCGCCCACCCGGCGGCCTCGAGCGCCTCGTCGTGGCGGCCGAGACCGGACAGGGCCATCAAGATTCCCTCGAGCTGATAGGCCACGGTCCCAGGCCGGGCGAGCTCCCGGGCGCTGCGCAGCGTGGCTCTGAATCCGTCGAGCGCCCCCTCATAGTCGCCCTCCAGAAGCCGGCAGTCCGGCAGACAGTAAAGCGCCGTCCAGCCGGCGAAGTCCGTGCGGGAGCGATCGGCGATCTGCGCTGCCCAGATCGCGGCGGCCTCGGGATATCGTCTCTCGCAATATCCGAGGATGTACGGCTCGAGTCCCTCCACGAGCAGTTGGAGCTCTCGGTCATGCAGCCCGCTCACGCGCTCGGACAAAAGCGCGTGCTCGTCACGGACGCCGTCGGTCGCGCCGGTCAGCACGTGGAAGATGATCGAGCAGGCTCCCATCAGACACGCAAGGCGTAGGTCCCCAGCCGCATCGGCGGCGGCGATCGTGCTCAAAAGTCGAGCTCTGGCGACTTGTACGTCTTCACGCTGAAACGCGGCGAGGCTCCCAGCCAGCAGCAGCCAGACGCGGGGTTCGCCGGTCAGGCTGTCGGCTGCCAGCGCGTCCTCGATCACCTCGTTCCAGGGCATCAGCCGGGCGGCGAACAGCAGCGGCATCGCCGCCCCGCCCGCGAGGCGTGCGAAGCACTCCTGGTTGGTCGGGGCAGCCCAGGTGAGCGCCTGCCCGATGTCAGCCTCCTCGCGGAGCACCGCGGACTGAACAGCGCCGGCGTCGAACAGAAAGCGATCACCCCAGGATCGAGCCGCCTCGGCCAGCGCCTCCGCGTGGCGCCGCGCGAGCGCGCCACTCTCCCCGGCGGCGATCTGCTTCTTCCGCGCGTAGTCCCGCACGGCGGCGTGCAGGAGAAAGCGCCCGTCATCCGCGCGGGTGACGAGCGACAGGTCGACAAGCTGCGCGAGGGATTCGAGCGCATCGATTCCGTCGCCACAGACCCGTTCGAGCCGCTCGAGCGAGACGGGCCCGGCGAACACCGCCAGTCGTCTCAGGAGCGTCGCCTCGTCGTCGGTCAGCAGCCCGTGAGTCCAGTCCAGCGCGGCCCGCAGGCCGCGCTGGCGGGCGGGCAGGTCCCGCGGTCCGTGTCCGACCGCCTCGATCCCCTCGTCGAGGCGCGTGAGGAGCGCGCTGGGAGACAGCAGGGTCAGGCGCGCAGCGGCGAGCTCGATCGCGAGCGGCAATCCGGCCAGCGCGCGGGCGAGCTGAGCGACGCTGTGAGCGTTCTCAGCGGTCAGCCTGAAGGAGGGGTCGGCCTCCCGTGCGCGCTCGAGCAACAGACGGCTCGCCGGGGCGGCGGCGACCGTCGCCTCGTCGTCAGCGCGCGGCAGCTCCAGCGGCCCGAGTGCGAACACCAGCTCTCCGCGGATCCGCAGCGGCGCCTGGCTCGTGACCATCACGCGCAGTTGCGGCGCGCCGGCCACGAGCGCCGCAATCATCGGCGCCGCGCCGAGGACGTGCTCGAAGTTGTCCAGTACGACCAGCAGCTTGCGATCCGACAGCGCCAGCCTGATCGCTTCGGCGTGATCGCCGGCCGCCTGCAGGTGAATGCCGAGCGACGCGGCGATCGCCACCGCGACGGCTCCGGGCTTGCTCACCTGCGCAAGCGGGACGAAGAACGCGCCGTCCGCCAGCACGTCGACGATCGCCTCAGCCACCGCCAGCGCCAGGCGGGTCTTGCCAGAGCCACCGGACCCCGTGATCGTGACCAGCCGGCTCTGGCCTGAGCGCAGCGCCTCAACCACCTCTGAGTGCTCGCGGTCGCGGCCGATCAGCTCCCCGTGGACACCGGGAAGGTTCGAACGGAAGTGATCGACGGCCCGTGGCAGGGGGTGCGGCCCGGCACCGAGCCCGAACAGCCGGCGCGGGACCGGGAAGCCGTTGAGCCGGTACTCGCCGAGGTCCATGAGCGCCTGGTCTGGCGCGAGCGCTGCCGTCACCGCCGACACGAGGATCTGGCCGCCGTGCGCGGCTTCCGCCAGACGCACCGCGTACTGGACGTCCTCGCCCCAGTAGCCGGCGCCGCTGACTCGGAGCTGCCCGGTATGAACGCCGATCCGCACGCGCAGGTGGGTTCCAGCCGGCCACTGCACGGACGCGGGCACCTCACGCGCCTGAAGTGCCGCCTCGAGCGCCGCCTGCGGTGAGGCGAACACGGCGAGCACGCCGTCGCGTCGCTCCAGAGCCTCCACGCCGGCGCGGTCGACCCAGGCGCCGCGGAGAAGCTCGATCACCCCTGCCACAACCTCGCGGTCCTGCTCGCGCTGCTCCTGCGTGGGCGATACCGGGCTCTCCACCTCCGCGATCAGCATCGTCACCAGCTCGCCGGGAATCAGACGCTCGATCGCGGACCCCTGTGGCACCCCGGTCCTCGCTTGCAGGACGGGCGCCTGCTCGAGGATCTGCGACTGCAGCGCCCTCAGCCCAGGTCCCGGCTCCAGGCCGAGCTCGCTCACCAGATGGGTGCGCGTACGCTGATAGACCTCCAGCGCGTCGGTCTGGCGCCCGGACCGGTACAGCGCCACCATCAGCTGCCACGCAACCCGCTCGCGCTCCGGGTGGCGGGCAAGCAGGGACTCGAGCTCGCCGACCAGCCCGCCGCTCACGCCGAGCTCCAGCTCGGCGTCGATCCGTGCCTCGAGCGCCTCCAGCCGCAACTCCTCCAAACGCCGGATCTCCGGCTGGGTGAAATCCTCCAGCGCCACCTGTGCCAACGCCGGGCCGCGCCACAGCGCGAGCGCCGCCCGCAGCTGCTCGCGCGCGCGGGCGGCGTCTCCGCTCTGGAGCGCACGGCGGCCTGCTCGCAGGAACGTCTCGAACTCCGCCGCATCGAGCTGCTCGGCCGCCAACGCAAGCATGTAGCCGCCACGGACCGTTCGCAGCGGGTGCTCTGCATCGCGCCGGCGCGGCTCGAGCACGCCGCGCAATCTGGAGATTGCAACGCTCAACCGCTTGCCTGCGCTCCCGTCGCGATCCGCCCGCCACACCGCCGCCAGCAGCTCATCGCTCGAGATGGCTCGGTTTGCGTTCAGCACGAGAAACGCAAACAGCGCCAGCTGACGCCGTCCGCCGAGCGGCAGTTGCCGTTCGTCGATCCACGCCTCAACAGGCCCCAGAATCCCGACCTTCAGTACCGCCCCCATTTCCGACTCAAAAGCGAGCAAGGAAGTGCCTCAAGCCTATCCGAGCCGCCGCGCGGACTGGTCGGTTGCCGCATGTTGCCGGTTTGTTGCCGGCCGGTGCGATCGTCTCGGTCGATCGGCAAAGCGAGAGGGGCGAACGGTGCAGAGGACGGCGGATGGGATGGGCGCGGCTCGGCCGGTCGCTGTGCAACTTGGCTACGGGGTGCGATCGTCTCGTCGCTCGCTGATCCCGGTCGTGCTCACGTGTCTGGCGTTCCTCGGCGTGGTCCTCTACCAGCTGACCGTCGACCCGCTCCTCGCACGGGCCGACTCCACCAGCCCCTACCCTCAGGAGGCAGAGCTGACCGCCTCCGACGGCGCCGCCGCCGACGCGCTCGGCACGTCGGTCGCGGTGTCGGGGAGCACGATGGTCGTCGGCGCGACGGGCGGGACCGGCGTCACCTCAGACGAGGGCGCGGTTTATGTGTTCAGCGACAGCTCAGGGGTCTGGAAGCAGACGGCCGAGCTGACCGCCTCCGACGGCGCCGCAGGCGATCAGTTCGGCTCCTCGGTGGCGGTGTCGGGGACCACGATCGCCGTCGGCGCGCCCGATCACCGGGTCGGCTCCAACCCACAGCAGGGCGCTGCATATGTGTTCAGCAATAGCTCAGGGGTCTGGACGCAGACCGCCGAGCTGACGGCCTCCGACGGCGCCGCATATGACATGTTCGGCTCCTCGGTGGCGGTGTCGGGGACCACGATCGTCGCCGGTGCGCCGGCCCATCAGGTCGGCTCCAACGTTGCTGAGGGCGTGGCGTACGTGTTCAGTTCCAGCGCCGGCGCGTGGACGCAGACCGCCGAGCTGACCGGCTCGGGCCCGATGCTGGGTGGCGACCCGACGCCTTTTGGTTTTGGGGCGGTCGTCGCGATCTCGGGGACCACGATCGCCGTCGGGGCGCACGGCGGCGCGGAGGCTCTTTATGTCGGCGCGGTGTACGTGTTCAGCGACGGCGCCGGCGCGTGGACACAGACCGCTGAGTTGACTGAATACAGCGGGGGGCAGTCTGAGCTGAGCGGAGGGGTGGCCATTTCGGGCAGCACGATCGCGGCTGGCTCGCTCGCGTACGGGGGACCCCCGCTCACGCAGCAGGGCGAGGTGTTCGTCTTCAGCGACGCCTCGGGCAGCTGGCTGCAGACGGGCGCAGTGACCAGCACCGACGGTGCGCCGACCGATTGGCTGGGTAAGTGGGTCGGGATCTCGGGAAGCACGATCGTCGCCGGCGCCCCCTATCACCAGGTCGGGTCCAACCCACGGCAGGGCGCGGTGTATGTGTTCAGCGACGCGGCGGGTGGCTGGACGCAGACCGCTGAGCTGACCGCCTCAGACGGGGCTGCATATGACCAGCTCGGCGCGGTGGCGATCTCAGGGAGCACGATCGTCTCCGGGGCCCCGTTTCACGAGGTAGGCTCGAGCGCAGCTCAGGGGGCGGCGTACGTGTTCGGCGGGCCGACCGATTACACGGTTTCGGGCACGGTGTCCGATAAGCAGTGTGGTGAGGATGGGTGTGAGGAGACCGGGGCTGGTGGCGTGAAGGTGCTTGTCACGGGCACGGCGGCGGATGGGAGCGCGGTGAGCATTACGGGCATAAGCGCGGCCGGGTCTGGGGCGTGGTCGGTGACGGTGCCGGCCGGTGCGTATTCGGCCGGTCCGACTCAGGACGGGTCGTCGTTTGGGCCGGCTGGGGTGACGCCGGTGTCGCAGGCGGTTTCGGTCACCGATGAGGATGTTGGAGCGGTTGATTTTGTGATGCCGGTATTCACCGTGTCGGGCACGGTGTCTGCGGATTCGTGTGACCCTGATGAGGGTAGTTGCAGCTCGGTGGGGCTTGGGGGGGTGACGGTCCTTTTGAAGGGCGACGCGGCTGACGCGACTCCCGTGAGCGTCTCGGACACGAGCGATGATGGTGATGGGTCGTGGTCGGTGCAGGTTCCGGCGGGTGCGTCGTACACGGCGGGTCCGACGGATGATGGGGAGTCGTTTGGGGGTCTGGGCTTTGATCCTTCTGATCAGCCTGTGGCGGTGAGCGCGAGTGATGTTGGTGGCGTGGACTTCTCGACGTGCGCGGCCGCCGCAGACTCGGACTCGGACTCGGACATGGCTTCTTTTCGCGAGGCTGGTTATGGGGTGCTGGCCCGGCCGGCCAGGGCTGCGTACACGCTGCCGAATCAATGTACGTCGGTGTACACGGTGACGGTGGGTGGTGAGATCCCGCAGGACAAGATCGTGGATCCGGGGCCCGGTGCGCGGTTTGACGAGAACGACGACGGGAAGCCGGATTACCGAGGGCCAACGGCTAAGTTCAACAAGCTGTTCCAGGACTTCCCTGGGGAGATTGCGCTGAAGAGCCGTCAACTCCCGGGGTGCTTCAGCGATAAGCAGGTCGAGTTCTACGCCCATGAACGTGATAGGGGAATCGACGTCCGTTGGGACAGCTATATCCAGGGGCCGGTGACGCTGCCGGCGGTGACGGTGAAGTTCGCGGTCAACCAGGACAAGCCGGCGGTCTCGGTGCTTGGCGTGCCGAGCGCGAGGGTGGAGCGGATGACGAAGGTGTGGGAGTGGAAGGAGTTCATCCTTGGGGTCGAGCCGATCGGCGGCGGGAGGTGCTACTCGCCGGAGCCTGAAGAGATCCCCGTGCTGTACTACGCGCGCCCGGACACGACCGCGCAGGGTGGGAGGGGGTTCACGATCATCGTTGCGTGGGGCTTTCCGTTCAACCCCGAGGGGGTCAAGAGCATCGGCGCGGGGCTTGGTGACGAGGCTCAGTTCGAGAAGGTGATGGGCGACCTGGGGCCTGAGGGCGCAAAGCTCGCGACCCGGTTCCGCAGCGCCAGCGATTCGACTCGGTTCTTCGCAAAGCTCGCCGCTGAGACAGGGGCGGTCAGCCTCGGGGCTCACAAAGTCCATCTGATCCCCTACGTCGGGCCGGCTGCTGCGGAGACAGCGGAGATGCTGCACGCGATCAAGGACGCGTCGGAGCTGGTGGAGTTCTTCGATGGGTTCTTGACCGGCCAGCCGATCATGTCGGCTGTGATCCGCGGAAAGTTCGCCAAGCTTGGCGAGCCTGGTGATCCGCGGGCGACGACACTTGGGATCTCGGTGGCCAGCACCAAGTTCCCCACCATCACGCTGAAGGTCCAGCGCACCGCGTTCGATTATCGGGATATCACCTACCCGGTGTTCAGCGGTTCTTTGGCCTGGGCTCAGGCGCCGATCGCTTCGCCCGCGACCGATAACCCGTTCAGCCGCAACCCGCCCGGCGTCGTCAACGACTCCACGCACAACCACACGACCTATGCGAGCGGCCAAACCGACCTTGACGCCCTGCAGCACGACACGTCGCAGCTCCCAGCCGTGGATTCCTCGCTGCATCAGGGCAACCTGGAAGCAGGGTTCGACGAAGAGCGCGACTTGGCACCGGCACCGGTCTGCAACCGGGCTCTGCTCCCGGACCCGGTCAAAGCGAGCTCCGCTAACACAATCTGCTGGCGGTTCAACGACGGCGACGCCTAAGGTGAAGCACCGGGGACTCGGACTCTTCAGTTGAATCGAATCGGCGCTCGCCAGCCCCATCCGGAGGTTGCTGTCAGTTTTTTGCGGCAGCATCCCACCCGCTAGATTCGAGCACAGGATGAAGGTTGCAATCGTCGGGTATCCGAACGTCGGGAAGTCCTCGCTCGTCAACCGCCTCACCGAGTCGCGTGAGGCGGTCGTGCACGAGCGGCCCGGCGTGACGCGGGATCGCAAGGAGCTGTCGACCGACTGGAACGGGCGGGCGCTGACGCTGGTCGACACCGGCGGCGTCGACCTCGACGAGCACGACGACCTCGCGCGCCAGATCCAGGGTCAGGCGCGCGCGGCGTTGACGGACGCCGACCTGGCGGTGCTCGTCGTCGATGCACGCGCCGGGCTGCGGCCCGGGGATCTCGACATGGCCGAGCTGCTGCGCCGCGTCACGGTGCCGGTGATCGTCGCCGCGAACAAGATCGACACGGCGAAGGATCTGCCGCTTGCCGCCGAGTTCCATTCGCTCGGGTTGGGCGAGCCGATCGCGGTGTCCGCCGCCCAGGGACTCGGTACCGGTGACCTGCTGGACCGGATCGTCGAGCTCGGCCCGTCCGAGAATTCGGACGGCGACGCGGACCCCGCGCGCGAGGAGCCGATTCGCCTGGCGGTGATCGGCCGCCCGAACGTCGGCAAGAGCTCGCTGGTCAACAGGTTCGTCGGGGCCGAACGCGTGATCGTGTCCGACATCGCCGGCACCACGCGCGACGCGATCGACCTGCCGATGACCTTTGAGGGACACGAGCTGATCCTGGTCGACACCGCCGGGCTGCGGCGCCAGGCGAAGGTGGGGGAGTCGCTCGAGTACTACACCTCGCTGCGCTCGCGCCGCGCCGCCGAGCGGGCCGACGTCGCGCTGGTCGTGTGCGACGCGACCGACGGCGTCACCGCCCAGGACTTCCGCGTTGCCGAAATGGCGATGCAGGTCGGCTGCGCGACCGCGCTGGTGATCAACAAATGGGACCTCGTCGGAGACGGGAGCCACGGCGTCGGGCCGGATGCGCTCGAGCACGAGCGCGCTCGCGTCGCCCAGAAGATGCGGCTGCGCCCGCGGTTGCTGACCGCCAGCGCCAAGACGGGGCGACACGTCGAGCGGATCCTGGTGGAGGCGGTCGGCCTCGCCGAGCGGAGGCGGGCGCGAATTCCGACGCCCCAGCTCAACCGCTTCATCGCTGACATCGTCGCCCGGCGGCAGCCGCCGGCCGGCAAGCGCGCCACCAACCAGCGGCTGAAGCTGCTGTTCATGTCGCAGACGGGCGAGCGGCCGCCGCGGTTCTCGATCCAGGTGAACTCGCACGCGCTGGTCACGCGCGACTACGCCTACTATCTGGAGAATCGCCTGCGCGAGCGCTACCGGATGGAGGGGATCCCGCTCGTGATCGACTTCGTCGAGCGGTCGGAGCGGCGCGGCGGCGGGCGCCGCGGCCGGGCGGCGTAGCCTGGCGCTATCGGTACTCTGTGCGAACTCATGACAACGCTCTCTGACAACGAATACCTGTTCACCTCGGAATCCGTGACCGAGGGGCACCCCGACAAGGTGGCCGACCAGATCTCCGATGGTGTGCTCGACGCCGTCCTGCGCGACGATCCGTCGGGACGGGTCGCCTGCGAGACGCTCGTCAACACCGGTCTGGTCGTCGTCTCCGGCGAGATCACGACCGAGACCTACGTCGACATCCAGGATGTCGCCCGCGACACGATCAGGCGGATCGGCTACACCGACGCGGCGTTCGGCTTCGACTACAAGACCTGCGCGGTGATCAACGCGATCGACAAGCAGTCGCCCGATATCGCCCAGGGAGTCGACAAGGCCTACGAGGCGCGGACGGCGCCCGGCGACGAGGATGAGCTCGACATCGCCGGCGCCGGCGACCAGGGCATGATGTTCGGCTACGCGAGCAACGAGACCGAGGAGCTGATGCCGCTGCCGATCTCGCTTGCGCACAAGCTGGCAAAGCGGCTGGCAGATGTCCGCAAGGCCGAGATCGTCCCTTACCTGCGGCCGGACGGAAAGACACAGGTCACCGTCCGCTACGTCGACGGCAAGCCCGTCCAGATCGAGAAGCTGCTGATTTCGACTCAGCACCGCGAAGGCGCCGAGTCGCTGATCAAGGAGGATCTCTGGGAGTACGTCGTCGAGCCGGTGCTGGCCGGCCAGCCGTACGACCCGCGCAAGCTGCACAAGGCGTTCCTGGTCAACCCGACCGGGCGGTTCGTGATCGGCGGGCCGATGGGAGACTGCGGCCTCACCGGACGCAAGATCATCGTCGACACCTACGGCGGCATGGCGCGCCACGGCGGCGGCGCATTCTCCGGCAAGGATCCGTCGAAGGTCGACCGCTCGGCCGCGTACGCGGCGCGATACGTCGCCAAGAACGTCGTCGCGGCGGGCCTTGCCGAGCGGGCGGAGGTGCAGGTTGCCTACGCGATCGGCGTTGCCCATCCGGTGTCGGTGATGGTCGAGACATTCGGCACCGAGAAGATCGGCCGCGCGCAGCTGCTCGAGCTGATCAACGAGTCCTTCGACCTACGGCCGGGCGCGTTTCGCAAGTACCTGAAGCTGCACCGGCCGATCTATCAGAAGACCGCCGCCTACGGCCACTTCGGGCGCGAGGAGGCGGACTTCACATGGGAGTCGACCGATCGCGCGGCGGCGCTGCGCGACGCGGCCGGGCTCGGCTCGGTCCTCAGCGCCTGACGGCCGCTAGCTGACTGCATCCGTGCGCTGCAACTCGTGCAGCGCATGGTCGACGGTCCGCGCGATCCGGCGCGGGTTCGAGACCCCGTGGAAGGCGAAGTCGTACTCGGCGCTGCCGGCGGTGTCGAAGTCGACGGTTCCGACTCGTAGCACGCGCTCCAACAGTGACTGCGCGCAGTTGACGTTCTGGATCCGCTCCAGCCGCGTCTCGTGCACGTCGCGCGACACCAGTCCGTGGTCGATCGTCAGGCGCTGATCGGTGATGGTGTAGGTCGTCGTCACGCGGCGGACGAGGCCGAGCAGGATCGCGGCGGCGAGGACCACGGCGACCGCTGCCGCGACCCACAGCGCGTGCACGTACCGGTCGGCGATCGCGCTCGCGACCCCGGCGATCGCGCCGGCGAGGACCGCCAGCACGAACCCCTTGACGTGCAGCCCGAGCATCGAGCGCCACGACGGATGGCCGTGGAAGAAGACCTGCTCATCGGGTCCGGGGTCCACGGCTGGCGAGACTAACGGGTGCGCAGATCGACGCGCCTAAAGGGCGCCATAGCGCCCATAAGGCGCGTCGACCCCCGCCGTCCACGGCCGCGTCTACCCTCGGGTCAGCCGATGGAGCACCCCGACCGACGCCGCACCGGATGATCGCCAAGGTCATTCCGCTGACGACGACGCGCGCGATCAGGGGCGCGTTCGACTACCGGCTGCCTGAGGCCGCAAACGGCGTGGGCGCCGGGTCGCTGGTGCGGATCCCGTTCGCGCGTCGAACCATGCTCGGCGTCGTCGCGGAGCTTGCCGAGCGCTCTGAGCTGCCCGACGAGCGGCTCGCGAGCGTCGAGCGGGCGCTGCCGGCCCGGCTCACGGCCGAGCTCGTGGAGCTGGGGCTGTGGATGGCGCGGGAGTACTGCTCGACACCTGCGCGGGCACTCCAGCTGCTGCTGCCGGCGGGCGCCGAGCGCGGTCTGACCGAGCAGGCGCTGCTGTTCGCTGCCGCGACCGACGCCGGGCGCCGCGCGCTCGCCGACGGCACCCGCGTGAACGACTCGCAGCGGGCGGCGCTGGCGGCGCTCGTCGAGCACGGCGAGACGCCGGCGCGCGAGCTCGGAACCCAGCTCCTGCGGCGCCTCGAGCGTCGCGGGCTGGTCAGCATCCGCACGGGCGTCGCGAGCCGCCGCCCGCGCCGCCACGCGGTCGCCGCCGCCCCGGTCAAGCCGCCGCCGCTGACCGCCGATCAGCGGGCCGCGCTCGCGCCAGTGCTGGCGGCGCTGGCGCAGCCGCTCGCCGGGCCACGCCGGTTCCTGCTGCACGGGGTCACGGGCTCGGGCAAGACCGAGGTCTATCTCGCCGCCGCGCAGGCCGCCCTGGGGGCCGGCCGCACCGTGCTGATCCTGGTTCCCGAGATCGCGCTGACGCCGCAGGCGCTGCAGCGCTTCGAGGCCCGGTTCGGCGAGATCGTCGCGGTGCTGCACTCCGGGATGTCGGACGGCCGTCGCCGCGACGAGTGGGAGCGACTCGCGCGCGGCGAGGCGAGGGTGTGCGTCGGGGCGCGCTCGGCCGTGTTCGCGCCGCTTGCGAACATCGGGCTGATCGTCGTCGACGAGGAGCACGAGAGCTCCTACAAGCACGAGGGCGACCCCCGCTACGACGCGCGCACGATCGCCGAGCGGCGCGCCGCGATCCACGGCGCGGTGCTGGTCGCGGGCAGCGCGACGCCGCGGCCCGAGAGCTTCGAGCGCTACGAGCGGCTGCGGATCGCCCGCCGCGTCGACGGACGCCCGCTGCCGGCGGTGGAGATCCTCGACATGCGCGGCCAGCACAACCCGCTGCACCCCCGCACCCGGCTCGCGCTCGCCGACGTCAGGCGGGAGGGTGCCAAGGCGATCGTGCTGCTGAACCGGCGGGGGTGGTCGAACTTCCTGTCGTGCGGCGACTGCGGACGGGTCTGGATGTGCCCGAACTGCGAGGTGGCGCTGGTGCTGCACCTCGCCAGCCGGAGCGTCGCCTGCCACCACTGCGGCCACCGTCAGGCGATTCCCGAGCGGTGCCCGGACTGCGGCTCGGTCTCGGTCGCACGTCACGGGGCCGGCACCGAGCGGCTCGAGCACGAGCTGCTGGCCGCCGTCGGCGATGGCGACTTTCCGGTGCTGCGGCTCGACGCCGACAGTGCCGGGATCGAGGCCCGGGCGCGGACGCTCGAGCGGTTCGCCGCCGCCCCCGCCGGCGTGCTCGTCGGAACGCAGATGGTCGCCAAAGGTCATGACTTCGCCGACGTCCGGCTCGGCGTCGTGCTCGATGCCGACGCGACCCTGCGCTTCCCCGATTTCCGCGCCGAGGAGCGGACCTTCTCGCTCGTCACCCAGCTCGCCGGTCGCGCCGGCCGCCGGGGCAGCGGCAGCGTGCTCGTGCAGACGATCGCGCCGCACGCCCGCCCGATCGTGCTGGCTGCCGAGCACGACTCCGACCGCTTCCTGGCGGGCGAGCTCGAGCGCCGCCGGGCGCTCGGCTACCCGCCGTACTGCGCGCTCATCCGGATCGTCTGCAGCGCTGAGCGCCCCGCCGAGGCGACGGCCGCCGCCACCGCGCTGAGGGCGCTGATCGATCCTCCGGGAGCTGTCGTGCTGGGGCCGGCGCCGCTGTTCACGCTGCGCGGCAAGGCTCGCTCCCAGCTCGTCGTCAAGGCGGGTGAGCGCGCTGCCGCGATCGCTGCGGTCGGGGACGCGGTCGACCGCCTCGCCGGTGTCAGAGATCACCGTGCCGTCGCGGTCGCCGTCGACGTCGACCCGCAGTGAAAGCCGCGCCAGGACGCGATCTAAACTCTCGATCGTGTCCGAGGCCCTCGAACAGCTGGATGACGGCGAGCAGCCGCTCGCCGATGACGAGCCGGCCGGCGAGATCGAGCTCGAGGAGCTCGCCGGGGACGAGGAGCTCGATCCGGAGATCGCCGCGCGTCGCAAGGCGGCGCTCGCGCACGTTCGCAAGTGGGGCGACCCGATTCTGAAGACCAAGGCGCGGCCGGTCGACCGCTTCGACGGCGCCCTGCGCGAGGAGATCGAGCGGATGGGGGTGCTGATGCACGACGCGCTCGGGATCGGCCTGGCGGCGACCCAGGTCGGCGTGCTGCACCGAGTGCTCGTCTACCGCGTGCAGTCGCAGGCGCCGGTGTCGGCGCTGATCAACCCGAAGCTCGAGTGGCACAGCGGCGAGGAGGAGATCGCCGAGGAGGGATGCCTGAGCCTCCCGACCGTGCTGGTCGAGGTCGAGCGGCCCCTGCACATCAGGGTCGCGGCGCAGGACCCGTTCGGCGAGCCGGTCCTGGTCGAGGCCTCGGGCCTGGAAGCGCGGGTGATCCAGCACGAGATGGACCACCTCGACGGCGTGCTGATCCTCAACCGCACGAGTCGCGAGCAGCGCAAGGAGGCGGCGAAAGCGCTGCGCGAGTGGCGGGACCAGGCCGGGGCGGAGTGATCTGCATTGTCACTTGGGCGGGAAAAGTGACCTCCACGGGCACAAAAACCGCCCAAGTCGCCGAGTGAGCACCGTCTACATCGGCACCTCCGAGTTCGCCGCGGGGGTGCTCCACAGGTTGTTCTTCTCGCCGCATCGGCCCTCGCTCGTCGTCACCCGCCCGGACAGTCCGCGGGGGAGGGGCCGCCGGCTCGCCTCACCGCCGGTTGCGGAGATGGCCGCCGAGCTCGGTGTCGAGTGCGTCCAGCCCGAATCGATCAACGCCGCGGCGGCCAGCGCCCTGATCGCCTCCCGGGACCCCGACGCGGTCTGCCTGTGCGCCTACGGAGCGCTGATCAAGGAACCGCTCCTGTCGGCGCACCGGATCCTCAACGTCCACCCTTCGCTGCTGCCGCGCTGGCGCGGCGCGGCGCCGATCGAGCGCGCGCTCCTGGCCGGGGACGAGCGCACCGGCGTGTCGATCATGGTGCTCACGGCCGGTCTCGACAGCGGCCCCGTGTGCGGCCGGGAAGCGACCGAGATCGACCCGGAGGACGACTACGGCACCCTCGCCCACCGGCTTCAGACGATCGGCGGCGAGCTGCTCGTGCGCGTGCTCGACGAGCGACCCGGCTGCGAGGAGCAGCCGCAGGAGGGCGTCACCTATGCCGACAAGCTGACGGCCGCCGACCGGCGGCTCGACCCGGCAGATCCGGCCGCCGAGCTGGCGCGGCGGGTGCGGGCGCTGACCCCGCACATCGGTGCCTACCTCGAGCGTGACGGCGAGCGGCTCGGAGTGCTCAAGGCGCGGGAGACGGATGTTCCCGGGCTCGCCCCGGGCGAGCTCGCCCTCGATCCGCCGAGACCCGTCCTCGGCTGCGGAGCCGGCGCGCTCGAGCTGCTCGTCGTGCTGCCGCCGGGCAAGCGCGCGATGCCCGCCGAGGATTGGCTCCGCGGCCTGCGCAGATGAGCGGCGCCTCGCCGGGCCGAGCGTGCGCGTTCCGGGTCCTGCGGCGGCTGTCCGAGTCCGGAGCGTTCGCCGACCGCGCGCTGCACGCGGAGGCCGCGGGGCTCGATCCCCGCGATCGCGGGCTCGCGATGCTGCTGGCCTACGGCGCGGTCCAGCGCCGGCGCACCCTCGATCACGTGCTCGCCCAGCTCTGCTCGAGGCCGCTCGAGCGGCTCGATCCGCCGGTCCTCGCGGCGCTGCGGCTCGGCGCGTTCGAGCTGCTGTTCGTCGAGGGCGCTGCCGAGCACGCCGCCGTCAACGAGTCGGTCGAGCTCGTCAAGGCGACCGGCCGCGGCGGGGCAGCGTTCGTCAACGCGGTCCTGCGCCGGGTCGCGCGCGAGGGACGCGGTCTGCTCGACGAGCTCAGCGACGACACGCCCGAGGGTGCGGCGATCGTTCACTCGGTACCCGACTGGCTGGCCGAGCTGTGGTGGCGTGAGCTCGGCCCGGCGGAGGCTCGGGAGTTGCTCGCGTGCGCGAACCGGCCCGCCGAGTCCGCCCTGCGGATCAACGCGCTGAGAGCCCCGCTCGACCTGCCGCTGCCTGTCAGCTCGGGGCCCGCTGGCCCCGAGCTCCCGGAAGGGCGCGTGCTGCACGAGCCGTTCGACGTGTTCGGCTCGGAGGAGTGGCGGAACGGGCTCGTGATGCCGCAGTCGCGCGGGTCGATGCTGGTCGCGCGGATGCTCGCGCCGCAGCCGGGCGAGCGCGTGCTCGACCTGTGCGCCGCCCCGGGCGGCAAGACCACCCACCTCGCCGCCCTGATGGGCGGCGAGGGAGAGCTCGTCGCGGTGGAGCTGCACCCGGGCCGCGCCGCCGCCCTGGCGCAGACGTGCGCGCGGATGGGCGCCGGCAACGTCGAGGTATCGACCCGCGACGGCCGGGAGCTCGACGCCGGCGCGCGGTTCGAGCGCGTCCTCGTCG
>Ga0302229_10001723_pt1 | contig 16462 bp, 18 predicted proteins | sample II_Palsa_N1_3_FD_193518 | JGI IMG/M metagenome (GOLD analysis project Ga0302229, IMG submission 193518) | Peat permafrost microbial communities from Stordalen Mire near Abisko, Sweden - II_Palsa_N1_3 | ecosystem: Environmental > Terrestrial > Soil > Palsa > Peat permafrost | place: Sweden... | reverse complement strand
CACTGCCTCGCCACCGGCCAGCACTACGACGAGACCACCGCATTCCCCAACCAGGCCACCGCCAAGACCGCAGCCTGACACAAGAACTTTCACCAGCTCCTTGACAACTTAACCGCATCGGATGTCTGCCTCCCCAAAGACAACGAGGGACCCCGCCACACCCATGACCGTGGAAAGCGGAGTGGACCCCGGTACCGGTCGCACCCGCCACCGTGGAAAACAGGGTGGACCCCGTACCCCCGGTACCGGCCGCACCCATCACCGAGGAAAAACGCCACTTGCCGGGCACAGTGAAGGGGCGTTCTCGACACGAGAGCGCCCCTTACAGATACTGGCCGGCCCAGATCGGGTCAGCTGCTAGGAACGCTTTACATGGTCAGCGAACCTGCGCCACACGGCCGGGGAGAACCGGAGCATCACCCCGGCGCACTCCTTGGTGTCACGCACCGCGATCACGCCGTGGACATGGCCCACTTCGACGCACTCACCGCCGTTACCGCTGAAGCTGGACTTCCGCCAGCCCCGGCCTACGTCTTCCATAGCTCATCAGCCAATCTGAATATCAGGTCCCGCGATTGCCGCCGCGATAGCGCATCCCCTCGCACGCGCTCAAAGGCTACCGCCGCCTGGCGGACCAGCGACCGCCGCTCCGTGGTCTGCCCTTCGACCGCGTCCATGTGCACCACGTCGGGAGTACCGTCCCCTCTCGCGATGTTAAGCGCTCCGCCGAGCCCTGCGTTCGCCCCGTTATCAGCCGGCACGACCTGGACGGATATGTAAGACCGCCCGGAAAGATCCGCTATCTGGGTGAGCTGCTCGAACATCACCTGCGGCGAGCCGATCAGACGGCGGAGCACAGCCTCATCCAGGACCACCACCACATCGGGAGGGTCCGGCTTATCGAAGATGGCCTGCCTCGCCTGCCTCGCGGCGACCAGGGCACCGATGGCCTCATCTGTCGTGTCAGTCTGCGCGGCCAGCAGCAAAGCTCTCGCGTAGTCGGCCGTCTGGAACAGGCCAGGGATGATGATCGGCTGCCAGTACCTGAGCGTCAGCGCCTGCCGCTCGGCTTCAAGCCAGTCTTCGAACCATGCCGGGACGGGCCCGTCAGCGCGACGTGCCAGCGCCGCCAGCCTGCCGACCAGCCCGGACGGGCTGCTGCCGAACAGCTCGGCCTCAAGCGCATCTGCCCTCGGGAGTCGGCGGGCGTTCGCCAGTCTCGGCCTTGGCTATGACGGTGCGGTCATAGCCAAGTCTGGCCGCCAGCGCCTCCTGGCTGGTGAACCCTGCGGCCACCCGCGCACGGCGCAGTTCAGCCCCGAGGAACGCGGCCGGGTTGCTCGCCGGGTCATACATGAGACACCCTCCGGGCACGTCGTGGCCGATCGTGGCATGCGCGCTTGCCACACTGCCGATTGTCCTCCCTGGCTGACACCTTGGATAGCGGGACCAGCGCATCGGGCGCGTCAGAACCCGGTGAGCTGGGCCATCACGACACGTCGTCAGGATGCCGATTGGGGAACAGTGACCGATGCCGACTACCGAAACCGAGCCTGAAAGCGTAGCCGCAGCGCGAGCGCCAGGTGTAGACAAGCCGAAGCACCCCCTGTCCGCGCTGACCACGTTCGAGCTGAATGACTACCGTCACCAGCTTGAGCACGCGATCGCGTTCTACAGCAGAAACCACCCCGTTCTCCCGGTGCTGGCCGATCTCCGCAAGGCGCTCGGTGACGTGCAAGCCGAGCAGGACGACCGCGCCAGGATCGCCCATGCCTGACCAGCACCGCGACCAGATCGTCCAGCTCACCGACGTCGAGCCGGACCGGTACGCGAACCAGCTCGCACGCTGCCTCAAAGCCCTGGACACCGGCGCGCCGATCCGCGCGCGTGTCCAGCGCGAACTGGCCGAGGTACACAGCGAACAGGCCGCCCGCGCCAGAGCCGGCGAGCCCGGCCCGGACCGCCCGCCTGGCGTGCCGATCCTGGCGCACATGGCCGCCGTTGACGCCGGGCATGCCGCGCGAGCCGCCCAGCAGGCCTGACGGCCTGCCAGGCTCCCCGTGTGCCTGATCCCCAAACCGGCGGCCACGCGGGTTGAGGAGGACGCGCGGCCCGTGCCGTGCGGCCCGCGTCCGGGCCACCATCAGTCACATCGTGTGCTTCCGGGCACATCGTGGCATGTGATGACTTGCGGGCCTTGCGTGAAGCTTGGGGGGTTGCAGCCGGCCCGGCTGCGCTCGATCACCGCGCGGTGGCGCCGCGCCGGGTACGCCGCCACCGGGCGGCTGGGACCCGGCCCGGCCTCGTGCTGGCTGACCCTGGCCGGCATGGACGCCGCCGGGTTCAGCTACCCCGCCCGGCGCCCGGCGGGCAGAATTAGCCCCGTCCGGCGGCTGCCGTTTCAATCGGCCACCGCTGATGCCCGTCAAGCGGGAATTGTCTCTAGCCTGAGGCCGGGATCTGCGGTGATATTGAGCGTGGGAGCACTGTCGCAGGCGGCGATGCTGGTTCGCCGGCTGGGGTCTGCGGCAGCAGGTGAGTGCGATGCGCTGAGTACCGGGAATAGAGCCAGGAGCCTTTTTCATCCTGATCTTGGAATGGCTCGGCAAAAAGAGCCGGTCCGATAGGGTGGCCGTGGTGGCCCCATGGGCGGCGATGAACGCCGATCCGGAGGTCCGGAAGTACCTCGGCCTGCTGCTGACCGTCGAGCAGGCCTCGGCCTGGGTTCGGAACTTCCAGGACGACCTGGACCGCCTGTCCGCAAGTTCGCTGGCCACCAACGTTCGCCGGGTCGGCTGACAGGTCGTGGTGATTGCTTCCACACTCGATCGTGTGGTGAACAGATCGAGTGGCATGGAGGCGTGATGGCTGAGCCGGTCCGGGCGCGGCGGCTGACTGATCAGGAGGGCCGGCGTCTGCAGCAGATCGTGCGGCGCGGCAAGCATGGGTCGGTCCGGGTGCGCCGGGCGATGATCATCATGGCGTCGGCGTCGGGAACGCTGGCCCAGGCGATCGCGCGGCTGGTCGCGGCGGATGAGGACACGGTGCGGGCCATGATCCACGCGTTCAATCAGAAGGGGCTGGCGGCGCTGGACCCTCAGTGGGCGGGAGGCCGTCCCCGCCTGATCAGTGACGAGGCCATCGAGGTCATCGTCACGGCGGCCACCACCCGGCCGGAGAAGCTGGGCCAGCCGTTTACCCGGTGGAGCCTGCGCAAGCTGGCCGCCTTTTTAGCGGACGGTCCCTGGCCGGTGGCGACCGGGCAGGAGCGGCTGCGGCAGATCCTGCGCGCCCGGGGCATCAGCTTCCAGCGGACCCGGACCTGGAAGGAATCCGCCGATCCGGACCGGGACGCCAAGCTGGACCGAATCGAGTACGTGACCAGCCATTACCCGGACCGGTGCTTTGTGCCTTCGACCAGTTCGGGCCGCTGTCCATCCGGCCCTGCCACGGCGCCTGCTGGGCCAGGCGGAAGAAGCCTGCCCGGCTGCGCGCGACCTACCACCGGACCCACGGCATCCGCTACTTCCACGGCTGCTACGGCATCGGCGATGACCAGTTATGGGGCGTGGTCCGAGAGCACAAAGGCGCGGATCACACCCTGGCCGCGCTCAAGTCGATCCGTGCCGCCCGGCCGGGCGGCTACCGGCTGTTCGTGATCCCGGACAACGACCGCACGCCCGCGGTCGCCGACCACGTCGGGGCGGCAGGCGCTGCGTTCCATTACGTGCTCGGCCTGCCTGAACTTACTCGTCGCGTAGCCCGGCTGGGTCTCCCGGCGCTCGTGCGGTCGCGCCGCGTCGTCATCGGCGATGCCCTTATTGGTATCGGCTGCCGCCGTCAATGGGCCAGCTCGACGGTATGCCATACTCGGGGCAAACATCGGATCTATCGAGGCGGAGGATAGCGGGTTGATGGGCGGTCTAAAGGGGGCGGGGAGGCGGGTGCGATGCCTTGGCGGTAACTGACGAGGCGATCGAGAAGGTCAAGGCCATGATCACGTCCGGCATGCTGCGCGCGGGAGACCGGCTGCCGCGCGAAGCGGACCTGGCCGCCGACCTCGGCTTGTCGCGCAGCTCCCTGCGTGAGGCGGTGCGCGCGCTGTCCCTGGTCAACATCCTCGACGTGCGACGCGGCGACGGGACCTACGTGACCAGCCTGGAACCTCGGCTGCTGCTTGAGGCGCTGAGCTTCATTGTCGACTTCCACCGGGACGATACGCTGCTTGAGTTCCTCCGCGTCCGGCGCATCCTGGAGCCTGCCGCTACCGTGATGGCGGCGGAGCGGATCACCGAAGAGGAGGCTGACAGCCTGCGCGCCCTGCTCGACAGCATCGGGCCCGATCCGGCCGCGGAGGAACTGGTGGCGAACGACCTGGAGTTCCACCGGCGGATCGTGGCCTGTTCGGGCAACTCGGTGCTTTCTTCGCTGCTGGAGTCGATGGCCGGGCCGACGACCCGCGCCCGAGTCTGGCGCGGCCTCACCCAGACCGGCGCGCGCTCACAGACGCTGGCCGAGCACCGCTCCATCCTGGACGCGCTCGCCGCCCACGAGCCGGAGGTCGCCAGGTCCTGGGCGACGGTGCACATCGCCGGCGTCGAGCAGTGGCTGGCCTCGGTGCCATGAGCGAGACGGGCGCAGCCACCGACGACAGCCCATCACTGATGGTTACACCGCCGCCATCATCATCGAGCGCACACGCGGAATTTCTTAACCAGTTTCCAGCTCGGCCCATAGCGTGTCCGGTATGTGCGCCGACAGACAGGAGACGTCGCTGAGGATTTCGGCCGGGGTGCGGGCGCCGACCACGGCGGCCGCGACGGCCGGGTCGCGCAGGGTGAAGCGCAGCGCCGCCGCGGCTAGCGGGACGCCGTACCTGGCGCAGGCGTCGCGCATCCGGCGAGCGCGGGCCGCCACGGCGGCTGGAGCCGGGGCGTAGTCGTAACGCGCGCCTTCGCCCGGGTCGGCGAGGACGCCGCTGTTGAACACGCCGCCGGCCAGCACCGCTATCCCGCGCTGGAGGCATAGCGGGAACAGGCGGTCGGCGGCCGAACGGTCGAGCAGCGTGTACCGGCCGGCCACCAGCACGCAGTCCAGGTCACAACGCTCGACGAGCCAGGTCAGCGGAGCCGCGGAATTCATCCCGGCACCGATGGCACCCACGACGCCCTGTGACCGCAGGTCCGCTAGCGCCGGGTACGCGTCATCGAGTGCGGCGTTCATGAAGTCGTCCGGGTCATGGATGAGCGCGATGTCCACCCGGTCCAGCCGCAGCCGCCGGAGACTTCCTTCGAGTGAGGCGAGCACGCCGTCCCGGCTGTAGTCCCGCACCCGGGACAGGGACGGGGTTCCGTAGAACTCCTCGGCCCCGTCCACTGACCCGGTCGCGGGTACCAGGAGCCGCCCCACCTTGGTGGATACGGTGAACTCGCCCTGGGGCTTGCCCGCCAGGAAATCTCCGATGCGCCGCTCGGACAGCCCGGCCCCGTAGTGCGGCGCGGTATCGAAGGCCCGGATGCCCGCTTCCCACGCGGCCTCGAGGGTCTGCGCGGCCTGATCGTCGCTGACCGGCGCGTAGAGGCCGCCGATGGCCGCGCCGCCGAAAACGAGCGGGAAGGGGCCCAGCGGGCCGGTGTCCAGCAGCAGAGCCACGGTCAGGGCAACCCGCCGTTGCGCCACGCCGGGCCCGACGGATAGGTGTACTCCGCCAGCGACTGCGGCAGGATCTCGGTGGACGCCCCAGGCGCCAGCGGCGCGCGGTAGCTGCCGTCCGTGACCCTGGCGGGCGCGGCGAAGTGCTCGTGCAGGTGGTCGATCCACTCGATCCGGCGGCCCTGCGTCGTGCCGGACAGCGCCACGTAGTCGAACATCGACAGGTGCTGGACGATCTCGCAGAGGCCGACCCCGCCCGCGTGCGGGCAGACCGGCACGCCGAACTTGGCGGCCAGCAGCAGGTTAGCGATGTTCTCGTTCACCCCGGCCACGCGGCACGCGTCGATCTGCAGCACGTCCAGGGCGCCGGCCTGCAGCAACTGCTTGAACATGACCGGGTTGGCGACATGCTCGCCGGTCGCCACCTTGACCGGGCGCACGCCCCGGCGGATGGCGGCCGTGCCGAGGATGTCCTCGGGCGCCGTCGGCTCCTCGACCCAGGCGGGCTGGAATGGTGCCAGTTCCCTGATCCAGGCGATCGCGGTCGGCACGTCCCAGACCTGGTTCGCGTCGATGGCGATGCCGATGTCGTCGCCCACCGCCTCCCGGGCGATCGCGCACCGGCGCTTATCGTCCTCAAGCGCCGCGCCGACCTTGATCTTCACCTGGGTGAAGCCCTCGGCGACAGCCTCCGCGCACAGCGCGGCCAGCCGCTCGTCGGAGTAGCCGAGCCAGCCGGGACCGGTCGAGTAGGCGGGGTAGCCATCCCGGCGGAGCGTGGCGATCCGCCCGGCCCGGCCAGCCACGCCGCGCTCGAGCATGGCCAGCGCCTCGTCCGGGGTGAGCGCGTCGGACAGGTAGCGGAAGTCGACCAGCCCGGTGATCTCCTGCGGGCTCATCTCGGCGAGCAGCAGCCATAGCGGCTTGCCCGCCCGGCGGGCGGCCAGGTCCCAGCACGCGTTGAGCACCGCGCCGGTGGCCATGTGCACCACACCGCAGGACGGGCCGAGCCAGTGCAGCGGGCTGTCGCTGACCATGCGCCGGCCGAGGCCGCCGAGGTCGGCGAGGATCTCGTCCAGGTCCTGGCCGGCCAGGAACGGCTCGAGCAGGCGGATCGCCGCGAGCTGGACGTCGTTACCGCGGCCGATGGTGAACGCGAACCCGTGGCCCGAGAGCGCGGGGTCCGGCGCGTCGGTCCGGATGACAACGTACGCGGCGGAGTAGTCGGGGGCCGGGTTCATCGCGTCCGACCCGGCCAGCGTCCGCGAGGTGGGGAACCGGACGTCGAAGGTCTGGAACCCGGTGATCTTCGTCATTCGGCGCTCTTTTCGCCGCCGATGAGACGGGCCAGGACCAGCGCGAAAAGGATCACGATGCCGTCGATCGCGTCGATCCAGTAGTTCGGCGCGTTCTCCAGGTCCAGGATGTTCTGCACCAGCCCGAGCAGCACCACACCGGATGCCGCGCCGACCATGTTCCCCTTGCCGCCCTGCAGTGACACGCCGCCGATGACCGCAGCGGCGAACACCGAGAAGATGATGCCCTCGCCGTACCCCTGCGTGCTGGCCACGGACCCTACCCGGCCCGTCTCCATCAGCCCGCCGACCGCCGCCAGCACGCTGCCGGCCACGTAGACGCCCATCCGCACCCGGTCCACCTTGATCCCTGCGGCCCGCGCCGCCTCGCGGTTCCCGCCGATGGCGTAGATGGCCCGGCCGGCCCGGTGATAGCGCAGGAACAGCCCTGCGCCGATGAAGATCAGCGCCGCCACGATGAGCGAGACCGGGATCGCCCCGATGTTCGCCGCGCCGAGATAGCTGAACGCGCTCGGCAGGTTGAACGGGGACTGCCCCTTCACGATGCCGTCCTGGATGCCCGCGAGCAGGATGGTCATGCCGAGCGTGACGATGAAACCGTTCAGCCGCGCCTTGACGATCAGCAGCCCATTGACGGCCCCGACCGCCACCCCGACCGCCAGCAAGATGAGGATGCCGAGATAGGGGTTGAGCAGCACCCCGTCGCCGAAGGCCGCCACCGGCACGAGCAGCCACGCGGCCACCATCGGCGCGAGCCCGTAGGTGGCCTCGAGCGATAGGTCCATGCCGCCGATCAGCAGGATCAGCGATTCGCCTACGACCACCACGCCGAGCGCGGAGACCTGCTGGCCGATCCCGGTGAGATTCGAGACGGTCAGGAAATGGCTGTTCAGGAGGGCGCCCACCACAACAAGGACGACGAGAACGGGCAGCAGGGCAGCCTCGCGGAACCAGGAGATCGCCGCGGCGCTCCGGGTCCGCCGACGCGTGAGCGCCGACTCGACGTCCGCGGCCAGCGTCGCCAGGCCGTCCTTGATTTCGCTCATGAAGTGTCTCCCAGCCCTTCGGTGGCCGCGATCAGGGCCTCGCGGTCGAAGGGCGGCTCGGTGAACTCGGTGAAGATCTCGCCGCGCACGAGCACCAGCACGCGGTCGCAGATGGCTAGGTCGTCAAGCTCGTCGCTGGCGAGCAGCAGGCTCGCTCCGGTTTCTGAGGTGATCCGGTCAAGCTCGGCCAGCAGCAGTTCCTTGGAGGCCACGTCCACGCCGCGGGTCGGGGTGATGGCCACGATCAGCGCCGGATCGCTGGCCAGGGCGCGGGCGACCGTCACCTTCTGCTGGTTGCCGCCGGACAGTTCCCGGACCGGCTGGCCGAGCCCGGCCGATACCAGCGAGAGCCGCCGGGCCAGCGGCGCCGCGCGCAGCTCGCGGCGCTTCGGGCTGACGAAGCCGGCCCGGGCGATCCGGTCGGTGATCGTCATCGCCATGTTCTCGGCCGCGCCGAGCAGCGGCACGAACCCGTCCGCCTGCCGGTCCTCCGGGATGTAACCGATGCCGGCCCGCAGCGCCGCGGCCCGGTCGCCAACGGTGAGCACGCGGCCGCCGAAGCGCACCTCGCCCGCGTCCAGAGCGGCCGCCCCGGCCACGATCCTGGCCAGCGTGGTCGCCCCCGATCCGCGCAGCCCGGTGAGGCCGACCCGCTCGCCGCCGCGGACGGTCAGCGAGACACCGGAAAGGCGCACGCCGGTGGACGCCATCGTGACCGAGGTAACGACCAGGTCCGCGGCGCCCGGCCGGCTGAGGCCGCGTGACGCCGGGGGAGCAAGCCCGGGTGCCGGGGCTGGTACCACAGCCCGTTCGGGGTGATGATCTTTTTTCTTTTCCCCCACCATGGCGGTGACCAAGCCGTCCTTGGTCAGCTCGGTCATCGGGGCGGTCAGCACCAGCTCGCCGTCCCTGAGCACCGCGACATCGGTGCAGATCTCGAAGACCTCCTCCAGGTGGTGGGAGATGTACATGATGGCCACGCCGGCCTCGCGCAGCTGGCGGATGCGTTCGAACAGGCGCAGCACCGCGCCGCGCTCGAGGGCCGCGGTGGGCTCGTCGAGCAGCAGGCAGCGGGTACCCGCGGCCAGCGCCCGGGTGATCTCGACGACCTGGCGCTGCTCGACGGTGAGGCTGGCGCAGGGGGCGTCAGCGCTCACGACGAAGCCCCAGTCGGCCATGATTTTCCTGGCCTGCTCGCGCATCCGGCGCCAGTCGACGACGCCGAGGCTCTTCGGGACGCCGCGGCGGGGCGGCTGGCGGCCGAGGAAGACGTTCTCCGCCACGGTCAGGCCGGGCACCACCATGGAGTGCTGGAACACGGTCGCGATGCGCCCGCGCCAGGCGGCGATTTCGCCGAGCGAAGGCGCGGGCTGCCCGTCGAACAGCACCTCGCCCTCGTCCGGCGCGGTGATGCCCGACAGGATCGAGACCAGCGTGGACTTGCCCGCGCCGTTGCGGCCGACCAGGCCGAGGCACCGGCCGGGATACAGGCTCAGCCCGACGCCGCGCAGCGCGTACGTGCTGCCGAACCGCTTGTGGATGCCCTCCGCGCTGGCCATCGGGGGGACCGAGGCCAGCGCGGAGGGCACGTACGGATCGCTCATCCGGATCAAGCCGAGGAGCTGCAGACGCCGCCGTGCGCGGTGCCGTACACGTTGCCCCAGAGCTGGGCGTTGCTGACCGGCGTGGTGGCCACCGACCCGGACAGGCCGTCGACCGGGGTGACGGTCAGCGTCTGCGAGGCCTTAGTGACGAACGGCGGCACGATCGGGTCGCCCAGATTGCTGTCGCCCGCGAAACTGACCGTCGTCAGCGCGGGAGCGCCGCCGCCCGGCTGGCCGACGCTCAGCTTGACGCCGTTCGCCGCGTCCTGCGCGTACTTCAGCGCCCACTCGGCGTACAGGTTAGCGGGCTGGGACTGGGAGGCGCTCAGCGTCCCCTGGGAGATGTCGCACATCTCGAACGGCACCCCGTCGTCGCTGACTACGATCACCTTGCCGGTCAGGCCCTTGGACTTAAGCAGCGGCAGGATGCCGGTGTCCGGGCTGGACCACTGCGAGTAGATTCCCTTGAGCTGGCTGCCGTAGGCGTTCACCGCGTTCTGCGCGTCGGTGACCGCCGTGGCCGTGATCCAGTTCGTCGGGTCTTTAAGGACGTGCACGCCCGGGTCGTTGGCCGCCATGCACTGGTTGAAGGCGTTGGTCCGGTCGGCGCCGTTGGAGGAGGTCAGGTCGCCCTCGATGTCAAGCACGTAGCCGGACTTGACCTTCGAGCTGATCTCGGCGCAGGCATCCTCGCCGTACTGCGTGTTGGACGCGCGGACCACCATGTACACCTTGCCGGCGCCGACGATGGTATCGACCGACACCAGCTGCACGTGGTGGGCGGCCGCATAGCTGATGGCCGGGCCGAGGCTGGTCGCCGTCTCCGGGTTCACGATGATCGCCTTGGCGCCCTCGTTGACCAGGTTCTCGATCTGGGTGTTCTGCAGGCTGGCGTTGGCCCCGGCGAGCAGCGGGCCGATCACGTGGATGTGCAGCTGCGCCGCGTACTGGGTCTCGTAGTTGATGTACGCGGACCAGAAGGCCGTGTTGTTGTAGGTCAGGTCCACCCCGATCATGGTCTCTCCGGCGGCCTTGGCCGAGCCGGTTGACGTGGCGCCAGCGCCAGAACTCGAGCTGCTCGAGCTGCAGGCGGCGATCAGGGTGGCCGCGGCGACGGCGGCGATGGTAGCGGTGACGGCGCGGGAGGGACCCACGCCCGGGCGTCTGCGGAAACTCATGGGAAACCTCCTGGTGGCGCTCTCCGAGTCCGCCGCGGGCGTCGGTGCGGGCGGCGGGACAGATACTCGGAGTGCCGTGTGTCAGGAAGATAGATCGGATGTATGAGTGATGTCAATGGGCTATAACCCGGAAAACTCGGCTGATACCAAACAGATACGTTCTATGTCATCCGATCTTTACGGCTCGTTGAGCCAGCGAGGCTCGCACTCACCGGATCACGCGAGCAGACTGGCCGCCCGCGAGCCGGCGTACCTCGGCGAGCGTAGCCATCGACGTATCTCCTGGCGTGGTCATGGCCAGCGCCCCGTGCGCGATGCCGAAAGCCAGGGCGGTGTCGACGTCGAGGTCAGACAGAAGCCCGTACGCCAGCCCGGAGACGAATGAATCGCCGCCGCCGACGCGGTCAAGGATTTCGAGTCCTGCCATCTGGCGGCCTTCGTGGAAGGAGGTGCGGGTGCGGCACACGCCGCTCCAGTCGTTGACCGAGGCGGTCCGGACCCGACGGAGGGTCGCGGCGGCGATGACCAGTCCCGGGAAGTCCGCCATGACCTTGGCCAGCATGCTCTGGTAGATCGCGGTATCGAGATTGAGATGGTCCGGCCCGACACCTTCCAGCGGATACCCGAGGGCCGCGGCGTAGTCCTCCTCGTTGCCGATAACGACATCGGCATGCCGGACGAGGTGGCGGTTGACGACGGCCGGGGGTACCTCGGCGTGCTGCCAAAGCGACGGGCGGAAGTTCAGGTCGTAGGAGACGACGGTGCCGTGCCGCCTGGCGGCCTGCATCGCCTCGGCGGCCAGGGCACGGGTGCTGGCGGACAGGGCACTGAACACGCCGCCGGTGTGGAACCAGCGGGCCCCGTCGGCGCCGAAGATCCGGTCCCAGTCGACGTCTCCCGGTTTCAGCTGCGATGCCGCGGAGTGCCCCCGGTCCGAGCAGCCGAGGGCTCCGCGCACGCCGAAGCCGCGTTCGGTGAAGTTGAGCGGGTTCCGGACGGCGCGGCCGACTCCGTCGTACTCCCGCCAGTCCAGGTGCGCCTGCCCGACGCCGCCTTGGCACAGGAGATCCTCGATGAGGCGCCCGACCGGATTGTCGGCCAACGCCGAGACCAGCCCGGCTCGCAGGCCGAAACAGCGCTTCAGGCCGCGCGCCACGTTGTACTCGCCGCCCCCTTCGGAAACGGCGAAGGCCCGGGTCGTGGCCACGCGCCCGTCGCCGGGATCCAGGCGCAGCATCACCTCGCCTAGGGCGATCAGGTCGTACCGGCATTCGCGGGCGGGCCGGAGCTCGAGGATACTCATGGCGCGGCGGCCAGCGTCGCCGCGGCGCGGCGCCTGATCTCGTCGAAGCGCCCGGCGCCGACCAAGGCGTCGTCGCAGAGCCAGCTCCCGCCGCAGGCGATCACGGCGGGCAGCTCGAGGTACTGGCCGATGGTGCTGGCGCTGATGCCCCCGGTCGGAATGAACCGCAGGCCCGGATAGGGCGCCGAGACCGAGCGCAGGAAGGCGGGGCCGCCGAGGGAGGATACCGGGAACACCTTGAGTACCCGGCAGCCCAAGCGGGCGGCCCGGTCGATCTCCGAGGGCGTCGCCACTCCGGGGAAAAACGGCAGGCCGATCTCTTGCGCGGCGACGACGACGGGTTCGCTGAGGCCGGGCGCGACGGCGAACCCGGCGCCGGCCTGCGCGGCAGCGGCGGCCTGCCCGGCATCGGTCACGGTCCCGGCCCCGACCAGGAGCCCGGGAATCCGGCTCGCCAGCATGATGGCCTCATCGGCGGCCGCGGTCCGGTACGTGATCTCGACGCACGAAACGCCTCCGTCCAATAGGGCCCGGCAGGTGGCCTCGACCGTCCCCACGTCGGTGACGGTCAGCACCGGCAGCACCCGGACGGCGGCGAGCCACGCCACGATTCGCCGCTCCGTCTCCGGGCTGGCCTCGGGTAGCGGCAGCATGGGCGCCGCCATCACCGGGCCAGCCAGCCGCCGTCGACCGGCAGGACAGCCCCGTGCACGTAATCCGAGGCGCTGCCGGACAGGAAGATGATCGCGCCGACGAGATCGTCCGGAGTGCCCCAGCGCCCGGCCGGGATCCGGGCCAGGATCCCGGCGGACCGTTCGGGATCGTCCTGGAGCGGCTGCGTGTTATCGGTCCTGATGTAACCGGGGGCGACGGCATTCACGTTGATGCCCTGTGCCGCCCACTCGTTGGCGAAGGCTTTCATGAGGCCCAGCAGCCCGCTCTTGCTCGCGGTGTAGCTAGGAACGTTGATGCCTCCCTGGAACGACAGCACGGAGGCGGTGAACACCACCTTCCCGGTGCCGCGGGCCAGCATCCCGCGGCCCAGTTCGCGGGTGAGCACGAACTGCGCGGACAGGTTCACTTCAAGCACCCGATCCCAGAGGTCATCGGGATGCTCGGCGGCGGGCCTGCGGGCGATCGTGCCCGCGTTGTTGATCAGGATGTCCGGCGGCGGCCCCGCCCGGCCGAGATCGTCCGCCAGCTGGCGGACCGCGCCGCGATCGGAGAAGTCGCAGCGGTAGCCGGTGAACACCCGACCGCACGCGCGGACCTCCGCGCCGACGTCGCCGCCGTCCTCCTCGAGGGCGGCGCTCACGCCGACGATGTCCGCACCCGATGCGGCCAGTCCCAGCGCGGCGGCCCGGCCGATCCCGCGCCGGCACCCGGTCACGAGGGCCGTCTTGCCCGTGAGGTCAAACCAGCTGCCCGGCCCGATCACGCTCATGTCCGGCAATCCACGAGGATCTTCATGGCCGAGGGGTTGTGCTCGAGCTGTCCCAGTGCCGTCGGCATCTGCTGGAGCGGCTCGACGGACGTGATCAGGTCCGCTAGCGGCAGCTGCCCGCCGACCAGAAGATCGATCGCTTTCTCGTAGTCCTCAGGCTCGTAAACTCGCGTACCGAGTACCTCGAGTTCCTTCCAGAAGACGTCGAAGAGGTTGACTGGCGGCGGCGTGGAGAAGATCGCCACGACCACGATCCGGCTGCGCAAACCGGCCAGCCTGGTCATCGTCATGGCTCCGGCGGCGGAGCCGGAGACCTCGAAGACCACGTCGGCTCCGGCTCCGCCGGTGACGTCGTCCACGATCCGGGCCAGGTCGCTTTCGCCTGGATCGACGGCCTCGAGCCCGAGACCTTGCACGAAGACGCGGCGGCTGGCGTTGGTTTCGCTGACGATGACCCGGGCGCCTCGCGCGCGGGCCACCAGGCTGATCATGACCCCGATCGGGCCGCCGCCGATCACGGCGACCGTCTCCCCGGCGGCCACCCGGCCGCGGCGCACATCGTGGCAGGCGACGGCGAGGGGCTCAGTGAGCGCGGCGAGCTTGAGGTCGGTATCCGGCGGGAGCCGGTGGATCGTAAAGGCCGGGACTGTCCACGAACTCTGGAAAGCCCCGGGGGTATCGATGCCGAGGAACTTCAGATCCCGGCAGATGTGGCTGATGCCCTTGTCCGCTGCTGTCTCGCCCCGGCTGTCAAGCGGGCGGACGACCACCTTGTCACCCGCGGCGAGGCCCGCCACCCCGGTTCCGATCTCGGCGATCGTCCCGGCCATCTCGTGCCCGATGACCTGCGGCGCTTTCACCCGGGCATCCATGTCGCCGCGCCCGATGTGCAGGTCTGTCCCGCAGAGCCCGCAGTAGGCGACGTCGAGCCTGACCTCGCCGCCGGCCGGGGGCCGGACCTCGCCCGGCCCGACGGTGAATCGCCCGGATCCCTGGTAGTACACGGCGGTCACAGCGCGCTCCTATCTGACCTAGCGGCCGTCCCGCGGTGGGAGGGAACCTCCAGGTGGTAGATCCGCTGCGCGTTCGAGCCGAGGAGGGCTTCGGCGTGGCCTGGCGCTAGGATCTGGACCGCCCTGCGGGTAGCGTCCCAGACCCGGGCGTAATCTCCGTTCAGCAGTGCGACCGGCCAGTCGCTGCCGCACATCAGCCGATCCGGCCCGAAGCATTCGAGGGCCACCTCGACCGGCCGGCTCAAGTCCGCCGCGGACCAGCCTGCGTGGGCCACCGTCGTAGTCAGCCCGGAGATCTTCGCCATCACGTTCTCGTGCCTGGCGACGTCCCTGAGCAGTGCTTCCCAGCGGGGCAGCTCGCTCGTTCCGGTCGGCGGCTTGCCGAGGTGGTCGATGACGATGCGCAGCGCGGGGAAGCGCCTAGCCACCACGGCGACGTCATCGAAGTGGCGGGGGAAGACCACCGGGACCTCCAGGATGACGTCCCTCGCCTCGAGCAGCCCGAGGCTCTCGATGACATCGCTGCGGGTCAGCCAGTGAGCGTCCGGCTCGTTGTGGACGAGGTGCCGGACGGCCCGAAACTTAGGCCTGGCCGCGAGCTCGTCCAGGCGCTCGCGTGCGCGGCCTGGCCGGTCCAGGCAGAGCCAGGCGGTCACCGCCGCGATCCAGTTGTGGCGGTCTGCCTCGGCCAAGAGATAGTCCGTGTCAGAGTCCAGGCATGTCCCTGCACGACGACGGCAGCGTCGATCCCTTCCTGCTCCAGGAGCGGTTTCAGGTCGCCAGGGCCGAACGGACGGGCGATGGCCGCATGCTCCTGCGTCATCCACGGCTGCGGTGTGTGCCTGACATCCCACAGATGAACATGGCTGTCAACCGTCCCGCTCACGTCCGCACCTCACCGCGGGCAGGAGTAACGGCGAGCGGCATGAGACGAACCCCATTTCGGTCGATGACGTCACGCCATCGGGGTGACCGGCGCGGCCTCCCTCGTCCCCGTTCAGCGAGGCCGCGTCCCTTGGTGTGACCTAGGTCCAACATAACGTCCAGCGCTGCGCAGCTTAACCGATTGGTCCGATCAATATCAATACATTGCCAGCAGAATGCCCGAAAAGGAGCCCATGCGGCACTTATGATCCGACCTTTACCTACCAGGAGTCCTGCTGGTCCAGCCTGAAGGCGCCGGGTCGCGGTTCCGTTTCCAGCCCCCGCCCGTCAAACCGTGCATGCGGTTCTCCCGCACACGGCTTACCGACGTTCTTCACCGGGGGCGTTCGGTGTTCCCCCGCCAGTCCCGGAGGGGCCTGGGCGGGCGGACGGTTCCATCGAGGCTGATCAGGCCCAGGTGGTTCGGGGACAGCAGCAACCTGTTAGATGCCCCATCCCGCCGACATGTTCGCCGCCGGGGGCCACGGCGGCCACGGCGGCCACGGCGGCCACGGCGGCCACGGCGGCGGCGACGAGCGGATGCTGACCGCGCTATACGGCCCGGCGGATCCGGGCGACAAACCCGAGCCGGGCGACGCGGCCCGCCAGAGCGCCAACCAGCGCGACGGCGCCCTGGCGCTGACCGTCGGCGTCGCAGCCAACGAATGCTTCCTGACCGGCCAGCCGGTGCGAATCGCCGACCTGGTCGCGTTCCGGCCGTAGCGTCACCCGTTTACCGGCATTGCCTGTCCGCCGCGGGAGAGTGCTCGGTGTTTCGAAATTACGGACACCTGAGCGAAACTCGGTGAATAACATGAAAGCCGTCGAGCAGCCTCCCGGACCGGCACGGACTTTGGCGAGACCTCTGTTACCGGGCTCTGCGTCTGTCCGGGGATCTCGAGCTATGTCCGTATGCCTGCCCTAACGACCCTTATGTGACTAATGCCCGATCACCAATACTGAGAATCTCGCTATAGCTTGA
>Ga0302229_10001719_pt1 | contig 16476 bp, 14 predicted proteins | sample II_Palsa_N1_3_FD_193518 | JGI IMG/M metagenome (GOLD analysis project Ga0302229, IMG submission 193518) | Peat permafrost microbial communities from Stordalen Mire near Abisko, Sweden - II_Palsa_N1_3 | ecosystem: Environmental > Terrestrial > Soil > Palsa > Peat permafrost | place: Sweden... | reverse complement strand
GCGGAGATCTGCTTGGTGCCGAACTTCACCGTGAACACGCCCGCGCCCATGAACGCGTTGCCCTTGGCGGCCGCGTGCGCCAGCACGTGCAGCAGGACCCCGGCCAGCGCCACCGGGGCGCCGAAACTCACCCCGATGGCCAGGATGCCCATGTGCTCCACGCTGGAGTAGGCGAGCAGCCGCTTGATGTCCCGCTGGCCGAACACGTACAGCGCGGCCAACAGCAAGGAGGCCACCCCGAACGCGAGTAGCGTGTCCCGCGGGAAGCCGCTGCCCAGGTTGCCCGAGGCCACCTGGTAGTAGCGCAGGATCGCGTAGAAGCTGGTCGCCAGCAGCGCCCCGGACAGCAGCGCGGAGACCGGCGTGGGCGCCTCCGAATGCGCGTCCGGCAGCCAGGTGTGCACGGGGAAGAAGCCCACCTTCGTTCCGTAGCCGAGCACGGCCAGCATGAAGGCGAGCCGCACCGGGGTGTGCGGCAGGTTCTTGCTGACCTCAATAAGCGGGCTGATAGCCAGGTTGTAGTGCTCGCCGAGGACCTGGGACCCGGCGAAGTAGGCGAACACCGTCGCCAGCAGGGCCAGACCGAGTCCCGCGCTCGCGATCAGCACATACTTCCAGGCGGCCTCGGCGGCACCGTCCGTGTCCTCGATCGCGACCAGCAGCGCCGAGACGATCGTGGTGATTTCCACCGCGATCCACAGCAGCGCCAGGCTGCCCATGATCGGCGCAGCCAGCATCGCCCAGCCGAACAGGTTGAGGCCGGCGTAGAAGCGCCTGGCGTAGCGATCCCGGTGCTGCTGATCCCGGTCTTCGTCATGGTGCTTGAGGTAGCCGACCGCGTACACCGCGACGGCGCCATACAGGAAGCCCGTGGCCAGCAGGAAGATCTCGCTGAGCGCGTCGACCCGCAGGTAGGACAGGTAGTTCAGGTCCCGGTGCCCGGCGGCGGGAATCAGCGCGAGGACGAGCGCGAAGCACACCGCGCCCGAGACCGGCGTGATCACCGGGGCCAGCCTCGCGGGCAGCACGGCGCAGGCTATCGCCGCCGCCAGCGGGACGATCAGCAGGGCGAGTATGACGGCGATCATCGGCTCACACCCCGTCACCCTTGCAGCTTGGTCAGATCGGCGGTGGACAGCGACTCGGCCCGGGAGTGATGCGCCCGGATCAGCATCCCGAACACCACCACCGCCACCAGCAGGTCGAACAGGAACCCGGTCTCCAGGATGAACGGCAGCCCGGACGCCACCACCAGCGAGGCCAGCGAGATCGCGTTCTCCAGCGAGAAGAACCCGATGGCCTGGGACGCGACGTCACGGCGGACGATCATCAGCCCGAAGGAGACCAGCACCATGGCGGCCGCCAGCGCGAGCGCGAGCGCCGGGGCGCCAGGCCCGTGAATGCCCAGCGACCCGAAGCAGAAGAACCCGAACGCGGCCAGCACGATCCCGGCCAGCACGGCGGTGGCCGGGCTCAGCGTGTTGCTGCCCGCGACACCCGGGGTCTCCTCGTCGTCGAGGCCAGCGCGACGGAGCAGGCGGCGCAGCACCAGCGGGACGGCGACCACCTTCAGCGCCGCGGACAGCGCCGCCAGGGCGTACAGGTCGGGCAGGTTCCGGTCCGCGGCGATCACGATGGCCAGCACCGAGATCAGCGCGGACTGCGCCATATACAGGCGGACCTGGTCCCGGACCAGCGCCTGGCGCAGCATGCCGAACTCAAGCAGCAGCATCCCAGCGGCGATCACGTTGGCGGCGCCCTCGTAGACGCCGGGCGCCTGCGCCCCGCTCATCACCCACCGCCCAGGTACAGGGTGAACACCCCGAGCACGGCGAGCAGGAAGGCGCCCGCGGCGAAGTCGGTGATCTTGAACAGGCGCAGCTTGGCGAAGGAGTTGTCGATGACCGCGACCACGCAGCCGACCGCTGCCGCCTTGGCGAGCAGGGCCACGATGGCCAGCACCACGGAGTCGGCGTGCTGGGTGGAGGCCAGGCCCCAGGGGGCCAGGAACACGTCGGCCAGGATCGTGTACAGAATCAGCTGCTTCAGCTCGCTGCCCCACCTGATCAGCGCCAGGAACGGGCCGGAGTGCTCGAAGCTCCTGGCTTCCTCGATCATCCCGAACTCGTTGGTACCGGTGTGCGTCTCCACCGGGATCCGGCCCGTCTCGAGCAGGATCACCATGAACAGCGCGGCCGCCGCGAGCAGGTGCGCCGGGCGGATGATCTGCCCGGCGCTGGACCGGACCGTCGCCGCCAGCGCGTACGGCAGGTCGGTGCCGGTGAGCAGGGCCACGGTGAACACCACGAACAGCACCACCGGCTCGGTGATGGCCGAGAAGGTCTTGGCCCGGCTCGAACCCAGCTGCGCATACGGGCTGCCGGTTTCCAGCGCGGCGGTCGCGATCACGAAACTGGCCAGCGACAGCAGGAACCCGCCGCCCAGGATGTCGCCCATGTAACCGAGCGGCAGCCCGTAGGTGGTCAGCACCGGGATCAGCAGCGGGATGGTCAGGTAGGCCGTCACCGCGATCAGCGGCGCGGCCAGGAAGAACCAGCTCGCCCCCTCCGGGGCCAGCGCCTCCTTGCGGAACAGCTTGGCCAGGTCGTAGTACGGCTGCCTGATGCGGGGCCCGCGGCGGCCCTGCAGCCGCGCCTCCACCGTGGCGATCACGCCGGTCACGCCGGGCGCGCCGATGGCGATCGTCAGCACCTGCAGAAGCTGGATAACGGGGATCGGGAGGGCCGCGCTCACGGCGCAGCCCTCGGATCATGGCCTGGCGGCTCTGGAACGTCGTCCACGGTGGTGCCTCCTACCCTCGCGGCCCGAATGCCATAACAGGGGGTAGAAGCCATTATCGCGGTTGCCGCCGCACGGTTATGGCGAGCTTCATCGCCAGTGGGCCCCAATTATACGCTGGCTGCACCGGCAGCCGGGGTGGGGGCTTTGTCTTCCTCCTTCCCGGCAGCGCCGGTCAGGGCATGCCGTAGCGCATCGCGGGCTGGGCGGCGGCGATCTCCAGCAGCCGGTTGTACTTGGCGACCCGCTCGCCGCGGGCAGGTGCGCCGGATTTGAGGTGGCCGCAGCCGGTGCCGGTGGCCAGGTCGGCGATGAAGTGATCCTCGGTCTCCCCCGAGCGGTGGGAGACGAACTGCCGGTACCCCGCGCGGCGGCAGATGGCCATGGCCTCCAGGGTCTCGGTGACGGTGCCGATCTGGTTGAGCTTGATCAGCGACGCATTGGCGATCCCGCGGTCGATGGCCCGGGTGATGATGGCCGGGTTGGTGCAAAAGTTATCGTCGCCGACCAGCTCGATACTGCCGCCGAGGCGGGCGGTGAGCGCGATCCACCCGTCGTCGTCGTCCTCGCCGAGCCCGTCCTCGATCAGGTGCACCGGGAACCGCTCGGTCATAGCGGCGTACCGGTCGATCATCTCGCCGGAGGTCAGCAGGTCCCCGGCGACCTTGTACCGGCCGTCGGGCTGCCGGAATTCTGAAGAGGCCGGGTCCATGGCGATGGACACCCCCTCGGCGCCGGTCTTGTACCCGGCGTCGCCGATGGCCTGCACCAGCAGGCCGAGGACCTCCTCGGGTTCGGTGATCTCGGGGGCGAACCCGCCCTCATCGCCCAGCCCGGTGGACAGCTTGCGGCCGGTCAGCTCGCGGCGCAGCGCGGAGTAGACCTCGGCGCCGGCGCGGACCGCTTCGGCCATCGACGGGGCGCCGACGGGGGCGATCATGAATTCCTGGAAATCCAGCTCGTTCGGCGCGTGTACGCCGCCGTTGAGGACGTTGAAGTGCGGCACCGGCAGCGACGGCGTCACGCCGTCCGGGGCCAGCCACTGCCACAGCTGGACCCCGGCCGAGGCGGCCAGGGCGCGGGCCAGCGCCATAGAGGTCCCGACGGTGGCGTTGGCGCCGAGCCTGCTCTTGTTCGCGGTGCCGTCCAGGCCGATCATGGCCTGGTCCGCCTCGGCCAGCGACGCCCAGGGCCGGCCGCGCAGCAGGCCGGAGATCTCGGTGTTGACGGCCGCGACCGCGCCAAGCACCCCCTTGCCCTCATAGCGGGCCGGGTCGCCGTCGCGGCGCTCGACCGCCTCCCGGGACCCGGTCGACGCACCCGACGGGACGCCCGCACGCGCCTGCGTGCCGTCGGCCAGCCGCACCGTGACCGCCAGCGTAGGACGTCCCCGCGAGTCGAGGATCTCCAGCGCGGACAGATCCGTGACCTCGAAAGCCGTCATCATATTCCTCCTGTTTACCGCCAGCCGCCTGCTGCCGTGCTGTCTCGGCGTTGATCGTCCGACCTGGCAGCAGCTCGGCGGTAGGGTCTTCCGTCCCGTTCATCCGCGTCGTCACACCGCGCCGAGGAAATAGGCGAGCAGGATCATCGCGAACACATAAAACAGGTACAGGTTCACGTCGCCCGACTGCAGCGGCCGGATCGCGTCGGCCAGCCATTCGACGGCCCGGATGACCGGCCGGTACAGGTACCGCTCGAATACGGGCGTGACCTGCACCTCGTAATGCACCGGCCCGGACCGTCCGGCCGGATCGTCGTCGGAGGCCCGGCGGACGGAAACGGACGGCCGGTAGAGGCCGTCGAAGGTGACCCGGGTGGGAGCGGAGAATGTCATGGCCGAGTACTGCATCCGCGGTTTGAAGCTGACGATGCCCCCGTCCCAGACCGGGACAGAAACACTGCCGGCTCGCGGCCGTCCGGCCAGGAAGATCAGCAGGGGAATGGCGCACGCGGCGACGAGAAACACGGTCAGGTACGTCGGCGAGAACGCGGAGAAATTCGTGTGGGCCGGGATGACGGTGAGCTTGCCCGGCAGCAGCAGCGGACCGAGCGTGACCCCGGTGACCGTCCGGGTGGCGCGGGACAGCGCCGTGAGCATGACCGGGGCGCCGGCCGCCAGCGCGACGCAGACCACGGCCAGCAGCGCCGGGCCGGCGATCGGCTGGCCGGTTTCGCGCGCGGCGGCGGCCTGCCGCGTTCTGGGCATGCCCAGGTAGGGGATGCCGAAGCCGCGGACGAACGCGTAGATGGCCAGGCCTCCGGTGAGCCCGAGGGTCGCCGCGGCGAGCACGATGAGGATGGCGATCAGGTGGCTGCCGGTGCGGAAGCCCTGGAAGAGCGCTTGGAATATCAGCCATTCGCTGACGAACCCGTTCAGCGGCGGCAGCGCCGCGATCCCGAGTGTGCCGACGAAGGCGATCACCGCGCTGCGCGGCAGGCGGTGAACGAGCCCGCCGAGCCGGTCCATGTCCCGGGTTCCGGTCGCTTGCTCGACCACCCCCGCCTCGAGGAACAACAGCGTCTTGTAGCAGCCGTGGTTGGCGACGTGATAGAGGCCGGCCAGCAGCAGGAGCGCGGCCAGGGCGGGCTGCCGGTAGGCGTGGAAGATCATGGCGGCGCCGAACGCGGTCACGATGATCCCGGCGTTCTCGATCGTGGAGTAGGCCAGGAACCGCTTGATGTCACGTTCCCGCAGCGCGTACAGGATGCCGATGGCGGCGGTCATCGCGCCGATGCCCATGGTGACCAGGCCGGGCCAGGCCCCGCCAGCCGGAACCAGCCGGAACGCGAACAGGGCGATGCCGTAGATGCCGAGCTTGACCACCAGGCCGGACAGGAACGCGGACCCGTCCGCGGGGGCCACGGGGTGCGCCTCGGGCAGCCAGACGTGCAGCGGGACAAGCCCGGCCTTGAACCCGAAACCGATGAGCGCGAGCAGGTAGGCGACGGCTCGCCAGCCGCCCGGGACCAGGTGCGCGCGGGCTGCCATCGCGTCGAGTTCGGTGGCGTGCGTCTTGCTGGCCAGGATCACGAACGCGGCCACGACCAGCAGGAAGCCGATCTCGGACAGGGCGAGGAACCAGAACGCGCCGCGGGCCACGTCGTCGCGTCGCACCCGGCGCAGGATGAGCAGGTAGCACGTCAGGCTCATCGACTCCCAGGCCACCAGGAACGTCACCATGCCGCCCGCGGCCAGCACCGCCAGGCAGGCGAGCAGGGCCAGGTTGTAGGCCGCCAGGTAGACCGCGGTGCCGCGGCCCGGCTCGTGATAGCGGGGCGCGTACAGAGCGATGGCCGCCGCGACGACGCCGAGCAGGGCCACGAACACGCCCGCCAGGGACGTCAGCTGCAGTTCCAGCGGGCCGCCGACGATGGTCGCGGCGGCGCCGCCGGGGGTGACCACCGGCGTGTCACCGTACACCAGGGCCCAGCCGCCACCCGCGGCCGCGGCTGCGCCGCCGATTCCTGACACGGCGCAGCAGGCGAGCAGCCCTGGCCTGGTCCGCCCGGCGAGCAGCCCGGTGAGCGCGGCGGCGATCCAGGCGGCGGCCGCGATATAGAGGGTGTCCAGCGGGTTCAACCGGCACCTCCGGGAATGTCCTGGCCGGCGATGAACGTGAGGCCGGGTGTCTTCTCCGCGAGCCTGCCCACGGCCACGCCTAGCCCCTGCAGCAGGGCCAGCGGGCTGGGCGGGCAGCCGGGAATCCAGACGTCGACCGGAAGGACTTCGCCGACGTTCCCGTGCACGAACGGATCGGCCGGATAGACGCCACCCAGCGCGCAGGCGCCGGTCGCCACCACCACCTTGGGCCCGGGCATCGCCTCGTAGGTCTTGCGCGCGGCCCCGTCGAACGCCCGCACCATCGGCCCGGTCACCAGCAGCAGGTCCGCGTGCCTGGGCGCGGGGGTGAAGAAGAACCCGAGCCGGTGCAGGTCATAGTAGGGGGCGCTGAGCAGCCGGATTTCCTGCTCGCACACCGCGCACGAACCGGTGTCGAGCGTGCGGATGTGCAGGCTGCGGCCGAACTGCGCGGCGATCGTGTCCCGCAACTGCCTCGCGACCTCGGCCGTGCCCTGACCGGCCGGGTCCTGGCCGGCCGACCCGGCGCCGATGCCGGTCCGGGTGCCGTCTGACCCGGCGTTCATCGCGTCTCTCCGCGTATCGGGATCCTCTTGACGAGGGCCGAACGGGCCGTGGCGCCGAGCTCGAACTCTCCGCTCGGCGTGATCGCGTCCGGCGCCGCTTCGGCACACCGGCCGCACGCGGTGCAGGCGCCGACGTCGAAGATCAGCACATCGTCCTGCCGGCGCAGCGCCATGCTCGGGCACACCGCGACCAGGCGGTCGGCGGTCTGGCCGGTCAGCTGCCGCGGGCGGAACGCGGGCGGCGTCGGCAGAAATGCCGCCGAGCCATCTGACCTGGCCGGGTAGCGAGTGGTGACCACGCCACGCCGCAGCCCCCGAGCGAACCAGAACGGCATACTACCCGCCTCCTTCAGCGTGCCATGCCCGCGACGGTCAGCCAGAAGCTGGCCTCGATAATCGGGATATCGGTGAACACGTTCTGCGACCGGCACGCGTCGTCGAACCCGCGCCAGTTGCGCACCGAACCGGGCCGGATCCTGGCGCGAGTGATCCGCCCGTCGTCGTCCAGCGCGACCCAGGCCAGTGCCTCACCCCGCGGCGACTCGGCCCAGCCGAGGCCCATCCCTCCCGTCACGGGAAGCGGGGTTCGGCCATCCCCGGTGCCTGCATCGACGAACGCGCTGATGAGACGGACTGACTCCGCTGCCTCGCCGATCATCACGTTGAAGCGGGCGAGCACGTCGCCGCCATCAGCGGTGACGACCGTGGCCGGGACCTCGTCGTACGGACCAGCTCGCCGCGCGTCCATGGGCAGCCCCGTGGCCCGCGCGACCGGCCCGACCAAGCCGAGGCGGTGGGCCTGCTCGGCGGTCAAGATACCGCAGGCTTCCAGCCGGTCGAGGAAGGAGTTGGTGCTCAGCAGCGCACCGGCGGCCCGGCGCAGCTCGTCGTACGCGCCGGGCAGTTCGCGGCGCAGCACGTCGGCGTCCGGGGCGCGGCTTACGCCGCCGGGCTCGACCACGCCGAACAGGTACCGGTGACCGAACGCGGCGGCATTGACTCGCAGCAGTCGTTCCAGCGCGATCTCGGCGGCGGCCTGGCCCACCGACAGCCCGGTAGCCTGGCACAGCGCCGCCATGGCCGCGGCGTGGTTGTACAGCCGTTCCAGCTCGAGCGCGACCGCCCTGGTCCGCGCCGCCGCGGGCGGCGGTGCGATCCCGAGCGCCGCCTCCACCGCGGCCGCGAACGCCCAGCCCACGGCGACGGCGCTGAGGCCTTCGACGCGCTCGGCGAAGAAAGCAGCCTCGCGCGGCGTCTTACCGCGCAGCCGCCACTCCACGCCGCGGTGCTTGTGCCAGGTGAACAGGTACAGGTCGACGACTTCCTCGCCGCTGGTCACCAGCCCGTAGTACAAGCTCTCCACGCCGACCTGCCGGACCGGACCGAACGGGAACTCGAACGCCTGCCCCTCGACCGTGTGCCGGGCATGCGCCCCGTCCAGTGGCTGCGGCGGCCGGTGTCCCAGCCTCGGGAAGTCCTGCCCGGCGTGGGGCGGCAGCATGACCCGGTTCAGCGGCTCGCCGGCGGCGGGACCGATGCCGAACTGCTCGTAGATCTCGCATTCCTCGACGAAGGCAGCCGGCACGATCTCGGACAGAGCCGGATACTGACCGCCCTCGGTCTCGGTCTCGGTGACCAGGTAACCGCGGTCGTGCGCCCAGACCAGGCGCAGGGTAGTGACCGGACCGTCGTCAGCGGCGAACATGTCGGCGAGGCGGACGCCGGCGGTGCCCGCGAGAGCGCGGGTAGCCGCTTCCAGGGTCTCGTCCAGCATGCGGACGGTGACCGCTCCCCGGGTCGCGCCGCTATCGGAGATAACCAGACCGCCGAGGTCGGCCAGCGGGCCCACGACGCCGTTCAAGGTGGCAGCGGCCTGCGGCAATGAAGGGGGAACGGGGAAGTGGGCGGGGGTCATCCGATCACCGCTATCGAATGCCGCAGGACCGTATCCAGGCCAACCGGGATCCACAACCCGAGCACCAGCAGTGCCGCCAGGCCGAGGACGAGCGGCGCCACGCTACTTACCGCCACCGCCTTGCCCCGGTACGGGCTGGCCAGTTGGTCGGGCGGGCGACCGGTCACCATCCCAGCGGTGGTCCTGGCGAAGGCCACGAACGCCAGCCCGAGCAGGAACAGCAGGAGCAGGGGAAACACTGGGCTGGCGGAGGCGAAGCCGGCCCGCACAATCGTCAGCTCGGACAGGAACAGCCCGAACGGCGGTGAGCCGAGGACCGCGAACGAAGCCAGCAGCAGCGCGCCCCCGGTGACCGGGACCGCTGCCAGCAGCCCGCTGACCTGGCTGGCTTCCCTGGTCTTATAGCGGAGCGAGACGTCTCCGCTGGACAGGAACAGCACCGACTTGGCCAGCGCGTGGTTGAGCATTTGCAGCAGCGCGCCGTACAGGCCGAGAGTGCCGCCGAAGCCGAGGGCCACGGCGATGATGCCCATGTGCTCGACCGAGGAGTACGCGAACAGCCGTTTGCTCTGTATCCCGGGGGGACGACCCCCCGGACCCCCCGCAGGGCCGCGCCGCACCATGAACAGCGCCCCGATCGCGATCGAGGCGAACCCGAAGGACAGCAGCACCGCCCGCGGGTAGGTGCCGCCGAGCCGCGCGTGCGCGATGGCCAGGAACCTGATGATCGCGTACATGCCGGCATTGAGCAGCGCGGCGGACAGCATGGCGCTGGCCGGGCTCGGCGCCTCGGCGTGCGCGTCGGGCAGCCAGGTGTGCATAGGGGCCAGTCCCACCTTGGTGCCGTAGCCCACCACCGCCAGCAGGAACGCCAGCCGCAGCGGCTGCGGGGCCAGCGCGTGCGCGTGCGCGAACAGGTACGGCCAGGTCAGGCCGAGGTTCGAGCCCAGGTGCAGGGCGCTGCCCGAGTAGAACAGGAACAGCGTGCCCGCGAGCGCGATCGTGACGCCCAGCGAGCTGATGATGACGTACTTCCACGCCGCCTCCAGCGACCGGGACCGGCCCTCGATGCCGACCAGGGCGGCGCTGGCCAGCGTGCTCGCCTCCACCAGGACGAACAGCAGCCCGAGGTTGCCGGTTTCCAGCGCCGCGAGCATCAGCGAGGCGAACAGGCCGAAGAACGCGTAATACAGGCGGACCTGGAAGCCGCTGAACCCGCCGCTGTCCTCCTCGGCGCAGACGTACCCGACGGAGCCGAGCGCCGCGAGGAGCGTCACGCCGGCCACGGTCATCGCGAAGAACCCGCCGAGCGGGTCCACGTACAGGAAGCCGTCCCAGCCGGCCAGCGGTGGGTGGCCGTCCAGTTCGACCAGCAGCGCGAGCGCGCAGCCGAACGCGACGAGGGCACCGGTGACCTGGGCGAGGCCGGCCAGCCGGGCCCGTGCCCCGGCGAGCGCGACGGCCAGCCCGGTCAGCGGACCCAGCGCGATGAGAACGGCCAGGGCGCTCATCCGCGCAGCTCCCTCAGCTCGGCCGCGCTCGCCTCGGCGAGCTGGCGGGTAAGCCCGGACACGAACACCACCATGATCAGCACCCCCGCGACGATGTCGAGGAAGATCCCGGCCTCGACGATGAACGGGAACGTCGCGACTAGCGTGATCGCGCCGAGGAAGACGCCGTTTTCCACGATGAGCCAGCCGATGAGCTGCGCGACGGTATGGCGCCGCACCACCATGGACAGGGACCCCAGCAGGATCACCGCGGTCGACAGCGGGACCACGGCGGCCGCGACCGTGCCGTGCGGCAGCAGGTCGGGCCGGATCACCAGGTAGGCGAACGCCGTCAGCGCCCCGCCGGCGATCAGCGACGTGGACAGGCCCGTGGACATTGCGGCATCGCGTTTCAGGGCCAGCCGGGTGATCAGCAACCTGCGCGCCGCCAGCGGGATCGCGATGCCCTTGACCGCCAGGGTGAGTGCGGCCAGGATCCACAGTTCGGTGCTGTGGAAGGCGACGGCCGCGGTCCCCGCGGCGAACGAGAGCACCACCGACTGGGCACCGTAATAGACCACGTACCGGTTGAAGAGTTTCGACGCCAGGCAGGCGAAGGCCAGCAGCAGGATCAGCACGCCGGACAGGTCGAGCAGGACACCTGCGGCACTGCTCGCGGACAGGCTCTCCATCTCGCTCACGCTCCGATCACATAGGAGGTAGCCACGCCGACCAGGGCGAGCATGAACGCGGCCCCGAGGAACTCGGCGATGCGGAAGAACCGCAGTTTGGCGAACGAAGTGTCGATGATCACGATCGCCACGCCGCACAGCGCGAGCTTGCCGAGCAGCACCGGGATCGCCAGCAGGGCGCTGGGCAGGCTCGCGGCGCTGCCCAGGCCCCAGGGGATCACGAACACGTTCATGAAAATCGAGGACAGCAGGAAGAGCTTCATCCAGCTGCCCCATTTCACCAGCGCGAGTTCGCGGCCGGAGTACTCCAGCACGCGGCTCTCCTCGATCATCGAGATCTCGGTCGTCCCGCCGGGGTTGTCGATCGGTATCCGGCCGTTCTCGACCAGCACGATCATGAAGAAGGCGACCAGTCCGAGCACGTGGGTGGGCAGCACCACCACGTAGGGCGACGAGGCGACCGCATGGTTCATCAGGTACGGGTTGTCCGACGCCGATACGGCGCCGACGGTGAAGAACACCAGGATCAGCGCGGGCTCGGCCATGCTGCCGATCCAGCTTGCCCGGCTCGCTCCGAGCCCGCCGTACGGGCTCGCGGTATCCAGGCCGGCCAGCGAGATCACGAAGCTGGCCAGTGTGAGCACGAACGCGCCGCCGATCAGGTCAGCCAGGAAGGCCAGCGGCAGCGGTTCGTCGGTGATCACCGGGATGATCACCGACACGGTCAGGTAGCAGGCGAAGGCGACAAAGGGGGCACCGCGGAATACCCAGGAGGCCTGATCGCTGATCGCGCTGCCCTTGCGGAGCAGCTTGGCCAGGTCCCGGTACGGCTGCAGCACGCTCGGTCCGCGCTTGGACGCGACCACGGCTTCGGCGCGGGTGAGCACGCCCGCATACAGCGGAGCGAACGTGATCACGACCAGGCTCTGCAGCACCTGAATGAGCTCGGGGACCACGCGGCCCTCCCCTACCTGTGAGACGTCAGAACGCCCTTGCAGGTAGAGGCCATCAGCCGACCGGAGTTACCCGGCCCGGCGCTACGCGAGCCTCATCGCGTGATCAACCACACCTTACATCGCGCGGTTGCTGGCGTCACGCGCGGACCCGGTCGTGTTCCCGCGCGTCTGCCCCTCGCGTTAGCTCTGGCCGCCGAGCAGCAGGAGGGGAAGGCCGCTTTTCTTGGCTACCGTCTCAGCGACCCGGCCGAGCCGCGGGTGCATCACGCCGCCGGTCCCGTGGCGGCCGAGAACAAGCAGCTCGAACACGTGCGCGTCCGCGTATTCGCACAGCGCACGGGCCGCGTCAGAGCTCTCGGCGAACTCTAGGGTGATCCGGACCGGGGAGCCACCTGGCAGGGTTTCCCTCGCCTTCGCGAACGACTCTTCAGCCTGCTGCCGCTGCGCCGCCATTTCGGCGGCCCGGTCTTCTTCGCTTTCCCCGTGATGCACTGGGCGCAGTACGGCCAGCGCGACCACCCGCCCCGTCTCGCCGTCAGCGATCGCGGCCGCGGTGAGCAGAGCGGCAGCGCAGCCGACCGAGCAATCCCAGCCGACCAGCACCCGGCGGAACCGACCGCCGCTCATCGCGGCAATCCCGTCGACCCCGTCGACCCCATAGAACAGCACGTCACAGCCACCATGCCAGCCTCCTCTCCTGCCGCGGCGAGACAGGGACAGAGGCCATCAGCGGGACAGACGACCCGCGGTTTCCCGGCCAGGGAACCGGTCCCTAGGCCGCACGGTGGCGAGCCTCATCGCCAGTCGTCATTGTCAACCTTGGCGCCGCTCGCCACAAGGGCCCACTGGTCGCTTACGGTCGCGATGCTGGTCAGGACGGGTGGCTGGCCAGGACGGGTGGCTGGCAGGGCGCGGCCTGATCCCGCCGGCACCTCCTCACACCCGTGCCGTCTGTGCCTGGTCCGCGGCGCCGAACACCTGCTGGTACAGATCCTGGCCGTAACTGGTCGGCAGGGGTTCACCCGCGGGCAGGCGGAAAGTGCGACGGCCGCCAGGCTGCCGCTCAGCGCGGAGGAAGAGGGTCGCCGGGTCATGCTGCGCAAAGCAGCGTTCCGCCAGGTCGTACAGGTGGGTGACGAAGATGATCCGGATCCCGGCCTCGGTCAGCGCGCGGATGACCTGACGGGCGATCTCGGATCCTTCACGTTCGTTGGTGGACGCGAACGACTCGTTGCACAGCAGCAGGCAGCCGGGCGTGATCTGGCCGACGATGACGCTCATCCGGTCCAGTTCCTCATCCAGCTTGCCCATCTCCATCGTTACGTCTTCCTCGCGCTTGAAGTGGGTGAAGACCCCTGTGCTGACGCTGGCGGCGAACGAGGAGGCCGGCACGAACATCCCAGCCTGCATCATCAGGTACGCCTGGCCAACGCTGCGCAGGAACGTCGACTTACCGCCCTGGTTCGCCCCGGTGATCATGATCAGCTGCCTGCCGTCTGCGTCCAGGTCGTTGCCGACCGCTCGGCCGTCCTCCAGGCTCAGCGCCAGGGACGCGTCGTACAGTCCGCGGGCGGACAGCCGGGCGTGCCCGGCGCCGACCGGGACCGGGGTATCCGGGTCGGGGAAGCAGACCGGGCCGCCCTCGGCCGTCAGCCGGTCCCGCAGGTTCAGGCAGCTCAGGTAGAAGCCCAGCTCGGCGCGGAGCATCTCGAAGAAGGACCGAACGTGGTCCGCGGACTGGGCCAGCGCGCTCGACGTGCTGTTGACTCCCCGGCTGGTCAGATCTGACAGCGCCCGCATTCCGCCCTCGTCCCGTTCGGGGACGTAGAACGTGTAGCCAGGCCTGTTCAGGCCAGGTATGCGGTCCCGCCAGCTCTGCTCTGGATGCCGCCGCAGGACGTAACTCGTGCCCTTGGCGCCCGGTCCGAGCCTGGCGCTGATCAACGTGCCGCGGCGGAATTCCAGCTCACCGATCTGAGCGTCTATCTCGGCCAGGTACTCATCGGCCAGCTCCTCAGTGAGCATGGCGAAGAACCTGGTGAACCCCTCGGATCTAAAGCCGGCAGCCTGGGCATCGGCGATCCCTCGCAGCCGCCGGAACATGTCCAGGTACAGCTGCATCGCCTGCCGGGCGCGGTACAGGATGGAGTCCGGTGAATCCCGCATTGTCCAGCCAAAGAGATGCCTCTCCCCGGTGATCGCGGCGACCGCGACGTCGTAGAGATCCCGGACTGCGCCGGGCTCGGCCACGCAGTCGGCGAGAACGTGCTGCCGGTACACAATCTCAGTCGGGCTAGTCAGGCCCGATTGAAGGCCGTGCCTGGCCACATCGAGCAGGAACTTGTCGCCGCTGGCCATCGCCCGCAGGAGAGTGCCCAGCTCCAGGTCGCTGCTCAGGTCGGCTTCGTTCGGTGGCAGGTCCTGCTCGAGGTCGAAATCCCGGTCCGGGTACATCAAGAAGGCTTTCATCAGGTCAGCCGCTCCTTCAGTTGCCGGTAGGTCAGGCGGTACTTGCCGGCGATCGCCGCCGCGTAGGCAAGACCGTCGGCGGGCTTCCTGACGATCTTCAGCGTCCGCTCCGCTGGGTTGTCAGGGGCCACCGTGGCCACCACGCTGACGCAGGCGGCGTTCCGCGACGCCAGCTCATCGACGAACGTGACGTACACGCCGAGCAGCCCGAGGGCGGTCATCCGGTCGAGCACCCGCTCGCCGACGAACAAGGCGTCCCGCAGCGTGGTCGAGGCGAAGCTCTCGTTCATCACCAGGACGCTGTCCCCGGTCGCCTCGTCCAGCACGCCCTTGATCCGGACCAGCTCGTCTTCGAACTTTCCGCGCAGCGTGGCCAGGTCTTCTTCCCGCTCGAAGTGCGTGAAGACCCGGTCCGGCAGGAACAGGCCCGCCTCGCCCGCCGGGACCGGGTAGCCCAGGCTGGCCAGATAGTGCAGCTGGCCGAACATCCGCGCGAACGTCGTCTTGCCGCCGCTATTGGGGCCGGTCACCACGAATATACGTTCGGATCCGGTGAGGTGAAAGTCGTTGCGTACCATCGCGCCGGCCTTGGGCATCAGCTTGGCCGCCAGCGCGAGGTCGAACGCCCCCCGGACGCTGACCTCCTTAGCGTCGGCCGACATGACGGGATAGCAGAACTCCAGCCCCGCCGCCCGCATCGGCGCGGTAAAGTCCCGGTACGCGACGTAGAACTGGACCTCCCGGTCGAACACACGGATCGTCTCGTCCAGATACGCGGCATGACCGGCACAGAACTCATCCAGCGACTGGAACACCTCGGGGTACAGCCGGGCCACCAGATCCAGGATCCGGGCCTCCACGTGATCCATCTCCGCCCGGCCCCGGAACCCGACGCGGTAGTCCTTGACCGTACGCTCGGCGAACTTCGCGAAGGTATGCTGCACCTCCGCGCTATAGTCGGCCTCACCTTCGTACCTCGTCACCCGGACCCGGTTGCCCTTAATCAGGACGCAGTACCTCACCTCGTCCAGCGCGCTGGTCACCCTGGCGACGTCGGCGGTCAGGCCGGTGAACGTCTCAGACTGGGTGTAGTCCGTGAGATACCGCCGGAAGGCCGTGAAGCCGTGGGAGCCGGGTTCGATCGCGGTGAGCGCCTCAGCCAGGGCCGTGACGGCCTGACCGTAGATGCGGGCCGCGTCCAGGAACCAGCGCTCCTTCTGGTACCGCTCGCGGAGCCGACCGGCCAGGCCCAGGTTCTCGCGCATCTCGCGCATCGCCAGGGTGAACTCCGCGACCGCCTTGGACAGGGCGTCGTCAGCCAAGTCCTGCTGGACCCGGTGCCGGTATTCCACCGCCCGGACATCTCGCAGCGGAGCGGCGAAGAACGGCGTCAGGTCGTACTCGTCCCGCCCAGAGGCCACCGCGGCAAAGACCTGATCAAGGTTCAGGTCACGGAACATCGACGGATCCTCGCGCTGGACCTCGTCGTCGGGATGCTCGAACAGGATGCTCCTGAACGGCACTGCAGGATTCACGCCAGCCTCCGCCACCACCTAGTGCGGCAGAAGCCATCAGCCACGGCGGCGGTTATAGGCGAGCTTCATCGCCAGCCATAATTTTACCTCACCGCTGACGTCACCCCGGCCCGATCCTTCTGAGCTCCGGGGACAGCAGGTCAGCGAGCCTACTGCAGGGCCAAGGGGCACGTCTGCGCTCGGTCTGCTCCGGCGTTTCCTCCATCACCGCCAGATAGTCATCCGGCCCGTCCCAGCGAGGGCACCGGTCATACAGCGGGCACGGGCTCCGCAGCGGCCTGGCCTTCGCCCCGCACGCCGGCCGCCGGCCGGAGCGGAACGCCACCAGGGCCCGCCATAGCAGTAGCACCTCGTCTTCACTCACCTTGGCCATCCGGACCTCCCTGCCGTCGGCATCACCCTGGCAGGGACCGTTGGCGGTATCACCGCGGATCAGGCGGGCCCCTCCGCCTTCCGGCCACGCTATCGCGC
>Ga0302229_10001718_pt1 | contig 16479 bp, 14 predicted proteins | sample II_Palsa_N1_3_FD_193518 | JGI IMG/M metagenome (GOLD analysis project Ga0302229, IMG submission 193518) | Peat permafrost microbial communities from Stordalen Mire near Abisko, Sweden - II_Palsa_N1_3 | ecosystem: Environmental > Terrestrial > Soil > Palsa > Peat permafrost | place: Sweden... | reverse complement strand
CGGCCGTGGTGCGGCCCCACGGTCCGGAGTCCAGGGCGCGGCGGGCGGCCTTGACCGCGGCGTCGATGTCGGCCTCAGTGGCCAGCGCGGCGGTACCGAGCGGTTCGCCGGTGGCCGCCTCGAGCGCGCGATGCGTGTCGCTGCCGCGGGGGTCCACCCACTCCCCGTCGATGAAGAACCCTATCCGGTCCAGGTCGGTGTGTTCGGCAATGGTCGTCATCGATGACTCCTACGGTTGCGCGACGCAAGTGTTGATTTACACAGCATGCAGCCTCACCGTAAGGCTTGGGTAGGGGACGCCCCGTCTCAGTTCTAGCCTGGCCTGCGGGCGGCCTTTGGCCTGGTAGCCGGGTGGCCGCCCGGTCGGCTGGCGGCGTCAGCCTGCGGCGTCAGCTGGCGGCCCAGATGCCGCCGTCGACCGGGATGACGGCGCCGGTCACGTAGGCGGCGCCGCGGCCGCTGAGGAACACGGCGACGCCCGCCATGTCGTCCGGGCGGCCGATCCGCCCGAGCGGGGAGGCGGCGGCGATCTGATCGCCCGCCGCGGCCAGGGTCGCCGCCATCATCTTGGATTCGAAGGGGCCAGGCGCCACCGCGTTGACGGTGATGTGCCGCGGTCCGAGCTCGCGGGCGAGCACCCGGGTGAGCTGGTGCAGGCCGGCCTTGCTGGCCGAGTAGGAGTAGGTGTGCAGCTCCGGCACCCGCAGCCCGTCGATGCTGCCGATGTTGATGACCCGGGCCGGGTCGTCGGCGGTTCCAGCCGCCTCGAGCAGCGGCAGGAACGCCCGGGTGAGGTAGAACGGCGTCTTGAGGTTGAGGTCGACGACCTTGTCCCAGGCGTGGCTGGGGAAGTCCTCCAGGGCCGCGCCCCAGGTGGTGCCGGCGTTGTTGACCAGGATGTGGACGCGCTCCTCGGCTCGGCCAACCTCTTGCGCTAGCCGCACGCACTCCTGCTCGCTCGCCAGGTCGGCGGGCAGGGACACCACCCGGCCGTAGCCGGAGAGCTCGGCGACCGCCGACTCCCCCGCCTCGGGCTTGCGCGAGCTGACGTAGACCGACGCTCCGGCCTGCAGCAGGCCGCGCGCCATCATCAGGCCGATCCCGCGGGTTCCCCCGGTGACGACGGCGACCTTGCCGGTGAGATCGAACAGGTACAAGGGAGACCCTCCGTCAGCTAGGTGCGCCCGGGTAGCCGCGGGCCACGGTCCGTTCCAGGATTCCGAGGGTAGCCCGCAGCGCCGCTTCCGAGATGACCGGGAAGATCCCGGCCTCGCGCCAGTGCGGGTCGATCGATGACCAGTCGTAGTACGAGGTGACCAGCGTGCCGTCGTCCCCGGCCGGCTCGAGCCGGTACCCGTAGACGTGACCGATCTGCGGCCGGATCCGGCCCTTGACCGTCCACGCGATCTCCCGGTCGGGCACTAGGGTCCTGATCGTGACGGTCACGTCGTAGCGACCCAACGGGACATCGTTCAGCGCCTCGCGATCCATGTGGACGACGAAGGTGTCGCCGGCGGCGGTCACCGGCGCTCCGGTCGCGTCCATCAGCATCCCCGAGCTGTCGATGGCCACGTGTCCCTGCGGGTCGGTTAGCACCCGGAAGATCGCGGCCGGTTCGGCCGGGATCAGCCGCTGGACTTCCAGCCGCTCTGCTGTCATGTGCCCATCGTGCCACCTGCCTATCTGGCGTTACCGGGTGGGCGGGCGGGTGCGACCTCCCCTACTGGCGCCGCCGGTTCCGGCACGATCCGGGTTTGACAATGTAGTGATTCATCACTATCTTAAGTTTCATGACCGAGACCAGGCAGCCGCCGATGGCGGAGCGCCGCCAGCGGATGCCCGCGGCGGAGCGCCGCCAGCGGATGCCCGCGGCGGAGCGCCGCGAGCTGGTGCTGGAGGCCGCGATGGCCGATTTCGCGGTCGGCGGACTGGCGGGCACCTCGACCGAGGATGTCGCGCGCCGGGCCGGGATCAGCCAGCCGTACCTGTTCCGGCTGTTCCCGACCAAGAAGGCGCTGTTCGTCGAGCTGATCGGCCGATGCTTCGGTCGGGTGAGGGACACCTTCATCGCTGCCGCCGACGACCTGACCGGCGAGGAGGCGCTGGAGGCGATGGGAGACGCCTACGAGTTGCTGCTTGAGGACCGGACCCTGCTCCGCCTGCAGATGCAGTTCTACGCCGCCTGCCACGACCCCGAGATTCGCGACGCGACCCGGGCCGAGTACAAGGGACTGTGGGAACTGACCGAGAGGCTCACCGGGCTCCCGTTCCAGCGGGTGGTGGATTTCTTCGCCGTCGGGATGCTGATGAACGTGGCCGCAGCGATGGACCTGCCGGCCGTCGATGAGCGGTGGACCAGCTGGTGCCCTAAGGACTGAGCCAGCTGCCTGGACTGAGCCAGTTATTTTTTTTGACCCGTTAAGTTAGTGATGAATCACTTCCTAGGAGGGAAGAAATGACCACGAAAAGCCGCACGGCCTGGACTTTCGCCATCACCTCGGCCGCGCTGTTCATGGCCTCGCTGGACAACCTCGTGGTGACGACGGCCCTGCCTTCGATCCGGGACCACCTGCACGCCTCGCTCGAGGGGCTGCAATGGACGGTCAACGCCTACACCCTCACCTTCGCGGTGCTGCTCCTCACCGGAGCCACGCTGGGCGAGCGATACGGCCGGCGCCGGATGTTCGTGATCGGCCTCGGCCTGTTCACCGCCGGGTCCGCGGCGGCCGCGCTCGCGCCCGGCATCGGTGCTCTGGTGGCCGCGCGGGCCGTCCAGGGCGTCGGCGCCGCCATGTTGATCCCGCTGACTCTTACCTTGCTGTCGGCGGCCGTGTCGCCGCAACGGCGCGGGCTGGCGCTTGGCGCCTGGGGCGCCGTCGGCGGACTGGCCATCGCCATCGGACCGCTCGTCGGCGGGGCCGTCGTCGAAGGCGCGTCCTGGCAGTGGATCTTCTGGCTGAACGTGCCGATCGGCCTCGCGCTGCTGCCGATCGCCCGGACCCGGCTCACCGAGAGCCGCGGACCCGCGACCAGCCTGGACCTGCCGGGCCTCGTCCTGGCCAGCGTGGGCCTGCTGGGCATCGTGCTCGGCGTGGTCCGCGGCAACGACCACGGCTGGACCAGTGCCACCGTCCTGCCGCCCATCGTGATCGGCGTGCTGCTGGTGGCGGCGTTCATCGGCTGGGAACTGCGGACGCGTGAGCCGATGCTGCCGCTGCAGTTGTTCCGCAACCGCGGCTTCGCCCTGACCAACCTGGCCTCGCTGCTGATGTTCTTCGGGATGTTCGGTTCCATCTTCCTGCTCGCGCAGTTCCTGCAGGTCGTCCAGCACTACAGCCCGCTGCAGGCCGGGATCCGGACGCTGCCGTGGACGGCGATGCCGGTGCTCATCGCCCCGTTCGCGGGCGCCCTGTCGGACCGCATCGGCGGGCGGGCGCTGCTGGCCACCGGACTGGCCCTGCAGGCCATCGGGCTGGGCTGGCTGGCCGCGGTCGTCACCCCCACGGTGCCTTACGCCACGCTGGTCCCGGCGTTCGTGATCTCCGGCGTCGGCATGTCGCTGTTCTTCGCGCCGGTCGCAAACGTGGTGCTCAGCTCGGTACGGCGGGACCAGGAGGGCATCGCCTCCGGGGCCAGCAACGCGATCAGGGAGCTGGGCGGGGTGTTCGGGATCGCCGTGCTCGGCGCGGTGTTCTCCGCCCACGGCAGCTACGCCAGCGGAGCGGCCTTCGTCTCCGGCCTGGCGCCCGCGGTCTGGGTCGGCGGGGCCGCGGTGGCGGTGGCCGCCGCCGCCGCGCTCTTCCTGCCGAAGGGCCGGAAGGAAGCGCAGGTCAGCCCGGTCGCCGGACCGGCCGAGGACCTGAGCCTGGCGGTTGAGCCGGCCAGGGAACTGAGCCCGGCCGCCGGGCCGGCCAGGGAACTGAGCCCGGTTGCCGAGTCGGCCCAGGAACTGGGGCTGGTCCGCTGACCCAGGACCGGACCGTAACCCGCCTCTAACCAGAGCCCGGATCCCGTGCCTGCCACGGGACCCGGGCTTCTGGGCTGTGGGCCGTGGGCTGTGGGCGCTGTTGGAGGGCGCTCACCACGGCCTGGTTGACCGGGGCGGACATGCCGAAGTCGTCCGCGTTCAGAATGAGCAGGCGGGCACCGGCGGGTAGGCCGGGATCTCGGTCACGGGTTTCTTCTCGGGATCCGCCGAGGTCGTTGTCCGCGCCGCAGCCGGTTCTCCCAGCACGCCGTATGCCAGTGCCTGCGCTCGTCCACGCCGACGCCGGTGGGAAGCCCGTCGGCGCGCCAAGCGACGACGTGCGGGGTACCAGGCACGATCTCCTGATCACAGCCCGGACAACGGTACGCCTTGCCCGTTCCGGCGCCGGCTACCCGGTGAACCACCCAGTCGCCGTCGGGCCAGGACTCGGTGCGCTCCGGTCGCGGCGCAGAGTCCGGCGGGCCCGAGCGCTCGCGGCGGATCCGGCGCGGGCTCACGCCTGCTGAGCCTATGCCAGCCGCTCGCACCCAGTTGCGCCTGGCTGCCAGTAGAGTTACCCAACGTGCGGCTCGTCATCGCCCGGTGCAGCGTCGATTACGTCGGCAGACTCACCGCTCATCTGCCCTCGGCCCTGCGCCTGCTCATCGTCAAGGCGGACGGTTCGGTGCTCGTGCATTCCGACGGCGGCTCGTACAAGCCGCTGAACTGGATGTCCCCGCCGTGCCGGCTCACCGAGGAGCCGGGCAAGTGGTCGGTCACCAACAAGGCGGGCGAGACCCTGGCGATCACGATCACCGAGGTGCTGAGCGACACCTCGGTTGAGCTCGGGATCGACCCGGGGCTGGTCAAGGACGGCGTGGAAGCGCACCTGCAGGAACTGCTCGCGGCCCAGGTGCAGCTGCTCGGCGACGGCTGGCGGCTGGTCCGCCGCGAGTACCCGACCCCGATCGGCCCGGTCGACCTGATGTGCCGGGACTCCGATGGCGTCAGCGTCGCCGTCGAGATCAAGAGGCGCGGGGAAATTGACGGCGTGGAGCAACTGACCAGGTACCTGGAGTTGCTGAACAGGGACCCGCTGCTGGCCCCGGTGCAGGGCATCTTCGCCGCCCAGGAGATCAAGCTGCAGGCACGCACCCTGGCCGAGGACCGGGGTATCCGCTGCGTCACCCTGGACTACGAGCGCATGCGCGGCGTGCTGCCGGAGAATACCCTGTTCTGACCGGGGTCTGGCCTTGATCCGGCGGCCTCGATATCGACTGTATCTTTCTGCGGCAATTCGCACGCGTTGACAGGGCGGGGTTCAGCGCGCCCAGTGGGCCAGGGTCGGCGGGTGGGCACCAGGCGCCGCCACTCCGAAGACTTTCCCGAATAAACACGACGATTACGTTAGTGTATCGACTATAGATTCGATACAATGACAGGGCAGGTTGAACATCTGATCTTCTGAACGAAAGGTGGTTCATGCCCGAGGAACCGTTCCCCCCGGCCGGCCCCGGCGCCGAGGAGCCCCAGGGCCCCGCGCCGCTGCCCGTCGGCCGGAACGGACCGCAGGACCACACCCCCGGGGATGCTTCTGGAACCGGTAACAGCGGTCCCGCCGGGCCGTCCCCGGCCGCTGCGGACGATGGCTGGGAGGAGCCCCCTGCGGATGAGCCGGAGGAGCCGCGGCAGGGCTTGTTCGTGTGCCTGCCGGCGGAGAACATGGAGCTGTCCCGGTTCGGCGGCGATGACCAGAGGCCGCCGATGGCGCCGGGTCCGCTGCTGGCCATGGTGGCCGCCGCGGTCGCCGGCGGGGACGGCGCCGGGCTGGCCGAGGTGCCGGAGGAGATGCTGTTCGCGATGATCTCCGGCGGCCGCCGGATGTCGTCGTGGGCGACCTGGCTGGAGTTCTCCGCGATGCGCGAGCTCGCCCAGCGCCATCCGGTTGTGCCGCGCCGCCCCCGCCCCGCGGCCGGGGGCCCTCCCGCTGCCCCGGACCCGGCTGCCGCGCCGAAGGCACCTGCTGCCGGCACGGCCAGCAACGGCGCGGCCGGTAACGGAGCCCCGGCCGATGACGGCCGGGTGCAGTTCGACGATTTCGTCGCTGATGAGGTCGCTCTCGACTTGCGGATGTCGTGGCACGGGGCGGCGGACCGGATCTCTTATGCGTGCGATCTGGCTGGGCGGCTGCCGGTGACGTTCGCGGCGCTGGGCGCCGGGCTGATCGACCCGGTGCACGCCAAGATCATCTCCGAGCAGACCGATATCCTGTCCGCCGCGGACGCGGCGAAGGCTGATCCGCTGCTGGCGGCGGCGGCGCAGAACAAGACCTATGCGGAGCTGCGGGCGGCGGCGGCCAAGCTGGTCCTCAAGCTGGACCCGGAAGCGGCGGAGCGGCGTAAGCAGGCCCGCCGTAAGAACGACGCGCACGTCCGCCCGTTCCGGGAGGACTCCGGGAACGCCGGCATGGTCGCCCGGGAACTGCCCTCCGATGAGGTCCTCGCGTCGTGGCAGCACGTGGAGCAGCGGGCCCGGGAGCTGCGTGCCGCGGGGATGCCCGGGTCGCTGCGGGAACTGCGGGTCCGGAGCTACCTGGACCTGCTCCAGGAACGTGACAGCCGCCTGGCCGTCACGCCCGCGCCCGGCCAGGATCCCGGCCAGGACCCAGGCCAGGACCCAGGCCAGGGCCCGGGACCTGCGGACGATGACGGGCCGCAGGACGGCCCAGGCGGGAACGGCGGGAACGGTCCGGGGCCGCACGGCGTCCCGGCCGGGACCGGCCCGGAGGGCCGCGCCCGCCCGGATGGCCGCGCTCGCCCGGCCGGGACGGGCACCGGCCCGTGCCTGGCCGCGCTGGTGAACCTGACCGTGCCGCTGGCCACCGCGCTGGGCCTGTCCGGGGTACCGGGCGAGGCCGGCGGGTTCGGGCTGCTGGACGCCGGCACCGCCCGCGACCTGCTCGCCGCGGCCGGACGGAGCCCGCACACCCGGTGGTGCGTGACCGTCCTGCACCCGGACGGGACCGCCGCCGCCCACGGCTGCGCGACCGGCCGCCACCCGCCGCCGCCGGGCCCGGAACCACCAGGCCCGGAACCGCCCGGCCCGGAGCCGCCCGGCTCACCATCGCCAGGCTCACTATCACCAGGCGGCGCATCACGAGCCGAGCTACCGCGCCCAGGCCCGGCACCGCCGGATCCCGCCGGCCCCGGCACCAGCCGTGACACCAGCGGCAGCCCGGACCCCCAGCCCCCGCCCGAGACCCGGGCCCGGGACTACCTGAGTTCGCTGGGGGTCCGGCTGACCCCGATCGCCCGGGGTGACTGCGACCACCGGCACGCCGAGACCGGGTACCAGCCCAGCCGCAAGCTCCAGCACCTGATCCGGACCCGCAGCACCCGGTGCACCGCGCCGGGCTGCGGCCGGCCCGCGGCCCGCTGCGACCTGGACCACACCCTCGCGTGGGACAAGGGCGGGATCACCTGCGAATGCGGGCTCGCTCCCCTGTGCCGCCACCATCACAGGTGCAAGCAGGCCCAGGGGTGGCAGCTGACTCAGCCGGAGCCAGGCCTCCTGCAATGGCGCACCCCGCACGGACGCACCTTCACCACCACCCCCACCGAATACCCGCTGTAGGAGGCAGGACGGCACGTGACCGGGATGTTCGCGGCCACGTCCAGCTCGCAGGTACGCGTCGGCGCCGAGCATTGCGGAAGAAGCGCCGCAGCAGGGCTATGTCCAGCCATGAACTGTGTCTTTCGAAGTGCAGAATCAGTCAGACTTCGGGTTGCCGCTTTCAGGCCTCCAGGTAAGCAGTCTCGGTCCGTTTCCCTCGCAGAAGAGTCCCCTCTGCAGACACCACCGCCCTCACCATCTATCCGGATAGCTGATGAAGGATGGCCATCGGAGGGTAGGCGCGCTACGCTTGCCCCGTCGTGCTCGTGGGGAGGTGCCGGTGTGACAGCCTCGGGCGACGAGATGGCGGCGGGCATGGCGGGCCGTGGCCGCCTGCGGGCGTCCCACGCCGACCGCGAGCAGGTGATCGGCACGCTGAAGACCGCGTTCGTACAAGGTCGGCTGACCGGGGAGGAATTCGACGCTCGGGTGGAGCAGGCATACGCGTCACGGACGTACGCGGAACTGGCCGAGGTCACCACCGATATCCCTACCGGGCTCGCCGGAACCAAGCCCCCGCGCGACCCGTGGCGGGCGACAAAGCTAGCCTGGCGGGCCGTATACGCCATAATTTTGCCGGCCATCGTTACGCTTATTGCCCTCCCAGGAGGACCTGGTAGTCCCTCCGTGGAGACTGTGATCACCACGGCCGGGGTGACCTATCTCCTTTTCTGGATGTGCGGCGTAGTCGTAATGGTCGGCTCACGGCACCAGAAGCGCTCCGCCGGGCAGCTACCGCCGCGGTCAGCACCGGGCGCGGGCGGGTAAGGGTACCCGCATTATGCTTCGCTCCGTCGCGCTCGTGGGGAGGCACCGGCGATGGTAGAGCCGGGAGATGAGATAACAGCAGACGCGGGAGCCCTTGGCCGTCTATACGCTTCCCGCTTCGACCGCGTGCAGGTGATCGTGACCCTCAAGGCCGCGTTCGTGCAAGGTCGGCTGACCGAGGATGAATACGACGCGCGGGTGGGCAAGGCGAACGCCTCGCAGACTCACGCCGATCTCGCCGTGCTCATCGCCGACATCCCGGCCGGGTCGGTCACAGCCCGACCGCCGACGGCCAACCACGCCCGGATGGGCGTCTGCGTCATCGTTGCGGCGGCTACTGTGCTCGGGCTGATCCTGTGGTGGCAGCCCGACAACGCGCTCGCATTCATGACGGCTTTTCTGGCCGCCGTCGCTTTGATCGTGGGCACCCCCGTAACCGTGGGCCTGATGATCGACTCACGGCATCAGCGGCGGTCCGGCGCGCAGCTACCGCCGCTTCCACGCAGGCCCGAGCTGGGTTAGTCAGCGCTCGACCAGGTGGGCGTTGACCGATCGGGCGCGGTCGGCGAGCTCGGGGACCTCGGTGACGGCTACGCCCGCGGCGCGGAGCTGGTCTGCGCCTTCGCCGGAGGTGAACAGCGCGGGCTCGCGCCAGGCGAAGACGACCCGCGGGATTCCGGCCGCGAGGATGTGCTGGACGCAGGTCAGCGGGCGCGAGGCGCGGGCGCCGCACGGGACCAGCGAGCTGTAGATGGAGGCGTGCCGCAGCCGGGGATCCGGGCCGAGCTTACGCAGCGCCACCTCCTCGGCGTGATCGTGGTCCTCCTGCTCACGGGAGAACCCGGTGGCCAGCACCTCGCCGTCCTCGCCGACGATGACCGCGCCGACGGAAAAGGCGGTCGCGGACGGGGGGCACAACCGGGACAGCTCGATCGCCCAGCGCAGGAACCGGTGATCCGGGCCGCCGGGGCCCAGCAGGTAGCGGGCCAGGACCATCTCCTCGACCCGGCGTGTTTCGGCGAGGGTCATGGGGCTGGCGGGGGCGGGGAGGTTGAGGCGGGGGGCTGAGTTGGGGGGGGCGAGGAAGAAGGGGGCGATGGCTAGGTGGAATTCGTGGGCTAGGTCTTGGGCCAGGAACTCAGCCAGGAGGTGCGCACCGCCTTCGACGAGGAGACGAGCCACGCTTCGTTCCGCAAGATCTTCGAGAATGACATCCAGGGATACGGGGCAGCCGGCGTCGATTAGTACGGCGCTATCGCCCAGGCTGGCCTGGGCGCGGGGCAGGGCGGGGGTGGCGCAGTAGACCAGGCGGGGGGCGCCGGGGGCGAAGAAATTCGCTCTGGGGTCGAGGTCGCCGGTGGCGGTCAGGGTGACCCGGGCCGGGTGCTGCGGCAGGCCGCGGGCGGCGCGGCGGGCGCGGCGGCGCGGGTCGCGGATCAGCAGCCTCGGGTTGTCCTTCCTGACGGTCCGCGCGCCGACCATGATCGCGTCGCAGCCGGCCCGCACCTCGTCCACCCGGTCCAGGTCGGCGGGACCGGACAAGATCAGGCGGCGCGGGCTGGCGTCGTCCAGGTAGCCGTCGGCCGAGGTCGCGCAGCTCAGCAGCACGTACGGGCGTGACGGCAACCGGGCCTCCCTTCCCTAAATGTCCTACCCCAGCGTAGCTGCGGGGCGGCTGGCGATGCTTTACTGGTCAGCGATGCTTGAGACAATCAACCCGGCCACAGGGGAAGTGCTGGCCACCTTCCCCCTGCACGGGCGCCGTGAGGTCGATGCCGCCGTGGCCACGGGCCGCGAGGCCGCGGTGTGGTGGGCCGGGCTCGGCTGGGCCGGGCGGCGAATCCGGCTGCTGGCCTGGAAGTCGCACCTGACCAGGTACCTGGACCGGCTCGCCCAGCTGGTGCACGAGGAAACCGGCAAGCCGCTGGACGACGCGAAACTCGAAATCATCCTGGCCATCCTGCACATCGACTGGGCCGCCAGGCACGCCCGCCGGGAGCTGCGCCCGCGCCGGGTCCGCAGCGGGCTCGCGGCCATCCACCAGGCCGCCACGGTGGAGTACCAGCCGCTCGGCGTGATCGGCGTGATCGGGCCGTGGAACTACCCGGTGTTCACCCCGGTGGGCTCGATCGCCTACGCCCTGGCGGCCGGGAACGCGGTCGTGTTCAAGCCGTCGGAGCTGACCCCGGCTACCGGGGACGCGCTGGTCCGGTCGTTCGGCGAGGCGCTGGGCATCTTCGGTGAGTACCAGCCCGTGCTCCAGCTGGTCACCGGGGCCGGCTCGACCGGTGAGGCGCTGGCCCGCAGCGGCGTGGCCAAGATCGCCTTCACCGGCTCCGCGGCCACCGCGCGCAAGGTGATGGCCGCCGCCGCGGACACCCTGACCCCCGTCGTGGCCGAATGCGGCGGCAAAGACGCCATGCTGGTCGGGGCCGACGCCGACCTGGACGCGGCCGCCGACGCCGCGGCCTGGGGCGCGATGTCCAACGCGGGCCAGACCTGCATCGGGATCGAGCGCGTCTACGTGGCCGACTCGGTGTACCACACCTTCCTAGAGCGACTGAATAAGCGGGTGTCCGGGCTGCGGCCAGGATTTGATCCGGAGGCCTCCTACGGGCCGATGACCTCGCCCGCGCAGGGGGAGATTGTGGCCAAGCACGTGGCCGACGCGCTGGCCCGGGGCGGCCGGACCTGGGGTTCGGCACCGGAAGGCGCGGAGGTGGTGGTGGCGGCGCCGTACCTGCGGCCGCTGGTGCTGACGGAGGTGCCGGAACATAGCACGGCGGTGACGGAGGAGACCTTCGGGCCCACGGTGACGGTGACGCCTGTGGTCAACCTGGCCGAGGCGGTGTCGTTCGCCAACGCGGGGCGGTACGGGCTGGGGTCGGCCGTGTTCGCCAAGGACCGTTCGGCGGCGATGGCCGCGGCCCGGTCGCTGCGCACCGGGATGACCTCGGTCAACTCGGTGGTCGGGTTCGCGACCGTGCCCGCGCTGCCGTTCGGCGGGGTGGGCGAGTCGGGGTTCGGGCGGATTCACGGGGCCGACGGGCTGCGGGAGTTCACCCGGGCCAAGGCCATCACGCGGCAGCGGATGCGGCCGCTGGTGAACCTGACGTCGTTCGGCCGGACGGAAAGGGATATGCGGCGTCTTGTCACTTTTGTGACGTTGCTGCACGGGCGGCTGTACCGGCCGCGGGGGTCGCGCCGGGGGCGCTAAGGCCCGGCGATCACCATGGCGTCGACCGCGTCGGCCGGATCGACGGCGGCCAGCGGGGCCCGGCCCGCGATGAGGTCAGCGGCGCGCTCGGCGATCGCGATCGTGGGCGCGTTGGTGTTCCCCCTCGGCACCGACGGCATCACCGACGCGTCCACCACGCGCAGCCCGGCCACCCCGCGCACCCGGAGCTCGGGGTCGACCACGGCCTTCCACCTCGACTCGCCCCCCATCGCGCACGTCCCGACTGGGTGGTACAGGGTCACCACGTTCGTTCGGACGTACTGGAGCAGGTCCTCGTCGGACCGAACGTGGGCGCCGGGGGCCAGCTCGCTCTTGCATATCTCCGCCATCGACCGGGCGGTCACGAACTCCCTGGCCATCTTCAGCCCCGCGGTCAGCGCCCGGGCATCCCGCAGATCGGACAGGTAACCGGGGTCGATGGCCGGCCGGTGCCTCGGGTCGTCGCTGTTCAGCCGGATCCGGCCCCGGCTGGCCACGTCGACGAGGCCGACCAGCACCGACATGGCGCGCTGCGCGGCGTCGGCCAGGCCCTGGTCGCGGTAGGGCCCGGGCAGCACATGCAGCTGCAGGTCCGGCGCCCGCAGGCCCGGTTCTGAATGAGCGAAGCCGCCGGACTCCGCGACGTTGGAGGTCAGCGGGCCGCGGTGAGTCAGCTGCCAGCGCAGCGCGCTGCCGTTGCCGCTCTTCTCCCACAGGCCGCGCAGCCGCGGCGTGGACCAGATGACCGGCAGCACTGGATGGTCGGACAGGTTAGCGCCGACGCCGGGGCTGTCCGCCAGCACGTCGATGCCCATCTCGATCAGGTGGTCGGCCGGGCCGATGCCGGACAGCATCAGCAGCTGCGGGCTGTTGATCGCGCCGCCGGACAGGATGACCTCGGCGCGGGCCTGGGCGCTGGTCGCCTCACCGTGCCGCAGGTAACTGACGCCGATGGCCTGGCCGCCTTCGACGATGACCTTCGTGACCAGGGCGTCGGTGAGCACCGTGAGGTTCGGCCGGGACATGGCCGGGTGCAGGTACGCGGTGGCGGCCGAGCACCGCCGGCCGTTCCGCTGGGTCACCTGGTACCAGCCGACCCCGTCCTGGCGCGGCCCGTTGAAATCGTCGTTGGCCACCGCGCCCTGCTCCTGCGCCGCGGCGATGAACGCCGCGCAGGCCGCGGACTTGTAGCGCGGGTCGGTGACGCCCAGCGGGCCGCCCGTGCCGTGATAGGCGGACGCGCCGCGCGAGTTGTCCTCGGCCCGGCGGAAGTAGGGCATCAGGTCTTCATAGCCCCAGCCGGCGCAGCCGTGCTCGTCCCGCCAGCTGGCGAAGTCGTGGCGGCTGCCGCGGATGTAGACCATCGCGTTCATCGAGGAAGAGCCGCCCAGGACCTTGCCCCGGGGCCAGTAGATGGAACGGCCGGCCGCGCGGCGCTGCGGGACCGTTCGGTAATTCCAGTCGTACGGGCCCTGGAACAGCCGGCTCAGCGCGGCGGGGGCATGGATCTCCGTGGCCTCGTCGGCCGGGCCGGCTTCGAGGAGCAGGACGCTGATACTGGGATCGGCGGACAGGCGCGCCGCCAGGACGCATCCTGCGCTTCCGGCGCCGACGATGATGTAGTCATACACGGCGGTCTCCCTTAAAAGGTAAACAATAACGCGCCGTGGTCGTGGATCACGCCTGGGGGCTCTGGGGGTTCCAGCGGCCTCGAGAGGCTCGGGGGCCTCGAGGGCTGGGTTCAGGTCCGGCGGGCCCCCGAGAACCGCCGGACCTGAACGTCTGCGATGCTCACTCCTGCGCTGACACGACATCGGGGTCAGATACGCAGAGTAACAGCCACTGCAACTTTTGTGCGTTTCAGCTGCTGGTGATCACCAGTGTGATCACTTATCGTGTTCACACTGTGTCACATCGTGTCGCCAATGGGAACACCCCAGATCAATACGGCGATCATTATTTAATCGCGATACGGCGCCGGCCGGCCGGCCGCGTCCCTACGCGGGTTCCCTTAGGGTGGATCCATGTCGCGAAACCGCAGCGAAAACCCCGTCGTGCTGTCCAGCATCTACACCCGCACCGGTGACGACGGCAGCACCGCCCTGGCCGACGGCAGCCGTACCGCCAAGGCAGATTCGCGCCTCGCCGCTTACGCCGACGTGGAGGAAGCGAACTGCGCGATCGGGACGGCGATCACTTTCGGTGAGCTTGCCCCGGACATTGCCGCGCTGCTCACCCGGGTGCAGAACGAACTCTTCGACGTCGGCGCCGACCTCGCCAACCCGGTGACCGGCAAGCCGGCGCCGTACCCGCCGCTGCGGATCGACCAGGCCTACATCACCCGGCTGGAGACCGAGTGCGACTCCTACAACTCCTCGCTGCCGACGCTGCGCAGCTTCCTGCTGCCGGGCGGAAGCCGGGGCGCGACGCTGCTGCACACGGCGCGGACCGTCACCCGCCGGGCCGAACGCGGCGCCTGGGCCGCGGTCGGCGAGCACGGCGACTCGGTCAGCCCGCTGCCTGGCCGTTACCTGAACCGCCTGTCCGACCTGCTGTTCATCCTGGCCCGGGCGGCCAACGCGGGACACGACGACGTGCTGTGGAAGCCCGGCGGCGAACGCTAGGCGGGTTTACTCCGGGGAGCTTGCTTGGCGAGCTTGCTTGGCGAGCTTGCTTGGCGAGCTAGAAGAGCATGCCTACGTGAGAGCCGGGCGGGCCGGCCTCGAGCCAGGAGAGCAGGCCGGTGAGCGCCGAGTCAGCCAGGGCCAGTTCCACCTTGCTGCCCGGTTCCTGGGTGCTGCCGTCACCGAGCTGACACTGCACCACGATCATGCCGGGCCCCAGGCTGGCCGCCTCCGCGTCGCTGGGCAGGCGGCGCGCGACCAGCGTCAGCTCCCGCCGGGGAAAGGTCTCTTCCGGCCGCATCGACACCCGGAACACGCTGAACCAGTAGAGCTCCTCGCTCTGGTAGGACGCCAGCCCGAGGCGCCAGGGCCCGTCCCCCTTGCGCAGGCCGCACTCGACCGTGCCGCCGCCGCGCTCGAGCAGGAACCTGCGGGCGGCGATGCCGACGGCGGCCAGGATGAGTATGACCAGGACAGCGGCGAAGAGCCAGGCTGCGTCAAGCGCCAGCGCTCCGCCCACTGAGGTTAAGCCCGGCCCGCGGCCCGCAGCTGCGCCCTCGCGTACTTGGCTTCGGCCGGTTCCTCAGGGCCCGGTTCGGCTTCGGCGAGCGCGCTGTCAAGCTCTCGCTGGGCCTGATCGGCGTCGACCTCGCCGGCGAACAGGGCCTGGGCCGCCAGGATCGACACCCGGTCATTCGCCACGGAAAGGAAACCGCCGCTGACGACGGCGCGCACCGGCTCGGCGTCATCGTTGAGGATCTCGACCTGGCTGCCCTCGGCCAGGACGCCGAATACCGGCGCGTGCCCGGTGAGCACGCCGATATCGCCTTCCGTGGTCTTCGCGATCACGGTCCTGGCCTCGCCCGACCACAGCTCGCGGTCGGGCACGACCAGGGCTACGTGCATCGTCACCGTTCCATCTCCCTGGCCTTCTTCTCCACGTCCTCGATCCCGCCGACCATGTAGAACGCCTGCTCGGGCAGGTTGTCGTACTTGCCTTCCGCGATCGCCTTGAACGAGGAGATCGTCTCTTCCAGCGGCGTGAAGACACCCGGCTGCCCGGTGAACTGCTCGGCCACGAACATCGGCTGAGACAGGAACCGCTCGATCCGCCTCGCCCGCTGCACCGTGATCTTGTCCTCTTCAGCCAGCTCGTCGACGCCGAGGATGGCGATAATGTCCTGCAGCTCGCGGTACCGCTGCAGGATCCGCTGCACCTCGCGGGCCACGTCGTAGTGCTCTTGGCCGATGTACCTCGCGTCCAGGATCCGTGAGGTGGAGTCTAGCGGGTCAACCGCCGGGTAGATCCCCTTCTCGGTGATGGACCTGGACAGCGTGGTGGTGGCATCGAGGTGCGCGAACACCGTGTGCGGCGCCGGGTCGGTGATGTCGTCCGCGGGCACGTAGATGGCCTGCATGGAGGTGATCGAGTGACCGCGGGTCGAGGTGATCCGCTCCTGCAGCTGGCCCATCTCGTCGGCCAGCGTCGGCTGGTAGCCGACCGCCGACGGCATCCGGCCGAGCAGCGTGGACACCTCCGAGCCGGCCTGGGTGAAGCGGAAGATGTTGTCGATAAACAGCAGCACGTCCTGCCCCTGCACGTCGCGGAAGTACTCGGCCATGGTCAGAGCCGACAGGCCAACGCGCAAACGAACGCCCGGCGGCTCGTCCATCTGGCCGAACACCAGCGCCGTGTCCGCGATGACGCCGGACTCGGTCATCTCCAGCCACAGGTCGTTGCCCTCGCGGGTGCGCTCCCCCACCCCGGCGAAACAGGAGACGCCGCCGAAGTTCTGGGCCACGCGGCGGATCATCTCCTGAATCAGCACGGTCTTGCCGACGCCGGCCCCGCCGAACAGCCCGATCTTCCCGCCCCGGACGTACGGGGTGAGCAGGTCGAGGACCTTGATGCCGGTGGTGAACATCTCGGTCCGCGGCTCGAGCTGGTCGAGCGGCGGTGGCTCGCGGTGGATCGGCCACCGCTCGGTGACGTTCAGGGACGAGATGGGCACGTCGAGCGTCTCGCCCAGGGCGTTGAACACGTGCCCCTTGGTGACGTCGCCGACCGGCACCTCGATCGGCGCGCCGGTGTTGATCACCTCGGCGCCGCGCACCATGCCGTCGGTGGGCTGCATCGAGATCGTCCGCACCATGTCGTCGCCGATGTGCTGCTCGACTTCCAGCGTCAGCGTCTGCGTCGTGTCGCCCAACGTGACATCGACGTGCAGCGC
>Ga0302229_10001710_pt1 | contig 16528 bp, 10 predicted proteins | sample II_Palsa_N1_3_FD_193518 | JGI IMG/M metagenome (GOLD analysis project Ga0302229, IMG submission 193518) | Peat permafrost microbial communities from Stordalen Mire near Abisko, Sweden - II_Palsa_N1_3 | ecosystem: Environmental > Terrestrial > Soil > Palsa > Peat permafrost | place: Sweden... | reverse complement strand
GACCCGCTTGTGCCCGGCCGCGTTGCGCTCGTAGCCGTCGTACGTGCCCACTACCCCGGCCAGCTCGGCCGAGCGCTTGTACGCCGTGCCGGTCATGTGCGACGTGATCGCGGCTGCGATGGCCCGGCCACCGTCTGAGTCGTAGGCGTGCCCGGTCGCCATCAGCAGCGCGCCGAGGTTGGCGTAGCCGATACCGAGCTGGCGGTAGGCCCGCGTCGTCTCGGCGATCTTCTCGGTCGGGAAGTCCGCGAAGCAGATGGAGATGTCCATCGCGGTGATGATCAGCTCGGTGATCTGGCGGAACCGCCCGGTGTCGAACGTGTCGTCCGCGCGGAGGAACTTCAGCAGGTTGACGCTGGCCAGGTTGCAGGACGAGTTGTCCAGGTGCACGTACTCCGAGCAGGGGTTGCTCGCGGTGATCCGGCCGGACTCCGGGCAGGTGTGCCAGTCGTTGATGGTGCCGTCGTACTGGATGCCCGGGTCCGCGCAGTCCCAGGCCGCCTGGGCCATCTTGCGCAGCAGCCCCTTGGCCCCGACCCGGGACACAACCTCGCCGGTACGCCGGGCCAGCAGGTCGAAGTCGCCGTCGTCTTCTACGGCCCGCATGAACTCGTCCGACACCCGGATGGAGTTGTTGGCGTTCTGGTACTGGACGCTCACGATGTCCTTGCCGCCCAGGTCCATGTCGAACCCGGCGTCGCGCAGGACACGCACCTTCTCTTCCTCGCGCGCCTTGGTCTCGATGAATTCCTCGACGTCAGGGTGGTCGACATCGAGGACCACCATCTTGGCCGCCCGCCGGGTGGCGCCGCCGGACTTGATGGTGCCGGCCGAGGCATCGGCCCCGCGCATGAAGGAGACCGGGCCGCTGGCGGTGCCGCCGGAGCTGAGCAGCTCCTTGCTGGACCGCAGCCGGGACAGGTTGACTCCCGCCCCGGAGCCGCCCTTGAAGATCAGGCCCTCTTCCCGGTACCACTCCAGGATGGAATCCATGGTGTCGTCCACGGCCAGGATGAAGCACGCGGAAACCTGCTGCGGCGACGTTGTGCCGACGTTGAACCAGACCGGCGAGTTGAAGCTGAAGACCTGATGGACGAGGGCGTACTTGAGCTCGTGCTCGAACACTTCGGCGTCGGCGTCCGAGGCAAAGTAACCGTGCTTCCGGCCGGTCTCCACGTAGGCGCCGACCACCCGGTCAACCAGTTGCTTGAGGCTCCACTCCCGCTGCGGGGTACCCACCGCACCGCGGAAGTACTTGGTCGTGACGATGTTGGCGGCGTTGATGGACCAGAAGTCGGGGAACTCGACACCGCGCTGCTCGAAGTTGACCGTGCCATCGCGCCAGTTCGTCATGAGGACGTCGCGGCGCTCCCAGGTCACCTCGTCGTAGGGGTGGACGCCCTTGGTGGTGTGGGTCCGGCCGATCCTGAGCCCCTTGCGTGCGTTCTTGCCTTTGGAAGCAGCGGTCCCGCTCACCGTCTCCGTCATGCCAAAGCCCCCTTCTGCGACCTCGCCCGGGCCGCTCATGCCTATTAGGTCTTTTGCAGCGATCAACTGCGGTGGTGCCGCCGGCCACGATTGCGGGGCCGGCTCTTTCGTTACTGCCTGATACTTACTGGTACCTGCCCGGCGCTTGCCCGGTACTTGCCTGGTACTTGCCTGGTACTTGCCCGGTACTTGCCCGGTACTTGCCCGGCCGCCTAGAACGTGTCCGCGCGCTCTTCGCGCAGCGCCTCGATCTCTTTCTCAAAGTCCGCGAGAGACTCGAATCCCCGGTAAACAGAGGCGAAGCGCAGATACGCGACCTCGTCGAGTTCACGCAGCGGGCCGAGGATGGCCAGGCCGACCTCGTGCGAGGGGATCTCGGCACAACCCCTGGACCGCATCGCTTCCTCAACGCGCTGGGCCAGGATCGCGAGCTGGTCCTCGTCGACCGGGCGGCCCTGGCAAGCGCGCCGCACACCGCGGACGATTTTGTCCCGGACGAAGGGCTCCGTCACCCCGCTCCGCTTCGCCACCATCAGGATGACTGCCTCCTGCGTGGTAAAACGCTTTCCGCACTCAGGACATGCCCGGCGGCGGCGGATTGCCACGCCGTCATCGGCGGTGCGGCTGTCGATCACCCGGCTGTCCGGGTGCCTGCAGAAGGGACAGTGCACGCGACCAAACCTCCTCGCCGACATCCGTCAAGCATCCCCGCCGGGACACAAGTTCTGGATAAAACACATTGGTGTAACTACTAGATGTTGTGGTTACGGTAGACCACCACGGCTGGTCCCCGCAAGTGCCACGACGGGTGTGTCCTGAAGCGCTGACAACGAAGGGAAAGCGAACCCCAGACGGCGTGTCGCGGCATCCGCACCCGGCACCGGCACCGGCCTCGTGGCACGATCCCATGCAGGCGCGGCGGCTAGCCTCGCGGCACCCATAGGCGCTGCCCGGCCGTGATGTCGGCAGTCTTGAGCCGATTGGCCTGCAGCATTTCCTGGACGACGGTCCGGGCGTCGGCGTGCGGGTCCGCGGTCTCGGCGATGGACCACAGCGTGCTGCCCGGCTGGACGATGATCCGCTGGCCGGATCCGGTCGCTGCATGGGCCGCCGCCCGGCTGCTGGCCTGGGCCGCGCTGGCCCCCGCCACGAACAGCCCGCAGGCCGCCACGACGGCCAGCGCCGCTACGACGATCCGGCCTCGCCTGGTGAGCCGGATCCGCCGGGAGGGGACTGCCCCCGCCGCCCGGGGCGCCGAGACCGGCCGCCCCACCAGGACCGGGCGCCCCAGCCTGGCGGGCACTGGCCTGGCGGGCACTGGCCTGGCGGGCACTGGCCTGGCGGGCACTGGCCTGGCGGGCACTGGCCTGGCGGGCACTGGCCTGGCGGGCACTGGCCTGGCGGGCGGCGCTGCCCTGGCGATTCGTTCGGCTCCGGCCCCCGCAGGGGGCGCCGTACCGGTTACCTGCGGGATCAGGGACCCGGCCGAACTGCGCCCGGCAGGCAGCGGGCGGGACGACCGGCGGGAGTAGGGCTGGGACGCACTGGAGAAACGCTCTCCCCCGCCGGGAAAGACGCAGTCACCATCCGGCAGGACCGCCCGCTTGCTCGGAATCAGCGGATGTACGTCCCGCCGGGCTGGGGCACCGGCCAGGCGGGGCCGTGGCCCCCGTGATCCGCGGTCTGTATCCGCGGGGATGGCCCCCGACGGCTGCTGCTCCACCGGCAGAGCGCTCATGCCGACCTCCTCAAACGTTCATTCGAACAACTCTGTTCGATCGTATACCTGTTCGATCGAACGAACCTACGACATCTTTGTACCCGTCGGGTCTGACAGTTTGCCGACACGTCGAACAGATGTTTGAGATCGAGCAGCGCAGCTACTACCCTCGGCATCAGATAGGCAATAACCGGATTGGAAGGTCGACTGATGGACAAGGGCAGCACGGATAACAACGCAGAGGGGACGTCCGCCACCGTCGGCGACACTCCCCGGCCCAAGGGAAAACCAGGACGTAAGCCAAAGGGCACCGTTCCGCCCGTTGTCACGGTGACGCCGGAAAGGCCGGAGCCCGGCCACGTGCTGACCTGGCGGCAGCGCAAGGTGCTTCAAGTCATTCGCGACTCGGTGCAGAAGCGCGGTTATCCGCCGTCAATGCGCGAGATCGGCGAGGCAGTCGGGCTGACGAGCACGTCGAGTGTTTCGTACCAGCTTTCGACTCTGCAGGCCAAGGGGTACCTGCACCGGGACGCGGGCCGGCCGCGGACCGTCGAGGTCCGGCTCCCGGGCCACCCTGCCGTCCGCCCTGATTTCGAACAGGATGAGGAGGAAACCGCCGAGGCACCGGCTGGGTCTTTCGATATCCCGTCACAGGAAGCGGCGTATGTTCCGCTGGTCGGCCGGATCGCCGCCGGCGGCCCGATCCTGGCCGAACAGCAGGTGGAGGATGTTTTCCCGCTGCCGAAACAGTTGGTCGGCGAGGGTGAGCACTTTCTGCTTCAGGTCAGCGGTGACTCGATGATCAACGCTGCCATCACCGACGGGGACTGGGTCGTCGTCCGCTCGCAATCGGACGCCGAGAACGGTGAGATCGTCGCCGCCATGGTCGAAGGCCAGGGCGCGGAGGGCGAGGCGACGGTCAAGACCTTCAAGAAGAGCGACGGGCACGTCTGGCTGATCCCGCACAACCCCCTGTACGCCCCGATTCTGGGCGATGAAGCTACCATCCTGGGCAAGGTCGTGGCCGTCCTCAGGCGCGTCTAGCTCGGTCGGAGACTGCCTGCCGCCGGGCTGCTCGTCAGCCGCCGCCCCCGATGCGGGCGGTCATGGCCAGCAGGCGCTGAGCGATGCGGCCGCACCCCGGCGGGGTGCGGCCGCTTGGCAGCCGGGGCTGATCTGCCGGAACCGCCGTCAGCATGCTGAAGCCCGCAAGATGCTGCCGGAGGCTTCAGCCAGTGACCACGTTGACCAGCTTGGGCGCGCGGACAATGACCTTCCGGATGGACTGGCCCTCCAGGGCACGGACCGCCCCGACCGCGGCCAGGGCCATCTCGCGCAGGTCCACGTCGCTGATGTCCGGGGGCACCTCAAGCCGGTCCCGGACCTTGCCGTTGACCTGGACCACACTGGTGACGGACTCGGTGACCAGCAGGGCAGGATCGGCGACCGGCCAGCCGGCCTTGGCCACCGACGGGTCGTGGCCGAGCAGTTCCCAGCACTCCTCGGCCGTGTACGGCGCGAGCAGGGACAGCAGCACCGCCAGCACCTCGGCCGCCTCACGGACCGCCGGGTCACCGGCGCCCGGACCGGAATCGATAGCCCGGCGGGCGGCGGTGACCAGCTCCATCAGCCTGGCCACGGCCACGTTCAGCCGGTGGACCTCGATCAGCCGGGTCACGTCGTCAATGGTGTGGTGGGTGACGCGGCGCAGAGCGATGTCGCCCCTCCCTGCGCCGGGCAGAGCGGAACCCGCCGCCGCGACATCGGACGCGAGCCGCCACGCCCGGCCGAGGAACTTCACCATCGCCTCCGGGCGCACGTCGGCCCAGTCGATGTCGTCCTCGGGCGGGCTGGCGAAGATCATGGTGAGCCGGATGGCGTCCACCCCGTGTGCGGCCAGCTGCTGACCCAGGTCGACGCCGTTGCCCAACGACTTGGACATCGCCTTGCCGCCGTTGATCACCTGGCCCTGGTTCAGCAGCCGGGTGAACGGCTCGGTGAAGTCGACCAGGCCCATGTCATGCAGGACCTTGACGAAGAACCGGCTGTACAGCAGGTGCAGGATGGCGTGCTCGACACCGCCCACGTACAGGTCGACCGGCGCCCAGCGGCGTACGTCTTCCGGGTCGAACGGGCCGCCGGCGTACCGGGGCGAGCAGTACCGCAGGAAGTACCAGGACGAGTCGACGAACGTGTCCATGGTGTCGGTGTCACGCTTGGCCGGCCCGCCGCACTTGGCGCAGGTCACGTTCACCCAGTCGGTCGCCGCGGCCAGGGGTGACACGCCCCTGGGGGCGAGGTCCTGCCCGCGCAGGTCCGGCAGGACGACCGGCAGGTCCTCCTCCGGGACCGGCACTTCGCCGCACGCCGGGCAGTGGATGATCGGGATCGGCGTCCCCCAGAACCGCTGCCGGGAGACGAGCCAGTCACGCAGCCGGTAATTGACCGCGGCGTGGCCCAGGCCCTTCTCCGCCAGGATGGCCGTGATCGCCGCGATCGCCTCGGCCTTGCCCAGCCCGTTCAGCGGACCGGAATTGATCAGCATGCCGTCGCCGGCCGTCGCCACGCCGGAGACGGCCGGGTCCGTCTGGTCGGTGGCCACCACGACACGCACGGGCAGCCCATGCGCCCGGGCGAAGTCCAGGTCGCGCTGGTCGTGCGCGGGAACCGCCATGATCGCCCCGGTCCCGTAGTCGGGCAGCACATAGTCGGCGGCCCAGATCGGGATCAGCTCGTCATTGACGGGATTGACCGCGTGCACCCCCAGGAAGACGCCGGTCTTCTCGCGGCCGGTGGCCTGCCGCTCGATGTCGGTCAGCTTGCGGACCTCGGCCACATAGCTGCGCAGCTCCTCGAGCCGACTGGGCTCACACAGCTCCTCGGCCAGCGGTGAGTCGGCCGCCACGACGAAGAACGTCGCCCCGTACAGGGTGTCCGGGCGGGTAGTGAACACCGTCACCGGCTCGTCGCGGCCCTCGACCGCGAAGTACACCTCCGCGCCCTCGGACCGGCCGATCCAGTTGCGCTGCATCAGCAGCACGCGCTCCGGCCAGTTCCCCTCCAGGGCAGCGGCGTCGGCCAGCAGCTGGTCGGCGTAGGAGGTGATCTTGAAGTACCACTGAGTCAGCGTCCGCCGGACGACTTCGGTGCCGCACCGCTCGCAGCGGCCGTTGATGACCTGCTCGTTGGCCAGGACGGTCTGGTCCTTCGGGCACCAGTTGACGTAGCCGTCCTTGCGGTAGGCCAGCTCACGCTCGTAGAAGCGCAGGAACAGCCACTGGTTCCAGTGGTAATACTCCGGGTCGCAGGTCTGCAGCCGGCGCGACCAGTCGAAGGAGACCGCGTACCGGCGGAACGATTCGGCCTGCGTCTCGATGTTCGCGTAGGTCCAGTCGGCGGGGTGGGCGTTGTTGCGGATGGCCGCGTTCTCAGCGGGCAGGCCGAAGGCGTCCCAGCCGATCGGGTGCAGCACGTTGCGGCCCAGCTGGAACCAATACCGGGCGATGGCGTCGCCGATGGCGTACGCCTCGGCGTGCCCCATGTGCAGGTCGCCTGACGGGTACGGGAACATGTCCAGCAGGTAGGCGCGCTCACGGGGGTCCGCTGGATCATCGCTCGCCCGGAACGGATCCAGTTCCGCCCACCGTCGCTGCCACTTTGGCTGAATCGCACGTGGGTCGTAGCGCTGCGCCGCCTCGGCGCTCTCCGCCGCTGTCATCGTTTCCTCACAACTCTTCGGTCCGGCCGCGTGCGTGTCATTGTGAATCTGGCCCCGTAATGGACGGCCCCGGCAATGAAAAGGCCCCTCGCGCACGAGGGGCAGCCACGCCGACGGAGCTCAGTCGACGTGGCTAGATAAGAGGCAGCCGGACGCCACGCATGCGCTGAGGATAGCGCATGTTCAGGACCACCGCGGGAGGGGGCCGGGGCCCGGGCCGGCGGCCGCGGCGGGGACGGGCGCCGGGCCGCCACCGGCCCGCGCCGCGGATCGCACGGTCCCGCGATGACCGCAAAAAACAGGATTCCCCGGAAAGGGCCATTGGCCGGCCTATTCTTCTGGTTACTAACGCTCCGGTAAAGGAACAGCGGGGCGGATTTTTATCGGACGAATTAGGCCCGGATACGCTTTCCGGCCGTGCCGCCGGGCGCTTTAGCGGCACGGGCCACGTCTGCTGGCCGGAAGCCCCCAGGGACGAGGTCTGCTCGCGGTAGACCTGGGCTGCTCCGCCGGCCAGGGCACGTACGGGCACCGGGGGCCCACGGACCTGGGCGCAAGCCTGGCCGTTGCCCCCCACTGGCGGCATGTCAGGAAAAGCCACCACGCGGTATTCATAGCCGACATTGCCACGCAGAATTAAAATTGACGCGGGAATCGGTGAATCCCCTAATGGCCCTTGACCGCAAATATTCATGCTCAATACAGTGAGGACGGCCGGTGAACCGGCACCGGCCGTGGCCGGGACGTAACGGGTATCCGGCACCTTGTTGGCCAGCGCGCCAGCAAGCCTGAGGACCTGTGGCCCCGGGCCTTATGGGCGCAAGCCCATAAGGCCCGGGCAAGCACAGGAATGCAGGCACGGCAATGACTGTGCTTACCGTCCGGTACGTGCGGTCAGGGCCTGAGGCGCACCTACTGCTTCCGGGGAAGAATGGGCACTGGGGTTACCGCTGGATCAGGGCGTCCAGCCGCAGGCACGGACGTCTTCGCGCTCCGCAGCCGGGACCGGCAGGCGCTCGTGACCACGCTGGAACGGATCGCCGCCATCGCTCCGCGAATGCCCGGCCGCGAGCGGCACAATCTGGCCTGCCAGCTGGGGCGGGAAGCGGTGCTGCCCGCCCCGTGGGCTGCGGTCGACGGTCGGCTGGGGGCGTCCGGGGGTGGCGCGTCGTGGCCTGTGGGCGTCGACCATCCTGACGTGCCCGGGGACGGGCCGGCCGGAGCTCGCCGGGCTGACCCCGGGGCCCGGGAGATCCGGGTGGCCCTGACCGCGGCGAGCGCGGATCAACTGGCCGAACGGGCCCGGCACGCCGCCGGTCTCGTGGACGTGGCGCGGGGCGGCCCGCTGGTCAGCGAGGCCGGGGTACACGTCTCCTGCGGGGCGGGCGGCCGGGTCGTGCTGGTGTTCCCCGGCTGGGCGGCCGACAGCGGCATCGCCACGCCGAGGGCCGAGGCCGCCACCCTGGCCCGGTCGCTGAGCGTGCTGCAGTGGCTGGACGAACTCGGCGTTCAGGCCGATGCCGCGGTAGGCCACGGACTAGGCGAGCTGGCCGGCCTGGTATGGGCAGGCAGCCTGTCGGCGGCGGAAGCCGCGCGGCTGGCCGCGCGGCAGGGCGAGGTGCGCCGGGGCCTGGCGGCCCGGCGTGGGGCAATGGCGAGGTTGACCGCCGACGAGGCGACGGCGCAGGCGCTGAGTGAGGCGTGCGGCCTGGTCATCGCGGCGTACGAAGGCCCGCGATCGCACGTGCTGGCCGGCCCGGCGGCGGGCCTGCGGAAGCTGGCCCGGCAGGCTCCGGCCGGCCTCAGCGTCAGCGTGGTGGAAGCAGCGCACGCGCTGCACACCCCGGCGATGGCACCGGGCACTGCCGCGTGGCGCAGCGTGCTGGCCCGGGTCCGGTTCGGGCCGCCCCGGCGGCGGCTGGTGTCTACGGTTACGGCGTGCGAGCTGACGCCGCAGGACGACCTAGCGGCCCTGCTGTGTGCGCAGCTCACCTCTCCGGTGCACTTCGGGGAAGCACTGCGGCTGGCCAGCGACGGCGCAGACCTGATCATAGTCAGCGCCGGGGACGCCACCCTCATGGCGGCGGCGTCCGCCAGTGGCAGGCCAGTCCTAAGTGCGGGCCCTCAGGTGCGTGCCTGGCCGGTCGGCGCGCCGCCGGCGGTGTGGGGCGAAGACGAGGCCACGTCCCTCGCCGCCCTGTTCGCAGCGGGCGCCCTGCCGGGCACTGTCCTGCAGGGCCCCGGCGACGCGGAGCCGGTGGACATCTGGCAGGACCGGCCCGTGTCCCGTCCGCAGCCGGTCGTGGCCCCGCCGCCCGCGCCAGCTCCGGCGCCGCACCGGTTCGTCGAAAGCATCATGGCACACCGGCCTGGCGCTGGGCTGGAAGCCGAGGCGCGGATCTCCGTGCGGACCGACCCGTACCTGACCGACTACGTGATCGACGGGCAGGCCGTGCTGCCGGCCGCGATCAGCCTGGAAGCGATGGCGCAGGCGGCGTCGGTACTGGCCCGCCGGCCGATGCGCAGCGCACGGCGCGTGTCGCTGGGCGTCCCGCTCGTCATCGCCGACGCGGCCACGGCAGACGGCCAGGTCATTCTGCGGGTCCAGGCGCGGGTGCGGGGCAATGGCGTGGAGACGATCCTGCGGGCCGGTACCGGCGGCCAGACGGCCGAATGTGCGCGTGCGGTGTTCGTCGGCTCCGGCCCCGGTGCCGCGGGGACGACCCGGGAGACGGCCCCGGCTGGCCAGGAAGGCGCCGGTCTCAAAGAGGCCGGCCAGGACGCGGCCGGCTCGGGGTTCAGCCTCAACGCCGGGCCCGAAATCGTGGATGGGGCGGATCTGTACGGCTCGGTGTGCTTCCAGACCGGACGGTTCCGCCGGGTGGCGCTTGTATCGGGTAAGCCGCCGCGGTCGTGCCGGGCCATCGTCCGGGGACGGGACGAGGAACCATGGTTCGGGCCGCTGGCGATGCCGCCCAGGCCACTGGTCCTCGGCAGCCCGGGCCTGAACGACGCCGTGCTGCAGGTGGCTCAGGCGTGTGTGCCGGACCGCAGGCTGCGGCCAGCCGGGTGTGACTCGCTGACCGTCGGCGGCGATCAACTGCCCAGCGCCGTGGAGCTCCGGGTGTTCCTGATCGGCACGCCGGACGGCGAGTACGTCTGGGACATCCACGGCTACGACCTGGCCGGCCAGCCGGTGCTGGCCTGGATCGGGCTGCAGATGCGGGACGCGGGACCGGCGTCAGCGTCAGGACCAGCGGAGGCAGACAAGGACGCGGGAAAGGACGCGGGCCAGGACCCGGGACTGTTCGCGCCAGACCTGGAGCCCGCGGGGATCTCCGCGTAGCTCCAGGCCTACGGCTCAGGCCATAGCCGAGTCGTGCGCGGGCGGGGCCGTGCCGTCTCCGGTGGAGCCGTCCGCCGGGCCGGGCCGGGAGGGTGTCTGCGCTGAGCTCTGGTCCCAGGCAGCCGGCCGCTCGGTCCAGGTGGGCCGCAGCGGCATGCCGGACACACCCTCGGCGGTCAGCTTGGTCCCCAGCACCTGGTGCAGCTGGATCTGGTTCCGGTCGAAACCGAGCCGCGAACCGGCCATGTAAAGGCGCCACACCCGCGCGGTACCCGGCCCGACTTCGGCGACGGCCTCCTTCCAGTGCGCGTCCAGGTTCGCGCCCCAGGCGGCGAGCGTCATCGCGTAGTGCTCGCGGAGGTTTTCCTCGTGCCGGACCTCGAACCCGGTGTCGGTCATCAGCGAGATCAGGTAGCCGGGACCCTCCAGCTCGCCATCGGGGAAGACGTAGCGGTTGATGAACCCGCTCTTTCGGGCGGCAGGCTCGGTGTTGTCCGGGTGGGTGATGCAGTGATTCAGCAGGCGGCCCTCCGGCCGGAGCTTGCCGAGCAGGAACGCGAAGTAACCCGGAAGCTGCCGTACGCCGATGTGCTCGGTGAGCCCGATCGAGCTGACCGCGTCGAAGCCGGTCTCGCGGACATCCCGGTAGTCGAGGTGGCGGACCTCGGCCAGGCCGGACAGTCCGGCTTTCTCGATGGCCTCCTGGGCCCAGGCCGCCTGCTGTTCGGACAGCGTGGCCCCGAGCGCGCGGACGCCGTATTCCCGGGCCGCGTGCATGACCATGCCGCCCCAGCCGCAGCCGACGTCGAGCAGCCGCATCCCGCTGCGCAGCCCGAGCTTGCGTGCGACCAGGTCGAACTTGTACTCCTGGGCCTCTTCCAGGGAGGACTCCGGAGTCGGGTAACAGGCGCAGGTGTAGGCCATTGACGGGCCCAGCACCCACTCGTAGAAGCGGTTGGACACGTCGTAGTGGTGTGAGATCGCGTTCGCGTCGCGGCCTTTGGAGTGCCGCCGTCCGGTCAGCCACCGGCGGCCGGGGCTGACCTCCTGCGGCGGCGGAGCCAGCCGCGGGAGCAGGGTGCGCGGGCCGCCCAGCTCCCGGAGCAGCCGGAGACGCGCGGCCAGGTCGATGTCCACGGTCTGGGCCTTGGCCATCCGGGCCAGCGCGGTGTACATGTCCCCGTCCACGTCGAGGTGGCCGGACACGTACGCCCGGGCGAGCCCGAGCGCTCCGGGCGCCTGGGCCAGGTAGGACACGGCGACGGGCGACCGGACCGTGATGCGGACGGGGGCTCCCTCCGCGCCCGCGCGGCTCCCGTCGTACGCAACGAACTGGACCGGGGCGTCGGGTCCCGCGAAAGTCTCGAAAACTTGCGCCAGGGCCATTTTTTTTCCTCACTTTCCTCGATCTAACCGTGGGCCGGGTCAGGGCGAACAAGGCGGGCAGGCGGGTCAGCGTCCGCGGACGCACTTGTCGTACAGGCCCGGCAGGCGGCCTGCACCGTCGTATTCGCGCTTCAGCTTTTCGTGGGCCACGCCGTTGTAGAGCCGGCTGAAGTCGTCCTCGGTGTAGTAGGAGGTCGAATACAGCGACTTGTGGCCGCCGAGCGCGCCGACCTCGTTTTCGATCAACCGGTTGTGGTAGCCGTCCGGACGGCCCGGGGGCAGCGGCACGGTGCCCCAGAAGCCGAAGTTGACGTACACCTCGCCGGGCTTCAGCGGATACAGCGGCCAGTCGCGCGCGCCGCGTAGCCGCAGCGGGCACATCCAGACCGGGCTCATACCAACCTGGTCCGCGAAGAAGGTGAGGAAATCCGCGGCGCGGCCGACGGGGATCTCCACGTCCTGGATCACCGCCTCGCGGGCCGGGCGCTGCCTGCCCTGATTCAGCGCGTCGGTCAGGCCGAGGCGGCGGTCCAGCGCGACCAGCTTGCGGTACACATCAGAGCGCCGGTAGCGCCGCGGCCACAGGGCCCGGATCAGCGGCTTCTGCATCCCGAACGGCCGGGAGCACCAGAACCAGTCGGTGTCCCACCGCCACAGGTAGTCACGGATGGTCAGAAAGTCCTCGTGCGGCCCGCGGATGGAGGTGTAGTAGATGTCCCGGCCGGTGTAGTCGCTGCGCCAGGGCGCCACGTCGCTGAAGGCCCCGACGGTCAGGTAGAGCTCATCGGGACTGAATGCCACGCCGTCGACGAAGTCCGCACGGTGACCTTGGTAGCCGCCCTCGGCGGCAATCTGCGCGATGGCGGCCATACAGGCGCCCGGGTCGCGGAACGGGAAGTGGCGCAGGTGCACGAGCGGCCGGACCGGCTGCAGCTCGATGGTGAGGGACAGGGCGTAGCCCAGGGTCCCGTAGGAATTGGGGAAGCCGGCGAACAGGTCGCTGTGCTCGTTGCCCGGAGCCGCCGTGACCACCTGGCCGTCGCCGGTCAGGATCTCCATCTCCAGGACCGATTCGTGCGGCATGCCGTTGCCGAGCGAGGTGGACTCGATGCCGAGCCCGGACACCGCGCCGCCCAGGGTGATCGTCTTGAGCTGCGGGACGACCAACGGCATCAGGCCGTGCGGCAGGGTCGCGTCACACAGGTCCTCGTAGGTGGTCATGCCGCCGACGACGGCTACGCGGGCGACGGAATCGACGCTCAGCACGTGACCGAAGGCGGACACGTCGAGCCCGGGCCGGCCTTCGCCGGGCCGGCCGCTCGCTGGGTCCCGGAACCGGAACAGGTTGGAGGTGCGCTTGGCCAGGCGTATCGGCGCATCCGGTGGCGTCGACGCGTAGGCCTGACGGAGCCGCGCGACCGCGGCCCGGTGCTCGGCCATGGCGGCCGGCGGCGCATCCTGGCGGGCGGTTTCCGTCATGCGCCCTCCTTCCTTCGGTACGACTGTGCGGCGCTGCGACCCAGTGCATTCCAGGTCGCAGGCCGCTACACCCGACAAACAGCTCACGCAGTTTATCTTGGCGGGCCCGTCCGTCCAGGACAGTGCTCGGCCGGGCCGTCATTCCGGGGGCTCGGCGGCCTCCGGACCGGGTGCTTCATCGTCGGCGGCGTAGCTGGCGGCGACCTCCTCCGGGGTCATGGGCAGCCGGGCCAGGGACGGCGGGACGCCGGCGTCGATGGTGTCCCGCAGCAGCAGCGCCATCGAATAACCGGGATCGGCGTCCAGGGCGCGGTCCAGGGCCACGTTGGCCAGCGCGCCGTTGCCGCACTGCCAGGCGGTGAAGGCCAGCAGCGCCGCGGGAGCGGGCAGGTAGGCGGGCTCGGCCCGGCGCACGACGTCGGTCCAGAGCCGGGTGTGGGCGTCGCGGAAATCGGGATCCATCCGGGCCCAGGCGTCGTCCCGGACAGCCAGGTGGGCCAGGGAAAGCGACAGCCACGCGACCTGGTCGTCGGTGGCGAACTTGCCGCCGCCCCGGTAGACGCGGAGGGCATCGGCCACTGCGCTGAGCCCTTCCAGCCGGGCGAGGCGGCCGCGTTCGCGCGGGCGGCCCGAGCGGGCCGCGAGGTTGAGCAGGTCCTGGGCGTGGCTGGTCGCGCGGCTGGTCGCCTGCCGCATGGACTCGCGGGTGATCCCGCCGAGCGGGGCGATCGTGGCGGCTAGGGAAGCCCGGTCCGGCAGTACCGGCAGGCCGGCCGCGGCCATGGCCGCGGCAGCCGGATGGGCCGGGTCGAGGCGAACTCCCTCGGGCGGGCAGCAGGAGGGCTCACGGCACAGGTAGGACCAGTAGCGGCCGTCCTCGACGCGCAGGGCGTCCCGCAATTCCAGGCCGGCCCGCTTCGCCTCCGCCCGGATGAGGTCGATGACCGGGGTGACCAGGTGGCCTGGGCCGTAACCGATGACGACCGCCATGGCCTGCCGCTGGCTGGTGAGGACGGCGATCGCGTGCTGGGCGATGGTGCTCGCGGCGGCGGCGGCTGGAGGATCGGGAAGGTCAAAGCGGAGGGTGACGTGAATGCGGCCCTGCGGCGGCCCGGCGCCGAGCACGATCAGGCTCCTGGCCGGGACGAAGCCGAGCAGGTGCGGGACGACAGCGAGGACCGCGGCCGGGGAGCCGACGCTGACGGTGCGCGGCGGGGCAGGCGGAGTAGGCGGGTTCTGCGGAGTGCTGGGGTGGCCCGGATGCGGGAGGTTGCGTCCCGGGGGGAGGTTTCTGGTCATGGGGCCAGGGTTGCCGGGGCGGGTGGCGCGGGGGGCGGGGGCGATGAGCGGGCTGTGGAAAGGGGAAGGAGGCTACACGGGCCGGAGCGGGGCCTTGACGGCAGGAGGTCAGTTGTGCTGCGGGAGCTGGTCGTCGAGGAATTTGGCCACGAGCCCGCGGATCACGGTCGCCATCGAGAACCCGTGCTCGGAGCACCACTCGCGGAGCTTGGCGTGCTGGTCGGCCGGAAACCGGACCGGGACCATCTGCTGGGGCGCTCCGGGCTGCTGAGCGGACGCCGACTTCGCCTCCTGGAAGATCCGCCAGATACCCGCGGTGGCGGTCCGCGGCTCCAGCAAACCAGTCGCACCCGGCAGCCGGTAGGGCCGCCCCCCGGCACGGAGCAGCCAGCCGAACACCTGATCCCGGTCCCCGGCCGGAAGCTGGTTGACGGCCTGGACGAGAAGGGTCACAGCGTCCTCGGGCTCACCCGGCGACGACTTGGGTTCTCCGCTCACGATCAGCTCCTGGTAGGCAGCCCGCATCCGATATCGCAATAGATATCACACGTAGCGCCCAGCGGAGCCACCGCGAGCTGGCGGATTTACTCGCCTGCCCCTTGGCCAGCAGCGGTTACGCGGTCAGCGTGCAACCGGGGCCCGGCTACCGGCACGCGATCGACGCGATATCCCGGGCCGCCAGGCCGGGCTACAGGGCCACGCCCAGCAGGGCATCGACCGCGTCCCGGACCAGGGTGCCGTCGGCCGTGTCGGCGGGTGCGGCGCGGCCGGTGGGCAGGCTCCCGGCGCGGACCTGTTCGGCAGAAGAAATAGCGGCCGCCCACCGGTCCACCACGGCCAGCGCGCCCGGCGCGTCCAGGTCATCGGCCAGCCGCGCACGGATCCCGGCCAGGGTGGCGGCCGCGCTGCCGTGCGGCGCCAGGCCGTCCCGGGCGACCGCGGCAGCCGAACGCCAGCGGGCCAGCCGCGCACGGGCCTCGGCCAGGCCGCCGGCCGTCCATTCCCAGTCTTCGCGGTAGTGGTGCGCGAGCAGGGCCAGCCGGACCGCCATCGGGTCCTCACCGTCCGCCACCAGCCGGGAGACGAACACCAGGTTGCCCAGCGACTTGGACATCTTCTCGCCGTTGAGCCCGACCATGCCGGCGTGCGCGTACGAGCGCGCGAACACGTGCCCGGGATGCCCGGCGAACGCCACCCGGGTGTGCGAGGCGCTCATCTCGTGGTGCGGGAACACCAGGTCGTAACCGCCGGCCTGCACGTCGAAGGCGGGGCCCAGGTGGTCGGTGGCGATGGCCGCGCACTCCACGTGCCAGCCGGGTCGGCCGCGACCGAACCGCGAGTTCCAGGCCGGCTCGCCGGGCCGCTGCGCCCGCCAGACGACGACGTCGAGCGGGTCCTTCTTGCCCGGGCGGTCGGGATCGCCGCCGCGTTCCGCGGACAGCTCCAGCATCTGCGGCAGCGTCAGGTCAGGCAGCGTGCCCGGGCCTGCCAGCGCACCGAAGCCCGGATCGGCGCTCCGGGCGAAGTAGGTATCACCGTCCAGCTCGTACAGCGCGCCGCGGTCGGCCAGCCGCTCAGCGAACCGCTCGATGACTGGGATCGCCTCGACCGCCCCGACCAGCTGGGCCGGCGGGATGAGCCGGAGGGCTTCCATGTCGCCGCGGAACAGCTGAATCTCCCGCGCGGCCAGGTCGCGCCAGTCCTCGCCGTCCCGTTCGGCCCGCTCCAGCAGCGGGTCGTCCACGTCGGTCACGTTCTGGATGTAGGTCACCGGCCGGCCCGCGTCCAGCCAGGCCCGGACGAGCAGGTCCCAGGCGGTGAACGTCGCCGCGTGCCCGATATGGGCCGCGTCGTAGGGGGTGATCCCGCAGGCGTAGATCGTGGCGGGACCCGATCCTAGGTCGCCGGCCGCCGGCCGTATCTCTCCGGTCGCCGTGTCCCGGAGCCTGGGCTCGGGTCCGCGTCCGGGCAGCTGGGGAAGGCTCGGGCGCCGCCAGGAATCCATAAGCACAGGCTATCTTGCGTCGCCAGGGGCCGGCCGGCCCGCGGGAGGCGCCGCGGCCGGCGCCTGGCGGCCGGCCGCCAGGCGCCG
>Ga0302229_10001699_pt1 | contig 16562 bp, 14 predicted proteins | sample II_Palsa_N1_3_FD_193518 | JGI IMG/M metagenome (GOLD analysis project Ga0302229, IMG submission 193518) | Peat permafrost microbial communities from Stordalen Mire near Abisko, Sweden - II_Palsa_N1_3 | ecosystem: Environmental > Terrestrial > Soil > Palsa > Peat permafrost | place: Sweden... | reverse complement strand
CGGCCAGCCAGACCAGGCTCTTCCACAGGCTCGGCACCACCGGGCCGCCCAGAGCCAGCGCGCGCATGGTGTCGATGACGTAGGTGACCGGCTGGTTGTTGGCGAAGGCCTGCAGCCATCCCGGCATGGTCGCAATCGGCACGAATGCCGAGGACAGGAACGTGAGCGGGAACAGCCAGATCAGGCCGAATGCCTGCACCGATTCCTCGTCGCCGATGGCCAGCCCCGTGTAGGCGGAGATGCAGCAGATCGCCAGGCCGAACACGGTGGCCAGCAGGACCATGGCGATGGCGGGGACGACGCCGTTGCTGAACCGGAAACCGACCGCGTATCCCACCCCGACGATGATCAGGATGGTCACGAGCATCCGCCCGGTGTCGGCGACAAGCCGCCCGGCCAGCACCGCCGAGCGTGCCATCGGCATCGACCGCAGCCGGTCGATCACGCCCTTCTTCAGCTCCTGCGCCAGCGCGATAGCCGTGCCGAACGTGGCGAAAGCCGCGGTCTGCGCGATGATCCCGGGCATCAGGAAGTTGACGTAGTTTCCGGCCACATGGATCGCGCCGCCGAAGACGTAACGGAACAGCAGCACGAACATCACCGGCTGGATCACGGTGAACACGAGGTAGGCAGGCACTCGCATCCAGACCAGCAGGTTCCGCCGGGTGATGGTGAGCGTGTCTGTTATCGCCCAGCCGATCCGGGTGCGCAGCCCAGGTTCAGCTGCGCCGAGACCGCCCGCCGACTCAGCGACCGCGGTCATGACGCTACCCGCGCATCCGCTTGGCCCCGGCGCCGGTTTCTGAGCCCTCGCCTGCGTCCGCTCGGCTGGTCTTCTTCCTCCTCAGCGGCGTGCCCGGTCAGGGCCAGGAACACATCATCGAGGGACGGGCGGCGCAGCCTGAGATCGTGCGTCTCGATATTGGCGGCATCCAGGCTCCGCACCGCCTCGATCAGCGCATCAGAACCGCGGCCCCCGACCCCAACGTAGATCACGCCGGTTTCCTGGTCGGCGTGCGGCTCCCCCTCGCCCATCTTGGTGACGGCCACGACCGCATCGGCAATCCGGCGGCGGTCGGGCACCGCGAACTCGACCACGTCTCCGCCGACCCTGCCCTTCAGCTCTTCGGCCGTGCCGGCCGCGATGACCAGGCCGTGATCGATCACCACGATCTCGTCGGCCAGCTCGTCGGCCTCGTCCAGGTACTGAGTCGTGAGCAGCAGAGTGGTCCCGCCGGCCGCAAGCGACCGGATGATGTCCCACATCCCCAGCCGCGACCGGGGGTCCAGGCCGGTCGTCGGCTCGTCGAGGAACAGCACTCGCGGCTGGCCGACCAGGCTGGCGGCCAGATCCAGGCGCCGCTGCATGCCGCCCGAGTAATTCTTCGCCGCCCGGTCGGCGGCATCGCTCAAGCCGAACTGCTCAAGCAGTTCGGTGGCGCGACTGCGGGCCCGCGGCCAGCTCAGGTGGTAGAGCCGTCCGATGATTTCGAGGTTCTCCCGGCCTGTCAGCTCCTCCTGGATGGCGGCCGACTGCCCGGACAGCCCGATCGTCCGGCGCACCGCGGCCGCGTCCCGCACCACGTCATAGCCCTCGACCTCCGCCCGTCCGCCATCCGGACGCAGCAGCGTGGTCAGAATGCGCACCGCGGTGGTCTTGCCCGCGCCGTTGGGACCGAGCACGCCAAGTACTGTCCCGTGCGGCACCGACAGGTCGATACCGCGCAGCGCGCGAACCTCGCCGAACGACTTGGTCAAGCCCTCTACGAGGATCGCTGGTTGCTCGACCCCGTTGACCTGTGACATCAATCCTCCAGAACAGCCCGTTCGCGACCCCATGTCGCGAACCTACCGGCAACACCGTGACCCCGGCCAGCCAAATAGCGTCCACCGCGGTCGACGGCAGGCCTTCGGCGAAACCGGCGTACTCCCTGTCACCGCCAGCTACCGGCCCCCGGTGATGACCCTGGAGGAATGCATTTAGGACGTTCGCATGGCGCCATGCATTTTTTCCGTTTTCGCCGGGAAATATAAACGCCAAATGAAATACGCTAAATGTTCCGTCATTTTATTTTGAGGGTCCTGTGTCACGTCTGCTGCGCGTGCGTTTACTGTACTATGTTGCCGGGGAAAGCAACATTGTGCTAGGTAAGTTCGGGAGCTAGGTAAGCACCGAGTATTAATTCATAAATCGTAAGCATAAGGGATGTCCGCAAGGAAGCGGTACGGAGGAAATGCGCACAGTCCGATTCCTTACGTGATAACCGGTCAAGATACGGGGGGCGAATTTTGATCGGGTGCAGGCTGCGGCCTGGGCGGCGGAGCGGGGCAGCGCTCGGGGTTATGCGGCGCCGGGCGTTGCCGAGCGGGGCGTTCCGCCGCGTCGTGGCCGTCGTGGCCGTCGTGGCCGTCGTGGCCGTCGGGGTCGCGATGGGGGCTCGTGGCCAGCGGCTGCATGGCAGGTGATCAGCGGGTCGGATGGCTGGTGACGGCCGGGCGGAACATCGTCACGACGCGTGAACCCCAATCGAAATGACTGACCACGTTCGCCGCTGGGCAGGATTGGTGCGTGTCTGCCGGGTAGCGTAATGGGTCCAAGGAAGAGGAGCTAAATGCCTGACGAGACCCGCCATGAGTCCGCTGACCTAGCGGACTACTCGGTGCAAGAGCCGTCCGACTCCCTGATGCCAGACGCGGAAGACGATCCCCTGGACCGGGGGGTGGCCCCGCCGGAACGCTGGTCGGCGGCCATGAAGTTCGGCTCGACGGCCGATGAGCAGGAGGCGGGCGAGTCCCTGGACCAGCTGCTCGCCGAAGAGGAGCCGGACGCTGCTCTCGACCTCGACGACGACCTGCCCGAAGGCGGCGAAGACGACGAGGACGAGGACGAGGCCGATGAGTACGTCGACGGGCTCTTGCTCGACGACGGCCCTGATCCTCGGGCCGGCCGGCTGGTAGCCGAGGACGAGGGGGCCCATCCGGATAACGAATCCGATCTTGTCGCCCGCGACATCGGTATCGACGGGGGAGCGGCCAGCGCCGAAGAGGCCGCGGTCCACGTGGTCGAAGACGACGACACCGACATCCGGTCCGAGGACTGAAGGCGGGGCTGAGAGGAAGTGCAGAGGCAGCGGCTGCCGGTTGCTGAGCTGCACATTCACATCGAGGGCACGCTTGAGCCCGAACTGCTCGTCGATCTCGCGGCGCGCAACGGCACCTTGATGCCCACCCTGGACGTCGATGAGTTGCGCGCGCAGTACCAGTTCGACAGCTTGCAGTCCTTTCTCGACGTCCACTACGCCAACCTGCGCGTGCTGAAGTTCGAGCAGGACTTCTATGACCTGGCCAGCGCCTACCTGACCCGCGCGGCGGCGGCGGGAGTGCGCCGGGCTGAGATCTTCTTCGACCCGCAGACGCACCTGGCCAACGGGGTGCCGCTGGAAGAGGTGTTCGGCGGGTTGACCGCCGCGCTGGCCGATGGTGCCAAGGAGCACGGGATCTCCGCCGACCTGATCCTGTGCTTCCTGCGGGACCTGGGCGCCGACGCCGCCGACGCGGTGCTGCGCGCCTCGCTGCCGTTCCGGGACAGCTTCATCGGCGTGGGGCTGGACTCGACCGAGGTCGGTCACCCGCCGGCGCTGTTCGGTGAGGTGTACCGGCTGGCGGCGGCCGAAGGGCTCCGGCTGGTGGCGCACGCGGGGGAGGAGGGCGGTCCGGACTACGTCTCCGAGGCCCTCGACCTGCTCAAGATCGAGCGCGTTGATCACGGGGTGCGATCCATGGAAGACCCCGAACTGGTCGCCAGGCTGCGCGACCAGCAGATCCCGCTGACCGTGTGCCCGCTATCCAACGTCGCGCTCCGCGTCGTTCCCGCCCTCGGCGAGCACGTTCTCCCCGGCATGCTGGACGCCGGCCTGCTCGCGACCGTGAACAGCGATGACCCGGCGTACTTCGGCGGGTACGTGGATGACAACCTGGCCGCGGTGCAGCGGGAGTTCGGTTTCGACGACACCCAGCTCGCCGGGCTGGCGCGGAACTCATTCGACGCGTGCTTCGCCCCCGAGGCGGACAAGGCGCGGTGGAAAGCCGAGGTCGGCAGCTGGCTGGCCGCCGGGCCATCAGCCCGGCCGAGGTGAGCTAGGCGCAGTGAGCTAGGCGCAGTGAGCTAGGCACGCGGAGCGGCGCGTTCCGCCGCGTAATGTCGGTGCCCTCCGCTAGGGTCCGGCCCATGCGATTGCTGCACACCTCTGACTGGCACCTCGGACGGTCACTGCATCGCGCCGATCTCCGGGCGGCGCAGTCTGTCTTCCTCGACCACCTGGTGGATACCGTGCGCGCGGAGAAGGTGGACGCGGTCCTGGTCGCCGGGGACATCTACGACCGGGCGGTGCCGCCGGTGGACGCCGTCGAGCTGTGCGCGGACGCCCTGAACCGGCTGCACGACGCCGGCGCGAGGATCGTGCTGATCAGCGGCAACCACGATTCCGCGCGGCGGCTCGGATTCGGCAGCCCCCTCCTCGAGGTGGCGGGCGTGCATGTGCGCACCCGGCCAAGCGCGCTCGCCCGCCCGGTCCTGCTGGAGGACGCCCACGGGCCGGTGGCTGTGTACGGGGTGCCGTACCTGGAGCCGGACGCCGTCCGGGACGATCTTCCCCCCGCCGAGGGAACCGGGGAGGTACCGCGCGGGCACGCCGGCGTCCTCGGGTACGCGGCCCGGTGCATCCGCGCCGACGCCGACTCCCGGCGCGTCCGGCGCCGCGTCGTGCTGGCGCACGGCTGGGTCGCCGGGGGAGCGGCCAGCGAGTCCGAGCGCGACATCACGGTCGGCGGAGTCGGTCAGGTGTCGGCGGCCCTATTCGACGATTTCAGCTACGTGGCCCTCGGCCACCTGCACGGCCAGCAAACGATCGCCGGCCACCTGCGCTACAGCGGCTCGCCGCTGCCGTACTCGTTCTCCGAGGCGGCGCATCGCAAGGGCAGCTGGCTGGTCGAGCTGGACGGGGCAGGAACGATCCGGGTCGAGCGGGTGCCCGCGCCGGTCCACCGGCGGCTGAGCGTGCTGCGCGGACCGCTGAAAGACCTGCTCAGCTCGGCCGCCTTCACCCAGTACGAGGACGATTTCGTGTCGGTCACGCTCACCGACCCGAGCCGTCCCGAGGCCGCGATGGACGCCTTGCGGGCCCGGTTCGCCCGCGTCCTGGTGCTCGCGTTCGAACCGGAAGGCGTGCGGCCCGACGAGCGCGGCTACCGGGCCAGGATCGCCGGGCGTGATGACCTGTCCGTCGCCGCCGAGTTCGTCAAGCACGTCAGGAACGAGCCCGCCTCCGAGTCCGAGCGGCAGCTTCTCGCTGGCGCGTTCGAGGCCGTCCGCGCCGAAGAAGCCGCCTGATGCGCCCTCACCGGCTCCGGGTGACCGCATTCGGCGCGTTCGGCGGCACCGTGGAGGTCTGCTTCGACGACCTGGCCTCCTCGGGCTTGTTCCTGCTGCACGGCGAGACCGGCGCAGGCAAGACCACGCTGCTCGACGCGATCGGGTTCGCCCTGTACGGCCGGGTGCCGGGTGAGCGCGGCAAGACCAGGCGGCTGCGTTCGGATCACGCGGCGGCCGGCACACCGACCGAAGTGCGGCTCGAGGCGACCATCGGCGGCCGTCGGATGCGGATCACCCGCAAGCCCGAGCAGGAGCGCCTGAAGCTCCGGGGCCACGGCACCACGACCGAGCAGGCGAAGATCCTCCTCGAGGAATTCACCGGCGCCTCCTGGCAGGCCGTCTCCACCCGGGCCGGGGAGGCAGATACGGAAATCAACGACCTGATGGGGATGTCCGCCGACCAGTTCTTCCAGGTCGTGCTGCTGCCGCAGGGACAGTTCGCGCAGTTCCTGCAGGCTGAGGCCGCCGACCGGACCAGGCTGCTGCAGCGGCTGTTCGGCACCGACAGGTTCCGCGCGGTGGAGGAGTGGCTGGCGAACCGGCGCCGGAGCACGGCGCGCGAGGTGGAGGAAGCCGAAACCGGGGTCACCGGCCTGATCGCCCGGGTCGCCCAGGCTGCCGGATCGGAGGCGCCCGAGCCTGACCAGCAGCTGGCCGACGCGGCCGCCTGGGCCGCGCAGCTGGCCGGAACGGCCGCGGCCGAATCCGCCGCCAGCGCCGCCCAGGTCACGAGTCTGCGGGCCGGCCTGGACCGGGCGCTGGACCGGCAGCGTGACGCGGAACGGCTCGAGGACCGGCAGCGGCGGCGCCGCGATGCGCTGCGTACCCGCGACGAGCTGACCGCGGCCGAGCCGGGCGTGGAGGACCTGCGCCGGGAACTCAGCGCGGCCATCCGGGCCGCCGAGGTCGCCCCGGCGCTGGCCGAGTCCGAGCGGACCGCCGTTGCCCTGGCCCAGGCCCGTGCGGCGCAGGACCAGGCCTGGCGGATCGCCGGGGTCAATCCCGCCGACCTCGATGACCCGGCCGGCCCTTCCGCCCGCCTGCGCGATGCGGCCGCCGAACACGTCGCGAAGTTCGGCCGGCTGGAGGGGCTGCGATCGCTGGCCGAGCAGGCGGCCGAGGAGGATCAGGCCGCCGCGGCCGTACGGGCCGCCGCGACTACGCTCACCGCCCAGATCGAGGCGGCCTCCGACGAGCTCGGCCGCCAGCGACAGCAGCGTCCCGAGCTCAGCCGCCGGCGCGATGCGGCTCGCGAGGCCGGGGAGAAACTGCCGTCCGCGACCGCCACGGCCGACCGCTACCGCCGGGCCGCGGCCGACGCGAAGGCCCTGGCCGAGGCGCAAACGGACGTCGCCCGTCAGGCCGAGGCCTACGTCGCCGCGAAAATCGAACACGCCGAGCTCCTCAACGCCGCGGCAAGGCTGCGGATGGCCCGCATCGACGGGATGCGCGCCGAGCTCGCCGCTACCTTGGTGGACGGCGCGCCGTGCCCGGTCTGCGGTTCGCTCGATCATCCGGAGCTGTGTGAGCTCCAGGGCGAGCGGGTAACGCGCGAGCAGGAAGAGGCCGCCGATGCCGATGCGGCGGCCGCGTCGGAACGGGCGGAAACGACCGGGGCCAGGCTCGGCGCCGCCGACGAGCGCGTCGCCACCTTGTCGGGCCGCCTTGTCGACGCCGGGTTCGCCGCCGCCACCGACCCCGCCTCGCTTGCGGCCGAGCTCAGGCGACTCGAAACGACCTCGCGCGACCTGAAGGCCGAAGTGGCCGAGCTGGTCGCCGCGGCGGCGCGGCTCAGCCAGATCCAGACGACACTCGAGCAGCTCGACCAGGACATCGCGGACGTCGAGAAACGGCTCGCCGAGCTCACTGAGCAGCGTGAGTCGCAGCGACGTCAGGCCACCGCGGCCGACCAGCGTTCCGCCCGGCACCGCGCGGCGCTGGCGGCCCAGCTCGACGGCCTGCCCGACCTGGACGCGGCCCTGGTCGCCGTGCGCGCCGTCGCCGACGCGTTCACCGCCGCGGCGGACGCCGCCGACGCCGCCGCCCGCGCGGCCCAGGACGCCGAGCGTGCCGCGGCCCTGGCCGGCCAGGCCGCGGCCGCGGCCGGATTCGACGGCCTGGACTCGGTCCGGCAGGCGCTGCGGGCGGCCTCCGTCAGGGCCGCGGCCGATCAGGCGATCCGCGAGCACGACGCCGCCGCCCGGGCCGTCGCCGAGCTGCTGGCCGATCCGGACCTCGAGGTCCCGCTCGACCCGGCCGCCGACGTGGCCGGAGCGGTCACCGCGACCGAAGCCGCCCGTAAGCTCCACGACGACGCCGTGGCCGCCCGCGACCGCGCCCAGCACAAGGCTGAGCAGCTGGCCGGCCTCGCTCCCCAGCTGAGGACGCGCATGGAAGAGCTCAGGCCGCTGGCCGACCGAGCGGCGCAGGCCCGCAGCCTCGCCGACCTGGCCGCCGGGGGCGGCGCGAACACGCTGCGGATGACGCTGTCCTCCTTCGTGCTGGCCGCGCGGCTGGAAGAGGTCGCGGCCGCGGCCAGCGAGCGGCTGCTGAAGATGACCTCAGGCCGGTACTCGCTCGTGCACACCGACGCGCGCCGCGGCGCAGGCCGTTCCGGGCTCGGCCTGCTCGCCTGCGACACCTGGACTGGAGTGGACCGGGACACCAGCACGCTGTCCGGCGGCGAGACGTTCCTGGCCAGCCTGGCGCTCGCGCTTGGCCTCGCGGACGTCGTCACCGCCGAGGCGGCCGGGACCCGGATCGAGGCGCTGTTCGTCGACGAGGGGTTCGGCAGCCTGGATGAGGACACCCTGGAAGAGGTGATGACCGTGCTCGACGGCCTGCGCGAGGGCGGTCGGATGGTCGGCATCGTCAGCCACGTCGCCGAGCTGAGGCAGCGAATCCCGGCCCAGGTCCGCGTGCACAAAGGCCAGGCCGGCAGTCACCTGTCCGTCCGCACCCAGCCCGGCTAGGGGGAGCGTCGGTCGGCATCGACAAAAGCGGGCCGTGCCTCTCGTCAGGAGCCTTCCAGCGGTCTAGGATCGGAAACTGTCAGTAACGACTGGTTACCCTGACGGGACGTCTGTGGCGGGATGGACCGGTACGTCAGAGTTGGCGAACGGGTAGGAATTGATGACAACAGAGTCCGGTGTGCGACGCATTGTCGTGGGCGTCGATGGCTCAGCGGAGTCCGTGGCCGCGCTCAGGTGGGCGTGCCGCGAGGCCAGTCTCTGTGCCGCTGAGGTTCTCGCGGTGCTCGCTCTGGAGTCTTCGTGTTACCAGATCGCGAGCTATGCCGTCCCCGTCCCCAGGCATCCCAGAGGAAGCTGGGGTGCGGTCCGTGAGGTGCTGCGCCGGGCGGTCGGTGAGGCCGTCAGCCAGTTCCCCGGCGTCAGCGTGCGTATCGAAATAGCCGAGGGGCTCGCGGCGCGCGTGCTACTCGACCACGCCTCCGATGCCGACATGCTGGTGCTCGGCCGGACGCCCTACGGTCCGGATCCGCGCCGCGCGGCCGGCCCCGTCACCCGGGCCTGCCTGCGGGCTTCCGTCTGCCCGGTGGTCATCATCGGCTCGGGTCCCACCGATCCGTCACCGGAGGAGGTCCCGCTGGCCCCGCAGGCCGCGGACCGCCCGGCGGATCACGTGCGTCCCTTGTGGGACCGCGACCTGGAGGGCTCAGGCGCCGCGAGGTAACCTCGCCGTCATGGCTTCCTCGACGATCAGGGTGTGGCTTCCTGAACAAGATGCGGTCTCGCTGATGGGCGGTCTGCCGGCCGGGATGGTCGCCGACGTGTGGACCGGCGGTGAGCAACTGCCGGACTCCGCCGATGAGGTCGAGGTGGTCGTGCTGCCGTTCGGGGTCCCGTCCTCGCGGATGCCGGTGCTGGCCAAGCTGCCCCGGCTGCGGCTGATCCAGCTGATGTCGGCCGGCGCGGAAAACATCATTCCGTTCGTCCCGTCCGGTGTCACTCTGTGTAATGCGCGCGGTGCGCACGACCCCGCGGTCGCCGAATGGATCGCGGCCGTGATCCTAGCCCAGGTACGCCAGCTGCCGAGGTTCATGGCCGCGCAGCAGGCGGGTACCTGGGACCCGGTCCGAAGCGAGTCGCTGGCCGGCCAGACCGTGCTGATCGTGGGCTACGGCTCGATCGGCGAGGCGGTCGAGCGCAAGCTGGCGCCCTTCGACGTCACCACCGAACGCATCGCCCGGCGCCCCCGACCCGGCGTGCCCGGCGTGATGAGCATGGACGACCTGCCGGAGGCCCTGCCCAGGGCCGACATCGTGATCCTGCTGGTCCCGGTCACCCCGGCCACCAGCGGGCTGGTGGACGCGCGCTTCCTCGCCCAGCTGCATGACGGTGCCCTGCTGGTCAACGCGGCCCGCGGCTCGATCGTCGACACCGCCGCGCTGCTCGCGGAGCTTGCGTCCGGGCGGCTGCGCGCCGCGCTCGACGTCACCGACCCCGAGCCGCTCCCCGACGGCCATCCGCTCTGGTCCGCGCCCGGCTTGCTGCTCACGCCCCACGTGGCGGGCGCGATGACCACGGCTATGCCGCGTGTCATGGCCCTCGTCAAAGATCAGCTGGCCCGGTACGCCGCGGGCGAGCCGCTGCGCCACGTCGTCGGCGATCAGGGCTACTAGGGTGCGGCAATGTCCCTGCTAGAGGTTTCCCCAGAGGTCAGCGAGGCGCTGGCCGCAGGCGCTCCCGTGGTCGCCCTTGAGTCGACGATCATCTCGCACGGCCTGCCGCGGCCGGGCAACCTGGACGCCGCGCGGCAGTTCGAGGCGATCCTGGCCGAGGCGGGCGTGACCGCGGCCACCATCGCGCTGATCGACGGCGTGCCCAAGATCGGCCTGACGTCAGCGGACCTGGAGCGCATCGCGACGGACGAGTCCGTGGTCAAGGTCAGCAGCCGTGACATCGGGATCGCGATGGCGCGGAAGGTGACCGGCGGCACGACGGTGGCCGCCACGTCCGTGCTGGCCGCGCGGGCCGGCCTGCAGGTGTTCGCGACCGGCGGGCTCGGCGGCGTACACCGCGGCGCGGCCGAGTCCTTCGACGAGTCGGCGGACCTGACCGTGCTGTCCCGGACGCCGATCACCGTCGTCTCGGCCGGGGTGAAATCCATCCTGGACATCCCGGCCACGCTGGAAAGGCTGGAGACGCTGAGCGTCGCGGTGGTCGGGTACCAGACCTCGCGGTTCCCGGCCTTCTGGCTGTCCGATTCCGGCTACGACCTGGACTGGCGCGCCGACAGCCCGGAGGAGATCGCCGACATCATGGCGGCCCGGGCGGCCTTCGGTGAGCGGTCCGCCCTGCTGATCGCCAACCCGCTGCCGGCTGCCCTGCAGCTCGACCCGGGAGTCCTGGACGGCGCGCTCACCGATGCCCTGGCGGTCGCGACCGACCAAGGTGTCCGCGGCAAGGCCGTGAGCCCGTTCCTGCTCGACCGGATCCAGCAGGTCACCGGCGGGATGAGCGTCGGGGTGAACTTGCATATCGCGCGCGGCAACATCGAGCTCGCCGCGAAGATCTCCAGATCCTGGGCGATGCGAACCGCTGGCCCCTCTTGACCCTAAGCCCGGCCGGGCGTCGGCGGATTGTGGTCGTTGGTGACGTGATCAACGACGTGCTCGTCAAGCCCACCGAGGCGATCACGCCGGACAGCGACACCGCGGCGGTGATCCGGGCCTGCCCGGGCGGCTCGGCGGCCAACCAGGCCGCGTGGATGGCTCACCTCGGTGCGGAGACGGTGTTCGCCGGGCGGGTCGGCGCCCGCGACGCCGACTACCACCGGCGGGAACTGGCCCGGGTCGGCGTCCGAGCGCATCTGGCCGTCGACCCGGACACCGGCACCGGCTCGATCGTGATCATGCTGGCGCGGGACGGGGAACGGACGATGTTCACCGATCGGGGCGCGAACCTACGGCTGCGGCGCCGCGACCTGCCGGACGGCCTGCTGGAGGGCGCGGCGGTGCTGCACCTGACCGGATACACGTTCTGCGAGCCGCCGCTGCTCGAGCTGGCGCTCGGGCTGCTGGCGGAGGCTCGTTCCCGCGAGCTCGCTGTCACCATCGATCCCGGTTCGGCCGCCTTCCTGGCCCGGATGCCGGCCGGGGAGTTCCTGCGCTGGACCGAAGGCGCGGCGGTGTGCTTCCCCAACCGTGACGAGGCCGCCGTGCTTACTGGCGAGCGGGATCCGATCACGATGGCGGCCCGCCTCACCCGGCACTACGGCACCGTGGTCCTCAAGCTCGGCGGCGAAGGATGCGTGCTGGCGGTGCCCGGCCAGGCTCCGGTGCGTGTCCCGGCGCATCCGGCGCGGGCCACCGACACCACCGGCGCGGGCGACGCGTTCTGCGGCGCGTTCCTGAGCAGATGGCTGTCCGGCGATCCCCACCCCGACCTCGCCCCCATCTCCACGCCCGCCCCCATCTCCACACGCGACCTCGCCGCCGCGGCGGAGTTTGCCGTGCGGATCGCCGCCACCGTCGTGACCCGCTTCGGCGCCCGTCCCGTCCAGGCATTTCCCCGGGCCGACTAAATGGTGCGATTGCACGGTCACCACGGCTCGTTAGGGAAAACGCCATTTTCATCCCGGACGGCCCGCTGTTCGTCCGGTCAGCATACCTAGTTGCCTATAAATGAGGAAAAATACGTAATTTTCGAGTAAGTTGGTGCTTTACTGCGCGGGTGGTTGGGGTGGGGACGCATGGAGGTGCTACTGCGACGTGCGATCAGGGCCATGAGCCGGCCCTCGAATTGGCTCGCGCTGGCTCTCGGGTTGGACGCGATCATCGCCGTCATAGCGATATTGATAGGGCACGGCCTTGACCTGGCGGATTTGCTGGCGGCCGGACCACTGCTGGCCTGCGCCCGGTGCAGCGGCCGGATAACCGCCCTTGTCGCCGCCTACGCAATTGCCCTGTGCGCAATTGTGACCGGAGTCGTCGGTCCGTCAAGTACCTCAAGTGAGGGATACCGCTTCACCATTGTCGGTGGCGTGGGCATTTTCGCCGGCTTCGTGGCCGTGATCCGCAGTCGCCGGGAAGGCGCGCTTATCCGGATCAGCGAAAGGGTCCAGCGCGCGATCCTGCGGCCGCTGCCCGCGGAACTCGGCGGTGTCGCCTTTGCGTCCCACTATCAGTCGGCGACAACCCAGGCGCTGGTCGGCGGTGATCTTTATGACCTTACGATGACACAGTTCGGGCCGCGCTTCATCATCGGTGATGTCAAGGGCAAAGGGATCGACGCGGTGGGCAGATGCGCCGCGGTTCTGGCCGTCTTCCGCGAACTGGTGTTCGGCGAGCCCGATCTGGTCCGGCTCGCCGAGCAGATGGATGCCAGGTTGTCGCGGGACATGGACATCGAGGACTTCGTCACGGTGATACTCGCGGAGTTCGCGCCTGGCCATGTGAGCATCGTCAACTGCGGGCACCTCCCCCCAGTCAAGCTGGCGGCCGATGCCGGGGGATTGCAGCTCATGGCCCCGCTACGATACGAGCCGCCATTAGGCCTGCACCCCCATCCAGCCCTGCAGGACATTGCGCTGCGCCCGCACGATCGGCTGCTGTTCTACACCGACGGCCTAGTGGAGACCCGGAACCGGGCGGGCCGCTTCTTCGCTCTCGACACTCAGGTGGCGGCGGCGCTGGCCACCCCTGACCTAGACGGCGCGGTCCGGGGCGTGGTCAAGCTGCTACTCGACCACGCGGGCGACGGGCTCACCGACGACGTCCTGCTCGTCCTCGGCGAGCAGACCACGGTGTGATCTAGCAGACATGGCCCCGCGGGCATTTCTTTAACCGGCTCTTTAACGGCCGGCCGGCCGCTACTTCTGGCGGCGGCTGGATTCGTCCCCGGCGTTGGCCACCATGACCGCGATCGGCGGAATCACCATGGCCACGACGGACATCACCACCGCTGCCACCACTGAATAGAGCCGGATGACCGCCCAGGACAGGATGAACAGCGTCAGGCACACCCCCATCAGCAGGAAGTAGCCCCGGTTACGAGTCATGGTCCTCCTTCCCGGTTTGGCCGGTAATTCCAGTCTCGCACGCGAGCCTGGTTGACTGGTCCGGTGAGCAGCTACCCGAAAACGATCACACCGACCGGTCACGTCGAGCCGGTGCCGCGCCGGATCCGCGCCATGCTCGGCGGCGAGGTCGTGTTGGACACCACCGGAGCCCTGTACGTGTGGGAATGGCCGAACTACCCGCAGTACTACATCCCGGTCGCTGATGTGCGGCCGGGCGTGCTGGTCGATGAGCAGCACGACCAGAAGCTGCGCCTGGGCACGGCCCGGCGGCACGGGCTCCGGGTCGGGGACGTCTCCCGGCCGGGATCCGCTCGGCTGTACACCGACGACGCCGCGCCCGGGCTGGCCGGCACCGGGCTGGCCGGCACCGTGCTGGCCGGCACCGGGCTGGCCGGCACCGGGCTGGCTGGCACCGTGCGTTTCGACTGGGACGCGCTCGATGCCTGGTTTGAGGAGGACGAGGAAGTCTTCGTTCATCCCCGCAGCCCCTATACCCGCGTTGACGCGCTGCGCTCCACCCGTACGGTGCGGGTCGAACTCGACGGGGTCCTGCTGGCCGAGTCGTCCTCACCGGTGATGGTCTTCGAGACCGGCCTGCCTACCCGCTACTACCTCAACCGCACCGAGGTCAACTTCGAGCACCTAGTGCCGACGGCTACCGTCACCGCCTGCCCGTACAAGGGCAAGACCAGCGGCTACTGGTCCATCCGCGCGGGCGGGACCGTCTATCCGGACCTCGCCTGGGCCTATGACTTCCCCACCCGCCAGCTCCTGCCCATCACCGGGATGATCGCCTTCTACAACGAGAAACTCGACATCGCCGTCGACGGGCAGCGACTCGACCGGCCCGTCACGCATTTCTCCGCTTGAGCCCGTCACGCATTTCTCCTCTTGAGATAGCCTGCGGCACATGTCTGCGATATGGCCAGCGCTCTCCTACGGGCCGTGGCGCGCGACGTGTGACACGCTGCACGCGCACACCCAGGTCCTCGGCAAGCTCGCGGCGGGGCTGGCCCCGCCTGAGCCGCAGTTGCAGCACGCGGCGCTGCGCCTGACGGCCCGGGGCTGGGAGACGGTGCCGCTGCCCGCCCCCGACGGCTCCGGATCGCTGGTCGTCGGGCTCGATCTGCATGTGCACGAGGCGCTGGTCGAGCACAGCACCGGGCGTACCGAACGCGTCCCGCTCACTCCCGACCGCGCTGTCGGCTCGGTGACCCGCGACGTGCTAGCCGCGGTATGCCGGGTGGCCGGCCCGGTGGAGATCGACCCCACGCCGCAGGAGGTCCCGTGGGACGTGCCGCTGGACGAGGACGACGAGCACGCGTCGTATGACCGGGACCAGGTCAGTACCTACTTCGCGGCAGCCACCCAGGCCGCGCTGGTCCTGGCGGCCTTCCGCGCGCCCTACCGCGGCCGCTCCACCCCGGTCAACGCGTGGTGGGGTTCGTTCGACCTCGGGGTGAGCCTGTTCTCCGGGGCGTCGGCCGACCCTCCGTCGGGCGACTTCATCATGCGCAACGCGATGGACGCCCAGGAGGTCGCCGTCGGCTGGTGGCCCGGCGACCCGCGCCACGACCAGGCGGCCTTCTACGCCTACGCGCATCCCGCGCCTGAGGGATTCGCCCAGCTGACCCTGTCACCCCCGGCCGCGCACTGGGACGCCGCGCTGGGCGAGTACATCCTGGGCTGGGACGACGTCCGTTCCGCCCCGGATCCGGCCGCGGCGGCCCTGGAGTTCGCCCGCTCGGCGTTCCGCCAGGCCTGCGCGGCCTGCGCCTGGGACATGACCCTGGCCGCGAGTGCCGACGGCACACCCCCGCCCGTCAGGTAAGGGCAGGCGTTTCCGCGGCACCAGGAGCGAAGCCGGCCGTCCCGCCGTCAGTCAGCGGAAGGGCCGATCACCGGGGCCTGGCGGTGCGCGGGCGGGCGCGAACGTGAAGCCGTTCGCCTTGCGGGCCGAACAAGATCAGGAGTTCGACGGGACGCTGACCGGCGCTGCCGAACCAGTGCGGGGTGTGGGTGTCGAACTCGGCGACCTCGCCCGGGCGCAGGGCGATGTCCAGCTCGCCGAGCATCAGACGCAGTTGGCCGTTGAGCACGTACATCCATTCGTAGCCGTCGTGGCTTTGCTGGTCGTGCTGCCGTTCACCGGGTTTGATGATCACCTTGTACGCCTGCAGGCCACCTGGGCGGCGGGTCAGCGGGATCATGGTGCGGCCCTGTCGCGTGATCGGTTCGGGCTGCACGCGGGGGTCGCTGGTGGCAGGGCCGCTGATGAGTTCGTCGACCGGCACCTCATGGGCGCGGGCCAGCCGCAGGAGGAGCTCAAGGGTGGGTTTGCGGCCGCCGGACTCGAGCCTAGACAGGGTGCTCACCGATATCCCGCTGGCCTGCGAGAGCTGCGCCAGCGTGGCCTGGCGCCGTTCGCGCACCACCCGCAGCCGCGGCCCCACGCTCGTGAGCGCCTCGTCGATCTCGTCAGCCATGCCCTCAGTTTGCTGCTTTGGCAATACAGCTTGTCAAGATGTTCGTAGCGGACGCACCCTAGACGCATGAACGAACACGACTCATGGGATCAGCGTTACGCCAGCATGGAGCAGGTCTGGAGCGGCCAGCCCAACGGCGCACTCGTCAGCGAGACAACCGGACTCCATTCAGGCAATGCCCTCGACGTCGGTTGCGGCGAAGGTGCCGACGCCATCTGGCTCGCCGAGCACGGGTGGGACGTCACCGCTCTCGATGTGTCTGAAGTGGCGCTCGAACGCGCTGCCCGCCACGCCGAGCACGCCCAGGTTGGGGTGCGCTGGGTGCACGCGGGCCTGGTAGAAGCCTCGCTTCCCCCGGGAACCTTCCACCTGGTGTCCGCCCAGTACCCTGCCCTGCTGCGCTCCGATGATCACGACGCCGAGCGCGCACTGCTTGGCGCCGTCGCACCGGGCGGAACGCTTCTCGTCGTGCACCACGTAAACATCGATGCAGAGCAGGCCAGAGCTCACGGCTTCGACCCCGACGACTATGTGAGCCCCTCCGACGTCGCCGCGCAGCTGGACGGCAAATGGCGAATCGAGATTAACGAAACCCGCCCCCG
>Ga0302229_10001698_pt1 | contig 16567 bp, 13 predicted proteins | sample II_Palsa_N1_3_FD_193518 | JGI IMG/M metagenome (GOLD analysis project Ga0302229, IMG submission 193518) | Peat permafrost microbial communities from Stordalen Mire near Abisko, Sweden - II_Palsa_N1_3 | ecosystem: Environmental > Terrestrial > Soil > Palsa > Peat permafrost | place: Sweden... | reverse complement strand
CCGACGCCGCCGTGGCCTCCGATGCCGCGATCGCATTCGCCTGGGCCGTCAGCCGGCTCGCGCCCTGCTTGCCGACCACCTGCGCCGACGCGCTGCGCGACGAGGCTTCCTGCTGCTTCATCACATCGCCGATCGGAATGGCCTGGCCGAGCGTATCGATCACGACCTGCATGTCGGTCTTCTTCTGCTGGTCCGAATAGGCGATCGTGCCTTTGTCGAAGGCGATGTCGTGCAACTGCAGCGTCCACTCCGAAGGTCCCGCGGACGACGGCAGCTTGAAGGTCCAGTTATTGCGCCCGTCGAGCACCCGCTCGAGGTCGACCGAAGGATTCACCAGATTGATGGCCGGAATCACAATGTCATGCGCGAGCAGCGGCAGCACCGCCACCTCGAAGTCGATCTCGTCGAGCGTCGCGAAGTGCGGCTGTTGGGTCCAGTCGGGATTCGCTATCGTGATGTTGGCCGCCGAGAAGCGCGGCCAGGGCACCCAGGCGCGCCAGCCGGTCTCGCCCACGGGATGGCGCCAGCCCACTTCCAGATCGCCCTGGATCACGAACTGCCGGCCGATCGCCTCGCTCACTTTCTGATCGACGTAGGGACGCGCGCGGTTCCAGTCGAAGGTCAGAATAAAAATCGTCAGTGCGGCGATCAGGACGATGATGACCGCCACAATCCAGGCGATGATCTTGCCGATCCGTCCAACGATGCGCGACGCTGCCATGAGACACTCCGGTTCTTCGTGTTTGCGTATCGGACAGCAGATAGCATGCCCGGTTCACCGCGCGCGGCAGTCGCACCACCGTGCGCGGGGCGTGCATTGTACCTATAACCCCATTCCAGTCATGACGGACACTCCCCTCGTAGAGGCCCTCGACATCGCCCGGCAGGACCCGCAAAGCGGGCAGATGCTGCTGCAACCCACCCGCTTTGCCCTGTATGCGGGCGACCGGGTCGCCGTCACCGGGCCGTCGGGCTCCGGCAAGAGCGTGTTCCTGCGCGCCCTTGCGCTGCTCGACCCGCTCGCCGGCGGACAGATGGCCTGGCACGGCCAACCGGTCGAACGCGCGGCGATCCCGCGCTACCGGCGCAACGTCGCCTACATCCGGCAGCGTCCCGCGATTCTGGACGGCACGGTCGAAGACAACCTGCGCTATCCGTTCTCGCTGAAGGTTTATCGCGACGTACGCTTCGATCGCGCACGGGCGGCATCGCTGGCGGTCCAGGCCGGCCGCGGCGAAGACTTTCTCGACAAGCGGGCGAGCGAACTGTCGGGCGGCGAGGCGCAGATCGCCGCGCTGATCCGCGTGTTGCAACTCGCCCCGGAAGTGTTGCTGCTCGACGAACCGACGGCCTCGCTCGACCCCGAGTCGTCCCACGCGATCGAGGGCCTCGTAGAAGCCTGGTTCAAAGCCGACGGACAAGCGCACGCGTCGGTGTGGGTGTCGCACGATCCGGCCCAGGCAAAACGCATGAGCGAGCGTCATCTGACGATGCGCGCCGGCGTGCTCGACGAAGCCGCGGCGGTCCTCTCTTCCACGCGCGACGGCGATCACCCGGAGCACACGCCATGACCCTGCAAAACCTCAGCCTGTGGGATGTCGGTATCGCCGCCTTGCTGATCGTCGTGAACGGTGCGGTCTCGTTGGCGCTGAAGCTCGATCTCGAACGCAAGCTGGCCTGGGCGGCGGTACGGACCGTCGTCCAGTTGCTGGCCATTGGTTATGTGCTCGGCTGGGTGTTCCGCTTCGACCGCTGGTTTGTCGTGCTGCCGTTGATGGTGGTGATGACCTTGATCGCCGGTTTCGCGGGCGCGCAACGCGGCGCGCGCACCTACGCCGGTCAACGCCAGGACAGCATTGTGTCGATCTGGGTCAGTTCGTGGCTGGTCGCGGCGGTGGGCCTGTTCGTCGTGATCCGCATCCGTCCGTGGTACGAGCCGCAATATGCGATTCCGATTCTCGGCATGATCCTCGGCAATACGCTTACCGGCGTGTCGCTCGGCATCGAGCGGATGACCGAAGAGCTGACCGCGCGGCGCGACCGGGTCGACATGGCGCTCGCGCTCGGCGCCACCCGCTGGGAAGCCGCCCAGGGACCGGCGCGCCAGGCCGTGCGGGCCGGCATGATCCCGACGCTCAACCAGATGGCGGTGGTGGGCGTGGTCAGCCTGCCCGGCATGATGACGGGTCAGGTGCTGGCCGGTCAGTCGCCGCTGCAGGCGGTGCGCTATCAGATCGTGATCATGTTCCTGATCGCGGCTTCGTCGGCGCTCGGCACGGTGGGCGCCGTACTGCTGACGTACCGCCGGCTGTTTTCCGCCGACCACCGGTTTCTGGCGTCGAGACTCGTGGAGCGTGCCGCGGCCGGGCGCTAGTCAGCCACGCATGGCGCGGCGCGGCGCGCCGGCCGCTCAGCGCTTCGCCGACACCGCCAGTTGGGTGCCGTCGTTCAAGGTCAGCGTCTTCGTGCTGCCGTTCGTGGGCATCGTAAAGCGCACGATCTGACTGACCGTCAGGCCGTTCGGACACTGGAGCGTCTTGCCCTTGTTCGTCACTGCCCTGGTGCCGTGCGGGGTCTGCGCCTGGAAGCTGAGCTGGACCGTGGCGGTACCGTCGCCGGCGACCACCGGCGCAAAGCGGATCTGCGTTTGCCGCAGCATCGCGCCGTTGGTATCGACCGGCAGCGATGCATCGGCCGGGCACTGATCCACGGCCGCGACCGGGCCGCCGGGCGGCACGGTCTTCCAGGTGAAGTCGTCGGACTCGCCGGAGCGGATCGTGCGCGTTTCCTGCGCATTGCCGAACTGCTTCGAAGTGACCTTGACGGTATAGCGGATCGGCCCGTCCGGCGCGGCTTGCGAGGTCACCGTGATGGGGGTGGCGGCGTACGCCGGCGGGACGAGTGTGCAGGCAAGCGAAGCAACCAGCGAAGTAACAAGCGAAACGGCGGAGCGGCTGAAGCACGGGCTCATGGTGTCACCTCCTCGTTGTGCCGCTGCACCCTCTCGGGGCGAGATGCGCGGCTATTTTTGCCTGGGAGCCCTGTCAGTCTACCGCCAAGCGGACCCGAGCGCGCTTCGCGCGGATCGGGTGTTAACCCGCTTGCGGTCAGGCAAAAAGCCGCCTAGAAACCGGTCAGCACCAGCTTGCCGATTGCCCGCCCTTCTTCCAGCAACTGATGCGCGCGCCGCACGTTCTGTGCGTTGATCTTGCCCAGGTCTTCGCCGACCGTCGTGCGCAAGGTGCCCGCGTCGATCAGGCGCCCCACTTCGGTCAGCAGCTTGTGCTGCTCGATCATGTCAGGCGTGCCGAACATCGAACGCGTGAACATGAATTCCCAGTGGAACGCCGCGCTCTTGGCCTTCAGCAGTTCGACCGGAACCGGCCTGGCATTTTCGACGATCGTGCAGATGCCGCCCTGCGGTTTGACGACGGTGGCCGCTGCCGGGAAATGCTTGTCCGTGTCGTTGAACATCAGCACGTAGTCCACCTGCTCGAAGCCGATCTGCTTCAGTTGCGCCGGCATGTCGCCGAAGTGATCGACGATGTGGTCCGCGCCGAGTTCGGTCGCCCATTTCGCCGACGCCGGACGCGAAGCCGTCGCAATCACGGTCAGGCCGGCAAGCTGTTTCGCCAGTTGAATCCCGATCGAACCGACCCCGCCCGCGCCGCCGATGATCAGCACCGAGCGGCCCTTATCGGCCCCCTGCGGCGACACGCCGAGGCGATCGAACAGCGCTTCCCACGCGGTGATCGCGGTCAGCGGCAACGCGGCGGCGTGGCTGAAGTCGAGCGAGGCCGGCTTGCGGCCGACGATCCGTTCGTCCACCAGGTGATATTCGCTATTCGCGCCCGGCCGCGTGATGCTGCCGGCGTAAAACACCGGATCGCCGACCTTGAACAAGGTGACCTCCGGCCCCACCGCTGCGACCGTCCCGGCCGCATCCCAGCCGAGCACGCGCGGCGCCTTCTCGACGGTGTCTTTCGGCGAGCGCACCTTGAAGTCAACCGGGTTCACGGAGATCGCCTCGACCTTGACCAGCAGGTCGCGACCGGTGGCTTCCGGTTGCGGAATCTCGACATCGAGCAGTGCTTCGGGATGGTCGATGGGCAAGTAACGGTGAAGACCGACAGCTTTCATGGCAACTCCTGATTCGTTCGTAAAGGATGCGGGATAACGGGCATGCATTCCGGCACTACGGGGCTGCAAGAGCCCTGTACGGCTCGGACGTGCAGTTATCTTAGGACGATCCTTACCCGCCCGGAACAGGCATAATGACTTAAACATTTTCTTGAAAATCAGAAGAATGGTTTCCACTGCGTCATCTACGCCCTCCCCGTCGCCGATGTTTCAGGAACGCGAACGGCTCGACCTGCTCGACGTCGCGCTGTTCGTGCGGGCCGCTCTGCTGGCGAACGTGTCGGCGGCCGGCCGCGAATTCGGTCTGTCGGCCGCGGTGGCAAGCGCCCGGCTCGCCCAGCTCGAACGGCTGCTGGGCGCGCGCCTGCTGCATCGGACCACGCGCCGCATCAGTCTCACGCAGGACGGCGAGATTTTCATGACGCGGGCGCAGACGCTGCTCGATGCCGCCGCCGCGGCGCGCGCCTCGGTCGGCCGGGCGCAAACCGAGCCGCACGGCCGCTTGCGGGTGGCGATGACGTCGTCGTTCGGACGCCAGCACGTGTCGCCGGTCATTCCCGAATTTCTGCGCCGCTATCCGGGCGTGAGCGTCGATTTGCGCCTCTCCGATCACCTCGTCGACCTGGTCGATGCCGGCGTGGATCTGGCGATCCGGCTCGGCGCGCTGAAGGATTCCACCCTGGTGGCGAAACGGCTGGCCGCGAACCCGCGCGTGATCTGCTGCTCGCCCGCCTATCTGGCCGGGCGAGGCGTGCCGCATCACCCGGCGGATCTCGCGCAACACGAATGCGTGATCCTCTCGGACCAGCACACGTGGGCGTTCGAGACGCCCGCCGGGCGCCTCGACGTGCGCGTGGGCGGACGCCTCGCCACCGATAACGGCGAAGTGATTCGCGATGCGTTGCTGGCCGGCTTCGGGATTGCGCTCAAATCGACCTGGGACGTCGCGCCTTATCTGCGCAGCGGCGAACTCGTGACCATTCTCGACAGTTATCCGCTCGCCGAAACGGTGGCGATCTGGGCGGTCTATCCGAGCCGGGCGTTCGTGCCACCGAAGACCCTGGCGTTCATCGACTTTCTCGCCGCACACTTCGGCGATCCGCCGTATTGGGACGTGGCGCCTGGATGAACCGGCTTCACGCGCTTAATGCTTGCGATGCCGCTTGCGTGTGGTTTGCGTGCGGTCTCGACGCCGCTTGCCTTCGGACATGCGGGCGAGATCCAATGGTCTGCTCAATCGGTCTTCGCGCCATCCAGCCGCTTTTTCATGGCCGCCGTGATGCGCTGGCGCGTTTTTGCGTAAGCGGACCAAGGGTCCTCGTGCAGCGACTCAAGCCGTTCATGCAGATTGGCGACGGTCCATTGATCGCCGGCCGTCGTACCGTCAAGTTCGTCCCATGCGAGCGGCACCGACACGCCCAGCCCCGGCCGCGCCCGTGCGGAGAAAGCGACCACCGTGCTCGAGCCACGGTTGTTGCGCAGGTAATCGACAAAGATCTTGCGCTTGCGATTCTGCGGCCCCATCTTCGCGGCGAAGTGCTTGGGCAGCGTGGCCGCCATATGCTGCGCGACAGCCTGCGAAAACGTCTTCACCTCGTCCCAGCCTGCGTGTTTGGCTAACGGCACGACCACATGCAATCCCTTGCCGCCGCTCGTCTTGCAGAACGACGCGAGGCCGAGTTCTTCGAGCAGCGTGCGGGTGAGTTGGGCGGCTTCGATCATCTTGTCCCAGCCGAGCGCCGGGTCGGGGTCCAGATCGAACACCACGCGGTCGGGCTTCTCGATGTTCGAGACGAGCGCGTTCCAGGTATGCAGTTCGATCGTGCCCATTTGCGCGGCGCCGATCAACGCCTTGACGGTATCGATCGTGATCAGCGGCGGATGACCGGCATCGAGCCCGGGATGCTGGGTGACATTTGGAATCGACAGCTTCTGGCTGTGCTTCTGAAAAAACAGCTCGCCGCCGATGCCGTCCGGCGCCCGCACCAGCGAAACCGGCCGGTCGTGCAAATGCGGCAGCAACCATGCTTCGATCGATTCGTAGTACTTCACAAGATCGATCTTGCGCGTGCCGGTTTGCTTGTCGATCACGCGATCCGGATGGGAAATCCGCACACCGGCCACCGTCTCGGTGGAGGCGCCCTTCTTCGTCGCGCGTGCGCGGGCGGCGTGCACCGCTGCTGGCTCGTCCACAGCCGGGGCACGCGAGGTAGACGCCTTAGTTGCAGGACCTTTCGCCGCGCGGATTTTCGCGGGCGCTTCCGTTGAACGTTCACTCGGATGGTGTTGCACATCGCCTCCTTCGCGCGGCGTTTCCCTGACGATCTGCCGCGCCGGTTTGTCGTGTCGCAGACTGACGAACGACGCCTGGCGCACGATGCGCTCGTCGGTCCACTCCGCGAAGTTGCATTCGCAAACGAGTTCTGGCTTGACCCAGTGAACCGGCGTGCGGCTGCGTTCGCGCGGTGTCTCGGCGAACGGCATGCGCGACTGTTCACGCGCGTCGAGCTCCTTTTTCACCGCGCGCAGCAACGCTGCATCGAAACCGGTGCCGACCCGGCCGGCATACCGCAGCGTGCCTTTGGCATCGTACACGCCGAGCAGCAGCGCGCCAAAAGCGGCGCGGCTGCCCGCCGGCTCGGTGTAGCCGCCAATCACGAATTCCTGCCGGCGGCGGCACTTCAGCTTGATCCACGCCGCGCTGCGCCCCGAGGCGTAGCGGCTGTCGCGCCGCTTGCCGATGATGCCTTCGAGCTCCATATCGCAGGCGCTTTTCAGCAGATCGTCGGCGCTAAAGTCGAAGTCTTCCGAAAAGCGCAACACGCGGTTGTCCGCCCCTTCGAGCAGTGCGTGCAGAATGGCGCGGCGCTGCACCAGCGGCACGCCGCGCAGGTCGTAGCCATTTAGAAACGGCAAGTCGAACAGATAGATCACGATGCCCTGCGGCCGGTTGGCGTCGAACGCGTTTTGCAGCGCCTGAAAGTTCGGCACGTCGTTGTGATCGAGCACCACCGCTTCGCCGTCGAGCCATCCGCTATCGAGCTCGAGTTGCGCGAGCGCGCCGACCTGCTTGCTGAATTTCGCGGACCAGTCGTTGCCGGCGCGTGTATAGATCTGAACCGGGTTCTTCGCGACGCGACGATCGATACGCACGAGCACCCGGTAGCCATCGAACTTGATCTCGTAAGACCATTCGTCGCCCGGCGGAGCGGACTCGACCAGCGTCGCCAGTTGCGGTTTGAACGTGGCGGGTAAGGCGGCCTTCTTTGCGCCCTCGATCGCCGGCGATGCAGCCAAAGTACGGAGCGACTCCGCGCTGCGGTTAACGACGATGTCGGTCTTCTTCGGGTTGGTGCTGCGTGTGCGGCTTGTTGTCTTCGGTGCTGTCTTCGACGCTGCAGTCTTACTGGAGCGCGCCGCTGGCTTACTTGCCGCCAGCTTTGTCGCGGCCGGTTTCTCGGCGACGCGTTTAGCCGCGGTTTTCCGCGCGGCCCCCTTGCCCGCGTTACCTGCGCGGCGCACGGCCGCCCCGTCGAGCACGCTGCCGGGCCGCTCGGCGAGCACGTCGAAGTCGGCCTCGCTACGCGCCGCCTCATCACGCTCCTTGATCAGCAGCCACTGCTCCTTGTCGCCGCTGCCGCGCATGTGGCTACGCACCAGCATCCAGCCACCGTGAAGCTTGTCGCCCATCAGCGAGAACTTGAGCTTGCCCGCCCGATACGCCTCGCGCGCGTGCGCAGCCCCACCGTCCGGCTCCCACGTGCCGCGATCCCACACGATGACCGAACCCGCGCCGTAGTTCCCCGGCGGAATCTCGCCTTCGAACGAGCCGTATTCGATCGGGTGATCTTCGACATGGACGGCGAGCCGCTTTACCGACGGATCCAGGCTCGGCCCCTTGGGCACCGCCCACGACTTCAGCGTGCCGTCGAGTTCAAGCCGGAAGTCGTAGTGCAGGCGACGCGCGTCGTGCTCCTGGATCACGTAGGCGAGCGCGTGCGCCAGCTTGCGCGATGGCATCTTGCCGGCCGCAGCCTTGCGGGCTGGCTTGCCGGACGGTTCGGGCGTCTCGTCGAAGCGGCGCTTGCGGTGATAGGGATCGAGCCGGTCGGTCATGGCCGTACTTTAAAAGCATCCTCAAGCGGCGCTGCGCTTGCGATGTGAGGCGTCCTTACTAGGCGAAGCGGCGGTACGAGCCGCGACCCCGCTGGCGCGGCGCGTCGTGCTGGTCTTGCGCGGTCGCGTCGTCGCGGGCGCCTCTGCGTCGTCATGGTCCGGCGCCGCACGCGACCGGCTGCCGGCTTTGCCCTTGCCGCGCCCGAGACTGCGCTTGAGCAGCTCCGACAGATCCAGAATCTCCGCGGACCGACGCGACTCGCGCGGCGTCTCGACCTCGACGATCTCTTCGGTCTTGCCCGCGCGAACCTTGCGGTCGACGAGCGCCATGATGTCGTCGCGGAACGTGTCGTGATAGGTGGACGGGTCCCAGCCATCGCTCATGTCCTCGATCAGCTTTTTCGCCATATCGAGTTCGCGCGCGGTCACGCCCGCCTTCTTCGGCTCTTCGGACGGCAGCTTCAATTCGTTGTAGTCGCGCACTTCGTCGGCCCAGCGCAGCGTGTTGAGCGCAAGTACCGGCCCGACCGGAATGAGCGCCGCCAGATGCTGCTTGTTGTGCAGCACGACGTTGGCGATACCGATCTTGCCCGACGCCTTCAACGCCTCGCGCAGCAGCGCATAGACCTTCTCGCCCTTGCGGTCCGGTGCGAGAAAATACGGGGTGTCGAGATACAGAAACGAGATCTCGGGCGCTTCGACGAAGGCGAGAATATCGACGGTTTGCGTCGATTCCGGGTTCGCCGAGCGGATCTCGTCGTCGGACAGCACGACGTACTTGTCCTTCTCATACTCGAAGCCGCGCACGATATTGTCGCGCGTGACTTCCTTGCCGGTCCGCTTGTTGATCTGCCGGTAGCCGATCGGGTCGATCGAACGCTTGTCGAGCAGATTGAAGCCGACTTTCTCCGACTGCGTCGCCGGATACAGTTGCACCGGGACGTGCACGAGGCCGAAGCTGATCGCGCCTTTCCAGATCATGTGTGACATCGTGCGCTCCCAAAGGCCGGGACCTTCGACGACGCATCAAGCGTGCCACGGCGGCCATAGCCCCAGCGACAGCGCCGTGCGCGGATTGTGAACCGGGCGCCCTGTAACTCTTGCGCCGTGTCGGCAAAAGCTACGGTCCGCGAGGAGCCCGCTTAGCCCACCTCGCACGGCGCCGCGGCGAACCCGCGAAAGCGCGCCCGGCCGCCGCGCGTCGGCGCGCCGCTTAGGCTGTACGACGGAAAGCGCTGCACGAAACGCCCGATCGCAATGCGCGCTTCGAGCCGTGCGAGCGAGAGCCCCGCGCACTGATGAATGCCGAAGCCAAAGGCCAGATGACGATTCGGCTCGCGACGAATCTCGAAGCGCTCGGGATCGGCAAACTGCTCCGGGTCGCGGTTGGCCGCGCCGATGCACAGCGTGACCGGTGTGCCGCGCGCCACGGCGTGTCCGCCAATCTCGGTGTCGACGGTGGCCATCCGGTTGCCGAGCTGGTTCGAGCTCTCGAAGCGCAGGCACTCTTCGACCGCACTGTCGATCAGTCCCGGCTCCTGCTGCAAGGCGGCACGCGCGTCGGGCCATTCGCTGAGCGTGACGAGTCCGTTGCCGATCAGATTGGTGGTCGTCTCATGGCCGGCATTCAGGATGAAGATGCAGTTCTGCAGCAGTTCCACCTCCGAGAGACGTTCGCCGTCCACTTCGCCTTCGATCAGACGGGTCAGGACATCGTGCTGCGGATCGCCCGGCGAACGACGGCGGCGCGCCACCAGATCCTGCAGATAGGCGACGAACTCGCTCACCGCACGGTTGCCGCGTTCGAGCTGCGCGGCGTTTAAGGCCGGTTCGAGCGCGCCGAGAACCGCCAGCGACCAGTCACGCAGCGGCGCGCGCTCCTCGTGGGGCACGACGAGCAGATTGCCGATGATCTCGAGCGGAATCGCGGCGGCGAATTCGCCGATCAGATCGAGGCGGCCCTGATCGGCGGCGGCGTCGAGCAATCCATCCACCAGCCGGATGAGGCCCGGCTCCATCGCCGCAATCGCCCGCGCCGTGAGTGCGCCCGCAATCAGCTTGCGCACCCGCGTATGCAGCGGCGGGTCGTTGAACACGAGGCTCGTCGTGTGATGCGCGTAGAGCGGCGACGCGCCGTACTTCGGCTTGAATTCGACGGTCTTGTCCGAACTGAACGTCCTGGGATCGCGGTAGACCGCCTGCACGTCCTTGTAGCGCGTGAGGAAGAGCGAGCCGTCCGGCATGCGCTTCACCGGTTCGTGCGTGCGCAGCGCGCGGTAGACCGGATAGGGATCGGCGTAGAACGCCGGTGTCAGATGCTGGAGATCGAAATCGCGCGCAAGTATATGGGGGTCGTCGGCGGTGGCAGGCAGGGTCATGGCGGTCTCCGTGATTTTGTATGGGCAGCGTGATGGGCGCTATGGGGAGCGCATCCGTTGATCATGCGTGGCTTTCGCAGGTTCAAACGGGTTATAGGCGCTGCTTGCCGGTTCCGAAAGTATGACCGGGCCGCCCGGCGGATGCATTGTGCTTACCCGTTACAATAACGGGATTTTCCGCGCGCGCCGCGCGCTCTTTCCTGCGTCGACATGAACCTCGTCATCCAAAGCCCCGCGCCCCTGTCCGCCGACCACCATAAGACGCTCGTCGCGCTCGCGCGCGGCTCGCGCGCCACCGCCATCGACGCCCACGCGATCCGCATTGCCGACGCTAGCCCGTCCCAGCGCGCCGATCTGGACGTCTACTGCGGCACGCACGCCCTGGATTACGCGTTTGTCGAACCCAACCGGCAATTGCGCGACTTCGGCCTGGTTGCCATGGACATGGACTCGACGCTGATCACGATTGAATGTATCGACGAAATCGCAGATTTCTGCGGCCTGAAGGCCGAAGTCGCGGCGATCACCGAAGCGTCGATGCGCGGCGAAATCAAGGATTTCAACGAAAGCCTGGTTCGCCGGGTGGCGCTGCTCAAGGGACTCGACGCGGGCGCGCTGGAACGTGTGTACGAGGATCGGCTGCGCCTGTCGCCCGGTGCGGAACAGATGCTGAACGGCGTGAAAGCGGCTGGTTTGAAGACCTTGCTCGTGTCCGGCGGTTTCACCTTCTTCACCGAGAAGCTGAAAGCCCGCCTTGGCCTCGATTTCACGCGAGCCAATACGCTCGAAATCGTCGACGGCAAGTTGACCGGCCTGGTCACGGGCGAGATCGTCAATGCGGAAGTCAAGGCGCGCACGCTGCGCGAGACCTGTGCGACGCTCGGCATCGAGCCCAGCCGGGCCATCGCGATGGGCGACGGCTCCAACGATCTGAAGATGATGGCCGAGGCAGGGTTATCCGTGGCGTTTCGCGCCAAGCCGGTGGTGCGCGAAGCGGCGAGTGTCGCGTTCAATCATGTTGGGCTCGACGGGGTGTTGCGGTTGTTTTGAGACCACTGCCGCGTCCCCACCCGCCCGCTGCAGACGCAAAAAAAGCCCATCGAAACCAGGTTTCGATGGGCTTTTTTCAACGACGCAAGCTGCAATTACACCAGCGTACCCAGACTCCGCTCCATATCCGCGCGCAGATCGGCCTCTTCTTCCAGCCCGATGTAGAAGCGCACCAGCGTACCCCGATGCGGCCACTGCGCTGCGGTGCGCATCGAGGCGATGTCGTACGGCATCACGAGACTATGTGCGCCGCCCCAGCTCCAGCCGATCGAAAACAGCTCGAGCGACTCGCAGAACGTATCGATTTGCGCCGGCGTATAACGTCCATCGAACACCACCGAAAATAAGCCGCCCGCTCCCGTGAAGTCACGTTCGTAGAACTCGTGCCCGGGACAATCGGGCAACGCGGGATGTAGCACCGCAGCGATCTCCGGCCGCGCCTTCAGCCACTTCGCCAGCGCGAGCGCGCTGCGGTCATGCTGCTCGAAGCGCACCTGCATGCTCGGCAGGCTGCGCAGGATCAACGAGCAGTCGTCCGACGAGACGCCGATCCCCATGCGCATGCGCGCCGCTTTCAGTTTGACATGCAGCTCGCGCTCGACGGTAATCGTCGCGCCCATCAGCACATCGCCACCGCCCGATTGATATTTGGTCAGCGCCTGCACCGAAATATCGACGCCATGCTCGAACGGACGGAACGCGAGCCCCGCGGACCAGGTATTGTCGATGGCCGTGATCACATTGCGGGCTCGCGCCGCCGCGGTGATCGCGTCCACGTCCGGCACTTCCATCGTCACCGAGCCCGGCGCCTCGAGCCAGATCAGCCGCGTATTGGGCTGGATCAGATCGGCAATCCCGGCGCCGATCATCGGATCGTAGTAGCGCACCGTAATGCCGAAGTCTCGAGCGAGCCAGTCGCCGTGCTCGCGGTTCGGCGAATAGACGTTATCGGGGATCAGGACATCGTCGCCGGCTTTGACGAGACCGAAATAAACATTGGAAATCGCCGACAGTCCCGAGGGTTGCAGCAGCGCATGATTGCCGCCTTCGATAGCCGCCAGCCGCTGCGCCAGCACGAGCGAGGTGGGCGTGGCGTGCAAGCCGTAACGCCATTGACCGTCGTTGTGCCAGTCGAGCGAGCGCATCGTCGCCAGATCCGGAAAGACGACCGTCGAGGCGCGCGCGACCGGCACCGCGAACGATTCGAAGCCCGGGGTCACCTGATCTTCAGCGCGCACGATACGGGTTTGCAGGCCGCGCCTGGGTTTGGATTGAGTCATGGTCAATTCGCGTAGAGCCAAAATGGAACGATGAGAGAACGCCAGGCGGATCGGCAGAGCGCGCGAGCGGCGCGCTTACTCGCCGATCGAGAGGTTGTTCACTCCGTTTACCGTATGCGCGCCGCTCGCTGCAGGCGCTGCGGGAGCCGACGGCGCGGTTCCGGCCGCCGGCGGCTGAGCCGGCGCACCCGGCGCAGGCACCGGTTGTCCGGCCGCGAGCGGACGCAAGTCGAACGGCTGCGGATCCGAATCGTCGACGTTCATCCGGTCCCCTGCCAACGAACCGTCAGCGGCAAACTTGCCGACCCAGTTTCCCGTGATGTGGGTGCCATCGTTCGACTCCTCGACTTCGAGCGTATCGCCGTCGCGGTCGCCCGCAATCAGGATCACTTCGCCCGTATCGGTGTACTGATACTCGCCGTGCACACCGGACGGGTCGTCGGTCTTCGCGCCGAGCCGCAATACGATCTGACGCGTGCCGAGCGTGCCGGCGTAGCGCGGAAACTTCGCGAACTCCGGGCTCGGCTTGAGCGGCAACTGGATGGGGGGCGGCGCCGCCAGTTCCTTGACCGCATCGCTCTGCGCCCACGCTGCGCGGGGCGACAAGCTGCCTGCACCGGCCAGCAGCAGCACCGCTGCGGCACCGGGGATCCAGCCGCGCCAACGCACGACGCTCCTGATTGCTTTCGATTCCAGCATCCGTTTCCTTCCTGTTGCATGAGACGAGGCGCAGCGCGCCCGGCGTCAGATCCGTTCGAAGATCGCCGCGATGCCCTGGCCGCCGCCAATGCACATCGTCACGAGCGCATAACGCCCGCCGATGCGCTGCAGTTCGTACAGCGCCTTCACGGTAATCAATGCACCGGTCGCACCGATCGGGTGGCCGAGCGAAATGCCGGAGCCGTTCGGGTTGACCTTCGCGGGATCGAGCCCAAGTTCCTTGCTGACCGCACACGCCTGCGCGGCAAACGCTTCGTTGGCTTCGATGACGTCGAGATCGGCCACCGTCAGGCCGGCCCGTTCGAGCACCTTGCGGGTGGCCGGCACCGGGCCGATGCCCATATAGGCCGGATCGACGCCCGCATGTGCGTAGGCCACCAGTCGCGCCAGCGGCTTCACGCCGCGCTGCTCGGCCACGCTGCGTTCCATCAGCACGACTGCGGCAGCCGCATCATTGATACCGGACGCGTTACCGGCCGTCACCGAGCCGTTTTCCTTGGCGAACACCGGCTTCAACTTCGAGAAGTCTTCCGCCGACGGGTTCAGACGCACGTGTTCATCCTGCTCGAACACGACGTCACCTTTCTTCGATGAGATCGTGACCGGCAGGATCTGTTCCTTGAAGTAACCGCTGGCGATCGCATGGGCCGCGCGTCGATGCGATTCAAGCGCGAGCGCATCCTGCGCCTCACGGGAGATGCCGTATTTCTGTGCGACGTTCTCGGCCGTTACGCCCATGTGAATGCCCTGAAACGGGTCCTGCAGCGCACCGAGCATCATGTCGACGAGACGCGCATCGCCCATGCGCTGACCGAAGCGGGCAGCCGGCATCATGTACGGCGCGCGGCTCATGTTTTCCGCGCCGCCGCCAATGGCGATGTCCGCGTCGCCGAGCAGCACGCTCTGTGCAGCGGAGACGATCGCCTGCAGGCCGGAACCGCACAGGCGGTTCACCGTGAGCGCGGGCGCATGCTGCGCGACGCCGCCGTTCAACGCGGCCACGCGGGCCAGATACATGTCCTTCGGTTCGGTGTGGACCACATTGCCGAACACCACATGGCCGACTTCGTCGCCCGTCACCTTGGCCCGCGACAGCACCTCGCGCACCACGCGGGCGCCGAGATCGGTCGGCGAGAAGTCTTTGAGGCTGCCGCCGAAGTCGCCGATTGCCGTACGCACGCCGCTTACCACCACCACTTCTCGTTGCATCGCTCGCTCCTCTTACTGTCTGACTCTCTGATCGCGATCTGGACGGCCAGTCCGCGTGGCGGTTCGCGGGCCGCCTTGTGCGCCGGTGCCGAGGCGTGTGGTCCGTCGGGTGGGCGCGGGGCCGCTCACGACAACCTCGCCCGCTCAGGCCGCCAACGCCTTCTCGACCGCGTTGCGCCCGGGAATCGGCGCGACCGCCCCGAAACCTTGCGTGGACAATGCCGCCGCCATATTCGCGTAACGCGCCGCCGCGAACGGATCGTCGCCGGCCACGATACGGGCGACGAACGCACCACCGAAGCAGTCGCCGGCGCCGGTCGCGTCGACCGCGTCCATGACGTGCCCCGGCACCTCGCGGCGCTCGTCGGGCGTGGCCACATAAGCACCCTGCTTGCCGAGCTTGAGCGCGACGACGCGCGGCCCGAGCGCCAGCAGGTAATCGACGATCTCGTCGCGGCCTGTGAGCCCTGTCAAGACGGTCACGTCGTCCCAGCTCGGCAGGCAGATGTCGGTATGGCGAATCGCTTCGACCATCACCGCACGCGCCCGCGCGAGCGGCCATAGCTTGAGGCGCAGATTGGTGTCGAAACTCACCCGCACGCCGTTGGCGCGCGCGTGGCCGATCGCAGCCAGGGCCGCGTCGCAGGCGCTGAGGCTGATCGCGAGGCTGACGCCGGACAGATGCAGTACCTGCGCGGCCGCAATCGCCTCGAGCGGCAGATCGTACGACGCATAGCGGCTAGCGGCCGACCCTGCGCGCAGATAATCGAACTGGTGACCGTCGACGCCGTGCGAAACGAAATAGACGCCGGTCGGCGCGTGGCTGTCGACCTTCACCGTCGACGTATCCACCGTTTCACGTTGCCACAGATCGAGCAGCAGACGCCCGAAATGATCGTCGCCGACCGCCGACACAAACCCCGCTGTCGCGCCCTGGCGGGCCGCCGCGACGCAGAAGTTCGACGTGTCGCCGCCGAAGCCCTGCAGGTAGCTGGACGGGTCCTTCGACGACTGGTTGAATTCGACCATCGCCTCACCAAGCGCGAGGATTGCCGGGCTCGCCGCCGTGGACATGGCTTACACCTCGCCCCACAGATCGTGGCCGTCCGCGCCGGTGATTTTCACCGACACGAAATCGCCCACCTTGTAGCGCTTCGACGCCTTGGTGGTGGGCGAGATGTACACGACGCCGTCGATCTCCGGCGCGTCTGCGGCTGTGCGGCCGATGCCGCCGTCGTCATTGATCTCGTCGACCAGCACCTTCAAGGTCTTGCCGACCTTGCGCGCGATACGCTTGGCCGACACTTCCTCAGCCACTTCCATGAAGCGCGCGCGGCGCTCTTCGCGCACTTCGTCGGGCAAGGCGCCGTCGAGTTCGTTGGCGGTGGCGCCTTCAACCGGCGAGTAAGCGAAGCAGCCGACGCGATCGAGTTCCGCCTCGCGAATGAAATCCAGCAGCGTCTGGAACTGCTCTTCGGTCTCGCCGGGGAAGCCGGCGATGAACGTGCTGCGGATAGTCAGGTCCGGGCAGATCTCGCGCCAGGCGCGCACGCGCTCGAGCACCTTCTCGGCATTGGCCGGACGCTTCATGCGCTTCAGCACTTCGGGATGCGCGTGCTGGAACGGTACGTCGAGATACGGCAGCACGTGGCCCTTGAACGGACCTTCGGCCAT
>Ga0302229_10001690_pt1 | contig 16633 bp, 19 predicted proteins | sample II_Palsa_N1_3_FD_193518 | JGI IMG/M metagenome (GOLD analysis project Ga0302229, IMG submission 193518) | Peat permafrost microbial communities from Stordalen Mire near Abisko, Sweden - II_Palsa_N1_3 | ecosystem: Environmental > Terrestrial > Soil > Palsa > Peat permafrost | place: Sweden... | reverse complement strand
GTGCACCCGGGCCGCGCCGCCGCCCTGGCGCAGACGTGCGCGCGGATGGGCGCCGGCAACGTCGAGGTATCGACCCGCGACGGCCGGGAGCTCGACGCCGGCGCGCGGTTCGAGCGCGTCCTCGTCGACCCGCCGTGCAGCGGGCTCGGGACGCTGCAGTCACGCCCGGACCTGCGCTGGCAGGACCGGCGGGGGCAGATCGGCGAGCTGGTCGCCCGGCAGGCGGCGCTGCTGCGCGCCGGGGCGGCGGCACTCGCGCCGGGCGGCACGCTGGTCTACTCGGTCTGCACGATCAGCCGGGCCGAGGGCGGCGATCTCGTTGCGCGGTTCATCGCGGAGGGGGATCGATTCGAGCTCGACGACGAGCGCCAGCTACTGCCCCACCGCGACGGCACCGACGGCTTCTACATCGCTCGGATCCGTCGACGCCAGGCTGCCCCGTTACCCTAGAGGCGTGGAGGATGCCCCTGTCAAGCTGGGCCCCGAGTGCCCGGGCTGCGGCGAGCCGTGGCTGCGGCCGTCGGCGGTTCCGGGCCGGTACCGGTGCCTGTATTGCCTGCGGCGCTTCGAGCTCGTGTCGGTCTGCCCAAACTGCGGGGAGCATTCGACGATCGTGCGCATGTCGACGACGGCGATCGTCATCTGCAACCACTGCAAGGGCAGCATGCTGCGGGCGCTCTGACGGTGGCCGGGCCTGAGCTGCTGCGTGCCCGCACGGTCGCGCCCTCGATCCTGTCCGCCGACTTCGGGCGTCTGCGGGCTCAGGTGCAGGAACTGCTCGACGCCGGCGCGCGGGTGATCCATGTCGACGTGATGGACGGCCACTTCGTCCCGCCGATCACGTTCGGCCCGGTCGCGGTCAGCGCGGTCGCCGACGCGGTGCACTCGAGCGGCGGGATCATCGATGTCCACCTGATGATCGAGCGGCCGGAGCGCACGGTGGCCGACTTCGCCAGCGCCGGCGCCGACAGCATCACCGTTCATGTCGAGGCGACCCCGGCTCTTCACTACGCGCTGCACGCGGTCCGCGAGGCGGGCTGCGCCGCCAGCGCCGCGATCTGCCCGGGCACGCCCGCCGGTTCGGTCGACGAGGTCGCCGCCGACGCGCTCGACATGGTCCTGTGCATGAGCGTCGACCCGGGCTGGGGCAACCAGCAGCTGATCCCCGCGTCGTACGGGAAGCTCACGCGCCTGCGCGCCGCGCTGCCCGCGAGCGTCGCGCTCGAGGTCGACGGTGGGGTCCACTTCCAGACCGCCGCGGCGTGCGTGAAGGCGGGCGCCAACCTGCTCGTCGCGGGCTCGGCCGTGTTCGACTCCGGCGATCCCGGCGCGGCGTGGCAGGCGCTCGAGGCATCGCTCTCGCAGGGCACCTGAACGGGCTGATGAGCGGCTGCCGATCGAGCAAAGGCGCCACCTTCGCGGTGATCGGCTGCGCCGCGGCGCTCGCCGCCGGGGTCGGCGCCTGCGGGGGCAGCTCCGATCCCGGGGCGGTCTCGGCGAGGGTCTACGTGACCTCGGTGTGCCGGGCGGTCGGGCCGTTCGAGCGCGAGATCGCCACGGGCGCCGCGGTGCTCGACCCGTCCGCGACCAGCACTCCGGCCCAGCGTAAGCGGATGCTCGAGGGCTACCTGCGCTCGGTCTCGGCCGACGCGCAGCTGGCGGTGGGCGAACTGGAGGCGGCGAAGCACCCCAACGTCAAGCGCGGGCGCGCGATCGCGACCGCCTTCCTGGCGCTGTTCAAGCGGATCGACAGCGGCATGCGCGTGGCGGCGCGGCGGGCGGAGCGCCTGCCGACCGGGAGTGTCGAGGCGTTCAGGGCCGCCGACGCGGCACTAGGACGGGGCGTGGAGGGATCGATGAGCGATCTCGGCTCGAGCCTGTCGGGGCTCGAGACGACCCAGCTCGAGCGCGCAGCCAGCAGGACGCCAGCCTGCCAGAGTCTCTCCTAGGAGGCCAGCTGAGCCAGCGAGGTCAGCCGCCGCTCGTGTCCGAACGGCGGTACAGCAGCCAGAGCAGCAGCGCGAGCAGCCCGGCCGCGCCGCAGTAGCCGACCTCGACGCGAGCCACCTCATCTGACAGCGTGTGGGTCGCGACGAACAGGACGAAGGCGGCCGCGGCGATCAGCCAGGCGCCGGCGGCCATCCGGGCGCGTCCGCGGGCGAGCAGCGCCTGGTTGAGCGTGCCCGAGGTGAGGTGCAGCCCCATCCCGATTCCGACGATCGCGAGGCCGTAGCGGCTGTAGGTGAAGCCGTGGTCGCCGACCGCGATCTTCATGACGAGCGGCCCGATCGCGAGGAGGCCGAGGGCCACGGCCCCGGCGAATCCGGCGATCACGAGCACGGTGACGCGGATCGCGCGCCGGAACTCGGCGGCAGAGCCGCGCGCCTCCATGCCGGCCAGGTGCGGGAGGATCGAGGTCTGGATCGCCTGGAAGAGCTGCAGCGGCGCCCGGACGATCAGCAGGACGTTGAACACGAAGCCGGTCAGGCCGCTCGTGAGGTTGAACCCCGAGTTGGCCGCGACGACGATCACGCCCGCGTTCATCAGCGTCTGCTCGGACAGCATGATCGCCACCACCGCGCTGGCGAAGCCGGCGCCGTGGCGGAGCGAGAGATCGGTCGCGGCCTCCTCCACGCCCGCGTGGGCGGGGCCCTCACTCCCTGCGTCGATCACCTCGATCGTCTGCGAGGCGCGGACGCGGACCCGGCTGAAGGCGAACGGGATCACACACAGCGATACGAATGGCGCGACCGCCATGCCGGCTCCGACCGCGTTCTGCCCGGTACTGACGCCAACCGCGACGGCGGCCGCGAACAGGAAGCGGCTGGTCGACTCGAGAAACACGAGCCCGCCGTACAGCGCGAACCGCTTGTTCCCGGCCAGCCACCCGCGGGCGAAGTAGCTCGCCGCGTACGCGAGCACGCCGATCACGAGGATCCAGTACAAGCCGTCCGAGTGGTCGAACAGCCGGTTCGCGATCGTGTGGTGCAGCGGGAGCGCCACGCACAGGAAAAGCACCGCGAACGAGGCTTGGATGAGGGCCGGGGTGCGGAGGATGTGGCCGTGTTGCCCGCGGGCATGACGGTCGGCGATCGTGCGGCTCAGCAGCTGCTCGATCGGCCGGTAGATGACCGACAGGATCACGAACATGACCGCCCAGCAGATCGAGATCCGGCTGTACTGCTGCCTGCCGAGCACGTGGCTCGCGGTGGCGAGGTACAGGAACGTGAAGACGCCGGTCGAGGCGATCCCGATCGACAGGATCCGCGCGCCCCTGGCGAACGACTGCTCGCCCGAGGCGGGTGCGTCGGCCGTGGACGGCCCGCGCGCGAGTGTCTGCGCCATCACCCGACCCGGACGAGGACGATCGTCCACGGGAACGGCGAGCGCGTCTCGAGCACCTCCCCGTGGCGGCTCAGCAAGCGGACGAACCCGCGCCTCGACCAGTGATTGAGGTGCCCCGGCGTGTTCCCGAGCTGACCCAGGTAGGCACCGCGGGCGACGTTGAGGATCCGCCACAACGGCTCGTGCGGGACCGACACGATCAGATGGCGCGAGGCGGCGCGCGCCATCTCCGCGACCGCGCGCTCGGGCGCCGGCACGTGCTCGAGCACCTCGGTGGCGCACACGAGCTCGAACTCGCCGTCGGCGTATGCGAGCCCGTCCGAGACATCCCCGGCGACGAACTCGAGGTTCGCCCGCGAACGTCCGGCCCACTCGGCCTCGAGCTTGGGATCGGGGAGGTCGAGGCCGATGACCCGCCCGTCGCGCAGCCGCGCCGCCCACTGCTCGGTCAGCACCCCTTCGCCACAGCCGACGTCGAGGATCGAGCGCGGCCCCGCGAGCGTGAACAGCTCGTCGAGCGCGAGCTCGAAGCCGGCCATCAGCCGCCGCACGACCGGGTTGGTCGAGCCGTACTTGTCGAACGTGTTGCCGGTCGGAACGGCGCTGCTGCCTGTCCCCGTCACAGCTCGAGCTTCTCCCAGTCCTCGGTCTCGGAACGGCTCGGAGGAGGAGGCGCGCCGCCGGACCCCGCCCCGTCCTGGTCGAGGGGGTGCCCGGGCTCGTAGTGGGATGGCGTGATCCCGAGGTGCAGCTCGATCCGCCGCACGCGCTCGAACGTCCGCTGCGACAGCGTGCGCTGCGCGTCGAGCAGGTCGCCGATCACGCCGAGCGCGCCGAGCAGCATCGCCGCGTTGAACAGCACCCCGCCGGCGATCAGCGACTGGATGTGGCCCCGCGCGCCGCCGGACGGATGCTCGATGAAGATCACCAGGAAGCGGATGAAGATCGCGAGCGACGCCAGCCCGAGCACCGCCGCGCCGCTCCAGAAGACCTTCAGCGGCTGGTACTGGGCATAGACGCGGAAGATCGACAGCGCGTTTCGGCGTACGTACGCCCCCATCGACGGAAACAGGCGCGATTCTCGCGTCTTGGGGTTGGTGCGGATCGGCACGTGTTCGATCGCGACCGTCAGCTTGCCTGCCTGGATCAGCGTCTCGAGCGTGTAGGTGAACCTCGATACCGCCTGCATCTGGAGTGCCGCCTCGCGGTTGTAGGCGCGGAACCCCGAGGTGGCGTCGGGGACGTCGGTCGAGGAGGCCTGGCGCACGACCCATGAGCCGAGCCGCTGAAGCAGCTTCTTGGCGGGGGAGAAGTGCTGAATCGTCCTGATCTGACGGTCGCCGACGACCATGTCCGCGTGGCCGGCCACGATCGGCGCGACCAGCTTCGGGATGTCACGCCCGTCGTACTGGTTGTCGGCGTCGGTGTTGACGATCACGTCCGCGCCGAGCTTCAGGCAGGCATCGAGCCCGGCCTGGAAGGCCGCCGCGAGGCCCTTGTTGTTGGTCAGGCGCACGATGTGGTCGACACCGCCCGCGCGGGCCACGTCGATCGTCCGGTCGGTGGATCCATCGTCGATGATCAGCCACTCGACGCGGTCGAAGCCCGGCACCTCGCGCGGCAGCGCCGCCAGCGTCACGGGCAGCTGGCGCTCCTCGTTGAAGCAGGGGATCTGGATGATCAGCTTCATGACGACGGACGGTACCGGGATACCCGGCATATGCTTCATCCTGATGACTCCGATCGCCCCCTCCGACGCCCGTTACCTGGCCCGCGCGATCGAGCTGGCCGAGCTCGGCGGGGCGCGCGTCAGCCCGAATCCGCAGGTCGGCGCGGTGATCGCGCTGAACGGCGAGACCCTCGGCGAGGGCTACCACCGCGAGCTCGGGGGGTCGCACGCCGAGGTGGAGGCGATCCGCGCCGCCGGCGAGCGCGACCTGTCGGACGCGACCCTGTACGTCTCGCTCGAGCCTTGCTGCCACCAGGGCCGCACGCCGCCGTGCACCGACGCGATCAGGGAAGCCGGAATCAGCCGTGTGATCGTCGCCTCGGACGATCCGTCGGCGCACGCCAACGGCCGCGGGCTGGGGATCCTGCGCGACGAGGGGGTCGAGGTGGTGATCGCCGATGGCGATCTCGCGGCCCGTGCGCGGCTGCTCAACCAGCCGTTCCGCAAGCATGCCCGGACCGGCCGGCCGTGGGTGCTGTTCAAGTCGGCGATGTCGCTCGACGGCAAGGTGGCGACCTCGAGCGGCGACTCGAAGTGGATCTCGGGCGAGGCGAGCCGCCACCGCGCCCACCAATGGCGCGCCAGCTGCGACGCGGTCGCCGTCGGGATCGGGACCGCGCTGGCCGACGACCCGCTATTGACCGCGCGGCTCGCGGAGGCGGGGGGCGGCGTCAGGCAGCCGCGGCGGGTCGTATTCGACTCGCTGGCGCAACTGCCGCTGGCGTCGAAGCTCGTCGCCGACGCGCGCACGATCCCGCTGACGGTCGTCGTCTCGCGCGCGGCCCCGCGCGCGGCGACCGATGGCCTTGCGACCCACGGCGCCGACGTGATCCTCGCGACCGGCGAGAACGAGCAGGCGCGGGTCCGCTCGGCGCTGGACCAGTTCGGCGCCGCCGGGATCACCTCGATCCTGCTCGAGGGCGGGCCGAAGCTCGCGGGCGCGTTCCTCGACGCCGGCGAGATCGACGAGATCCGCCTGTTCATCGCGCCGCTGGTGCTCGGCAGCCGGACGGCGCGCGATCCGTTCGAGGGCGAAGGCGTCGAGCAGGTCGCCGACGCCGTGCGGTCGCTGACGCTCGGCTGCGAGCGGATCGGCGAGGACCTGCTCGTGACAGCGCGGATCAGGGAGTGGTAGGTGTTCACGGGGCTGGTAGCCGACAGCGGCGAGGTCGTCTCGCTCGAGCAGACGCCCGACGGGATCCGGATCGCCGTCACGACCGCGCTGGCGTCAGAGCTGGCGGAGGGCGACAGCGTCGCGGTCAACGGGGTCTGCCTGACCGCCACCGAGGTCGGCGCCGGGCGGTTCCTCGCCGACGTGATCAACCAGACGGTGCGCACGACCTCGCTGGCGGCGCTCGAGCCGGGGCGCCACGTCAACCTCGAGCTGCCGTTGCGCCCGACCGACCGGCTCGGCGGGCACGTTGTGCAGGGACACGTGGACGGGACCGGGACGGTCGCGGCGGTTGAGCCGGACGGATTCGCGCGGCGGCTGACGATCGACGCGCCGGCCGAGCTGCTGCGCTACGTGGTGTCGAAGGGATCGATCGCGGTCGACGGCGTGTCGCTGACGGTTGCGGGCACAAATAATGGATCCTTTACCGTTTCTCTAATACCGGAGACGCTGGAGCGCACCAATCTGGGCTCGGCGAAGCCGGGGGACACGGTCAACCTCGAAGTTGACGTGCTGGCGAAATACGTCGAGAGATTGGTGAACCGATGAGCGCGATCAAGACGGAGTTTGCGACGATCGAGCGGGCGATCGAGGACATCGCCGCCGGCAAGATGGTCGTCGTCGTCGACGACGAGGACCGCGAGAACGAGGGTGATCTGGTGATCGCCGCCCAGTTCGTGACGCCGGATGCGATCAACTTCATGACCCGCCAGGCCGGCGGCTGGATCTGCCTGGCGCTGACTCCCGAGCGCTGCGACGAGCTCGACCTGGAGCTGATGACGGCCAGGAACGAGAGCTCGCACCAGACTCCCTTCACGGTCACGATCGAAGCGCGCGAGGGGGTCACGACCGGGATCAGCGTGCACGACCAGGCGCACACGATGCAGGTTGCGATCGACCCGACGAAGGGCCCGCAGGACATCGTCAAGCCCGGTCACGTGCGCCCGCTGAAGGCGAAGCCGGGCGGCGTCCTGGAGCGCACCGGACACACCGAGGCGTCGGTCGACCTGGCGCGCCTCGCCGGGCTCAACCCGGCCGGCGTGATCTGCGAGATCCAGAACGAGGACGGCTCGATGGCCCGCGGCGAGGACCTCGCGGTGTACTGCTGGAAGCACGGTCTGAAGATGGTCACGATCGCGGACCTGATCGCCTACCGGCGCCGGCACGAGAAGCTGGTCGAGCGCGTCGTCGCCACGAAGCTGCCGACGGCGTTCGGTGAGTTCGTCGCGTTCGGCTACCGCTCGCTGGTCGATGGCAAGCACCACGTCGCGCTCGTCAAGGGCGACGTCGAAGGCGCCAGCGACGTGCTCGTCCGGGTCCACTCGGAATGCCTCACGGGCGACGTGTTCCACTCGCTGCGCTGCGACTGCGGCGAGCAGCTCGAGTCGGCGCTGGCGATGATCGAGGCCGAGGGCTGCGGCGTCCTGCTGTACCTCAGTCAGGAGGGCCGCGGGATCGGCCTGCTCAACAAGCTCCGCGCCTACAAGCTCCAGGAGGAGGGCTTCGACACGGTCGAGGCGAACCTTCAGCTCGGGCTGCCGGCCGACCTGCGCGACTACGGCATCGGCGCCCAGATTCTCGTCGACCTCGGGCTGACGAGCATCCGCATCCTCACCAACAACCCCAAGAAGATCTCCGGCCTGGCCGGCTACGGGCTGTCGGTCACCGACCAGATCCCGATCGCGCACGTCGCCAACCCGCACAACCAGGCGTACCTGCGCGCCAAGCGGGACAAGCTCGGCCACATCCTCCATCACCAGGGCCTGGCACTCGACGAGGAACTGATCCTCGAGGACAGCGCCGATGGAGGTTGACGGACGGGTCGCCCTGTGCGTCGCGCGCTTCTACGAGGAGCTCGCCGACGCGCTCGAGGCGAGCGCCCGCGAGACGCTCGCCGCGGCCGGCTTGCAGGCGAGCGACCGGTTCGACGTGCCCGGCGCGTTCGAGCTGCCGCTGGCGGCCAAGTACGCGGCGCAGAGCGGCAGGTACGCGGCGGTCATCTGCCTCGGCGCGGTGATCCGCGGCGAGACCGACCACTACGACTACGTGTGCGCCGAGGCGGCGCGTGGGATCAGCCAGGTGCAGCTCGACACCGGCGTCCCGTGCGGCTTCGGGGTCCTGACCGTCGACACGATCGAGCAGGCGCGGGCGCGGGTCCGTGGCGGCAGCAAGCGCGACACGGGCGTGCACGCGGCCGAGGCGGTGCTGGCGACGCTCGAGATCAAGCGCGAGCTCGCCGAAAGACCGCGCAAAGCCGGGTTTGCGGTCGAGTGATCGGTGCACGCCAGGTCTGCCTGCGTATACTCGACCGCCGTATGTCAAAGGTCTGTCACGTCTGCGCCAAGGGCCCGTCGTTCGGTCACAGCCGCAGCCACTCGATGGTCGCCACGAACCGGCGCTTCGATCCGAACCTGCAGAGGGTCCGGATCGACGACGGCGGCACCCCCCGCCGCGTCTACGTCTGCACGCGCTGCCTGAAGGCCGGCAAGGTCACCAAGGCGCGCTAGCGCCTGCTCCGACTGGTGCCGCCGCACACCGACCGGGGTAGAGGGCAGGCGTGACCGATCCGGCGATCGTCCGCTTTCGCACGCTCGTCGAGGCGGGCCTGTCGGCGCTCGACGACCGGCGCGAGGAGGTCAACGACCTCAACGTATTTCCCGTCGCCGACGGTGACACCGGGGACAACATGGTCCTCACGCTGCGCTCGGTGCTTCAGGAGCTGGACCGCTTGATCGAGGCGTCGGCCGACCGGACGATCGATGAGATCGGCCGCGACGAGATCGTCGCCTCGGTCGCCCGCGCCGCCCTGCTCGGCGCCCGCGGCAACTCGGGCGTGATCCTCTCCCAGCTGATCCGCGGCGCCGCCGAGGAGCTCGCCAGCCGCCCGGGTGAGCTGATCGACCCGGTGCTGATCGGCGCTGCGCTGGCGCGCGCCGCCGATCAGGCCTACGGGTCGGTGCGCGAGCCGGCCGAGGGCACGATCCTGACGGTCGTGCGCGAGATGGCCCACAAGGTCGCCTCCGAGCTCGCCCACATGCCCGAAACCCGGCTCGGCCCGGACGCCAGCGACGAGCAGCAGGATGCGCTCGCCGCCGACGTGATCGAACGGGCGCTCGAAGCGGGACAGGAGTCCGTGGAGCGCGGCCCCGACCTGCTGCCGGTACTGCGCGAAGCGGGCGTCGTCGACGCGGGCGGCTACGGGCTGACCGTGCTCCTATCGGGGATCGTCGGGGCCCTGCGCGGCGCCGAGCCACTGCCGCTCGAGCACCAGGCCCCCGCTCGCGTGACCCATCCCCAGCACGGCTCGGCCACCTACCGCTACTGCACGAACTTCGCCGTCAGCGGCCGCGACCTCGATCAGCGAGCGTACATTCGCCGGCTCGAGCAGATCGGCGACTCTGTGCTGGTCGTCGGCGATTCGACGACGCTGAAGGTCCACGTCCACACCGACGACCCCGACGCCGCCACCGGCATGTTCGCCGCAGACGGGACGGTCTCGCACATCGACATCGCCGACATGCGCGAGCAGATCAAGGACCGCGCCGCCCGGCTCGCGACGGGCTCCGAGCCGGCCACCGGGCCAAACGCCATCTGCGGCGCGCTCGCGGTAGTCAACGGCGAGGGTTTCAAGGAGCTGTTCGCCGGCCTCAGCGTGGCGGTGCTTGACGGCGGGCCGACGCTCAACCCCTCGACCTACGATCTGCTCGCTGCGATCCACGGGATCCCCGCGGAGGAGATCGTCGTACTGCCGAACAGCTCAAACGTGTTCATGGCCGCCGAGCGCGCAGCCGAGCTGTCCGACAAGGCGGTTCGGGTGGTTCCCTCGCGCTCCCCGCAGGCGGGGCTCGCCGCGGCGGTCAGCCTCGACCCGTCCCGGTCCGCTGAGGCGAACGCGGCAGCGATGACCGGCGTGCTCGACGGGATCCGCACGGGGGCGGTCGCCCCGGCGGCCCGGGATGACGCCCAGGGCCGCTTCCGCGAGGGCGACGCGGTCGGGTTCGTCGATGACGAGCTCGTCGCCTGGGGCGAGCCGGCCGCAACGCTGCGGGAGATCCTCGAGCGGATCGCCGATGGCGCCGAGCTGGTCACCTGCCTGCGCGGGATCGGCGCGCCCCTCGACGACGCCACCGTCCGCGGCCTGATCAATGGCCAGGTCGAGCTCGAGCTGCCCGCCGGCGGCCAAGAGAGCTACTGGTGGCTGCTCTCGTCCGAGTAGTCGTCGCTCGCCTGGTATAGCCCGCCCGGGTCCAGCGCCTGTCCCAGGCTAACGCCGTGCAGCGCCTCGAGCGCACGGGTGAGTCGCTCGAGCGGCTCGACGATGTCGTCGCGATCGGGCTTTTGCTCGAGCGCCAAGCGCACCGCGGCGAGCTCGCGGGCGAGGAACTCGGTCTCGGCGAGCGCCCGGGCGTTCGTCTCACGGTCGCGCTCGACCTCCTCCTTGTCGCGATCGGCCTGGCGGCTCTGGGCGAGCAGGATCAGCGGTGCGGCGTACGCGGCCTGCGTAGAGAACACGAGGTTCAGCAGGATGAATGGGTACGGGTCCCACTGCAGCGCCCAGACCGTGCCGTTCAACGCCAGCCAGATGATCACGACGATCGTCTGCGCGGCCAGGTAGCGGCCGGTGCCGAAGAACCGGGCGACCGACTCCGCCCAGCGAGCGAAGGAATCGGAGTCGTAGCCCGAGCGGACCGATGCGCCTTTGGGCTTGCTCAGGTTGTCCGTGGCCGGCATCGCTTCAGCCTCTCATGCCGATGGGGTATGGGTCACCCGCCACTGGCGGGGCAGCACGCGGTCTAGCACGTCATCGATCGTGACCGCCCCGACCAAGCGACCCGCCTCGTCGGTCACCGGGATCGCCACGACGTCGTAGGCGGCGAGCCGACCCGCCACCTCGCGGTCGCTGACATAGGCGCGCAGCGAGTCCCACTCCTCCTCGATGCAGCGCCCGACGGGCTTGGAAGCCGCTTCGCGGAGCAGGCGCTGGAAGCCGACTACACCGAGAAAGCGCCCGGTCGGCGTCTCGAGCGGCGGCTGGCAGACGAACACCTGCGCGGCGAGCGGGACCGGCAGGTCCGGGTCGCGGACCCGCGCGAGCGCCTCGGCCACCGTCGCGCTCGGCGCCACGATGATCGGCTCGGGCGTCATCAGCCCGCCGGCCGTATCCGGTTCGTAGGAGAGCAGACGCCGAACCGGCTCGGCCTCCTCGGGGTCCATCGCGGCCAGCAGCGCGGCGCGCTCGGCGGCCGGCATCTCGCCCAGCAGGTCGGCCGCATCGTCGGCCTCCATCTCGTCGAGCACACGGCCGAGGCGGTCGCGGTCGATTCCCTCGATCAGATGCACCTGCTCGTCCTCGGGCAGCTCCTCGAGCAGGTCGGCGAGGCGCTCGTCCTCGAGCGCCTCAGCGAGCATGCGACGGCGGCTCACCGGCAGGCGTCGCAACGCCTGCGCCATCTCCGCCGGGTGCAAGCTCTCGAGCGTCGCGGCCTGACGGTCGAGCGGGCGCTCCCCCGAGAACAGCTCGCCGACCTCGCTCCAGTCGACCACCTCCGGAGTGCGCTTCAGTCCGGGCATGCGGCGGCCGGACAGCAGGGCGACCGTCGCGACCTCCCAAGCGAACCGCTCCGGCGCCGCCCGTAAGCCGATGTCGACCACGCGGCGGTCGCCGATTCGGCGGCCAACCACCTCGCCGGCGGCGAGGCGCTCGCCCTCGCGCAGCTCGAACTGCTTGAGGTTGATCGACCCGCGCCGCAGGCGCACGCCACGGGTGTCGATCTCCCCGACGCGGCCGGCGCCGATGAACACCCGCCGCCGCTGCATGCCGCCGACGACGAAGCCGTTGACGCGAGGTGGGCGCCCGCCGAGGTCGAGGACGACGTCGACGATGTGGCCCACGTCCGACCCGTCGGCGGCGATCAGCGGCAGGCGGGTGACCCGTGACACGTAGATGACGCGCTCGTTCATGCGGTTAATCCTGCCATTACCCCAAACCCGGCAGCGCCCGGCGGCGCCGACCGACCGCTCCGCCACCATATGAAGCGCCGTCGCGATGACCCAGCCGACCGCCTTCTCGACCACTGAGCCGCTCGACACGAGCCAGCTGCAGGCCGCCCCGGTGCGTTACCCGGCGCCGGCGCGGCTGCGGCGGGCGCTCCGGTTCGACGGGCGCAAAGCGGCGGCCGGCGGCGAGGCGCTCGGGCTCGGCACGATCGCCGACCTGTTCGAGCACCTCCCGCGCGACCGCCGGGAGGCGCGCTCGGTCGCCGAGCTCGAGCCCGGCGAGACCGCGACGGTCGTCGTCGAGGTGCTGCGGATCGCCGCCCGCCCGGTGCGGCGCCGGGGGATGCGCCCGCTCGTCGAGGCGACCGTCGCCGACGCCACCGGCTCGCTCCGCGTGACCTTCTTCAACCAGCCGTGGCTCGTCGATCGCTACCCGCCCGCAACCAGGGTGATGCTGCACGGCAAGGCCGGCGCCGGCGGCCGCTTCGCCGTGCAGGCCCACTCGCTCACCCAGGATGGGCTCGGCGCCGGCGCCGGGACCGTCGCCCACTATCCCGCCACCGACGGGTTGTCGTCCACCCAGATCCTCGCGCTCGTGCGCCGGCACGCAGCCGAGATCGACGACGTGCTCGAGCCGCTGCCCGCCGCGCTGCGGGTGCGCGAGCGGCTGCTCGATCGCCCCGGGGCGCTGCGCCTCGCCCACTTTCCCGAGACAGAGCCCGATCAGGAGGTCGGGCGCCGGCGGCTGGCGTTCGAGGAGCTGCTGCTCGGCCAGCTGGCCCTACGGCGGCGCCGGCGCGGACGTAGCCACGGCGAGTCCGCGCCGCGGATCGAGCTTGCGCGCGAGCTGACCGCGCGCTGGCTGGCGAGCCTGCCGTTCGAGCTCACCGGCGACCAGGCGGCCGCGCTCGCGGCGATCGACGCCGACCTGGCGCGGGCCGAGCCGATGCAGCGGTTGCTGATGGGCGAGGTGGGCTCCGGCAAGACCGCGGTCGCTCTGTACGCGATGCTGCGGGCGGTCGAGCACGGCCTGCAGGCGGCGCTGATGGCGCCGACCGAGACGCTCGCCGAGCAGCACTTCGCGACCCTGCAGGCGCTGCTCGGAGCCGAGCCGATGGCGGCGGCGCTACTGACCGGCTCGACTCCGGCCGGGCGGCGCGCGGCGCTGCTGGCGCGCCTTGAGAGCGGCGAGCTGCCGCTGCTCGTCGGTACCCACGCGCTGATCGAGGACGCCGTTCGCTTCGCCCAGCTCGGCGTCGTCGTGGTCGACGAGCAGCACCGGTTCGGCGTCGCCCAGCGTGCGGCGCTCGATCGCAAGGGGCGCGCCGAGCAGTCGCCGCACGTGCTGCATATGACCGCCACCCCGATCCCGCGCACGCTCGCCCTCTCGCACTACGGCGATCTCGACGTCACCGTGTTGCGCGAGCTTCCTCGCGGGCGCCAGCCGATCAGCACGTTCGTGTGCGCGAGCGACGCCGAGCGGGAGCGTGCCTACGAGCGGATCCGCGAGGAGCTGCGCGCCGGACGGCAGGCGTTCGTCGTCTGCCCGCTGGTCGAGGAGTCCGAGGTGCTCCAGGCGAAGGCGGCGACGGCCGAGTTCGAACGGCTGCGCACAGGCCCGTTTGCCGATTACCGGGTGGTCCTGCTCCACGGCCAGATGCGTCCGGCGGCGAAGGCCGAGGCGATGGGGGCGTTCGCCGCGGGGGCCGCCGATGTGCTGGTCGCGACGTCGGTGATCGAGGTCGGGATCGACGTCCCGAACGCGACCGTGATGCTGGTCGAGGACGCCGACCGCTACGGGATCTCGCAGCTGCACCAGCTGCGCGGGCGGATCGGCCGGGGCGAGCACGCCTCGCTGTGTCTCCTGTTCGGCAGGCGCGACTCCGCCCGGCTACAGGCACTCGCGCGTGAGCGCGACGGGTTCGCGCTCGCCGAGATCGACCTGCAGCTGCGCGGCGAGGGCGAGCTCGTCGGCACCCGCCAGTCGGGTCTCGTCGCCTACCGCTTCGCGGAACTGCCGCGCGACGCCGAGCTGCTCGAGCGGGCGAGCCTGGCCGCGCGGGCGGTGTTCGACGCCGACCCGGACCTGGAGGCGGCGGAGCACGCGCTGCTGGCCGAGGCGCTGCTGGCCCGGTACGGGGTCGAGGCGAGCGCACCGATCAGGGCATGAGCGGGGCGTGTCGTGCGCGTCGTCGCCGGGACGCTGCGAGGCCGCCCGCTGCAGGCCCCGCGCGGGCCGCACACGCGGCCGACCTCCGATCGGGTGCGCGAGGCGCTGTTCTCGATGCTCGAATCCGCCGGCGCCGTGGCCGGTGCGCGCGTGCTCGACCTGTTCGCCGGCTCGGGGGCGCTGGGGATCGAGGCGCTGTCGCGGGGGGCTGACGTGGCGGCGTTCGTCGACTCCTCAGCGGCGGCCGTGGCGGCCGTCAGGGCAAACCTGGAGGCGCTTGATCTGCGGGCCGAAGTCGCGCGCCGCCCGGCTGCGGCGTTCCTCTCCTCCGCACGCGCGTCCGGTCGTCAATACGATCTCGTGTTTCTCGACCCCCCATACCGGTTGGCGGACGTGCTCGGCCCGCAACTGTCGACGGCGCTGCCCGATGTGCTGGCGCCGGAGGCGGTGGTGGCGGCCGAGAGCGATCGCCGCGCACCCCTCGAACTCGACCTGCCGCTGCTGATTGAGCGGCGGTACGGAGACACCCTGATCAGAATCCATGGCGCTCGATAACCGCATCGCGATCTGTCCCGGCACCTACGACCCAGTCACCAACGGCCACCTCGACGTGATTTCGCGGGCGTCGGTGATGTTCGACAAGGTGATCATCGCCGTCGTCAACCACCCCGTCCGCAAAGGCGTCACGCTGTTCCCCGTCGAGGAGCGGCTGCGCTTCATCGAGCACGCGACGGCGGAGATCGGCAACGTCGAGGTCGAGCCGTTCAGCATCCTGATCGTCGACTTCGCCCGTTCGCGGGGGGCGATGGCGATCGTCAAGGGGCTGCGTGCGATCTCGGACTTCGAATACGAGCTGGAGATGAACCAGCTCAACCGGCGTCAGGCGCCCGACATCGAGTCCGTGTACCTGATGGCCTCACCTCAGTACAGTTTCGTTAGGTCGAGCGGCGTCAAGGAGCTCGCCACCTTCGGCGGCACCATCGACGACATGGTGCCGGGGGAGGTGGCCGTCGCCTTGAAGGAACGCCTCGGCCGCTGACGAACAACACCCCGATGGACGTCCTCGTTCTGATCGACAAGCTGGACGACTTGGTGCACAACGCCAAGCCGATGCCGCTGACCGACCAGGTGCGGGTCGACAAGGAGGAGATCTACGACATCCTCGACCAGATGCGCGCGACGATCCCGGAGGAGATCAAGCAGGCGCGCTGGATCGTCAAGGAGCGTCAGGAGATGCTCGCCGAGGCCAAGCGCGAGGCCGAGCGCATCGTCAAGGAGGCGCGTGAGCGCCAGGAGCGGCTGGTCTCCGAGGAGGAGATCACCAAGCAGGCCGAGCGCGAAGCCGAGGAGATCGTCGACGAGGCGCACGCGCGCGAGCGCGAGATCCGGCTCGGCGCCGAGGATTACGCCGACGAGATCCTCGGCACCCTCGAGGTCAACCTGTCGAAGTTCATCGCCGCTGTCCAGCGGGGCCGAGACCGGCTCGCGGGCAAGGACGAGCCGGCCGAGGTCTCCTAGCGTTTCCGTCTGGCGCTGCGGTTAGCCTGCCGCGCCAGTGACCGTCGTGGGCGTCTCGTCATTGGATCGGCTGCTCGCCGAGCTGGCGCCGGCGGTCGAGCTGGTCGGTGGCGCGCCGTTGACGCGTGAGCGCCTGCGCGTGCTGCTCGGACGCGTGGAGCTACGCGCGTGGCAGCTCGAGGGAGACTCGTCCGCGCCCGGCCCGCTGGCCGGGCGCTGCCCACTCGGGTCCGGCCGCGCGCTGCTCGCGTCCACCAGGGCCCTGCCGGATCGGGCGGCGAGCGGGGCCTATGTGGTGGCGCGCTCGCTGCCGGTCGGTCCGGGGCGGTGGGTGCTGCTCGGGCGGCCCTCGGTGGTGGGCGCCGGCGGGGCATCCCGATTCGAGCAGCTGCTGCGCTCGCTGCGGGCGCCGCCCGGCGAGTTCTGGCGGGTCCATGGCGGCGTGCTCGCGCACGCGGCCCGGGCAGCGTAAACGCCGCCCAAAGGCTGTCGTTACGCGTTTCCGTCCGAGGGCAGCGCGATCCTCGGTCAGATGAGCGCGATCTGGCTGATCGTCGGGCTGTGTGCGGGCGCGGGCATCGTGCTGGCGCTGCTGCGCGGGCGCTTGCGGTCGCTCGGCGCCGAGGCGGCGCGGGCGGGCGAGCTCGGGCACGAGCTGGTGCGGGCCCAGGCGGCGCTCGAGCACGAGCGCACGCTGGCCGGG
>Ga0302229_10001686_pt1 | contig 16647 bp, 17 predicted proteins | sample II_Palsa_N1_3_FD_193518 | JGI IMG/M metagenome (GOLD analysis project Ga0302229, IMG submission 193518) | Peat permafrost microbial communities from Stordalen Mire near Abisko, Sweden - II_Palsa_N1_3 | ecosystem: Environmental > Terrestrial > Soil > Palsa > Peat permafrost | place: Sweden... | reverse complement strand
ATAAAGCGCCGTTGCCCGGCTTATGTACTTGCATACCTTTGACACGTGTTCTTCCTCTCGCCTGACGCAGCATGGAGGAACACTGTATTGGCCACGCGGCGTACGCTTTGCTCAAATGTTCCGAAGCGGATCACTGATGTTTCAAAGCGGTCGCTCGTCTAAACGAAGCGGAGCGAGGATTTGGTCTTGCGGTCTAGTTTCACCCGTCGATGATGTCCACCAAGGGACGCGCGACTGTTCATCACGAACCGACAACAACAGCGGTAAACGTTGGGGACATACTTTCAACTATGAAAAACCAACTTGTGATGCTGCTGCTCAGCCTTGGCGTAACCCTGCCGGCCGCTGCCCGGAATCTTCCTGCGCAGGACTGGCCCACGTTCGGCGGCAACGCGCAGAGCACCAGCGCCAACCCCGAGCCCACCGGCATAACGGCCGCCAACCTCGGACAGCTTGTGCGGCAGCAGGTAACCATTGATGGCACGGTGGATGCCAGCGCCATCTACTTGCATGGCGTCAGCATCCATGGCGCCGCGCATGACGCCATCTTCGTCACCACCACCTACGGCAAGACGCTGGCGCTCGACGCAGTTAACGGCACAGTGTTGTGGACCTACACGCCGGCCAGTTATCAGCAAGTAGCCGGCACACGGCAGATCACCAACACCACGCCGGTGGCCGATCCAGACCGCCAATTCATCTATGCCGCCTCGCCCGACGGTTATGTGCAGAAGCTGACGATCAGCGATGGTCATCCCGTCTGGCGCACCGCCATCACCTTGCTGGCCAAGCGCGAGAAGATGGACTCGCCGCTGAAGTTCTACCAAGGCGATGTGGTTGCCGTGACCGCCGGTTATATCGGCGACAAGCCGCCTTATCAGGGCCACGTCGCCGTTCTCGATGGCGCCTCTGGCAAGCTGCTGCACGTATGGAACTCGCTGTGCAGCGATCGCAGCGGCCTGCTCCAACCGGCGGCCTGCCCGCAGAGTGATTCGGCCATATGGGGTCGCGCCGGCGCGGTGATCGAGCCGGCCAGCGGCAACATCTTTGTCTCCACCGGCAACGCACCGTGGGACGGCAAGACCGCCTGGGGCGATTCGGTGATCGAGCTCAATCCTGACGCCACCGCCATGCTGGGCAACTACACCCCGGCCAATACCGCGGCGCTCAATGCGGATGACGCCGACCTGGGCTCCAGCTCACCGGTGCTGCTCGGCGGCGACCTGATCGCCCAGGGCGGCAAAGATGGCAAAATCCGCCTGCTCAGCCGCAAGGCCATGGCCGGCGTTGCGCCGCACATGGACCACGAGCTGCAGATCGTCTCCACCCCCAGCGGGACCGATCTGTTTTCCCAGCCAGCGACTTGGAGCCACCAAGACCAGACCTGGATCTTCGCCGCCGATAACGGCGGCACGGCGGCATGGACGCTGGAGCACGGCAAGCTGCAGCAACAATGGAAGAACAATACCGGCGGCACCAGCCCGTTCGAAGCCGGCGGCCTGCTGTTCGTCTACGCCCCGGCCGGCGGACTGAATATCTATGACGCGGCATCAGGCAGGCGCCTCACCACCCTGCCCTGCGGCGCCGGCCACTGGAACAGCCCGATCGTGCTACAGGGCCGGATCATCCTGCCCGAAGGCAACGCCAACGCTCACGCTGTCAGCGGTGTGCTGAATATCTGGAGCCTACCCGCCGGGGGTGGCTGAGGCGCGTTACGCGTCTACCAGCGTTGGTCGTGCCGAGCCGGTACGCGGTTACGCACGTCGGAGCTACTTGATGCAGATCAAAGTACAACAGAAACGGGCTCTGACCCGGTTGGCCCGAGCTGTAGTGTCCCGGACACCTTTTCCCCATGACTATTCAGCGTCGGTATGCCGATATCCATGCATTCTCGATGAGCCATCGCTCGTGCGTGCAAAGCATGCCGGGTCCGCGGCAACTCAAAAACCCGAGGCCTCGTCATCATGATTCGCAAACGTGTAATCGCTGTGCTGCTCGCGGCTGGCGTGACTCTCTCCGGCTCGGTGCTGGCGCAGGCTCAGGAAGTTCAGCCCGCTTCCGCCACCGCAGCGGCAGCGGCGCCGAGTGCGACATCCAAAGCCACTGATAAAGCTGCCAGGAACGCTGACAAGGCTGCCAAGAAGGCTGCCAAGCAAGCCGAAAAAGCCAATAAGCAGGCGGCCAAAAAGGCCAGCAAGGCCGCCAAGGCCCAGAGGAAAAAAGATAAAGCAGCGGCGGCAGCGGCTTCACCTCCGCGCGCGAAGTCACACAAGAAAGCCACCACCCCTGCTCCGCCCCCCGCCAGTGCACCAGCCGCTAGTAGCTCTGCGGGCGGGTGAAGTCATCGTTGTCATGGTTGTCAGGGAATCAGTGAACGTTGCATGTGCTATCTCATTCTGAGCCTGAGTTTTTTGCCATCGTTTGGAACGTCCTATTCTCGCCGCAGGCAGCGCGCGGAGCTGTCAATCCAAGCCCTTACTCACCGTCGGTAGTGTCTCTGACACCCTTGTTCCTACGGCGGCCCCGACATGCCACTCACGTCTTTGCCAATCTCAGCAAAAAGCGCGTCTCGCGTGTTTTTGTCAGCCTTCGATCCAGTGAGAAAGGCGGCAACGATGACGGTGTGGCCGTTGGGCCAAGTGATGATGCCGATATCGTTATAAGCGGCCGTTTCGCCGTCCAGCGAATAGGAAGTGCCGCACTTGTCGGCAAAGCGCACGCCAACGGGCAGGCCAGCGCGCAAACGAACCGGCTTCGTCTGGCCATACATCAGATCGAGCAGCCGCTTGCTCGAATCCGCCGAGAGCAGCCGACCCGTCCAAAGCTTTTCAAGAAGCTCGGCTGCTGCGTCCGGCGTCGTTCGATCGCGCGGGTCATTGAGATAGGCGCGATAACCGCGCCGCCGCCGTACCAGCGCCGCTTCATCGGTTTCGTTGGTCGGGATGGTCTGTCCGTTAGCCGTGTCGTCGAAGATGTGGCTGATGTCGCCCTCGCCAAGGTCCACGCGCATACCCTCGATGCCGTGCTTGCGCAAGAAGTCCGTGACCACCTGCGGGCCGCCCAGCAATCGGATCAACGCATCGACGGCGGTGTTGTCGCTTTCGCTCACCGCAGCCGCCAGCAATCGCTCGGCAGTGAAGTGCATCTGCTCACCCGAGAAATGCGCACCGATGGAAGGTACGGCGGTGGCATCCACAACTTGTGCGCGGGAGATCGTTACTTCCTGACTCAAACGAATGCGACCCGCATCTACCTGCGCAAGCACCGCCGCGGCGACCGGCGCTTTGAACACGCTCATCATCGGATAGGCGCGATCGGCGTTGATTCGGATACGCGCACGCGTATCCAGGTCCACAACGGTAATGCCCAGGACACCGGGTTGCGCCTTGTCGGCGAGTTGCGCCAGCGCGTGTTGCAGGCGTGCATCTGGCGCTTCGGCAGCGATGGCAGGCGTGACTAGCGAAAGTGCCAGGCACAGGTTCAACCAGCGGCAGGTGAATAATCTAATGTACTTGCTCATGGATTTCCGAAGATCGGGTGTGCGGCCAGGTCAATATCCCCCCACCTGACCTGACCCCGCAGCTGTAGCAGCCCAATGGACATAGATCATAGGGGATCGGGCTCTAACGCCTCGGCCAATATCGGAGGACATCGCGAGGGCCTGCGTTCTAAACCGGGCAGAGCGGATTTTTGCTATCGCGTCGAGAAAGTGACTCCGAACCAGTTTTAGTGCATTCTTTCGCCGTAAGATTTTACGTATGCCAGGGTTCCGCCCTTCGTCGCCCTATTCGAGCGTTTTTTCCTGACGCCGCATGCAGCGGAAACCCGGTCCCTTGCCTGACGATCTTTCGTACTGTCCGGCCCAGGGAAGCAATCATCAGCAGACAGGGAGTTCAGCTATGGATGCAATCCATTCCAAGAGCGCATTTGTGTATGGAGAGGTCAGACGCGCTCTGCAATCGGGACGCTATACACCTGGGCAGCGGATCGATCCGTCGGGGCTTGCAGCAGAGTTCAACACCAGCCCCACGCCGGTTCGGCTCGCGCTGTATCGACTCGTCGGTGAAGGCCTGATTGCCGATCACGCACGCAGCGGATTGCATGTACCGCTGCTCACCGAAGTCGCGCTGCGCGACCTCTACGACTGGATGGAGCGCCTGTTGTTGATGGCCTGCGATATCGGTGTGGCGCGGACATTTCAGCCAAGCGCCAAGCTGGAGATCGCGTCCGCCGACGACGATCTGGTGAAGCTGACGTGGCAGCTGTTCGATGCGATCGCCCGCGCGACAACTCACTGGTCGCTGCACCATGCCGTGAAACGAGCCAACGACCGACTGGCACCGATACGACGGGCGAAAAAGGGATTGATCGAGCACGCCGACGAAGAGCTTTCGCAGCTGGACCGGCATTGGCGGACACGCGATATCCCCAGTTTGAAGTCTGCACTGCGCGACTATCACGAGCGCCGCAAGCAACTCGTGCCGACCATCGTGGCTTTACTGAACGACCGCATCGATTACCTCCACTAGATCGCACGCTGGCTACGCGCCATCGATCCGCATTGCGTGCGCAACGGCAACATCCGTCGACCGATAAGATGCCCGCGCAGGCGGCATAGCACGACCGCCGTCACACTCCGGGGTTAATCACCGGATGACAACGCAATAATCATTGGCAAATGAAAATTGCCGACACCTACGCTGCGCGCGTCATGGAACTGCCATGACGTGAACGTAGGAGACTGACATGAACACGAACGAGAACATCCGCACCGACACGCCGGAAGACGTCGAGCTCGGCGTCGCCAGCGTCGAGACCCAAGGCGGCCCGCTGATGAACGAGGTGATCGGTGGCTTCACCACCGCGGGCATTTCGCAAGACTAAGTCGTAGGGACGCGTCCAACGGGCGCGTCCCTTTTCTATGGGAATACGGACATGACCCGCTATGTACTGCGTGACGATCTCTCGTACTGCCGTATCGATCAACGACTGGTTTTTCTGGATATCGGCAGCGATCGGTACTTCCAACTTCCCCGCTCGCTGGAGCAAGCCTTGACCGCCTACCTCGATGGGGTCGAATGCGCGCAGTCGGAGATAAACGCATTGGTCGAACGCGCCCTATTGGTCGAACGAACGGATACGGCAATCCGTAGCCGTCCAAACATCGAACCCGCTGCTCGCAGTGCGGTGGAAGCACCGCAGCCGCTGCGGCATCTTCGCGTCGTCGAACTGATGGAGGTCTTTGCCATCGTGCTGCGCACGCGCGTCGCTATGAAGCTCTCTACGCTCAAGCACATACTCGATAGTCTTACCGCCGAAAGACATCTCCAAACAGCGCAAATCGAACCACATGCAGACATGTCGGAGCCGCGCCGCGCCGACGCAGCCGCCGTATTTCGCCGTGCGCGACTCTACGTGCCGATCGAGATGCGCTGCCTGCTCGACGCCATCGCGATGACACGATTTCTGCTTAGACGACGCATCCACGCGCATATCGTCTTCGGCATCGCCCTCGATTCGTTCTCCGCCCACTGCTGGGTGCAGGTGGACGACCTCGTGTTGAACGACACCGTCGGCAATGTCGCCTCGCACACGCCGATACGAGTCGTGTGATGTACCGATACATCGCCTTGCTCGACGGACACGGCCGCAACGGTCGCGATGGCCAAATCGATGAAACGCTTCGCCAGCTCGGCCTTCCGCACCGGCTGACTTTAGGAAACATCGACCTCTATACCGCCGAGGACACGCCCGTTCTCCCTCTGGCATCCGGCGGCGCGCTTATCGGCCACGTCTTCCCGCGCGAGCAAAGCGCTGCATGTGGAACCATGGATCTCGCCAGCCTTCGCTCCCGACACAATCTCGTCGAGTACCTCATCGACCGGTTCTGGGGCGAATACCTGCTGCTGCTTCCGCCGGAACACGATTCGGATGCTGCGACAGCTATGCGCGACCCGTCCGGTGGTGTCGACTGCGTCTACTCGCTGCGCGAGCGCTTCATCACCGCCGACATTTCGATCGCGGCGCGATCGGGCCTTTACCGCAGGGAGATCGACTGGGACTTCATCCGGAACAACGTGGTTTACCCGCACTATAAGGCCGGTGCTACCGGTCTTTCCGGGTTGCGCGAACTGCTACCGGGTTGCGAACTGCATATACACGGAAGCAAATATTCGATAGAACAAGCATGGTCGCCATGGTCCTTCGTCGCTCCACCGCATAGACACCGCGATCGGCGCGAAGCGCAGGCCGACGTTCGGCGTGCCGTGTCGTCCACGGTGAAGCGCTGGGCAGAGACGGATCGATCCCTTCTGCTCGAATTGTCCGGCGGATTGGACTCCTCCATCGTGGCCGCTTGCCTGCGCGATGCGAAAGCGCGCGTGGCGTGCTGCAATCTGGTCACGCCCGTGCCCGGCGCCGACGAGCGGCGGTACGCATCGTCGATGGCGGATCTGCTCGGTGTTGAGCTTCACATCGAAAAACTCGGCTTCGATGAAACGCATCTCGATTTTCAGCCGCCGCCGCACGCGGTCGCGCCCAGCACCTGGTTTCTGCAACACGCAGCCAATGAACTGAACGAGGCGATCGGCACGCCGCTTGGCATCAACAGCTTCTTCTCCGGCGGTGGCGGCGATACCGTCTTCTGCTACACCCGAACCGCGGCACCGGCTGCGGACGCCTTCCGCGAGTGCGGAACGATCGCGGGCATCCATGCCATTCGCGATCTCGCCGAACTCCACCAATGCACGTTCTGGAAAGCCGGAAGGTTGGCTCTGCGGAAACGGCTCGCCTTAGCCAAGCCACCGCGCAAGCCGGATACGTCGTTTCTGTCTGCCGCCTGCGCGCAGGCCACGCTGGAACCCCACCCGTGGTTCGATGCGCCCGACAACGCGCTGTGTGGCGACCGTGAACGCATCGTCGATCTCGCCGGCACCCAGGTCTTCCGGGATGGACTGGCGCGCGGTGCGAAGTGGCAAATGCGCATGCCGCTGCTGTCCCAGCCCGTGATGGAAGCCTGCCTGAAGGTGCCCAGCTGGATGTGGATCGCGGAGGGTCGAAATCGCGCTGTCGCGCGCGACGCGTTTGCGGACATTCTGCCTCCCGACATCCTGCACCGCCGCAGCAAAGGAACCTTCATGAACTACGCCGGCGCGTTCTATCGCCGGAACAAGAGTCGACTCCGGGATTATCTGCTGACGGGTCACCTCGAAGCGCACGGGCTACTCGACTGCAACGCGTTGCGGCAGTTCTTCGACCGCGACCTGGCCGCCAGAGACGACAGGTTCATGCGCATATTCGACCTGTGCGCCATCGAGAACTGGATCCGCCATCAGTCCTGAAGGGCGCATTGCCCACATCACGGAGCGCGCGCCGTCATGCCCACTTTGGGTGTGCCGCACCGAACGCATCACACGGCCGATGATCGATGATCACCTCGCCAACCAGCATGATCAGTCGTATGTCGCCGCTGACCGGCAGCAGCCGACCCACAACGGACATTTCAGCGATCAGTCTCTACGTTTAGCACGTTGCCGACGCTATGCGCGTTCTGGCGCGGAGGCGACGACGTGCCAGCATCACGGTACATCACGGTTGGTTACAACCAAAGCAAAGCATTCATCCAATTGGTTTCACGCAGCGCAGCTATGTATTTATCTTGCTGGAACGGGCGCTTCTACAGCACCCTATGGGCATGCCCGCTAACAGTCAACTGAAGCTTTCATCGAGTCAGCCAGACTTGGAGTTGATTGAGCGGCTGTCCGCTATACAAGCGATTTGCCTAGGCGTAGTGGCGATCATCGCTGCAACGATATTCTGTGGCTGGCTGGTCAGGGGCTTAGGCGCGTGGTTGCCGGATGGCTGGTCTTTGATGAAGGTGAATACGGCATCTTGCATGCTCTTGGGATGTGGGAGCCTCGCCCTGTCTCGCACTAAACGAAGCGAGTGGCAATTGTGGCTTAGTCGTGTACTCGCGATAGTGTTGGTGGTCTTAGCTGGCTCAGCCCTTTTCGAGCATGTGACTGGACGAATCACGGGTCTGGACACGTTACTTGCATCAGATGCAGCGTCAGATATGCCTGGCCGCATGTCACTGCAAACGGCGGCGTATCTCTCGCTACTTGGCCTGTCGTTGGTCTTTGCTCGCGCACGCAAGAGTGCGTTGTCTACTGTCGTTGATGCCCTGACTATGGGGTTTGTGGCCTTAACATTGGTCATCCTCGCTGGCTATTGCTTCGGCGCAGCGCGGTTATTCGGTCAGTCAACACACACGCTTACATCACCGCAGACGCTGCTGTCCATGGTCATGCTGGCCTTCGTAGCGGTCGGGCGTCGTGCTGAGTACGGCTACTTTTCTGTATTTGTTGGTATGGGAATCGGTAGCCGGATCGCTCGGGCTGTATTGCTTTTTGCGCTTCTGCTTCCGTTTCTGTTGGTGCTCGGTGGTGCGTACACAACCTTGGTAGGATGGCTCTCTGAGCCCTATGCTGCGGCCCTCATCGCAGCTGTTACTTCGATAGTTCTGTTTGCGACGGTGGCGGTGATGGCCTGGCGCATCAATGATTTGGAGCGCGATCTTCGTGAGATGTCGCTCACCGACGAGCTTACCGGCGTTCTTAACCAACGTGGATTCAGCCTGCTCGGCGAGCAAGCGCTCCGCGAGTCGCGACGGTCCCGCAGTGCACTGACGGTGCTGTTCTTCGATCTGGACGGCCTGAAACACGTCAATGATAGCTTGGGGCATGATGTTGGCTCGCAGTTTGTTCGAGATGTGGCGGCACTTCTTAGCGCGAATTTTCGTGGGGCCGACATCGTGGCGCGAGTCGGCGGCGATGAATTTGCAGTGATCACGGCGAGTGATAGTGCAAGCACGCAAATTGCGTTGGCGCGTATTTTCGAAGCTGCTGAGACCATCAATTCCTCTGGTGAAGGTAAGCGATATTTGATCAGTTTCAGTGTTGGCGAAGCGAGCAGCGACGTGTTCGGTAGTGAGTCTTTCGCTGAGCTTGTCGCGCGCGCTGACGCGATGATGTATGAGCAAAAGCACGCGAAGAAGATCAGTACAAAACGCTAAGAGGCCGTCGCCGCAGCGAAGCCGACCCAGCAAGTTGGGAATGTCCGCTATCGACGAAGCGGACGTGACCATATAGATGGCTACTCTGCTACTTCGCTAACGCGTGCGTGCCGTGACCTCCGGGAGCGTGTCTTTGGCGGCAGATCAAACGGCGGCGATAAAAGGACGCGTCCCAGCGATTACCTACAGCAACCGTTGGAACGGAGGCCGATCAAGCGCGCTGACCACCAGAAGCCGTGATCCGTTCGCCGGTCACCCAGGCCGAATCATCGGATGCCAGGAACAGCGCCACGCGAGCGATGTCTTCCGGCGTGCCCGGCCGACCGAACGGGATCGTTGCAACGACGGATTCGACGGCCTCTTGCGACCAACCCAGAGCCGCGATGCCTTCGGTGATGGTGGCCCCCGGCGCGATGCTGTTGACGCGGATCTTCTTCGGCGCCAGTTCGACCGAGGTCACGCGCGTGACGGAGTCGACAGCGCTCTTGGATGCCGCGTAGATCACCGAGTTGGGCATGTAGCCGACGCTGGCGATGGAACTGATATTGATGATGCTGCCGCCGTTCGGGCCGAAGTACTTCGCCGCCTCTTGTGTCGCGGTGATGATGCCGAGCACATTCGTGCTGAACTCACGATGGAATTCCTGCTCTGTGGAGTCTTGAAGGGGCGCGAAGGCGAAGACGCCCGCGTTGTTCACCAGGATGTCGAGTGCGCCAAAGGCATGCTTCGACTCTTCAAACAGTCGCTGGATATCGGCGGTCTTCGAGAAATCGGCGTGGATGGCCACAGCCTTGCCACCGGAACTCTTGATCTCGGCAACCAGGGCATTCGCTGCTTCCTTGCTGGTCGAGTAGTTCACGACGACCGAGGCGCCGGACTTGGCGAATAGCTTTGCGATTCCAGCACCGATGCCTTTGGAGGCACCGGTAACGATGGCGACTTTGCCAGTAAGTGAAGTCATGAGGTGTGTCCTGAATTGACGGCGCCACGTTGGCGTCTGCATGCACTGTCGTCGATCGATGGATGCGCGAGTAGGTACGTCGGCAACTAAGACTTATTCGTCAAATGAATGGCTCCCCGCTCTCAAACTGAGCGAACATGTCAAACATTGGGCCGTCGATAGAGGGACGAATCGTCCACATCGGAGCAAGCCCTACGACCACGGATTCGCAGAGCCGTGACCTTCATTCCAAGAGAAGCATTCCATGACCAAATTTGCCCTGTTTGTCCGTCTCGAAGCCAAGCCCGGCCAAGAGGCTGCCGTCGCCGCCTTCCTGGCCAGCGCACTGCCGCTCGCCAATGCCGAGTTGGGCACCGTCGCTTGGTTTGCGTTGCAGTTTGGCCCTTCGACTTTTGGCGTTTTCGACGCCTTTGCGGACGAGGAAGGTCGTCAAGCCCACCTGCGAGGCCCGATTGCGGCTGCATTGATGGCCAACGCAGCTGCCTTGCTCAGCACCCCACCGAACATTGAGAAGATCGATCTGCTCGCGGCGAAATTGCCTGGCTGACAGACCGATGGCGCGCCGCGTCGATGCGAACATTCAACCGATGCATGGACGCATTCGCGGCATGCTTCGATCGAGGCGTCACAGGTGCGCGGCGCAAGCTCCAAGCCTAGCGGCGACCAAGCTCCGCGATCAGATACTCGACCAGCGCGCGTGCCGAGGGCTTCGGTCGTCGGCCTGGGGTGAACAGGCCGTGGGCTTCGACCTCACCGATCTTCCAGTCGGGAAGCAGCCGAATCAGCGCGCCGCTGGCGAGTTCGGCGCGACAGCCCCACAGAGATGTATTCACGACACCGATTCCCGCAACGGCGGCGGCTACTGCGGCCTCGTTGTAGGAAACAGTCAGGCGACAATTGATGCGGGTCGATACGCTTTGACCATCCTTCTGAAAGGACCATGTTCCGGAGCTCGTCCCGGCAGGCCCGACGATAGCCGTATGGACGGCCAAGTTTGCGGGCGCCTCGGGCGTGCCCTTCTCCTCTAGATAACGCGGCGACGCCGCAATTAACCGCTGCGTCCGACCGATGACGCGTGCGGTGGCACTCGAATCGTCCAAGTCACCGAGTCGAAGTGCGACATCGGCACCTTCCTTGATGGTGTCTTGCCGTTGATCGCTCATCAACAAGCTGACGTTTAGCGAAGGATGGCGCGCAAGAAAGCCGGGCATCAAGGGAATGATTTCGCGCACGCCAAAACTTGCAGGCATGGCAACACGTAATGACCCGCGAAGCTCCCGCGATCCACGAGCCGTGTGATCAGCTTCCTCAAGCGACGACAGGATCGCTTCGACACGGGTCAGGTAGTCGTTGCCTACGTCAGTCAGCGTGACAGCGCGCGTCGTGCGGGTAATCAAAGCCGCGCCAACGTCCTCCTCCAACGCCGCAATGATCCGCGATACGGACGGCTGTGAAAGGTCAAGTTCTCGCGCCGCAGCAGAGAAGCTTCCCGTACGCGCAACGCGCATGAAAAGTCGGAGCGCCAGCAGCTTGTCGTTCATTCACGAAGTGTGTCTTAGACCGAGCGGCGGCAGCAAGTAGGCCGCACAGTAAATGGACAGGCCCATTGACGCAGGCGAGAGGTCGTTTGGGGGTAAACGATATCTATGTAAGGTCCGCTTCCCATGGCAGACCTTGCGAGCCAGCTAAGCGTCTTGCCTGCTAGCTAGCAATATCTAATGGTGACTGCTGACAGGACGTTGGCAGTAGTCCCCTTGTATAAAACCTCCTTGCGATTCCTACCGAGATCGAAGAGGAGAAGTTCCATGAAGTTTGCATCCACCCGGCTAATCGCCCGAGACATTCAGGCCGTCGTCGGTTTCTACGAGAAGTTGACCAACCTAAAGGCGGAGTGGCTTGCACCTGTATTTGCGGAGATCGTAACGTCGGGCGCCACGCTTGCGATAGGCAGCGCTGAAACAGTTGCGCTCTTCAAAGAAGGCACGGTTGAGCCCGCTGCCAACCGCACGGCCATCATTGAGTTTCAGGTGGACGATGTGGAAGCGCAGTTCTCGCGACTCAAAGATGAGCTGGAGGTGGTCCTTGAGCCGAAGATGATGCCCTGGGGTAATCTTGCGGCGCAGTTTCGGGACCCCGAGGGCACCACCGTCGGCTTGTACACCCCGATAACCGAAGCAGCCAAGAAACGATTTGGTTTGCGTTAGTCGAAAAGTATGGCGTGGGATGTAGCGACTTCTTCGCATGAAAAATGCCCGCTTCCGCTTGCGACTCAAAGAAGACTCGGCTGCCCGCTTAAGCAAGGGAGCATCCAGCGCCAGCTCTAGCTATGGCTCTGAACTCGTTCGCTCTAATCGTGAACCAGCGGCGCGATCTGCGTCTTCAGCACCCGGAACTGTGCATCGACCATGAGCGGATTGGGGTCGTGGCCGACCTTGTCGAGCAGGATGTATTTCTTGGTCGGCGCTTTGATGCGGTCGAAGTATGCCTTGGTCACGGTCGGCATGGTGAGGAGGTCTTCTTTGCCTTGGATGATGAAGACCGGCATGGGAAAGGTCGTGCCGAGGGCCGGCAAGTCGATGTGCGAGAGCATGCCATCACCCTTCATGCCCACGAACTGCATGTACGAGTAGTCCTCACCGTCGGTATAGGCCGTCTTGTAGGCCGCGGTGTCGTATGGCGACGGGGAATTCCACCACGTGTCCGGCGCGGGCTGGGTGGTCTTTGCCTCGTACCGACGTGTGATGCGACGAACGATGCCGAAGGCGCGTGGGTTTTGCCACGGTGGTGTACCAAGGGCCTCGAGCGAGGTGACCGCCTCTTTGTCGTCGGCGGCGCGCGTCAGCTCCAAGGCGCGCTTGTAGGTGGCGTTCTGGTTCGCGTGGTATTCGACCAACTGCGATGTGCCTTGGTAGGCGGAGAACAGCACGGGCTTCAGTTTGAGCATGTTGATCGCCAGCGCAGAACCCCAGGAGCCGCCGAACAAAATCACCTGCCGTTTGCCCAGGCGACGCGTCGCATAGGCAGCCACTTCCACGCCATCCCTTGCCATCAGCGCCATCGTGAGCGGGCGAGTGGCCGTATCAGGGTTTCGCGCAAACGTCTTGCCGCTGCCGCGCTGGTCCCACTGCACGAGCGTGAAATCCTTCTCCCACGGGCTGTAGAGGTTTTCGGCAAAAGGCGTTGATGGATTACCCGGGCCGCCATGCACCATCAGAACAACGGGGTTGGCGCAGTCCGCACCACGAATGGTGACCCACTGTTCGATGCCGTCGATCGGCACGAAACTTTCTTCCGAGATCTTCATGCCCGGCTTACATGCCGCGGACGCGTCACCTGCGGCCGAAGGCCAGGACGCCAACAATCCTGCGACCAAGCCGGCCGCAATCAACCATTTGTTCATAACGGTCCTAAAAGGTAAGGGCTGTTCTGCCGCGGGCACACATTAGAACGAGCTGTCGGCGAGGCGCGCGGGTAACAAGTCATGCGGCGGCATACCGGCCGGGAGGGCAGAACCAAAAGATAGAAACTACCGCTTTCTCTATCGGCGCCGGAAGCGGGGCTCCGGCACGTTACGGGCTCACAGCCCATATAGATCGTTGAGCCGTGAGCGGGCTTAAGCGAAAAATGAGTGGGCCGGTTTAATCAGATTCGATGCCGAATAGGTAATCTGCCGTGTACATTGCCGCAGTTTCGGCATCGTACGTCCGCTTCTGGCCGATTTGATACTTTCGTGCCGATCGTAAGGCGCCGCTAGAGTGTGCCGCTCAATAGTCTGCGGGGTGGCGGGTTCGGGAGCATTCCAGCTGGCCAGCTTGAGAGCGGAATCGGTGGCGGGTTTGATCGGAATACGCAGGATGCCGATTTTCGCGAGTGGTGGGCTTCGCACGATGTGGCAATCACCGCAGCTCAGCACGAACCTTCATCCTGCCTTTCGGCACATGAAGCTGGCCTCGTATGCGGCCCATTATTCATAAGGCACTCAAACCTGGGGCAGGCTTATGATGGGTTCGACGTTGAAACACGTTGCAGCCGCAATAGTGCTCAGTTCGCTAGCAGCACTGACACCAGCCAGGTCCACAGCGGGTGTCCCCACAACCGGCTACATGCATTGGGTGGATGCCTGGACAGCGTCGCCGGATTCCGCAGGGCCCGCACTGGGGACAAGAACGATACGCCAGGTCATATGCACCAGCATGGGTGGATCGAGCGTGCGCATCCGCCTCTCCAATCTTTTGGGCACGGCGCCGTTGACGATCGGCCCGGTACACGTGGCACAGCATGCAAGTGGTTCAGCGATTCGAGCGGAGACCGATCACGCGGTGACCTTCGGGGGCAAACCCACCGTGACGATTGCCAAGGGAGGCGACGTACTCAGTGACCCGATTTCCCTTGCGGTGGCTCCATTGGAAGAACTCGCGGTCAGCATGTATTTGCCCACGCGCACAGGGTCTTCAACCCTTCATACCGTTGGAAACCAGACTGCCTTCATGACGCTGACTGGCGATGCTACAGCGATGACACAGTTTCCTGCCGGCGAAACTACCAGTAGCCGAATCTTCTTGACCGACGTAGAAGTAGCGGCTGACAGCAACGCCCAAACCATCGCGGTTATTGGTGACTCCATTTCCGATGGGGTCGGTTCGACGCAAGACAAAAACGCTCGTTGGCCGGATGCGCTCGCCGCGCGATTGCAGGCGAATCCAGCGCTCCGGCCCATTGCCGTTGTCGATGCAGGCATGGCCGGCAATCGAATTCTCCATGATGGTGTTACACCCTTCCTGGGACCGAGTGCTCTCGCGCGCCTGGATCGCGATGTTCTGAACAAACCCGGCGTGCACTGGGTTCTGCTGATGGAAGGGATCAACGATATTGCCGCTACGGATGTACTCGCGACGCCCGAGGGCGACGTGTCCGCACAACAAATCATCGAGGGCATGAAAACGATGATTGGTCGTGTGCATGCGAAGGGCGTCAAGATATACGGCGTCACGTTGACACCCTACGGAGGCGTCGAGTGGCCATTCACCTCGACCGCCGGTGAGGCAAAGCGTCAGGTGGTCAACGCGTGGATCCGCCATGCTGGCGCGTTCGATGCGGTCATCGATTTCGATCAAGTGGTACGCGACCCGGCGCACACGGATTCTCTCCTGGCTGCCTTCGACAGTGGCGATCATCTGCACCCGAACGATGCCGGGTACAAAGCGATGGCGGCGGCCATCGATCTGCGTCTCTTTACGCGAGATAGATGAAAGTGGCCAACGTCACATACTCGATGTTCAAAAGAATTCGTGCGCTTGAGTCCGAGGTATCAGAGCTGAGAGCACAAAAATTTGTTCCTCATGATCTGGCCTACGCTGGCCTGCTCTACATCGAGCTCGATGAAGGAGGCGCATGGCGCCTCCAACTGGCCAAGGCACGGCGCGCCGCCGGCTTGCCAGTGGACATGAACGGATCTGCTGTAGAGATGCCTGACCTCTCGTTCAAGGCGGACGGTTGTGCTGCCGCTTAACTCCAACGTTGAACGTCCGCTTCTGGCCGGACAGAGACCGTACCTTGCGTCGCTATCCGACCGATCGCACCCAGCCGCAATCAGCTGCGTTTGGGTAGCCGCGCAATGCGTGCCAACCAGAGGGAGCCTTACGCTATTGTCCGAACGACACCACCGTCGACACGCAAGGAGGTGCCAGTTGTCCCTGACGCCTGCTCCGAGCAGACATAGATGACCAGGTTGGCGACTTCTTCGGTTGTCGCAAAGCGATTGAGCAGCGATGTCGGGCGCATTGTCTTGATGAATTGTTGTTCGGCTTCCTGTTGCGTAATGCCTTGCTCTTCCGCGGCCGCCTTCATCCAACCACTCATGATCTCCGAATTCGTCGGACCAGGGAGGACCGAATTGACGGTGACACCCGTTCCGCCGACCGCCTCGGCCAAGCCTCTTGCAACAGCGAGCTGAGCGGTCTTGGTCATGGCGTAGTCGATCATGTCCTTGGGAATGGCGAGCGCGGATTCACTACTGATGAAAACGACACGCCCCCAGCCTCGCTTCGTCATGTTCGGCATATAGTGGCGAGAGGCTCGGATGCCGCTCATGACGTTCAGCTCGAAAAGATCGGTCCACTCGCTGTCGCCAATGTCGAAGAAGGGTTTTGCACGCCCCGTACCCACGTTGTTGATGAGAATGTCGGCATCGGGTGCCCGCGCGAACAACTCTGCCGCGCCCTCCGAGGTAGCCAGGTCGGCGACGATACCGATGAACTCGCCTTTTGGGAAAAGCGCGCGCAACTCGCGAAGTGCTGTGGCAACTCTGTCCTCCCGACGGCCGTTGATGACGACCGCGGCGCCAGCGCGCGCCAGTCCTTCCGCGACAGCTCGGCCGATACCTGCCGTGGACCCGGTAACGACCGCTGTGCGGCCCGTGAGATCGATATTCATGGCGCCATTCCTTCAACTGTGGAGAGAGTTGAGATTGTGGGCAATGTCGCAACGAATGATAATGACTCGAATTTCCATAACATTAATTCCCTGGAGGAATGTTTTGGACAGATTCCACGAAATAAGCGCCTTCATAGCCGTGGTCGAAGCAGGCGGCTTCACCGCCGCCGCGCGCAGAACC